>OGKE01000462.1_pt1 | contig 40721 bp, 39 predicted proteins | sample 1572341 | NCBI WGS metagenome assembly OGKE01 (sample SAMEA2582091, study PRJEB24529) | metagenome | biome: Human gut stool | place: China | collected 2011
AGGCTCCTCCAAGAGCAATTATCTCAGAGTCACCCACAAAATTTTCCTCACCCTCGACAAAAAATTTTCCACACTTCCAAGCCGCTGTTTCTTCTAATGCTTGAGCATCAATATCCTCGTTTATTCAATATTGCATAATTATTACAACCTAAATCATCCTTCATATCACACGCTTTACCGTAAAACTTTTTGGCTTCCGAATATGACTGCTTCACTCCTTTGCCGCTGTCATAGAGAACTCCGAGAATGCCGCAGCCAGCCCCTTTCCCCAAATCACAGGCTTTCCGATAGTAGTCTGCGGCTTTTGAATATGACTGCTTCACGCCTGCGCCGTTTTCAAAACTAACTCCGAGATTTAAGCAACCAGCCCCTTCCCCCAAGTCACAGGCTTTCCGATAGTAGTCTGCGGCTTTTGAATATGACTGCTTAACTCCTTCGCCGGTGAAATAGCTAAATCCGAGACCGGCGCACCCCATCCCATATCCCAAATCACAGGCTTTCCGAAGGTAGTCTGCGGCTTTTGAATATGATTGCTCCACTCCTTTGCCCTTGGCATAGAGAACTCCGAGTTTGTAGCAGCCAGCCCCATCCCCCACATCACAAGCCTGCTTGTTCTCCTCAACTGTATAGGTTTCCATAGAACATGCCGTCCCTGCCAGGACAAACCCAAGACAACAAGCCACCACCCTAATTTTGCTCAAATCCATACGAACTCCCTACATCCTTTGTCAACCCGTGAATTCTTTATGCGCTTGAAATCCGTTTGAGTTTAGTGTAGATCCCCGTAATCGGAGATGTCCATCCCTCCCTAAGCAGGTTGCCGTACAGGTGTCCTGGGCGGGTTTCGGGGCAGAGATGACGGATGCTTTTGAAGCGGCGGGGCTAAAGAGCTCGGGCTGTGTGGACCGGCGGCGTTTGGGATGGTGGTTTAAGCACCATGAAGGTTGGGTTGCAGGTGGATACAAGCTTATTCGGGTCGATCGGGAAGATATACGACCAACATTTCGGATTGAGCGGATAAAGGGTTTTTAAGGTTCTTTTGATTTGAGCGAAAAATTGCGAAGGGGAAAAGTATGCCGCAAAAATTTTTGAAAGCATCATGGGTTAAGGAGCGGGCGGAAGCTCTCAGACAGAAGAAAATAGTGTCAATCGGCTGAAATCGTCGGGGACAATCACTCGGGACAGTTGCCGCTGTTGTGCACAGAGAAATCCTGAACCTTTCATACCGCTATCGCTGTAATAGCAACATTATCTGTCGAAATAACTTTCGCCACTCCTCCAACCTTACATGGAGTGGTAAAACATGCGATATTCACAGGAGTTCATAGATAATCTCGTGGCTCGCATTCTGAGCAAAGAGCTCCGAATCTCTAAAGCCACCGAGCAGTACTCGATAGGTAAATCAACAATCAGGTACTGGCTCAAGCAGGCAAAAGAGAAATCAGACTGCGTCACGCTGCCTAACACAGGATTTTCCAAGTGCATGGCGACCTTAAGCTTCTTAAGGTGTGACCTACCTTCAAGCCTTTACCAGCGTTAACGCCAAAGCATTCCCTGAGAAAAACTGACTTCAGTCAATTTTGCCGTAAACATGGCTATCTCGCATCCCCTGTGGATGCCTGGCCCGAATGGTTCAGCCGTAGACAAGAGGCAGCATGTGCCCAGCGGCTATTACTGATCTCAAGAAAGAAAACGCAAGGCAGGCCCGGGAAATTTCCAGAAAAGACAAAGCATGGCTGATGCCGCAACAATGCTGATGTTATCAAAAAAACGAGGCGATCTAGGAAAAAAGGAAAACTGATCAGTTTCCAAAATCGCAGGGAAATTATTTCATCGGTTCACCGGTCGAATTCGGTCAATCGAAGGAGCTGTCGCAGAAGCAGTACTGCGAAGCAGTTGGGATCACTCCGCGTACATTGCAAAACTGGCGGCATGCCCCTGATGGCGATGGACGGCTCGACCGGAGCAATTTTACGAGCTCCCGGCAAATCCCGGAGGATTTGCGGGAGCTGATCGTGGAGCGATTCTGTCGGGCGGATGTGCGCGATCTCAGTCTGACGCAGGCTTTCTACAAGCTTCTGGATGAGAATAAGGAGTACTGTGTTCTCTCTACGCTTTACCGCATTTTCAGAGCGCGGGGATTGAACGCACGCCGCGCTCCTACCCGGGAAGTCCGCCTCCGCAACAGACCGACCGCTTACAGCGCGGAGAAGCCCAATGAAGTATGGACCTAGGACCTCACCTATCTTCGTCCCAGCACTTACACGGTCAGGCACTACTTCGCCGTGCTCTTTCTCAGGGATGCCTTCAGAAAATATGGAATCAGGCCCGAACAGCTTGTCGCGCACTCAGACAATGCTCTTGCGTGAAAGTCGCGCCCGCTATAGCTTTGCTTGAGAAAAACGGAATTACCTTCTCGCACAGCCGTCCGCGAGTCAGCAACGACATCCCATATTCTGAGTCCTTCTTCCACACGTTCAGGTACAGCGGCGATTGCCTGTATCCCCGTAATAGCTTTGACAGTGTCGAAGAAGCTGAGCAATGGGTGCAGAGCTTTGTAGGACACTACAACGAGCAGCACAGGCATCGCGACATTCGATTAGTTACACCGGGACAGCGCTACCGCGGCGAGAATGCGGAGGTGTTGTGCCGGCGTAAGGAGACGATGCTGGAAGGCGCTCAAACGCCCCGGAGCGCTGGATCGGCGATATCGTGCAGTATTACACGGTGATCGAGAAGGTATGGCTTAACCTCGAAAGTGGACAGCTGGAGGGAAAGCGCTTACCCAGGGCCGCTTAAACAAACGCTACAACTTACTTTTTACGAACAATTTCAGCGAAAGATCATTTGCCATTCGCTGGACCGGATGTCAATACCCCCTTCTTCGCTTTCGATTACCAGACAAAAGCATCCCAGGAGAGCTGTAGCACTAACGAGCAACAAGGTGAACGATATTCCCTTCCAGATAGGTCCGTCTGATAATCGACAGCTTCTGCTCAGCCGTCCAGCGCTTCCGGGGTTCCCTGACGACAACCACTGGAGACGCATCTTCTGGCATCACGTCATCAGAGTCGGGCAAGATGTGGAGGAACTTCCGGAACTAAATTCTCAGCCTCAATCCCGGAAGTCTCCGAATAAGAGCTAGTCATACGACTAGTCGCAGGACTAGTTCTTAAAGTTCCCTCTTTTTTCTTGATCGCCATAGCTTTCTCCCTAAAGAAATTTTAGGTTAGAGAAAGCATCCTGTGATCAATGGGACCGGTACAAAAACTCAGACTTTCCCCTTAGTTTGTAAATTCTAGAGAGTAAGGGAGTTTCTCGGACTCCGCTAGACTCTACAGACCTGAACTTTTGGCGAAGGCGGCACCATATTCGATAGCACCTTGCCCGAGTTGCGCAAAAGAAAGAGGGTTTCTAGGTTTTTTACCTTTTTTTCTTAGGTCTTAAAAAAATGTCAGACGAAAAAAAGGATCAAGCTCCTCGGCAGTTTGACGAAAATCAGGGGTTACCTCCTACAAAACTGAAAGAAGGTTCATTTATGAATCCCCGACATGCAATATTTTCCCCAAGCCTCCATGATCTGCCGCCGCTCTTTGGCTAAGGGAGCTCGATCGTAGGCGCCGTTGTAAGCATCATTTTTGGCGTGGAGCAGGCACATTTCCACAGCCTGCTGATCAAAACGGCGATTGTTTCCCAGCTCATCATCTTTTGCCCAAGTACGGAAAGTCGCCCTACATGTCCCGTGTAGCGTGATTGGACAAATCTTGCCTTCCCGTGCGCTTTTCTCGGGATCTATCCAACCAATTCCGTTCTCTGATATTTTTTTTGCATGGAGTCCGCGAATAAACATATCCAGCCCCATACTAGACAAGGGGCCTCCTCGGTTGCTTGGAAATACATATTGAGAGTCACTGAAACGCGGCAATCCCATTAATAGTTCTTTTGCTGCTTCAGAAAGGAATATTGTTCTATCTCTCTTTGGGGCCTTAACCTTATCGTGCTCAAGAGGAATTAACCACACCCCTTGTTCAAGGTCAAATTCCTTCCATTCAGCCAATCTCACGGCCTGAGACCTAGTAGCCGTCAATATCGCAAATTCAACAGCCTGCGCAGAAGTCGACTTATAGCTATGGATTTCTTTTATAAGTTTCGGTAGTTCATCTACCGAGCACGCGGCGTGATTCTCCGTTTCCTTCCTATCGTTTTTCAGAGGTTCCATCAAAACCCCGAGGGCCCCTTGCATGAGAGCAGGGTTTTCGCGATTTTCCCGTTTTCTTAGAGCTATTGCCCATTGGAAAATTTTGCTCATATAGGTTTTGGCCTTTCGAGCAGTAGAGGGCATGCTTTGCCAGATAGGTGCCAAACAATCCTTGATATTCTCTGGGTTGATCTCTTCGATGGCTGACGATCCAAGAAACGGATATACATGCCTCTCCAAAATTTGGCGAGTGCTTTGTTCTCCTCTCTTGTTGTTCTTCCAGTAATTTCCAGAACGACGATCTTCGATCCACTCTTCTGCAATATCATGAAAAGTTAAGACATTCTGCCGCTTCAGTTCTTGCTGCCGCTGTTCTTTCGCCGCTTGTACTAAAGTTTTTCTGTCGTCGATTGGTGAAAATCCTGCCTCTACTCTCTCTCGGGCCTGTCTCGCCAACTTTCTCGCAGTTCCTAGCGAAAGAGCGGAATAGCTTCCAAGTACATAATCATGTCTTCCAGAACCATTTTTATATCTTAGAAAGTAAAATCCTGTCCCCCGAGTTTTTCTAAGATAAAAACCCTTCACACCCCCTAAGGCCCAAGTACCTTCAGGGAGTCGCTTTATCGCTAGCACGGTCAATTCTTTAACAAGTTTCGGCATTTTATGATGGGAGAAAAAACGTAGAACTCTTTCCCCATCATATCACCCATCATAAAAGCATGGATTAAGCTGGACTCCAATGGACGACCTGGGATGTCGTAACATCATAAATAATTGAAACAAAAAGAAATCCCGGATTACTTTGGATAATCCGGGACGAAAATATGGTGCCGGTGAAGATAGTCGAACTCCCGACCTTCGCATTACGAATGCGCTGCTCTACCAACTGAGCTACACCGGCAACCAGGCCAAGCCGACAACTCGGCTTCGCGAACAGAGTTTGTATTTTAGCGGAGAAAATTTAAAAACGCAAGAAAAATTGTTTCAATTTCGGATCCGCCTCTTTCGATGCCCTAAAATAAAAGTTCGACTAGAAATACCCGGCACGTGACTGCCGGAAAGAGCTGAACATGCCGGAATCCACTCAGAAAGAAATTCTTTCGTTCGTGCTGCCTGATGAGGCCTCAACGGAGCTGCTCGGGAAGCGCCTGGCGGAAGCCGTTCTGAAACACAGCAAGGAAATCACAGACCGGGGACTCAATATCCGGCTGCAGGGGACTCTGGGTGCTGGGAAAACCACGCTGACCCGGGCGCTGCTGCGTGCGCTCGGTTTCACGGGCCGGGTCCGGAGCCCGACCTTTACGCTGGTGGAAACGTATTCTGTTCAGGGGCTCGCCATCAATCACTTTGACTTCTACCGGTTTGAATCCCCGGAAGAATTTGAGGAAGCCGGCTTCAGAGATCTGTTCGGCGCCGGACGCATGACGCTCTGCGAGTGGCCGGATAAGGCGGAACCCTTTCTGCCGCCAGCCGATCTTCTGATCCTCATTGATCTGAAAGGTGATGGGCGCGAAGCGAAACTCTGCCCTGAGAATGAGTGGGGAGGCATTGTCGCAAAAGAGGTTGAGGAATCATGGCAATAAAGCGACGGAATCTTTTACTGGGCAGCGGCGGCACGCTGCTGCTCTCCCTTTTTCCCTGGGAAATCGCCTACGGGGCCGGCATCGTCGATGTCCGGATCTGGCCTGCGGACGAATACACCCGAATCACGATTGAGCATGACGGAAAACTGAAATTCCGTTCCTTTGTCGTCCGGGAGAATCCGCCGATCCGCATGGTCATTGATATTGAAGGACTTGCTCTTTCGGATCATCTGAAGAAGCTCATGCAGGAAGTGTCCCCGAACGACCCCAACATCCGCAATATCCGTCTGGGTCAGTACCAGCCGAATGTTGTCCGCATGGTGGTGGAGCTGAAGGAGGACGTCAAGCCTCAGATTTTCGAGCTTCCTCCTGTCGCATCCTATAAAGAGCGCCTGGTGGTTGACCTTTATCCGAAGAATCCGAACCGCAGCATCGCGGCTTCAGATGATCCGCTCGCGGTTGCCATCAATCAGCAGAATGCGGCGAGAAACGGCCAGGGAAATTCCTCGCCGCGCTCGAAGTCCGGCAAGGAAAAACTTCTCGTCATGATTGATCCGGGGCACGGCGGAGAGGATCCGGGCGCGAGCGGTCAGATGGGAACGCACGAGAAGGACATCGTGCTTTCCATCGCTGGAAAGCTGAATGACCTTATTGCCCAGGATGATGAAATTGATGCCCGCATGACCCGTCGGAGCGACTTCTTCGTACCGCTGGGAGAGCGTGTAAACCTTGCTCAGAAAGCCGGTGCGAAGCTTTTCGTCAGCATCCATGCCGACGGCTGGATCTCGCCGAACGCCAAAGGATCCTCGGTCTTTGCACTCTCTGAAAAAGGAGCCTCGTCCGCCGCAGCCCGCTGGCTCGCGAAGCAGCAGAATGATGCCGACAAGATCGGCGGCATCAACCTTCAGGGGGTTGAGCGCTCCGTGCAGAACGTTCTGGTTGATATGTCGAATACCTGGAAGATCAACTACAGCCTTGCTCTCGGCCACTCAGTGCTGCAGGAGATCGGCAAGCTGAATGATCTGCATAAGTCTCAGGTGGAGCAGGCCGGATTTGCTGTTCTGAAAGGACAGGGGATTCCGTCCATTCTGGTTGAAACCGCCTTCATCTCCAACCCCGGGGAGGAGCAGAAGCTCCGGAACGACGATTACCAGCTCAGCATGGCCAAGGGAATTCTCGCCGGCATCAAGCGCCAGGTGAGAAAAGATAAGACCGTTATTCAGGGTTGATACTCCTAGGGTTGGGGATATGAAAGGCACCCTCCTTTGTTAAAATATCCCCACCTTTTAGGCGATATCTTCCCCAAAAAACCATTTTTCGGAGTCTTAATAGATGGCTCTTGTTGCAATGCGCCAGCTTCTCGACCACGCGGCCGAGAACGGCTACGGTATTCCTGCGTTTAACGTCAATAACCTCGAACAGGTTCAGGCCATCATGGAAGCAGCCAAGGAAACCGGTGCCCCGGTTATCCTTCAGGCCTCCGCAGGCGCCCGCAAGTACGCGGGTGAGCTCTTCCTCGAACACCTCATCCGCGCCGCGGTTGAGTCCTACCCGGACATCCCGGTTGCCATGCATCTTGATCACGGCCGCAGCAAGGCGTCCTGTGTCAGCGCCATGCGCCACGGCTTTACCTCCGTGATGATGGACGGCTCCCTGATGCCTGACGGCAAGACGGTGTCCACTTACGAGTACAACGTCGAAACCACCCGCTGCATCGTTGAAACGGCTCACTGCATCGGTGTGTCCGTCGAAGGCGAGCTCGGCTGCATCGGCTCTCTCGAAACACTGACCAGTGAAAAAGAAGACGGTCAGGGCGCTGAAGGCACGCTGACCCGTGAGCAGCTGCTCACCGATCCGGATCAGGCAGTTGACTTCGTCCGCGAGACCCAGCTTGATGCCCTCGCTATCGCGATCGGCACGAGCCACGGTGCTTATAAGTTCACCCGCGAACCCACGGGCGAAATTCTGTCGATTGACCGCGTGAAGGAAATTCACGCCCGTCTCCCGAATACGCACCTCGTCATGCACGGTTCCTCCTCCGTTCCTCAGGAGTTCCTCGCCGAGATCCGTAAGTTCGGCGGTGAAATGCGCGAAACCTATGGCGTTCCGGTCAAGGAAATCCAGACCGCCATCAAGCACGGTGTCCGCAAGGTGAACGTTGACACGGATATCCGTCTCGCCATGACGGCTGCCATCCGCCGGTTCATCTTCGAGAACCCGAGCGAATTCGATCCCCGCGCCTTCATGAAGGCCGCCCGCAAGGCAGAGAAGGAAATGTGCAAGTCCCGTTACCTCGCCTTCGGCTGCGAAGGTCAGGGCGCGAAGATCCACCCGATTCCTCTGGATGCTTTCGCCCGCGGCTACTCAGACGGCACGATCACGCAAAAGACTCTCTAAAGTTTTTCTGCAGACAAGCGGCGCGGATGCAATCCGTGCCGCTTCCTTTTTCTCTGAGACCGTAATTCATGCCACAGCAAGACGCAGCCGACCTCAAAGGCCGCACCGGGTTCACCCGGCTTTTCAATGCATTTCACTACTCGTGCGACGGGTTTCGTGCCATCTGGGCAACTGAACAGGCTTTCCGTCAGGAAGCCATTCTCGCCGTCATTCTGATTCCTGTTGCCATTCTCCTTCCCGTCAGCTGGACCCAGTCAGCGCTCCTCGTGCTTTCTGTTTTTCTCCTTCTGATCGTGGAAACACTGAACTCCGCAGTTGAAGCCGCCATCGACCGGATCGGCCCCGAACTTCACCCTCTCTCCAAGAAGGCGAAAGATCTGGGAAGCCTCGCCGTGCTGCTCACCATTTTTGCTGATGCCTGTATCTGGATCGGCGTACTGCTTGACTACTTTTTATCCTAGGCGCGAAACGCCGCAAAATAACCCTGCGGGCAACAATCACTGTTTTCTGCAGCAGTAAAATAAAGAATCGCAGGTTATTTTGTCACTTCCTCTGGAGATCACCCATGCAGGGTCTATTGAAAACCAGCCTGAAGTCACTGCCCCTCGTATACAGTGGCAAGGTTCGGGACAGCTATGCGGTTGGCGACGACAAGCTGCTCATCGTTGCAACCGACCGCATTTCCGCGTTCGATTTCATCCTGTCGGTTCCGATTCCTTACAAGGGACAGGTACTGACCCAACTCACGAACTTCTGGTTTGAACAGCTGAAGGGCGTGCTGCCGAATCATCTGACCGGCATCGATCCGCTGTCCGTTGTCGCTCCGGAAGAAGCTGACCAGGTCCGCGGCCGTTCCGTCGTGGCGATGAAACTGAAGCCGATCATGATCGAATGCGTGGCCCGCGGCTATCTGACCGGCGGCGGCTGGAAGGAATACCTGGCTGATGGGTCGGTTTCCGGTGTCAAGCTCCCGGCCGGGCTGCAGATGTCCCAGAAGCTCGACGAGCCGATCTTCACCCCGTCCGCCAAGTCCCCGATCGGCACGCATGACGAACCGATCAGCTATGAAGAATGCGTGAAGCGCTACGGCGGCGATGTCGCGAAGACGATCCGCGACGCCACCCTGACGCTCTACAAGAAGGCGGCTGAATACGCTGCCACGAAGGGCATCATCATTTCCGACACCAAGTTTGAGTTCGGCATTGATGAAGCGGGCAATATCCGCCTGATGGACGAAGTGCTGACGCCGGATTCCTCCCGGTTCTGGCCTGCCGATCAGTACAATGTGGGCATTTCGCCGCCCTCCTATGACAAGCAGTACATCCGCGACTGGCTTGAATCGACCGGCTGGGATAAGAAGTCTGAGCCGCCGGTTCCGCCGGAAGAGGTTATTCAGCGGACGAGCGAGAAATATCGCGAAGCTCTGTTCCGCCTCGCCGGCATCAAGCTCGGCTGAGATAGCAGTCTGCAGCTGACTCGCTCACAACGGAGGTCGGGACACTATCCCTTCCTCCGTCAAATTTTTTTACCGCATGTCTTCAGAATCACAAATGACCAGCAAAATCGATAAAAAGCCGTTGATCGGCATCGTTATGGGTTCGTCCTCCGACTGGGATGTCATGAGCAACGCCTGCAAGATCCTTGAGCAGTTCGGCATTCCGTTTGAGGCTAAGGTCGTCTCCGCGCACCGCATGCCGGACGAAATGTTCGCCTACGCAGAAACAGCCCGCTCCAGAGGGCTGAAGGCAATCATCGCCGGTGCCGGCGGAGCTGCCCACCTGCCCGGAATGCTGGCCGCCAAGACCACACTCCCGGTTCTGGGTGTTCCCTGTGTCTCCAAGTACCTCCGGGGGCAGGACTCGCTCTACTCCATCGTTCAGATGCCGAAGGGGGTTCCGGTCGCCACTTTCGCTATCGGTGAGGCCGGCGCCGCGAACGCCGCTATTTACGCGGTCCGAATGCTCTCGATGACGGACGACACGCTCGCTGAGAAGCTTGAGCAGTTCCGCGCCTCTCAGAACCAGGCCGCCCGCGACATGGTGCTTCCGACCGACGATTTCTCCGAGGCCTGCTGATGAAAAACACGAAAGCGCTTCCGCCCGGCTCCTGGCTTGGAATGATGGGCGGCGGTCAGCTCGGCCGTATGTTCAGTTCGGCCGCCTCGCGCCTCGGGTATCACGTTCTGGTTCTGGATCCGGGTGAAGTCAGCCCCGCGGGAGAAGTTTCCGCGCGCCGTATTCAGAGAAGCTATAAAGACCGGGAAGCACTGGACGAAATTGCCTCCATCTGCCCCGCTGTCAGCACCGAATTTGAAAATGTTCCGTCGCCTTCTCTCGCGTATCTCGCAGAGAAGGGCTGCCGTACGGCTCCGCTCGCTGAAGCGGTGGCGATCTCCCAGGACCGCAACGCGGAAAAGGCGTTTATCGCCTCTACCGGCGTGCCGGTGGCTCCTCACCTCGCCATTCTGTCTGATGAAGACTGCGTTGACGCTGATCCGGATCTTTTCCCCGGCGTTCTGAAGACCGCGCGTCTCGGCTATGACGGCAAGGGTCAGGTTTCGGTCGACACTCCCGCAGACCTTCTTCAGGCCTATCACTCACTCGGTTCCGTCGACTGCATTCTCGAGAAGAAGCTGCAGCTGAAGACCGAATGCTCCGTGATCGTCTGCCGCGGATTTGATGGCGAAAGCGCCACTTTCCCGGTGTTCGAAAACCATCATAAAAACGGCATCCTCGCGGAAACCGTGCTTCCGGCCCGTATTCCTGAAGACGCCGAAGCGGAAGCCCGCCTTTACGCCATTCGCATCGCGAACGGCCTGAAGTATATCGGTGTGCTCTGCATCGAATTCTTCATTCTGGAAGACGGCTCTGTTGTCGCCAATGAGACCGCTCCGCGTCCGCATAACTCCGGTCACGCGACGATCGAGGCCTGCATGACGAGCCAGTTTGAGCAGCAGGTCCGCACGATGGCGGGACTCCCGCTCGGCAATACCACGCTGCTTTCTCCGGCCGTTATGCTGAATATTCTCGGCGATTCCTGGGAAACGGCTGATGGGCTGAAGGAGCCGGACTGGGATACGGTGCTCGCTATTCCGGGTGTGAAACTTCACCTTTACGGCAAGGCGGAAGCCCGTCACGGCCGCAAGATGGGGCACGTCACCTGCCTTGGGAAGACCCCCGAAGAGGCTCTTGAGCGCGCGAAAAAGGTAGCTGTCATCCTGAGGCTGCCGACCCCGGTGTAATTTTGGAAAAGTAGGAAAAATGGAGCTGACAAAAGAGCAGGAGCGCGAGATCGAACGCGCAGTCGCCATACTGGAGTCCGGCGGTATCGTCGCTTTCCCGACAGAAACCGTGTATGGACTCGGAGCTGATGCCGATAATGAAGCGGCGGTCGGCAAAGTCTTTGCCGCCAAGCAGAGACCGACTTGGCACCCGCTGATTGTTCATCTGCCGGATGCGGAAAGCATCAGCTGGTGGGCGGATCCAATGCCGCCTGCTGCTCAGCTCCTCGCAGAAAAATTCTGGCCGGGCCCTCTCACCATGGTGGTTCCCCGGGCAGAACGCTGCGGCTCATGGGTCACAGGAGGTCAGAGAAGCGTCGGCCTCCGGTGCCCTTCCCATCCGCTTGGACATGCCCTCTTTGAGGCATTTTCCGGTCCCCGCCATCGCGGAATCGTCGGTCCCTCCGCGAACAGTTTTGGAAGAATTTCTCCTACCACGGCTGAGCACGTGCTGCATGACCTCGGTGTCAAGCCGAATGGCAAAGTTGACATGATTCTGGACGGCGGCCCCTGCACAGTCGGCGTTGAATCGACCATCATCAATCTCGCGAGTGACGAGCCCGAACTGCTCCGGTACGGTGCCGTGACCCGTGAAATGCTGGAAGAAGCACTGGGCCGCCCGGTCGTCAATCCGAAACCCTCGTCTCCCAAGGTTTCCGGTCAGCTGAAGAGTCATTACGCCCCGGTCACACCTGTGACTCTGGCGGACGAAGATGCGATTCCTGAAATCGCCGCATCTCTCGCTCCCGAAACCTGTGCCGTACTGGCGCCCGAAAGCATTCTTGGCCGGTGTCCGGCGAACGCGGTTTTCCGTCTGCAGTCCGCTGAATCCGAGCCTGAGTATGCGGCCCGGCTGTATGCCAACCTCCATGCGCTCGATGAAGCCGGCACCTCTCACATCCTCATTGCCCGCCCGCCGAAGGGCTCGCTCTGGAACGCTGTGAATGACCGTCTTTCAAGAGCCAGCGCACCAAAGCCTGCCGCCTCCGGACAACACTGAAAATGGCTTCACTCAATTATGACTGGCGGGATCCATCGCTTCCGATCGGAGCCCTGGATTCCGGTCTCGGCGGTCTGTCTGTCCTGAGGGAAATCCGTAAGGCCCTTCCGCTTGAGGACCTCCTTTTTGCCTGTGACTGCGGCAAAGCTCCCTGGGGCGACCGCCCTGGAAGCTGGATTGAAGACCGCGTTATGAAGATCGCGGGATTTCTCACAGCCCACCGCGTGAAGGCGATTGTCGTGGCCTGCAACACCGCGACATCCGCAGCCATTGACCGGCTGAGAGCAGAGTTCCCATTCCCCGTGATCGGTATCGAGCCCGCCGTCAAACCTGCTGTACGGATGACAAAAGACGGAGTTGTCGGGGTGCTCGCTACAACACGGACCATTACATCGAATCGTCTCGAGAGCCTGATCGAGCGCTTCGCCGGAAATGACCGGGTGATCCCGGTCGCGTGCCCTGGACTGATGGAGCAGGTCGAAGCAGGTGAATTTCACACGCCGAAGACCCGCCGCATTATTGAGAAGTACGTGGGCCCCCTGATTGATCAGGGCGCCGATACGCTCGTTCTTGGCTGCACGCACTACCCTTTCCTTGCGGACGAAATACAGGCGGTGGCCGGAAAAGATGTTGTCATCATTGACCCGAGCCCCGCTGTTGCCCGATTCCTCGCTCAGAGACTGACTGAGGAAGGATCCATCCGGAAAACTGCCGGTGCCTCAGCCATTTCCAGGTTCTGGTGCACGGGGAATCCGGATGCCCGTACGGAAACACTTCAGAAGCTCTGGTCTCCTGAAGTCCGTATGGAAAGCCTTGAAGAAGCCTGGCCGCCTCTCAGGGATGAGCTTTAGGGGGAGTCGGCAGGAGTTTCTCCTGCTCGTCTCTGTCGCGCTCCTCTGTCAGCCGCTCTGAGAGCCGTTCAGCCAGCGCTACCATGCCGAGCGGCGCGCACCCCTCCGCCTTGTTATTCGCCACCACATAGGCCGGCTGTCCGCCGCGGATCGCGGCAAGAATGAGAGTCGCAATACCTTCTCGTGTGACCGGGTCCGGCCTCTGGATCTTTGAGAACGGCTCGTAACGCCTTTTCGCGTCATCAAAGCGGTCTCCCATGGCGAGTGTCCATCGCACAACCAGCGGCCCCGCAAGCCGAAAATCCTCCGGGGACTCCGCCTCCGGACAATCCATCATATGAAGGGCGTTGGTCTGCCGCGCGACGTCCGGCATTGTCGGGTGAAGCCCTGTGACAAGCCTCGCACCGGCGCTTCGAAGCATTGAAACAAACCTTGGCGTATAGATAATCGGGGTACGGATTTCCACCGCGTAAAAGGCATTCTCCGCCTCTTCGCCGATCTTCGGCAGCCGGTTCAGAAACTCCCCGATCCTTTCCACCAGACGGATTCTTTTCTCGGCACTTGAAATCAGTTCACGGGGCACCTGGGCCATTTCGAAAACAAGAGGCCCGGCCTTCTTTCCAAGTCCCTCAATGACCGGATGAACAAATTCCTGCGCTGCTTTCTCAGGATTCAGAAAGAACGCGTTCTCGCGCAGCGGTCTGCCGTTTGCCCCCCGCACCATGCAGTCCGTAACAGCCGCCGGCGCTTTGACCAGGAAACGGAAGTCATCCGGCACCTGCTCAGCGAAATGCCAGTACTGTCCAACGGTGAGCGGTCTGTAGTAAGCGCGATCCACACCGACCGTCCGAAGCAAAGGATGACTGCTGTAGGCTCTCAGTCCTTCGTTTGCCAGGTCCTGAACACCGCTGTAACGGCTCCAGACAATTCCCTTCCAGCCGGGGAAAGCCCATGAACACGAACCCAGCCTCACCGAGCGGGGAATAATCCTCGCGAGGCGCCGGATTTCTTCAGTCTGGGGCTGAGGCATAACCGGACCGTCATCCGACCTGTCACCGAAAAGATCCTCACTCCAACCTCCCGGCAACCCCACTGATACATCAAGCGGAGAACCTGCGGCAGCTGTCATCTGTGTCCTTTGCGGGAAAAATAGTAATCTTCCTTCTCGCGGGAACCCCGAAAACTGGCTCCCTTCTTCTTCATCTTATCGGTTTCAGAGCTTTCCGGTTATGCCTCGCCTATACACGTCACAGACTCTCTGTGTGGCGCCCTTATCAACGCCAAAGTCATACGGCGACTGTTAAAATTGATCGGCTAACGACTTTTTCTTTCAATTCTGGATCATATCGAAATGGATCTTTCCTCTCTTACAGCCCTCAGCCCCCTCGACGGACGTTATGCCCGGCAGACTGACGCGCTGCGTGAAATCTTCTCTGAATACGCCTTCATGAAGGCCCGTGTTCAGGTTGAAACGGAATGGCTCATCGCCCTTTCTGAATTCGGTCTGCCTGAACTCAGCGAAATTTCCGAGCACGGCAAGGCTTTCCTGCGCGGCCTCGTGACGAACTTCACGGTTGAAAGCTGCCAGCAGATCAAGGACATCGAAAAGACCACCAATCACGACGTGAAGGCGGTCGAATACTGGATCAAGGCTCAGGTGGCTCACGACGCCGAGCTCGCCAAGGCTTCCGAATTTGTGCACTTCTCCTGCACGTCCGAGGACATCAATAACACGAGCCACGCGCTCATGCTGACTGAAGGTCGCAAGGAACTCCTCGACTTCCTGAAGAAGCTTCACGACACGGTCGCCGGCTTTGCTCACGAGTGGGCTGAAGTTCCGATGCTCGCCCGTACCCATGGCCAGCACGCTTCCCCGACGACAGTCGGTAAGGAATTCGCTGTCTTCGCCGTGCGTCTGCAGCGCGTGATGGACGCCATCGCGAACGTTCAGATCCTCGCCAAGATGAACGGCGCTGTCGGCAATTTCAACGCACACATCATTGCCTACCCCGAGAAGGACTGGGAAGCTTTCTCCCGGAACGTGATCGAAAACCGCCTGCACCTCAGCTTCGATACGCACACGATCCAGATCCAGCCGCACGACTACATGGCTGAACTCTTCCAGGAAATCACCCGCGCGAACACGATCCTGATCGATATGGACCGTGACATCTGGGGCTATATCTCGCTCGGCTACTTCCACCAGAAGCTGAAGGCCGGTGAAGTCGGTTCCTCCACGATGCCGCACAAGGTGAACCCGATCGACTTCGAAAACTCCGAAGGCAATCTCGGCATGGCCAACGCCTTCCTGAATCACCTGGCTGGCAAGCTTCCGATTTCCCGCTGGCAGCGTGACCTCACGGACTCCACCGTGCTCCGCAACATGGGCGTCGCTTTCGGCTACTGCTTCGTCGGCTACAACGCCCTCGAACGCGGCCTTGGCAAGCTGCAGATCAACCTCCCCGCTATCGCTGCTGATATCGACAGCGCCTGGGAAGTGCTGGCGGAAGCCATTCAGACTGTGATGCGCCGCTACGGTGTTCCGAAGCCCTACGAGCAGCTGAAGGCCCTGACCCGCGGCAAGGATGGCATCACGGAGGCCGTGCTCGCTGACTTCATCCAGAAGCTCGAGATCCCGGCTGAGGCGAAAGACCGCCTCCTGAAGCTCAAGCCCTCGACCTATATCGGCAAGGCGGTTGAGCTCGCGAAGCGCGCCTGAGATCAGCGTCTCTAAATAAGAAAGGGCAGGCTTTTTAATAAGCCTGCCCCTTTTTTCTGTCTGCCATTCCAAATTGATAAAACTGACCGCGCGGAATTTCAGGACTTGATTCCCACCGATTTGATCTGAGCCCAGAGCCGGCACCCTGGCGTGATACCCAGATGATCGCAGGATCTGGCGGTGATTCTGGCTGCCAGCTGCTGACTGCCGACAGAGAGCAGTACACCGACCTGCGCGTCTCCCGGTTTCCGGTCGACTGACTTCACGACAACCGGAATGACATTCTGAATACTGGTGTCCGTGTGAGGCGTCAGTGCGAGAGAAATATCCCGCTCGAAGAGCCCCAGTCGGACGCTGCTCCCAAGACTCAGCCCTGAATCGGGAATCCAGAGTGACGCGTCGGAATCGGACACCGCGACTCGGATGAGTCCGTACTTCTCATCCCGCTCAGCCGTCTGACCTTCCAGGATGGATTCCCGCGCCTCACCCACTTCTGCCTGCGTTTTGAACCGGCTCAGAATGTCCTGAGCGCTGCCCTGAGCCTTGATGCGTCCCCGCTCCATCAGCACGACGTTATCCGCGAGACGCGCCATCTCGTCCGCTGAATGCGTGACATACAGCATCGGAAGATGCTGCTCATCGCGGATTCTCGAAATCCAGGGCATGATCTCCTGGCGTCGCTCCCAGTCCAATGCCGAGAGCGGCTCATCGAGAAGCAGAATCTTTGGGTTCAGAACGAGCGCGCGGGCAATAGCAACTCGCTGCTGCTCGCCGCCTGAAAGCTGCGCAGGCTTATGCTCCAGAAGCTTCTCAAGCCCCAGAAGCTTCACCGCTTCACTGATACGCTCTTCCGTTGTATCCCTTCCGCGGGGATAGCGCAGACCGAAACGGATATTCTGTCCGGCGGTCATGTGAGGGAAGAGGCTCGCTCCCTGAAATACATAACCCAGCGGTCTCTTCCAGGTCGGAACGAAAATCTTCTTTTCATCGTCCTGCCAGACTTCGTCCCCAATGACGACTCGGCCTTTGGCGTGTTCAAGGCCCGCAACCGATCGGAGAATCGTGGTCTTTCCGCAGCCGGAAGGCCCGAAAAGCACAGTAATGCCGGACTGATTCAGCTCAAATTCAACGTCGAGAGAGAAATCCTTTCCCCGCTTCAGATGCAGCCGGATGCTGCCGCCCGTTTTTTTCTCTTCGCTCATGCCTTGGACCTCCCGGAGCGGTGATTCAGAATCGAAAGCACGAAGAGCACGATGAAGGAGAAGATCAGCATGCCGCCCGCAAGGACATGCGCTTTGTCATACTCCATCGCTTCCACAAAGGTGTAAATCTCGGTCGACACAACCTGGGTTTTCCCAGGCACATTGCCGCCGATCATCAGTACGACACCGAACTCACCGATAGTGTGCGCGAAGGTGAGAACAATACCGGTAAGGAATCCAGGTTTGCAGAGCGGAACAATGACTCTGAAGAACGCGCCGAGCGGCGTTGCGCCCAGCGTTGCGGCCACTTCCCCCGGGACAGGTCCCAGAGCCTCAAAAGAATTCTGGAGCGGCTGGATCATGAAGGGAAGTGAATAAACCATAGAGCCGATCAGAAGGCCCGGGAAAGTAAAGGTAAGAAGCCCAATACCAAGCGACTCCGTCAGTTTCCCGAGCGGTCCGTTCGGCCCCATGAAGACCAGCAGGTAGAAGCCCAGAACGGTAGGCGGCAGAACCAGTGGCAGCGTAACAATCGAACTGATAACGGAACGCGCCGTTGTTTTCTTCCTCGAAAGCCACCACGCCAGGGGCGTGACGAGAATCACGAGAAATATGGTCGTGAGAACCGCAAGCTGGATACTGACAAACACCGGCTGCAGCTCTTCCCACGTAAATTCAATGCCGTTGAACATTCTGAGAATCTACCTGACGTTTAATGCGGTTCGCCTGATCAGTGAGTGGCGTAGCCGTAGGACTGCTTCAGCTTGTTCGCTTCGGCAGACTGCAGGAACTTGAGGAAGCTCTTGGCAGCAGCACTCTTTTCGCCGTGCTTCAGGAGCACCGCGTCCTGACGGATCGGCTGATAGTACTTGGACGGAACAATCCAGCCGGAGCCTTCGGTGATCTTGCCGTTCTTATAAACCTGGGAAAGAGCAACGAAACCAACTTCAGCATTGCCGGTCTTCACGAACTGGAAGGTCTTACCGATGTTGTTGCCGGTCACGAACTTCGGCTGATACTTGTCGAGGAGCTTCAGGGACTTCAGGGTTTCATAAGCGGCTTCGCCATACGGAGCGAGCTTCGGGTCGGCAACAGCGCACTTATTGAACTTCATCTCATGCACGGCCTTGCCGTCCTTATCCACGAGCTTCGGATCAGCGGACCAGAACACGAGCTTGCCCTGAGCATAGGTAAAGGCGGAGCCCTTCACACCGTTGCCGTTGGCGAGGAGCTTGGCGGGCGTCGTATCATCAGCAGCGAGCAGGATGTCGAACGGAGCGCCGTTATTGATCTGAGCAAAGAAAGCACCGGTGCTGCCGAAAGACAGCTTCACCTTGTTGCCAGTCTGCTTCTCAAAGATCGGAGCAAGTTCCTGAGCAGGTGCCGTAAAGTTGGCAGCGACTGCAACCTGGATTTCTTCAGCCCCGGCCGGAAGAGCGACGGAAAAGACTGCGGCAACAGCGCCGGCGACAACAGCAGTAGAGAGTTTCATATTCTTACCTGTTTAGGAAGTTGAAAAAATGAAGAGTTATAAAATACAGCTAACTCAACAGCGCTATTCTAAATTAGAATAATCTCGTTTGAATAGCGAATCTTACCCTTATTTATTGCCATCTGTCATGCAAAACAATTCGGAAAAAACGACCACTACTTCTGACTCTGGCCATAAGGCTGACCCGATCGAATTCACCCGATCTCTTGCGGCCTTATCCGATAAGCGGATCGATATCCTCCGCCGTATCAAGGAAACCGGCTCGATTTCTGAAGCCGCCCGCGCGTCCGGCGTCTCTTACAAAGCGGCCTGGCAGGCGCTTGAAACGCTTGAGAATCTGGCTGGCGGAAAGCTGGTTGAGAAGCTGGTCGGCGGAAACCGCGGCGGCGGAACCACGCTCACCGTAACGGGCGAGCAGATTCTTAAGATCGCGGACCGCATCGCTCAGGCCCGAAGCGAGGTGCTCCGGAGCTTTACCGATGCCGAACAGCCGCTCGCGAACCACCTCACCACATCCGGCATTCTTTCCAGCATGAGAAACAATCTTCCTTGCGTGGTGGAAAACGTGAAACACGGTTCAGCGCTGGTCCGTGTTTTCCTTCGGCTTGATGAAGAGAACATTATTAAGGCGTCTGTTACTGCGGAAAGCGCCCAGCTTCTGGGGCTTAAGCCTGGTGTCCGGATGATTGCCGCGGCGAAGGCCACCGCAGTTGAAATCGCGAAGAGCTTTCCTGATGCCAATCTGGATAACCGTCTGACCGGGCGTGTTGTGCGCTGCACGCGGTCCGAAAAAGGCGGCGAAGTGGCGCTTCGACTGCCTTCCGGACTCATTGTCATCGGGTTCGCGAAGCATAACCACCACCTTGCCCCGGGTATGGAAGCCCAGGCAACGGTTGCATCGAACGCTGTTGTTATCGCGCGAATGGACTAGTTCTTAAGTTGAGGTTTCTTCAGGTTTCTTAAGTGACTCTTAAGAAGTTTGACCACAGTCAAACCTCTATAGCCCCCATTTCTAACTCTTCGGCATATTATGGCGCCTGAGCCGGATATGGAGAGGTCCGCCTCAGTTCTATTTTTCTAAAAAATACAAAAGTGACAGTCTTTAGAGTCCCGATACTTCTAAGGCTGTACGCACAGTAGGGTACTGAGTTATGAAAAACTGCAAACGTGGCGCCATCCTGATCGGTCTCGTCGGCGCTGTCATCGGCCTCGTCGCTTTCGGTGTGTTCAATTCCGTGATTCACTGGGCCGGTTCGACTGAATTCTGCGGCTCCTTCTGCCACTCCATGGATTATGTCTATGCGGCCTATCATCAGGGCCAGCACGCCAAGACCCCGTCTGGCGTGACCGCCGGCTGCTCTGACTGCCACCTGAAGTATGGTTCCACCCACGAGATCAACGGCTTCCAGTACATCGGCATGCTGATCCACAAGGGTACTTCCGGTTCCAAGTCCTTCTTCGGTGAAGTGGCTGGTCACATGAACACCTATGACAAGCAGAAGGCCATGGCTCCTGAACTCAGCAAGGACGTTCAGGAATACATGAAGTCCACCGGCTTCTCCAACTGCCGTGGCTGCCATAACCTCGCCAAGATGAAGAACGACAAGAACCCGGATGTGGCTGCTTTCCACGCTGAGTTCGTGAAGGATACGTCCGTCAACTGCATCGAATGCCACAAGACGGCCGGCCACGATTACACGGGCCTCAATACCCAGGCTGACGCTGACGCCGTGAACGCCGGCAAGCCGCGTCCCAGCGTTGCCGCTGAAGCCGCTGCCGCTGCCGCCGCTTCTTCCGAGGCTGCCTCCGCTGAAGCTGCTGCTTCTGACGCTGCCGCCTCCAGCGCTGCTGTTGCCCAGTAATCAGTCCTAAGCACTGATCCAAAAAACCCGACAGTTTCTGACTGTCGGGTTTTTTCTTGCCTGGAGCCTCCTGTCCAGCCTTTCAAGCGCCTGCATCCCATTTACAATGAGGCTCATTGGCTTTTCTGATGGAGTTTGTTGATATGAGTTCTGCCGTCATTAACCGGCTTGATTACCAGGAACCCGCCTTCCGCGTGGAAAACATCAACTTGGTTTTCAATCTGGACCCCGTCACCACGACGGTTTACAACACGATGCGCATTGAGCCGCTCACGGATTCAGACCACGATCTGGTGCTGAACGGAAGCGAACTCGAGCTTGCCTCCGTTTTTGAGAACGGCAGCCCGCTCTCCACGGAACGCTATACGGTTACACCCGAGGCTCTCATCATCCGTGGTATCCGCCAGAAGACCACGATCACTATCTATAACAGGTTCCATCCGCAGGCCAACACACTGCTCTCGGGCATCTATATGTCCAACGGGAACTTCATGTCCCAGTGCGAATCGGAAGGCTTCCGCCGGATCACCTATTTCCCGGATCACCCGGACATGCTGACCCGGTTCCACGTTGAAATCCGGGCTGACAAAGAGCAGTATCCGATCCTTCTCTCGAACGGCAACCTCATTGAACAGGGCGATCTGGATAATGGCCGGCACTTTGCCATCTGGGAAGATCCTTCGCTCAAACCCTGCTACCTCTTCGCGCTTGTCGCCGGAAAGCTGGTGAAGCGTGAGGAAGTCTATAAGCTCGCGAACGGCAAGGACTGCCTGCTGCAGGTCTGGGTTGAGCCTCAGAATGCCGATAAGACCGAGCACACGATGGAATGCATCAAGCGGGCCATCCACTGGGATGAAACCCGCTGGGGTCTCGAGTACGATCTGGACCGCTTCATGCTGGTCGCGACCGACGACTTCAATTTCGGCGCCATGGAGAATAAGGGCCTGAACATCTTCAATACGCGCTATGTGCTCGCGACGCCGAAGATGGCGACGGACCTCGATTACTTCAATATTGAATCCGTTGTCGGTCACGAATACTTCCATAACTGGACGGGTGACCGGGTCACGCTGCGGGACTGGTTCCAGCTCACGCTGAAGGAAGGTCTCACCGTCTTCCGCGACCAGGAGTTCTCGCGCGATATGCTCGGCAAGTCCGCTGTCATCAAGCGCATTATGGATGTTCGCGCCCTCCGCTCGCGTCAGTTCCCTGAAGACGCGGGTCCGATGGCTCATCCGATCCGTCCGGAAAGCTACCGTCAGATCAATAATTTCTACACGATGACCGTGTATGAGAAGGGTGCGGAAATTTACCGCATGCTTCAGACCATGCTCGGGAAAGAAGGCTTCAAGAAGGGCCTGACTCTCTACATTGAGCGGAACGACGGCCGCGCAGCCACCTGCGAAGACTTCATCAACGCTATGGCTGAAGCAAATGGCCGCGACCTGAAGCAGTTCTTCCTCTGGTACAGCCAGGCCGGCACTCCCCGAGTCCAGGTAAAGACCTACTGGGATCCGGAAGCAAGCACCTACACGATTGTCGCGAGCCAGAGCACCCCTGCCACGCCGGGGCAGCCCGTTAAGCATCCGTTTGTCATTCCGATCGCGGTCGGGCTCGTGGATTCCGAAGGGCATGACATTCCCCTGCAGCTTGAGGGGGAAACCGCGCCTCTCGGCACAACACGTGTCCTTGAACTGAAGGATGAAGAGAACGAGTGGACGTTTGTGAACGTCGGATCCCGCCCGGTTCCCTCACTCCTCCGCGACTTCTCCGCTCCGGTAATCCTCGACTACGCCTATACGCGCGATGAACTGGCGTTCCTCGCCCGCAACGACGCGGATCCGTTCAACCGCTGGGATGCCATGAATCGCCTGATGCTCGGCGTTCTTGAGGACATGACGGATGTGATCGAAATGGGTGGGAAGCCCGAAGTGGATCACAATCTGCTCTCCTCGTTTGAGCAGATCCTGACCGATGAAACGCTCACCCCGGCTTTCCGGGCCATCACGCTGCAGCTTCCCGCCGAAAACCTCATCGGTGAACCCCGCGCGGTTATCGATCCGGATGCGATCCGCAAAGCCCGTACGGAACTGAAGGCCGCAATCGGCCGCCGCTATTCCTCGCTTCTTTTCAAGCTGGCTGAATCCTATGAGACCCCCGGTGACTACTCGCCGGACTCTGAGTCCGCCGGCCGCCGCTCGCTGAAGAATCTGGCCTATGACTACCTGATCACGGGCGGCAATCCGAAGGCTCTGATCGCGCTCCGCGGCCAGTTTGAGAAGGCCAACAACCTGACGGATAAGCTTGCCGCTCTCACCAGCGTTGTGAATTCGGCAAGCCCCGCAAAGACCAATATGCTGGTTGAGGCCGCCAAGGAGTGGCAGGGCAATCCGATTCTTATCAACAAGTGGCTTACGGTTCAGGCATCTGCCGGCACACAGCCGGGCGAAGCAGACACTCTTGCCCGTGTCCGCCAGCTGATGGACTGCGGAGCGTTCTCCATCAAGAACCCGAATAACGTCTACGCGCTTATTCTTGCCTTCTGCAACAATGAGCCGGAATTCCACCGCAAGGATGGCAAAGGCTACGAGTTCTGGTTGCAGATTCTGAGGGAGCTCTGCTCTGTCAATGAATATGTCGCCGCGCGTGTTGCCCGGACGCTTGATCACTGGAAACGCTATACCCCGGACCGCGCTCAGATGATGTACAGGGCCCTTAACGAGGCGAAGCATATCCCTGGACTCCCGGTCGGCGTCCAGGAAATCCTCGACAAGTCTCTTGGCCTCACGAATTGATACCGTCTTTTTCAGAACTGATTACTTAAGGAGTAGTTCAAACATGGCTCTGATGACTCTTCATCAGTATCTCGCCCGCGAAGAGCGCGAGAACAGCGTTCCCCACGAGCTCACCACGCTGCTGCTCTCCGTCGCTGACGCGGCGAAGAATATCCGCGGGAAAGTCTCCCAGGGAGCGCTTGCCGGCGTTCTGGGCCTGGCCGGAACGGAAAACGTTCAGGGCGAGGACCAGAAAAAACTCGACGTGATCAGCAATGAGATCATGTGCACGGCGAATGAACCCTGCGGCATGCTCTCCGGCCTCGCGAGCGAGGAGATGACGGAAGTTCTCCGCGTCTCAGACGAATATGCTGTCGGTCCCTACCTGATTCTTTTCGATCCGCTCGATGGCTCGAGCAACATTGATATCGATGCCCCGATCGGCACTATTTTCTCGGTTCTTCCCTGCCCGGGCGGCAAGAAGCGCAACATCACGGAAGCTGACTTCATGCAGCCTGGCGTCAATCAGGCTGCCGCTGGTTACGCGCTCTACGGCACACAGACCCAGCTCGTTTTCACTCTGGGCCACGGTGTTTCCGCCTTTACGCTCGATCCTTCGACCGGCGTTTTCTACCTCACGAAAGAAAACATCCGCATCGCTGCTGAAACAGCGGAATTCGCCATCAACTGTTCCAATCAGCGTCACTGGCTGAAACCCGTGCAGCAGTACGTCGGCGAACTGCTTGACGGCAAGAAGGGTCCCCGCGGCAAGAACTACAACATGCGCTGGATTGCCTGCTTTGTGGCTGAAGTCCACCGCATTCTGTGCCGCGGCGGTTTCTTCACCTATCCGAAGGACGATAAGAATCCCGACCGCCCCGGCAAGCTCCGTCTGATGTACGAAGCGAACCCGATGTCGTTCCTGATTGAACAGGCTGGCGGCAAGGCAACCAACGGTTTCCGCCGCATCATGGAAATTCAGCCTGAGAAGATCCACCAGCGTGTTGCCGTGTTCCTTGGCGCCGCTGAAGAAGTGGATTACATCACCCGCCTGCACCAGGAATCCGGTCTCAAGGAGTAATTCCAGAAACCGTATTCGCTGACAAGCGAAAGCCCCGCTGAATCAAAAGATTCTGCGGGGCTTTCTGTTTTCCGAATTCAACCGTGTCAGATCAGTCTCTGATTGGTCTGTTCCTCGACTTCCTTCAGGGCCTTCACTGAGGCATCAAGGCTCTGTTTCATCTGTTCGATTGTCTGCTGCAGATCCTTCTTCACGGCTTCGTCTGACTCGCGGCTCGCCTTCAGCTCACCGGCCACCTTTTCAAGCAGATCTTTTTCAAACCGGACAAAGCGCTCATCGAGCCCCTCTTCAAACTTCACAATCCGGGAGCCTTCAGCCGTCTCAGCCGCGGCGCGGGCGGTTCTCGCTTCGCGGTTTGCTTTCTGCAGGTCAACCAGCGTTGTCGCCTGTTTCCAGAGCATCCAGAGGAGACAGACCACGAAAACCAGTGCTCCGCCCACAATCAGGAAGAGCCCCAGCGGCGCATTGACGGTGAAAAGAATGAAGCTGATAGGCATCGGCGTCATGATCGGGCCCCAGTTGACCACGACAAACAGCAGCGACACCAGGAAAACGATCAGAACACCCATGGATCGAAATGTCATTTTTTTCTCCTTTCACCGCGGACTTGCTCACGAATTCCGCGCTTTGAGACGGCTCATAAGTCAATCCTATAGCAAAGCCACATCTGTTGCCGAAAACTTATGCAGAATCCGAAGTCTTGCATGGTATTAAAATTACCCGGTTAATCATCGTTTTTATCTGGAGTCTCCCTTGAAAACCGATCCCCGCTATCCCCACCTCCACATTGTTGATCATCCGCTCGTGCAGCATAAGCTCACCCTTATGCGGGAAAAATCGTGTTCTACCAAGGATTTCCGCATTCTTCTGAAGGAAATCACGATGCTGATGGGCTATGAGCTCACCCGCGACACTCCTCTCACGACCCGCCGTATCGAGACCCCTGTCGCCCCGATGCGCGCCCCCGTGATCGCCGGCAAGAAGGATGTGATTGTTCCCGTGCTCCGTGCCGGCCTCGGCATGTCTGACGGCCTCCTCGCTCTGATGCCTTCCGCCCGCGTCGGCCATATCGGTCTCTACCGTGACGAAAACAAGCAGCCGGTCGAGTACCTGGTCCGTATGCCCCCGGAACTGAAGAACCGCCGCTGCATCATCGTCGATCCGATGCTGGCCACCGGCAACTCCTCCGTGCACGCTGTCAATGTGCTTCTGAAGCGCGGCGCCATGGAAGATAACATCAAGTTCCTCGCTCTCGTTGCGGCTCCTGAAGGCGTTGAAGTTTTCTTCAAGGCTCACCCGAATATCGACCTCTATGTCGCGTCGGTGGATGAAAAGCTGGATAAGAATGCCTATATCGTTCCGGGCCTCGGCGATGCCGGCGACAGAATTTTCGGCACGCTCTGATCTTTAAGTTTTTCGCTAAATTTAAGGGTTAACCTCTATAAAACCTGATAAATCAGGTTTTATTTAAGGGTTATCCCTTATTTTTTGCCCTTTAATTATCCTTAATAGGGCTAATTTATTGATATAGGTTAAATTCACTTCCGGTGGCGGAGAGCACAATGTAGGCCATCAGACAAAAGTAGTATGGTCTGCTAGAAAAAATACTTACGCCGGTCAATAAACGGCGACACACTGCAATTTTGGAGACCTGTTCCATGCAACTCCCAGACAATATCCTCCGCGCCCATACGCCGACGCTGGATGAAAACATCAAGGGTGCCATCAACGATAAGGACATGCCCCGCCGCTCCAAGTGGACGGCCTGGTGCGATGTCGCCCAGTCTGTGACCGGCGGTCTGCTGGCCATTTTCCTTTTCTGCCACATGGCATTCACGAGCTCCATCCAGATCTCCAAGGATCTGTTCTGGAACCTGGTGGCGACTTCCGGCCTTACCTTCATCGGCGGTCATCCCCATGAATGGGCTCACGTGATCTTTGTCGGCCTGATCACGCTCCTCATCTGCATCCACGGTCTCTGCGCTCTGCGCCGCTTCCCGAGCAGCTATCATCAGTGCCGCGACATGAAGAACCACGTCCGCCTGATCCACCACACCGACACCACCCTCTGGGCTATCCAGATCGTGACCGCCGTTGTGCTGCTGATCTGCGTCTTCCCGCACGTGATCTCCATGCTGACCAATCCGTCCGGCATCGGCCCCAACCTTTCCGGCGTGCATGCCTATCATGACGGCCTGCTTTACACCTTCATCTTCCTCGTTGCCGCTGAAACGCACGGCCTGATCGGTCTGTACCGCGTGCTCGTGAAGTGGGGCATCTGGAGCGGCGAACGTGAAGGTCTCCGCAAGGCCATGATCGTGATCACGGTTCTGATGATCCTCTGCGGTGCTGCCACTGCTCTTAAGTACTACAGCATCGGCGCTGACCAGGTGAAGCTTGGAACCCCGGCTGAACGCTATGTGCCTCAGAATCCCTGGTACGATGTGAACGAGTAATTCCGCTCACTCCGGTCTGATGACCGGAACCAGTGAAAAGCCCCGCAGCAGTGCGGGGCTTTTTTTTATGCCGGAAATAAAAAAAATGGGGCTGAGCAACAGCTGCAAAGCGCCTTCGGAAATGCGCTCAAAATGTTTACTCTTTATAGGTACTCATCCGGAAAAGCCCCTGATCATCTCCTCCATCAGGTGAATACACCGTGGGGAAAAACGTTTTCCGGCGGATTCTATGCAATCAGTGCTTCATGAATTCAAGATATCACCCTCCGACATGCCCGATTTCCGGGTTTCTTTATATGTTCGGATATATAAAATCCATCTAAGCATTTTTCCTGAATTCATTAGTACCAAGTCAACCCGATAAAAAATAGCTATCTTTACATATCGTCCTAAATCAAGAATTAGTCCTTTTTTCCTACCTAGTACTACCTCCTTATGAGAAACTAACACCGTCTTATTCTTCTCGGAGTAGAGAGAGAAAAATGATTCCAACAATATTCTGGATTGAACTTCTAGTCGTACTGATCTGCTTGTTCTACGGTGCAAGAAAGGGCGGTATGGCTCTCGGCCTGATCTCCGGTATCGGTCTGATCGTACTGGTGTTCTGCTTCCATGTGAAGCCCGGCAAGCCCCCGGTTGACGTGATCCTGACCATTCTGGCCGTGATCATGGGTTCCGCTACGCTTCAGGCTTCCGGCGGTCTTGACTGCCTGCTGCAGGTTGCTGAAAAGGCTCTTCGTTCCCATCCGCGTCTCGTGGTGTACATCGCCCCGTACTGCGCCTGGATCCTCACGATCCTGTGCGGCACCGGCCACACGGTTTACACCCTGCTGCCGATTATTTATGACGTGGCTATCAAGACCGGCATCCGTCCGGAACGCCCGATGGCCGCTTCGACGATCGCTGCTCAGATGGGCATCATCTGCTCTCCTGCTTCCGTCGCTCTGGTGTCTGCCGTCGCAATTCTTGACGGTCACACCCTGCCGAACGGCCAGGCTGTCAACCTTCTGACGATTCTGTCCGTCACGATCCCGGCTGGCTTCATCGGCGTGTTCGCTGAAGCTACCTACTCCGTGTTCCGCGGCAAGGATCTGGACAAGGATCCGGAATTCCAGAAGCTGATCTCCGACCCGGAACAGAAAGAGTATGTTTACGGCGACTCCACCACGCTGCTCGGCAAGAAGTTTGCCAAGTCCCAGTGGGCTGCCCTCTGGATCTTCCTCGGGTGCGTGGCAATCGTGGCTGTCTTCGGTGCCACCAAGAGCCTCCGTCCGGTGTTCGGCGGCAAGGCTATGTCCATGACGCTCATCATTCAGATGATGATGCTGACTGCCGGCGCTCTGATGGTGATCTTCTGCCGCACCCGTGCCGCTGACGTTGGCAAGAGCTCCGTGTTCCGCGCTGGCGCCATCGCAATTGCTGCTGTGTACGGCGTGGCTTGGATGTCTGACTCCCTCTTCCAGGCTCACCTGCCTGAACTGAAGCAGGCTCTGACGGGTGCGGTCACGTCTTACCCCTGGCTCTACGCCGTGGTGCTGCTGGTCGTGTCCAAGTTCGTGAACTCCCAGGCTGCTGCTGTGGCCATCATTCTGCCTGTCGCTGTTCAGGTCGGTGTTCCGACCGGCATCGCGGTCTCCATGATCTCCGCCTGCTACGGCTACTACATCCTGCCGACCTACCCGTCTGATCTGGCGGCTCTGCAGTTCGACCGCTCCGGTACGACTCACATCGGCAAGTTCGTGATCAATCACTCCTTCATCATCCCGGGTCTGATTGGCGTGATCACTGCTACCGTTGTCGGTACCTGCCTTGGTTACCTCTACGGCTGGCTCTAATTCACAGCGGCTCATCTTGCTGCATCAAAACATAAAAACTGAGAGAAATTAAGACACAGTAGGGCTCCTTCGGGAGCCCTATTTGTTTGCCCGGTGTCAGCTGTTTTTCTGATTCAGCTGATAATGATTCATCCATAAAACCGAATATCCTGCTGTCTATGAAAATCCTCTACCTGCAGTGCAACATGGGAGCGGCGGGCGATATGCTGACCGCAAGTCTCGCGTCACTCCTCCCGGATCCGAATGTTTATCTGGATACCATCAATGGAATGGGGCTTGAAGGCGTCAAAACAACGCTCGTCAGATCAGCCTCAAAAGGAATGGCGGGCCTTCACGCCCATGTCGTAATCAACGGAATTGAGGAGGAAACGCTTCTTGCCCAACCGCCGGCCCACCACGCCGCAGAGGATCACCTTCATCATCACCATCACAGCCATTCGTCGCTTGCTGACGTCCTGTCGATTATTGATAAGCTGCGTGTTCCGGAAGACGTACGGAAGGACGCCGCCGCGGTCTATCAGCGGATTGCTGAGGCGGAAGCCGCGGCTCACGGCGCCGCCCCGGGAGAGATTCATTTCCACGAAGTCGGCATGAAGGACGCGATCAGTGACATCGTGTCCGTCTGTCTCCTGATCCGGATGCTGGGGGCAGAAAAAATCGTGTGTTCCCCGGTCTGTGTGGGAAGCGGTCTGACATACACCAGTCACGGTTTCCTTCCCATTCCGACCCCAGCCACCGCGAAGCTGCTCGAAGGGATCCCGTCTTACGGAAGCAAGTTCCCCGGGGAGCTCTGCACGCCCACCGGTGCCGCCCTGATCGCCTATTTCGCGGATGAGTTCGGCGCCATGCCTGCAATGACTCCGATTGCAAGCGGATGCGGCATTGGAGCGAAAGAGTTCTCGGAACCCAACTGCCTTCGCTCTGTTCTTGGCGAATCTTCCGAAAAGGGAGACTCCGTCACGGACGATGTCGCTGAGCTGTCCGCCAATATTGATGACATGACGGCTGAGGATCTGAGCTTCGCGCGGGATATCCTGCTCGAGAACGGCGCGCTTGACGCCTGGCTCACTCCGATCATCATGAAGAAGGGTCGGGCTGCCACGATGCTCTCCTGCCTCTGCCATGCGGAGGATCTCGACCGGATTCAGGCCCTCATCTTCCGTCACACCTCAACGCTCGGAATCCGCTTTGAAGTCCGGCACCGTGTCATGCTGAAACGGAGTTTCTCCGAAGTGTCGACACCGGCTGGAACGATTCACCTGAAGCGGGCCTCCGGCATGGGGATCTCCAGAGCGAAGCCTGAGTTTGACGATCTTGCTGCGGCTGCCCGGCGTCTTGGGATTTCGCTTCGGGAAGTCCGTGAACTCCTGAAGGCGGATAAAGAAAAGTAAACCGCCTCTTCAACGCAAAAATAAACCCCGCAGTTCATTCAGGTCTGCGGGGTTTTGATCGGCTAAGCGCGGGAATTCAGAATCCGGACCGCCGCACAGGCGGCGCCATAGCCATTATCGATATTCATCACAGCCACGCCCGGCGCGCAGGAGCAGAGCATGGAGTGAAGCGCCGTTTCGCCGCCTCTCGCAGCTCCGTATCCGACAGAAGTGGGAACCGCAATCAGCGGCCTTCCGGTCAGGCCGCCGAGAACGCTCGCGATCGCGGCGTCCAGCCCCGCACAGACAATCACGACACTGTGCCGGTTGATCTCGGGAAGCCGCTTCTCGAGCCTCCAGAGCCCTGCCACGCCGCAGTCCTCAAAGTATTCGTGTCTTACCCCGAGATACTCAAGCGTGCGGCCGGCTTCGTGCGAAACAAAGGCGTCAGAGGTTCCGGCCGTGACAATAGCAACCGATCCGTATTCCTCCCCCCGCTCCGGCAGCCTTTCGCCATACGCCGTACGGGAAATCGGGTCGTAGCTGTAACCCCCGCGGACGTCTTCGGGGAGAGCTTCCAGGGCTTTGGCGCTCAGTCTCGTAAAAAGAATCGGATGCCCGCATCCGCGTCTGAATCTCAGCAGCAGCTCCTTCAGGCTCTCGGGATCCTTCCCCTCACTGAACACCGCCTCCGGCAGACCTATCCGCGCGTCTCGCGCTTCATCAAACAGAATTCTTTCACTCATCGCTTAAAAATAAGACCCCATGGCGGAGCACCGACATGGGGTCAGAGCAGGTTTTATGCCTGATTAATTATGCTTCCTGAAGACGGGGCACCGTGAGGCTGCCTTCCGGCATCAGAATGATCTTCGGGTGATCGCCCACGTAGGTCTTCGCCATTTCGAGCGCTTCTTCAACCGTGTCGACCGCGCCCGTGAAGAGCATTTCCTTCGCCATCTTGCGATCCAGGCTCGTCACCAGAATGAACTTCGCGTGCTTCATATTCCGGGTCACGGCATAGGCCTTGTTCGCGCCGATCACGAAGTTATTCTCCAGCTCCGCTTCGATCGCGTCCGGAGAACCCAGACGGCGGCAGGTTTCCTCCAACACCTGAGAGCCGCTGCCTTCCTCGCAGTCGGCGAGCAGAACCACGACACCGCCGTCCCGCACTGCGAGTGAGGCGTTATCCATTGTCTTCTGCATCTGATAGACGTTGATATCTTTCGGCCAGCCGCCGCAGGAAGCGATCACGAGATCCGCCTTCTGATTGATCACCTCACCGTAAACCTTATCAACGAACTCGCAGGCTACCTGATGAGCCTTCACGTAGTCACCGGCAAACATCTTCAGGAACTGATGCTTGGCGTTCAGCACAGCGTTGAAGAGGAAGAGTGAGCGGCCCTTTGCAAAGCGCGCCACGCCTTCCATCTGGTCTTCGTAGACAGGGTTTCCCACCGTCTTGCCGAGACCCGCATGCGGATCCAGCATGAAGCTGTGATTCTTGCGCACGGTTTCCATCGCGGCGCAGCCCGGAAGAACGGCCTTGCGTCCTCCGCCGTAACCAGAGAAATAGTGATAGACAATCGTGCCGGTCAGAATGACGTGATCCACGTCACAGATATTCTTATTGATCAGAACAGGCGTGCCGCGGGAGGTCTGTCCAAAATAGAGAAAGTCCTGATCCACATGGCAGTCAGAATTGATCATCTTCACGCGGGAAGCGACTTCCGCCCCCACGGCTTCGACCATTTCATCATGCGTCATATTGCGGTGAGTGCCGAGCGAGAACACGATCTTCATGTTCTCATCCGGAACACCGAGCCGGTTCATTTCATCAAGGAACACCGGCATGAAGTCGTACGAATTCGCAACGCGCGTGAGGTCGTTGCAGATGAAGGCGACCGTCTGTCCCGGTTTCACGATTTCATCCAGCGGCGGGCAGCCGATCGGATGGCGGATGGCTTCAAGCACCCCGCCTTTGATATCCGTCATCGGCGCGAAATCCTCTGTACGGATCTCCTTCAGGACGAGCGAGTCATCCAGGGAGAACTGCTTGCGGCCGCGCCCATAGGCGAAGTCATAGCTACGAATTGCCATTTGAACCTCAACTTTCTTCAGAAGGAAAGAAAAACTGCGAGTAAATGTTCTGTTCAGAAGCGCTGTTTCCGCAGCGGTCTGTCAGGCGAAATGAACCCGGGTCGGAAGATCGGTCTGCTGAGAGGAAGCGGCCGAATCCGCTGCAGGCTCGTCAGGGCTCTTGAAACCCCGCTCACTCGCCCAGACAGCGGCTTCAACGCGCGAGCGGAAGCCAAGCTTCTTCAGCATATGTTTCACATGCACCTTGACCGTGCCATCGGTAATTGAAAGACGGGCCGCAATCGACTTGTTGCTCATGCCCGACGCGATATAGCTCAGCACTTCCTGCTCGCGGGATGTGAGGCAGTCAACATTCCGCTCTTCCTCTTCGTTCCCGTTTCTGAGTGTCAGCGCAAGCACGTTCGTCAGACTGTCACTGATCACCATCTCGCCCTGCAGCACGCGGCGGATCATGGTCACCATGTCATCAGGCATGTGGTTCTTCGTCAGGAATCCATCTGCCTCGAGGCGGATCGCCGCCATCAGTTCGTCGTTATGAGCGCCCTGCAGGAGAATCACGCCTTTGCAGGATTTCTTCTGCTCTTTCACCTGGCGAAGAATCTCCAGCGCCTTATGGTCAGGAAGCGCGAGATCAATAATCACCATGGTGAAGTCCTGAGTGGAAATATCCGACTCTGCCTCGGATACAGAACCAGTCTCCACCACGTCAGTAAACACCCCTTTCTGCTTCAGAAGCTGAGCCAGGGCCTGACGAAAAATGGGGCTTTCATCCACGATCAACAGCGTCCTCTGCCCGTGTTCTTCGACCATTTTGTCCTCTTTATTGTTATTTACCTACGCATGGATCCTCTGCCGCCTCCACAGGAACTCGGAATCCACGGTCAGGAAGGGTACTCACAATACTACAAAAGGATTATGAACTTTTCAGGAGTGTTAGATACAGCGTATTGTACAGCGTATTGCTGTACTCATTTTGATAGATATTCAGGGTAAATTCTGATATTTTTCTATCCCTTCGCGGGTAGACGCTCGCCATCAAAGGCCTCTGGAACCGGTTCCGGAAGGTTTTTAAACTATCTCCTCAGGAATAATCCTCAGTTTTTCCTATTCTGTTTCCTATCCCCCCGCCGGGATGATTAGAATACAGACACTTTTGACTTTCTGTTCATCTTCAGCACCATCAGGCGCCGTTGATGAGGTTTTATCTGAACATTCATTAAGGTACTAGCATGTCCGGTCATTCAAAATGGGCCAACATCCAACACCGCAAAGGTCGTCAGGATGCGAAGCGCTCCAATATGTGGACGAAGATCGTCCGTGAAATCATCATCGCGGCCCGCACTGGCGGCGGCGGTGATCCCGACATGAACCCGAAGCTCCGTCTCGCCCTCGTCAAGGCCCGCGGCGCCAATGTCCCGAAGGACACGATCAAGAACGCCATTCTGAAGGGCACCGGCCAGCTGGAAGGCGTGAGCTACGAAGAAGTCCGCTATGAAGGCTACGGCGTTTCCGGCGCGGCCCTCATCATCGACTGCACGACGGATAACAAGGTCCGTACGGTTTCTGATGTCCGTCACATCCTTACCTCGAACGGCGGCTCGCTCGGCACCGAAGGCTCCGTGGCCTTCATGTTCAAGCACTGCGGTCTGATCGTGCTGCCCTCCGGCGCCGATGAAGACAAGGCGATGGAAGTCGGTCTGGAAGCGGGTGCTGAGGACGTCGTGGCGAATGAAGACGGCACGATCGAAATCGTGACGCCCCCCACGATCCAGGAATTCGAAGCTGTTCAGAAGGCTCTTGAAGATGCGGGCATGACCCCCATCTACGCCGAAATCACGATGAAGCCGGTCAACAAGACGGTTCTCTCCGGCGAAGATGCTGAAAAGATGCAGCGCATCATCGACGAACTGGAAGACAACGACGACGTGAGCCAGGTTTACTGCTCCGCCGAACTCGACCTTCCGGAAGACGAAGAGTAAGAGCAATCAGGGCGCTCCCGCGGTTCGGCCTGCCGGACCGCCCTTCTGCTCAGGATTCACATGGCCGTGTTCTTCAACACGGCCGTTTTTTATATTTGGCGCTATTTTCCACGCTCATCTATAGCATGAGCGCACTATGGAGTTCTCTATGAAAGTTCTGGTTGTCGGCAGCGGCGGTCGCGAGCATGCTCTTGCCTGGCGTATCGCTCAAAGCGAACATGTTCAGACGGTTTACGTTGCCCCCGGCAACGCTGGGACCGATGCGGATCCTCTTCTCACGAACGTTCCCGTCAAGGCGACGGATCTTGAAGGTCTCCTGAAATTCGTGCGCGAAAACGGTGTCGATTACACGGTGGTCGGCCCCGAGGCACCGCTTGCCGCGGGCATCGTGGACGTCTTCCGCAAGGGCGGCGAAAAGATCTTTGGACCGACGCAGGCTGCCGCGCAGCTTGAGTCTTCCAAGGATTTCGCGAAGGCCTTTATGAAGCGCCACGGCATTCCGACGGCTGAGTATCAGACCTTTACTGATGACAAGGCCGCCCGCGAGTACATCCTTCATCACGGCGCTCCGATCGTCGTCAAAGCTGACGGTCTTGCTGCCGGCAAGGGCGTGATCGTGGCAATGACGGTTGAAGAAGCTCTGAAGGCTGTCGATGACATGCTGGAAGGCAACAGCTTCGGCTCCGCCGGCTCTCGCGTGGTTATCGAAGACTTCCTCGATGGCGAGGAAGCCTCCTTCATCGTCGCCTGCGACGGTGAGCATGTGATTCCGATGGCAACCTCCCAGGACCACAAGCGTCTGCTTGACCACGACAAGGGACCGAACACCGGCGGCATGGGTGCCTACTCCCCCGCCCCCGTGGTGACGCCTGATGTCTATCAGATCGTGATGGAAAAGGTGATTCGCCCGGTGATCGATGGAATGGCTTCTGAAGGTCATCCGTTCACGGGCTTCCTTTACGCCGGCCTCATGATCAGCCACGCGGCTGACGGCACGCCTGTCGTCAAGGTGCTTGAATTCAACTGCCGCATGGGCGACCCGGAAACACAGCCGATTATGAGCCGCGTGAAGAGCGATCTCTCTGACGTGTTTGAAGCCGCGATCGACGGCCGCCTTGATCAGGCCAAGATCGAATGGGATTCCCGCGTGGCGCTCGGTGTGGTCTGCGCTGCCGAAGGCTATCCGGAAAGCCCGAAGAAAGGCGCCGTGATCACGTCTCTCCCTGAGAATGACGAAACGCATCACGTCTTCCATGCCGGTACGGCCTGGGACGCGGAGCACCGCATGATCGTGAACGGCGGCCGCGTGCTCTGCGTGGTCGGGCTGGGTGACGACATTCGCGAAGCCCAGGCCCGCGCGTACGAAGCCGTGCGCAAGGTGAGCTGGCAGGGTATGCAGTACCGCACGGATATCGGCTGGAGAGCGATCAAGTAAGTTTTTCCGCTCAGCCGGGTTCTGTCGCAGCTCCCCAAAAAGCCTTCCTGCTTTTTGGGGATTTTCATCCGACTCACTGCCTCTCATCCCGGCTTTTGTGGTACTTTCTGTGACAAGAGGCGCGCCGTTTCCGCGCCTTTCCGCACATTATGAAAACACTTTCATCTTTCAAGCTCCTTATTGGCGCAGTGGTCACGGCGGGTCTGCAAACCGCCGCTTACGCGTCTTCCGTTGCCGAGCCTTTCGCTTATCCCGAAAGCCTGGTGGCCGGGCGTCCTGTTGAAGGCAAACCGGTTACTCAGGGCATCCGGATCGGGTCCGAGGAAGTTACGCTCGAATCCACCCCCATCCGGGATCTGGCGAAGAAGCTTCACTTTTCGCTGATGCGTGAGGGAGATGGCGACTACACCCGCGACTGGACCTGTCTCACGACGGGAAGCGGGAGCGATGATTTTTCAATCTGGCTGATTGCAACCGGTTCTCCCGCTGTTACTGAGGCTCAGATGGCGTCAAATGGTCTCAGTCCGCGCGGCAAAGGCACGTGCCATCTGCTGAAGGGTTCTGAAAAGAATGTCTCCATCGGCGGCATCACGCCCGGCATGACCTGGAATCAGGTACTCGCCAAGTTCGGCCAGCCCACCTACGTGGCAGACGATGACTGGTACTTCTGGTCCACGAGCAAGACCATCGAGGAATTCAGCAACAGCCGCGAACAGATGAACTGGACAGGCGTACAGCTTGAGAAAGGCAAGGTTTCCCGGCTGTTTTCGAGCCAGGCTACCAATCCATGAGCCAGGACGCCTTTGAGGCAAGAAAAGGCATCGGCCTTCTCGGCGGTACATTTGATCCAATCCATCAGGGGCATCTTGCTCTCGCCGCTTCAGCGCTTGAGCAGCTGAAGCTTCAGCAGATTGATTTTCTCCTTGCCCCCCGCCCGTGGCAGAAGAGCGTACTCACGTCCGTCACGGACCGGGCACGGATGATCGAGCAGGCTATCCGGGGGAATCCCCGTCTGAAACTGAATCTCACGGAAGTTTTCCGCCCCGGTCTGACCTATACGATTGACACCCTGAAGGCGCTCCGGGAGAAGCTGGGCGGCAACCCTGTTCCTCTCGTGCTTCTGATGGGGCAGGATCAGTGGGCCAATCTGAAAACCTGGAAATCCTGGCAGGCACTCACGGACTACGCGAACCTCGCGGTTTTCAACCGCGGAAAGAAGCGTCTCTCAGTTCCTCAGGAAATCACCTCCTGGGCTGAGGGAAAAACAGTGCCGCCCGATCTCATCACGGCTTCGCCCTCTGGCTCCGTCTGCTTCTTTCAGATGGCGCCGCATGAAGCGAATTCCTCCGAGATCCGAAAGCTTCTTGCAGAACCCGCCTCACTGCAAAATGCAATTAAACTTGAGAGTTGGCTCCCGCACGGAGTAGCTCTTTACATCAACCAACACGGGCTTTATCGCCCCAAGCATTAACTTTTATGGATATCAGAAAGCTTCAGCGCATTATCGTCGACGCCCTCGTTGAGATCAAAGGCAAGGACATCGTCGTGTTCAACACGGAAAAACTGACCGATCAGTTCTCGCGCGCCGTCTTCGCCTCCGGAACTTCGAACCGTCACACCGTGGCGCTTGCGGAAAACGTCAAAGAAAAGGTCAAGGCTGCCGGCGGCAGCGTGATCGGTTTTGAAGGCAAGGAATCCGGTGAATGGGTGCTCGTCGACTGCGGCGACGCCATCGTTCACGTGATGCAGCCTCAGATCCGCGAATACTACAACCTCGAAGAAGTCTGGGGCGCCAAGCGGGTCAACATGAAGATTGATCCCGAATACGCCCTCCCGGTCCGCAAGACTGAAAAGGCCTGACGGGGGATACCCGTGAAAATCACCATTGTGGCTGTCGACCTCCGGTCCCCGGCCTGGGCTTTCACGGCGGTTGAGGATTACCTCACCCGCTTTCCCCGGGACTGGAAGGTTGAACTGAAAACCGTCAAGGAAGAACCCCGGCATGGGCAGAGCAAAAGCGACCTGATGGCCGCTGAGGCTGACCGTATCCGCAAGGCCATCCCGAAGGGATCACTCCTCGTCACGCTGGACGAACGGGGCAAGGATCTGACGACAGTCGAATTTGCGAAGAAGCTGAGCGCCTGGCAGGACAGCGGTGAATCCGTTGCCTTCGTGATCGGCGGTACTGACGGCATTGATCCTGCGCTTAAGCAGGAAAGCCGCATGATGATCCGCCTCTCCTCCATGACGCTGCCGCACGCCCTCGCCCGCGTTATTCTCTCGGAGCAGATCTACCGCGCCTGGTCGATTCTGAATAATCACCCCTACCACAGGGCCTAAAGCATGACATCAAGAATCTATCTGGCGAGCAAGAGCCCCCGCCGGCGCGAAATTCTCGCCGGGCTCGGGTACGAGATCTGCCTTCTCGCGCCGGAAGCCTCTCCGGCATCTGCCCCTCAGACTGATGAGGAACGCCGTCCGGGGGAATCGGCCCGCAGCTACGTGCTGAGAACCGCCCGTGAAAAGGCGCTCGGCGCTATCCGGATGATTGAGGAAAAAAGACTGGAAGTGCTGCCTGTCGTATCAGCTGACACGACAGTGGTTTTCGGTGAAACCATTCTGAGAAAACCTCAGTCCGTTGAGGAAGAGCTCCGGTTCCTTGAGCTGCTCTCGGGAAAAACGCATGTCGTCCGCACTGCGGTCGCTGTCGGCACGACGGAAGAGAATCTGGAAACCGTGATTTCCGAGTCCCGCGTCACGTTCTGCACGATGACGGACTCGATGATGAAGCTTTACGCCGGCACCGATGAGCCTTATGACAAGGCCGGCGGCTATGCCGTGCAGGGGCTGGCAGGAGCCTTCATCACGCATATTGAAGGCTCCTACTCAGGCATTGTCGGGCTACCCGTTTTCGAAACGGTTGAACTGCTCAGCCATTTCGGCCGGGGGCTCGAATCACTTACGGCTCCGTAGCCGCCTTCTGAACCTGGACGAGGTTCACTTCAAAGACGAGCGTCGCGAACGGCGGAATCACGCCGCCGGCGCCGTTTGCGCCATAGGCAAGGTGGGAAGGAATCGTCAGACGGCGGCGGCCGCCTTCCTTCATGCCGACAAGACCCTGATCCCAGCCCGGAATCACGTAGCCGACGCCAAGCGGGAATTCAATCGGTTCACCGCGGTCAAGGCTCGAGTCAAACTTCGTTCCATCCTCAAGCCACCCCGTGTAGTGCACGGAAACCGTGTCCCCGGGCACAGCCTCCGCCCCGGTGCCGGCCTCGAGCTCCTCAATCTCCAGATCGCCCTCTTCGGGGTACTGGTTCGAGCGGGCGCCGACCACTTCAACGTCAAACACGAGAACGGCGTTCGGCGGGATCACATCACCCGCGCCGTCTTCACCATAGGCGAGCTCGGGAGGAATCACGAGCTTTCTCTTTCCTCCGACGCGCATGCCGCGGATACCCTGTTCCCAGCCGGGGATCACCATGCCGCCGCCCAGGGGAAACTCAATCGGTTCGCCGCGGTCGAGGCTCGAATCAAACTTCGTTCCGTCCTCGAGGCAGCCGGTGTAATGAACGGAAACCCAGTCCCCATCCTTCACCTCATCGCCTTCGCCAACGACGATCTCTTCAATCTTCAATTCACTCATAGTTTCTCCAAAACTTCACTCTCGTGAAGAACCCCCGATCAGAAGTAATCAGGTACAATGGCCACACATGCAGAAAAGCAAATTTTCGGCATTCTTGACAGTTATCCCGCGGCAATCCAGGTTTGCCGGGGTTTCGGCCTGATACAACTAAGCATCTGCCTACGCCTCACAGGTGTCCAGGGTTCACCCCGCACCGATAACAGCGCCATCCTGTCTTCCAATATATTAACCGGGGACTGCCCCAAACCTGGACCAGCTTTCTTTTTTACGACTGGCTCCGCGCAGTTCTCATAGGTTTCTCTCAAAGTGAACCAATCTTTTGCCTCTCTGGGTCTGATTGACCCTTTGCTTAAGGCTATTGACGAATTAAATTATCGCAAACCGACCCCGGTTCAGCAGAAATCCATTCCGTCCCTGCTTGAAGGCAAGGACATGCTGGCCGCCGCTCAGACCGGCACCGGCAAGACCGCGGCTTACAGCCTGCCGATCATTCAGAAGATCGCTGAGTCCGGCGTCCGCGCGAAGCCGAAGGAAGTGACAGCGCTGATTCTGGCTCCGACCCGCGAACTCGCGGCTCAGATCCACGAGAACATTACGGCGTACTCGAAGTATCTGGACATCCGTTCCGCCCTCGTTTTCGGCGGCGTGAACCTGAAGCCCCAGACCGCGGCCCTTGCCCGCGGCGTCGATATTCTTATCGCCACGCCGGGCCGCCTTCTGGATCATCTCGGTCAGAAGCATGTGTCGCTCTCCGCGGTGAAGTTCCTGGTGCTCGATGAAGCCGACCGCATGCTCGACATGGGCTTCATTCATGACATCCGGAAACTGATCAAGCTGATTCCGGAAAACCGCCAGAGCCTGCTCTTCTCGGCCACCTTCAGCCCGGAAATCCGCAAACTCGCGGACTCCCTTCTCAATTCCCCGGTCTCGGTCGAAATTTCCCCCAATAAGGAATCGGCCCTGATCGAACAGCAGGCCTATGCCGTGCCGAAGAACCGGAAGCGTGAACTGCTCCGTGATCTGATTGTCGATGAAAAGTGGTCCCAGGTGCTGGTCTTCACCCGTATGAAGCACGCCGCGAACCGCCTCTGCCAGCAGCTGATCAAGGATGGCCTGACCGCTGCCGCCATTCACGGCAACAAGAGCCAGAACGCCCGCACCAAGGCTCTCGCTGACTTTAAGGATAAGAAGGTTCAGGTGCTCGTCGCGACGGATATCGCGGCTCGCGGCCTTGATATCGAACAGCTTCCCCACGTCGTGAACTACGACCTTCCGGATGTGCCCGAGGATTACGTGCACCGTATCGGCCGCACGGGCCGTGCCGGCGTTCCCGGCCACGCCGTGAGCCTGGTGTCGCCTGAAGACCGTCCGCTGCTCTCCGCGATCGAGAAGCTTCTGAAGGAAAAGATCAACCTGATCGTTCCCGCTCAGTATGCCGGTCCCCAGCCTGAGGATCTCGCAGAG
>OGKE01000478.1_pt1 | contig 39338 bp, 44 predicted proteins | sample 1572341 | NCBI WGS metagenome assembly OGKE01 (sample SAMEA2582091, study PRJEB24529) | metagenome | biome: Human gut stool | place: China | collected 2011
AGGCTCCTCCAAGAGCAATTATCTCAGAGTCACCCACAAAATTTTCCTCACCCTCAAAATGAGAAGTCAAAATAGAATTCTATTTTAAAATTTTGATGTTATTTGAAATTTAATTTTTATTATTGATAACTTAACACTAATTTAACAATATTCTTATAGCTTGTTAGTTATGTCTTTGGTGTTGTATCCATACAACACCTGCTCTGTATAGGAACCTTTTCTTTTTCCTAAAACGCATTACATCGTCCTCGCACAGCAAAAAAAAAACGCACACCTTTCGGAGTGCGGTTTTTTCTTTCAAGTTCTCAGCAGAATGGCGAACTTCTGCTGGTCTCTTTTACGAGATTAGAACTTGTGGACGAGGCCGAAACCAGCCTGAGCGGCGCTGGCCTTGCGGTCCTGGGCGTCGGACTTTTCCTGAGCGTAGCCGGCAGCAGCGTAGACGCTGGTGCGCTTGCTGAACGCATAGGAGTAGCCAACAGCGGCGTTCCAACGCTTGAACTTGTAGGAGCCGTTATCAACGTCCTTGGCATCACGATAGCCAACGGTGCCGAGGAAGGCGCCGCCGAAGGCCGGAACAGCGGTCGAGATTTCAGCACCCCAGCCCTTCAGAGCCAGAGCCTGGGGGGTCGACAGAGCGCGGGCATCCTTGATCAGGCTGAAGGAGTCGAGAACGTTCACCTGGTTATCAAAGTAAGTGGCCTTGGCAAAGACCTTGGCAACGCCGAAGTCATAGTTACCGCCGAGGATGAAGCTGTAGCCGTTATCAACGTCGTGATAAACGTTCTTAGCGGCATTGCCGTACATCGTCATGTCGCCGGTCAGGACAACAGCAGCCTTGCCAGCCTTGTAGCGCAGGCCAGCGGCGAGGTAACGGTCAGCGTCGGACTTGTTTTCCGTGCCGTAGTCAGCCTTCGTGTCACCCTTGAAGGAGTACATGATGGCGCCCTCAAGGCCACCGAACGTCGGGGTCTGATAGGCGAGCGTGTTGTCGTAACGGTCATAGGCCGAGCCGGTGGAGCCGCGCTGCGTGCCGACGATACCGAAGGCGTTCGGGAAGGCAGACACATCACCGAGGTAGCCGATCGAGCCGGAATCAGAAGCGATGGAGGCGAGGCGGCCGGCGTACAGAGTACCGTAGGCACCGGAGACGTTCACCTGAGCTTCACGGCCGAAGAGACGGCTGTTCTGGCCGGAGACGCCGTCATCAGAGTTGAAGCCGGATTCGAGAACGAAGCCAACCTTGGCGTTGCCGATATCTTCCGTGCCCTTCAGGCCCCAGCGGTTGCCGGCGGAGAAGCCGGATTCCATCGAGAACGTGTCGGTAGAGTCGACACCAGCCTTATCGGTGTTCAGATGGGTGTAAGCAAGGCTCGTATCGATGCGGCCGTACAGCGTGACGGACGGAGCAGCGAAAGCGGATGCCGCGAAAGTGCCAAGCAGAGCAACGGCAATGAGAGACTTCTTCATGAAATTTTCTCCAGTAGTTTGAATGTGTGTATTGCTAACTACAGTTTTAAGGGCTTTTGGAGTCACCCCAAGTGCATGATGCAAAAATATTTCCCGGACGTTCATACGGGTAAACCCTTTATAATTTATGTCTGACAGAAATTTTTTATTTATTTTCAATCATCAAGACAACGTTACAACTATTTTTCGTATTTCTTTAATTCGCCGTTTTCTGTTGCTTTTATGCAACAAACTAGCAAAAAACAGCTTCAGAAAAGCTTCCCTGAAAATAAAAAAACGATATCCAAGAGTGAGTTACAAAATGAAACAGTACAGGGTATTGACTTGTCCGAAAATCTGGGAGCAAGTTTTTAGTAGTTTACTTTTATGATCCATATTTCAGGAATTCACATCTCCGCCCTCTTATCCCCGTTATGTCGAAGCCGCCGGCTTTTCAGAGGCGCAAAAAAACCGCATCCCTCACGGAATGCGGTTTTTCAGTTCTCAGCAGAATGGCGAACTTCTGCCGGTCTCTTTTAAGAGATCAGAACTTGTGAACGAGGCCGAAACCAACCTGGGCACCGCTCGCCTTGCGGTCAAGAGCGTTCGCCTTTTCCTGGGCGTAGCCAGCGAGACCGTAGACGTTCGTGCGCTTGCTGAAGGCATAGGTGTAACCGACAGCCGCGTTCCAGCGCTTGAACTTGTAGGAGCCGTCATCGACGTCCTTGGCATCACGATAGCCGACAGCAGCAAGGAAGTTGCCGCCGAAGGCCGGAACGTTCGTGCCGAGTTCAGCACCCCAGCCCTTCAGAGCCTCAGCCTTCTTCAGATCGCGGGAATCGCTGATCAGATCGAAGGAGTCGAGAACGTTCACCTGGTTATCAAAGTAGGTGACCTTCGCGAAAGCCTTCGCAACGCCGAAGTCGTAGTTGCCGCCGAGGATGAAGCTGTAGCCGTTATCGACATTGCCATAGTTGGCAGCGTCGTTGCCGTACATCGTCATGTCACCGGTGAGGACAACAGCGGCCTTGCCAGCCTTGTAGTGGAGGCCAGCGGCGAGGTAGCGGTCAGCATCGCCGGAATTCTCACGGGCATTGGCAACATTCGTGTCAGAAGCCTTGGTGTCGCCCTTGAAGGAATACATGATGGCACCCTGCAGGCCGCCGAACGTCGGGGTCTCATAGGCGAGGGTGTTGTCATAGCGGCCATAAGCCGTGCCGGTGGAGCCCTGCTGGTTGCCGACAAAGCCGTAGGCAGACGGGAAGGCGGAGACGTCACCAAGGTAGCCGATCGAGCCGGAATCAGAAGCGATGGAGGCGAGACGGCCGGCGTACAGAGTACCGTAGGCACCGGAGATGTTCACCTGAGCTTCACGGCCGAAGAGACGGTTATTCTGGCCGGAGGTGCCGTCATCAGAATTGAAGCCGGATTCGAGGACGAAGCCAACCTTCGCGTTGCCGATGTCTTCAGAACCCTTCAGACCCCAGCGGGAGCCGGTGGTCACACCGGAATCCATGGAGAACGTGTCGGTGGAACCGGCAGTGTTATCCAGATTCTTGTGGGTGTAGACAAGACCCGTATCAATGCGGCCGTACAGCGTGACGGACGGTTCAGCAAAAGCAGAAGCCGTGAAAGCGCCGAGAAGGGCGAGAGCAAGTAGAGATTTCTTCATTATGTGTGACTCCAAAAAATATATCTGAAGGGAAATGCATCTGAGTGAATCTCCCCTCTGACTTCATGATGCGGCCGGAAAAAAAGGAGTCTTATGGTACAAACCCTGATTGTAAAACACTACGAAAAATAACTTTTTGAAGGAATTCAGATTGCTGGCTAAGTGTATGTAACTAGGTGATACATTTGTGTAAATTGTAGCCGTTGCCAAAAAGCAACAGATTTCCCTCAGATACACATTTAATTACAGTCACCGGCCTTTCCTTTACAGGGTGAGAGACCTGAAAAAAAGAAATCCCCGCCTCATTTCTGAAGCAGGGATTCTGTACAGAAGCCATCGGCCGCCGCCTCAGGAAAGAAGCAGCGGAAGATGAATTTCCGCAGTGTCAGGCGGGATTACTTGCCGGCGATCGCGCGCTTCTCACGGAGCCGCTCGATACCGAGATCGTCATAAGCCTCGAACGGCTGGTGGATCCAGGGGTTCCCTTCGAGGTAAGAGACGAAATAATCCGGCTGGAAGATGGAGCGTTCCTTCCACCAGAGCACAGCGATACGGATCTCGGTGATTTCCGGAAAGTCGCTCTTCAGGTGCTTCACCACCTTTTCAAGCGTGATGCCGGAGTCCACCATGTCATCGACCAGAAGGACCTTTCCCTTCAGAGCCTCGGTGCCGGTGATGCAGCTGCTGATATTCAGCTCGCCCTGCACCGTGCCGGACATCGCGCGGTAAGAGCTCGTCGACAGCACGGAGAGCGGCTTCGAGTAGACGCGCGAGAAAATATCCCCGGGGCGCATGCCGCCGCGAGCGAGACAAAGGAGAGAATCAAACTTCCAGCCGCTGTCCGCAACCTTGAGGACGAGCTGTTCATTCAGGTCGATGTAATCCTGCCAAGATACAAAGAGATCCGCCATGGCTTATCAAATCCAACAAAAAAGGAAGGCAGCGCTGCATTTTTTACTGCAGTGCCGCCTGTGTGATGCTTATAGGCTGTCGGTCTGATCCGCTTATCCGCGGATCAGACTTTCCCCTGTTTACGGGGCTCAGGCTTCAAACGGGTCGCTGAGCAGAATGGTCTGTTCGCGATCCGGACCAGTGGACACCGCCGCGATCGGGCAGCCAGCCACTTCAGAAAGGCGCTTCAGATAGCTGCGCGCCGCAGCGGGGAGTTTATCCCATTCTTTGATGCCATAGGTACTGGTTTTCCATCCGGGGAAGTCTTCATAGATCACTTCGCAGCCCGCGACTTCTTCCGCACCGTAAGGCATCACTTCGAGTTCAACGCCGTCTTTCTTATAGCCGACGCCCAGACGCACGACATCACACTCATCGAGCACGTCGAGCTTCATCACGGCGAGACCAGTCAGGCCGTTGATCTCGACCGCGCGGCGGAGCGCAGCGCCGTCAAACCAGCCGCAGCGGCGCGGACGGCCCGTCACAGCGCCGAATTCGCCGCCGCGCTGACGGATGCGTTCGCCCTCTTCATCGAGGAGCTCGGTCGGGAAGGGACCCGCGCCGACGCGCGTGCAGTAAGCCTTGGTGATGCCGAGGACATAGTTGAGACGATGGGGGCCGACGCCCGCGCCCGCCGTGGCGTAACCCGCGACGGTGTTGGAGGACGTGACAAACGGATACGTGCCGTGGTCGATATCAAGCATCGAGCCCTGGGCGCCTTCGAAGAGGAACTGCTTGCCTTCGGCCATCAGCTTATTGAGCGTATGGGAGACGTCCATCACGCGCGGCTTCAGACGATCCGCGAAGCCGAGCACCTCGTCGATCACCTTCTGAGGGTCGAGGGCCTCAGCGTGGAGGAAGTGCGTCAGTTCGAAGTTGTGGTACTCGAGAGCCGTGCGGACGCGCTCTTCGAAGAATGGGACGTTATAGAGGTCAGCGACGCGCACCGTGCGGCGGGCAACCTTGTCTTCGTAGGCCGGGCCGATGCCGCGGCCGGTCGTGCCGATCTTCTTCTTGCCGAGGTTATTCTCGCGGGCGTGGTCAAGCGCCACGTGGTACGGCATCAGAAGCGCGCAGTTGCCGGACACGTGAAGGCGGGACTCCGCGTCCATTCCGTGTTCCTTCAGCTGATCGAGCTCGGAGAAAAAGGCGGACGGCGAAAAGACAACGCCGTTGCCGAGGTAGCACTGCATCGTCGGATGCATGACGCCGGACGGAATGAGGCGAAGCACGGTCTTGTTGCCGTTCACGACGATCGTATGGCCGGCGTTGTTGCCCCCGTTGAAGCGCACGACGCCGTCGACCTTGGAGGTGAGCCAGTCGACGATCTTGCCCTTGCCTTCGTCACCCCACTGGGCGCCGACGACCACTACATTTTTTGCCATCTTTTTCTCCTAAATGGACTTGGCGGAGACAGGAACCACCTGCCACTCACCCTTTTCGAAAACAATACGCTCCGTTACCTGGAAGCTCTCAGCGAGCCCGGTAGGGTCTTCTCCCGGCAGCAGCTGCACGACGATTCTGCCGGCATGACGGAGTTTGCGCACGAGACTCTCAAGCTTCGGATCTTCTGACGCCGGGGGCGCAATGACCGCGAAGGGAAGTTCGGGCGTTCTGAGCACAGCAAGCTCACGTAGATAGAGTGTAAATCCAACTGCCGGTCTAAAGCGTCCGAACGCTAATCCAATTCCGTCATAGCGGCCGCCCCGGAGGAGCGGTTCGGGCAGATCTTCAACAAGACCGGCAAAGGAAATACCCGTGTAGTAATCAAATGCTGTCACCGAGGCGCCGTCAATCGTGACGTCGTCGGCTCCGCAGCGCTCCGCGATCCACCGAAGCTCATCGACCGCCTTCTCGGCGTCCGGAACGCCCTTGCAGAGCGCGAGAACGCGGTCCAGCGCGTCGTCGCCGCCATAAATGAGGCAGAGTCCGGAGAGCGCTTCAACGGTCTTCGCGGAGAGGGGCGCCGCGGCAGCGGCAAGCCCCGCCGGATCCTTATCGGAAAGCGCCGCGACAACGGCGTCCTGGATCGCGGGGGTAAGCGCCGGGTCCGATTTCAGGATGGAACGCACAATCCCGGTGTGGCCGATTGCGAGATGTACGCGCCGGATACCGACTTCGCGCTGCATATCCACGGCGAGCCGCACCATTTCAAGATCGGCCTCCCGCCCTGTCGCACCGAACATTTCGGCGCCGGCCACATACGGCTGACGCGTAGCGAGCGGGTGACGAGGCCGAGCGTGGAGCACCGACCCCGCGTAGCAAAGCCGTGTGATCCCGGTGCGGTTCAGAATGTGGGCATCGATACGCGCCACCTGAGGCGTGATATCGGCGCGGAACCCGGCCTGACGGCCGCTCGCCTCATCGACAAACTTGATCGTCGTGCGATCGAGCCGGTTGCCGGTACCGGTGAGAAGAGAATCCAGGAACTCGAACATGGGCGGACGGATAGCTTCAAATCCGTGAGACCTCATCACTTCGAGGGTGCGCGTACGCAGGGTTTCAAGTTCCCGCGTCTGCCGGGGCAGCATGTCGGCAATATGATCCGGTAATACCCAGTTCGTCATTTGGAAAAAATCCTATCAAAGCGAAGCAATATCGGTTTGCAGCAGCCAGATAACCGCGAGGCCGCAAAGCACGCCGACGATCCCAAGCTTCTGGATCGCTGAGTCAGGCACCTGCTGCAGAAGCGACAGTGCCCGCTTCCAGCGGCGGGGCGAGATCATCGGCATCAGGCTTTCGAAAATCATCATGAACCCGAAGGCGACCAGAAGCTCCTTCAGTCCCATCATGGCTTTGTGCCTCCAGGAAGTCCCCGGAAGTCGGGCATCGGGGCGAGCTTTTCACCAGGCTTCTCTTCAGAACGGGCCTTTTCAAGCGCCGAGGAGAAATCCCGGATTCCAGTCACACGGTCTATTTTCTGATAATTCGCGTTCGCCGCGGCATCGGCTTCAGACTTCATCTGAGCGGCGCGGCTGAGCGCCGCGGAAAGCGTCTGACGGGCCTTCGCGTCGGCCGCGGCGCGGATCTCTGACGCGCTCTCCTCGACGAGGTGGCCCGAGGCCTGCACCTGGCCATTCAGAATCTTCGCAGTGGCGTCAAGGGCCGAAGCCTGGCTCTTCGCGTTGAGGCGCACTTCAGCGACTCGCACGGATTCAATCCGCACGCCGCGCTTCAGGAATTCAGGCGCCACTTTCGCCATCACCTGGGACGAGATCCAGACGCCGCCCCGCGTGATGAGAGACGCGTCATTCAGCCCGGCGGTTTCGCCGGCTGACGCGGTCTGCACGGCCTGCGTGATTTCGCGCGCCGTCTGATCGCCGCTTCCCTTGAATTCCTTCCACCAGACTTCAGGCTTCACGACACGCCACACCACATCGTAGCCAAGCGTCGGAATGCTGCCTTCACCCTTCGGCTCAAGCGCCGACACCTGAAGCGACTGCCCGCGGCAGTCAATCATCGCGGTCCGCTCAATGGGGTCCGGAAGTTTCACATGAAGCCCGGGCTCCGTCACCTCAGCAGACACGGATTTGTTCCATCCAAGCACGAGCGCCGCCCTTCCCTCTTCAACCGTGAAGAAGGAAAGTCTCGCGGCGAGAATCGCTGCCAGGGCGATCACAAAGGCTGCTATCAATTTCTTCATGATCATCGTCTCCTAGCGTCCGCGGTTACGGAGGTAATCGCGGCGGTCCGTGGTGCTTTCACGCTCATTCGCGGGATCCTCGCCCGGAGTTGTCACGTTCGAAGCCGCGGCCTCTGCGGCTGCCTCAGCGGCGGGTGACGACGCGGGAGCGGAAGACGCGGCGGCAGGAGCTGCCTTCTTCTCCGCGTCAAGCTTCTTCTGGGCAATGATCTGGGCTTCCGTCACCACCGGAACCGCGGATTCCTCACCCGGTTTCCCTTCAGGAGCCTTCGGTTTCGCGGCACGGATCACGGCCATCAGGTCATCAAGCTTCGCGTTCGCGATCGATCCCTTGTTCGGAAGGGCTGCCGCGAGCCCGGCATTCCAGGCCTGCTCAATCGCGTCGCGCTTCGCGGCGTCAGAAGCCTTTTCGCCATAGAGGTAGCTGATATAGCGGCTGTCCATTTCGGAAACCCGCACAACGCGCTCCCGATAGGATTCAGCATTTTCTAAGATGGCGCGCGACGTGTTGACAGACATCGCACCCGCGAGTTCAGCCCACCTCTGAGCATTCCCGAACGCGTTTTCACCCGCGTTCTGCGCCTCAAGCGCCACGCGTGACGCTTCACGGACCTCTGTCGGAATGCCGGCATTCGTAACCGACACGGATTCGATATGGACACCGAGACCGAGGCTGTCCGCTTCCTTCTGGACACGCTTCGCGAGATCGTCCTTCAGCAGCGCGGCGCGGCCGCTTAGCACGTCATGCACCGTCATATCGGTGAACTCCTGACGGAGCGCGCGGCGAAGCGCCGCGTCAATCACTTCAGAGGGATTCACCATATGTTCGAGATAATTCCGGACGCCGTCAGAGGCAACCTGCCACTTCACGGTGGCGGTGGCGGAAACAAAGCTTCCGTCAGCAGTCAGAAGATAGCCTTCACCGGCCTTTCCCGAGAAACTCACGTCCTGGCTGTGCACGAGACGCGTATCTACCATGCGGACTTTCTCAAAGGGCCACGGGAAGTGCCAGTGCGTGCCGGGGCCGACCAGCCCCTTGAACTGGCCTGTCGCGTAGAGCGCCGCGGTTTCGCCGGACGGCACAGAGTAGAACCCGGCACCGAGGTACGCGCCGACAGAGAAAATGGTGACGATCGCGACGAGCGCCGCGATGCGGCTGGATCTCCGGCTGCGGTCAATCTGGGGGATATCGTCCTCGCGCGGGGAATCCGAAGCCCCGGGCCTGTTCACAGTCTGCTCGGGGCCGGACGCTTTGGCACCGTTCTTTTCACCGTTTGCCCAGATGGACTGCAGGAGGTCATTAAACGCCTTCCACTCGGCGTCAAGGTCCTTGCCGCTCTTCTTAGCGGATGACTCCTCAGTGTTCTCCGGTCGGCCGGAGGGAGAGGCACCATCCGGGGTGCCCGGACTGCGGCTTTCAGGCTTCGCGGACTCCGGCTGCGGACGGCGGGGCTCCTCAGGCTTCTGAGGAGGCTCCGGTGTCCCGGCGGGTCCTGAACCATTCTCGCTCACTTTCGGCGTTTCCGGCTCATTCTTGCCTGAAGAAGGTTCCTTCTCCGGATCTTTCTTTTCCGGTTCCGGGTGTCTTCCCCAGCGGTAATCATCAATAGACATAAAGAAAAAATCCTGAGGGGATATCCCCGAAATTCCTGCGCGCAAGCGCACCCCTGCCGTGCCCCGGAGGGTACAGCCTGCAAGTCTTTCAGTCTAACACCTGATCCGCCCCGGGCACCCTCTTCAGGGATCCCGCCGGGACGGGAAAAGGCGTGTGAATCAAGCCGTCGGTTTTCCCGCGCGGCGGGCTTCGGCTTCGAGCTTCGCCTGTTCCCAGGGCTCAAGCTCACGGGCCTTCACCGGGTGATCCTTATGCCAGTGCTCGGCGAACTCCATGATGGCGGCTCGGAGCTCATCAAGCCCCTCACCTGTCACGGCGCTCACGCCCACTGAACGGATCCGTCCCTTCTCATCCCGCACAACGCCGGCAGCGGCCGGAGCCCGGTCGATCTTGTTATAGACAAGAATCGTCGGAATCGTATCGGCATCAATCTGGGAAAGCACCTGATTCACGGAATCGATCTGATCCTCGCGAACTTCACTTGATGCGTCGACCACATGAAGAAGAAGATCCGCGTGCACGGTTTCCTCAAGCGTTGACTTGAAGGCCTCAACGAGCTGCGTCGGAAGGTCACGGATAAAGCCCACGGTGTCAGAAAGCACCACCATCTCGCTTCCGCCCACCCAGCAGCGTCTCGCTGTCGTGTCGAGTGTTGCGAAAAGCTGGTTCGCGACATAGGCGTCCGACCGCGTAAGACGGTTGAAGAGCGTGCTCTTCCCCGCGTTCGTGTAGCCGACAAGCGACACCGTCATCTGATCGCCGCGTGTTCTCGAGCGGCGCTGCGTGTCACGCTGCCGCTCCAGCTTCTTCAGCTGGACCTTCAGTTGCTTCACGCGCTCAGAAAGCATTCGGCGGTCGAGCTCAATCTGCTTTTCACCCGGGCCGCCGGTCTTCGAAAGACCGCCGCGCTGACGCTCAAGGTGAGTCCATCCGCGGACAAGACGGGTCGACAGGTGCTCGAGCTTCGCAAGCTCCACCTGCAGACGGCCTTCACGGCTCTTCGCACGCTTCTGGAAAATTTCGAGAATAAGCTCGGTGCGGTCGAGAACAGCGATATGAGCCGCTTTCTCGATGTTGCGCTCCTGGGCTGCCGAGAGCGGCGTGTCGAATATCAGCACGTCTGCTCCAGCCTCCCGGGCCGCGGTAGCGATTTCTTCAATCTTTCCGCTGCCGAGATATGTAGCAGGATCGGGCTTGTCGCGGTGAGCCTCTGTGAGGCCCACCGGGATCAAGGCATCCGAGGTGACGAGAAGCGAAAGCTCCTCGCTTGCATCCGGCCGGAAATCCCGGCCGAGGCTTACGCAGACAAGCCAAGCCTTTCCGGGGCGGTCATCCCGCTCCCGGTCTACCTGAAATACTGTCAGATCAAGACTCCGGAGTGTTCGTGATAGTGACGGAGCGGGTCGGCACGACCGTGCTGATCGCGTGCTTGTAGACCATCTGCGTCACGGTGTTGCGAAGCAGCACGACGTACTGGTCGAAAGATTCCACCTGACCCTGCAGCTTGATGCCGTTGATCAGATAGATATTGACCGGGATATGTTCTTTGCGAAGTGCGTTAAGGAAAGGATCCTGAAGAAGCTGTCCCTTGTTATTGTTGGCCATAATGTTTTTCCCAGCGCTTCTGCGCTTGTTCTTTGTTTGCTACACCCGCCAATAAAAAAGCGGGTGACGAAGTGTGTGTGCTGACAAATAAAGACCTGTCTGCACCCAATTATCATACGTCTTTATGAGGAGCCTTGCCGGGCGCGAGAATTTCGATCCGGCGGCGGAGACCGTCACGGATCGCGTCAAGTGACGCGGTCGCCTTTCCAAGCTCTCCCTCAGAGACGAACCCCTGCAGCTCGCGGACCTCACGGGTGATTTCCTCATCCAGCTCCGCGGTCTTCTGCGAGGTCTCGGCGGTCACCTTGGGCTGACTCGCGCAGAGCGCCTGGACTTCAGAGAGACGCTCCTGAAAGGGTTCATTCATCTCTTTCCCGGCAACCTCGGCGAGCCCCACCTTCCAGATCGTGCAGACACTCGGGCGGTTCTTGATCGGCGCGCCCCAGTAGAGACGCGTGAGGAACCGCGTGAGAAGCGTCCGGAAAACGATCGCCACAGCGGCAATCCCGGCAAGCCACGCCGCAACCATCGGATGACGGAGTCCCACGAACGCCGCGGCCAGGCCCGCGATCGCAAGCGTCACCACAGCCACCGTGAAGGAAACGGAGGGAGCGCCGAGCCCCGTTTGATCCCCGATCCGGCTCTGCGGATAAGCGATAGCGTTCACAAACATCGCGAACGCCGCGGCAAGCACCACCTCGACCGCAAGCAGCACATTCGCGTCAGGGTTCCCGAGCGGCACGCCGACCCAGTAGATCACCCCGAGCGAAATGAGGAAAACGACCACAGTCAGCAGCCAGGCTGACAGCTTGGTTCTTTTCATAGTGCTGCCTTCTTTTTACTTTTTCTTGCCGTTTGATGGCTTCGGATCCGCGTACGGATTGCGGCCGGTACGGAATTCAATCTTGAGAGGAGTGCCCGCAAGATTGAACTTATCACGGAACCAGCTTTCCAGATAGCGGCGGTAGCTGTCGCCGATCTGCTGAAGCGAGTTGCCGTGAATCACGATCACCGGCGGATTCGTGCCGCCCTGGTGGGCGTAACGCATCTTCGGACGGACCTTGCCGGCGCGCGGCGGCTGCTGACGCTCAACGGCTTCAATCAGAGCGCGCGTGAGCTTCGGAGTCGGAAGCTTCGCGATAGCGGCCTGATAGGCTTCCTGAACCGCCTTCATGAGGTGGTTGAGACCGTTATGCTTCAGGGCGGAGATATGCACGAACTTCGCCCAGTGCAGGAACCGGAGCTTCATATCGAGCTGCTGATCAAGATGCGAGCGGTCGTAGGCGCTCATGCCATCCCACTTGTTCACGGCGACGACGAGCGCGCGGCCCGAGTCGAGCGCGTATTCGGCGATGTGGGCATCGTGCTCAGCGACACCGCTCCGGGCGTCAATCACGAGCACCACAACGTTCGAATCGGCGATCGCCTGGAGGGTCTTCACGATCGAAAACTTCTCGATCGCCTCGAAAACACGGCCCTTCTTGCGGAGACCGGCCGTATCCACGAGCGTGAACGGATGACCGTCGTACTCGAAGTCGATATTGATCGCGTCGCGGGTCGTGCCGGGCATATCGAACGCGATGACGCGCTCTTCACCGAGCAGCGCGTTCACGAGCGTCGACTTGCCGACATTCGGGCGTCCGGCGATCGCGACACGGATCCGGTGTTCGCCCTCTTCCTCCTCGGCGGGCTTCTCTTCCTCCTCATCCTCAGGGAAGGGGGAAAGCACGGTTTCCATCAGGCTCGCGATACCCTGACCGTGAGCGGCTGACACCATAAACGGCTCGACACCGAGACCGAGTTCATAGAATTCAGAGCCCGCGATCGCGCTGAGGCCTTCAGCCTTATTGACGGCAAGATAGATCTTGCGGCCCGATTCGCGCAGCGTCTGCGCGATACGGTGATCCTGGGGCGTAACGCCCGTTCTCGCGTCGACAATAAAGATAACGGCATCCGCTTCTTCAATCGCCAGCTCGGCCTGAGACGCCATGTGGCTCACCACGCCCTCGGGTCTCTGGGGCTCAAAACCGCCCGTGTCGACCACGATGTAGGGGCGCGGGCCCACCTTGCCGTCGCCGTAGTGGCGATCACGCGTCAGGCCGGCAAAGTCCGCGACAATGGCATCCCGAGTCTTGGTGAGCCGGTTGTAGAGTGTGGATTTCCCGACATTCGGACGACCGACAAGCGCAATAACCGGAAGCATGAGAGAAATTTCCTAAAAAATAAAATCCGCTGTGCTGTCTTTAGCGGCTGGTTGACCGGATGAACGCCAGTTCTCCGTCAACCGTTTGAAAAATGGCTCCGTCGCCATAGGCAATCGGAGTGGTGTAAATAGCGCCCGAGAGGCGGCCGCGGCCCATCTCACGCCCGGTGATCGGGTCAAGGAGATGCACGTAACCGTCATAGTCGCCGCTCGCCACATAGGAGCCGACGGCAACCGGGGCGGAGTTCTGACGGTACTTCATGGTGTCGTTCTTCCAGAGCTCGCCGCCCGTCGCAAGCGAATAGGCGTGAATCGTGCTCTTCTCGTCCACCACGTAGACGGTCTTCAGGTCAGCCGTCGGACCGGTGACGGCGTCAACCTTTTCGGTCCAGCGGACAGAGCCGTTCTGGGCGCTCATGCAGGTGACACGGCCCTGATAGGAGGCCGCGCAGAGAACGCCGGACGTGACGAGAGGCGCTCCCACGACGTCATTCAGACGCTCAACCTCGGTGATGCCGGAAGGCATCGAGATCGACGCTTCGAACGCCACCTTGCCGGTGAGCGAAATGCCGATCAGCTTGCCGTTCGCCTGGCCGACAAGAATGCCGTCAGCGAAGAAAATCATCTGGCGCGGCGCGCGCACCGAGAGGATCGGCACCTGCCCCTGGTAGTACCAGGCCTGTTCACCCGTGCGGGCATTGAACGCCGTCACGCGGGTATCCGACGTGTGCACGATCACGAGATCGTGGCCGACAAGCGGCGGCATATCGACTTCTGACGGCATCTTGCGGCGCCAGAGTTCCTTGCCTTCGGCGGAGAGCGCCACGACGTTCCCCTGATCCGTGCCGACCGCGACAAAGTAGCCGTCGGAGCCGACGCCTGCCACCACCTTCTCCTTCAGAGAGGCGGTCCAGACCTTGGCACCGTTCGACGGATCAATACGGAAGACTTCGTTCGAGCCCGCCGCATAGAGTCCGTTGCCGGCGAGAGCCGGCGTAAGGAAGGAGTGCTCAGAACTGCCGAGCTTCGTCGACCAGACCGTATTCACGGTCGCGGACTGCTGAATCTCGGTGAGTTTCACCGGGGCCCGGGGGCTATCGGATGAGAAGAGGGAACAGCCGCCCAGCGCGAGCGCAAGGCCTGCGGCAATTGCGGTGCGAAGTAATTTCTGACTCATGTGCTCTCACACTCCAAAAATGTTGATTGATCAGCCGGCAGCGGAAGACTTGGCAGCCGGGGGAGAAGCCGGAGCGGAGGCAGCGGCAGAAGAGGCGGCAGCAGAAGCCGCGGCGGGAGCCGGGGCAGCCGTGCCGTCTTCAGGAAGCGAATCCAGCTTCAGACGGATCAGATTCTGCAGCGGATCACCGTCGCGGGCCGCGGAGATGCCATCCTGCCAGGCCTTGCGGGCCTCGGCGTTCTTGCCCATCGCCTGATACACGTCACCCAGGCGGTCATCGATCACGAGACGCTCCGTGTCGGTCGCGGGAGTGAAGCCCGTGAGAAGGGAAACCGCCTTGTCGTACGACTTCTCGTCCATCAGGAGACCGGCGAGACGGACACGCGCGATCGCCTCAAACTCCTTGCGGTCACCGTGATCCACCACCCACTGAAGCTTCTGCTTCGCGGTGGCGATATCGCCGTTATCGGCCGCATAGCGGGCGGCGACAAAAGCCGCCATCGGACCGTAGACCGTGGAGCCGTACTGATCGATCAGGCCGTCGGAAATCGACTTGATGTTCTTGCCGTCCTGATTGTTCACAGCCGTTTCAAGCGCCACATAGGCAACAGAAGCCTTGGCGGTCTGGCGGTGGTTCCACCACTTCCAGCCGTTATAGCCGGCGACGCCGACGCAGGCGAGCGTGATGACGACCAGAACGGGCGTGCCCCACTTTTCCCACCAGCCCTTCAGGTTGTCGATCGACTCCTGTTCCTCGAGGTTGTATGCCATGTCAAAGGTCCTTCGTTTCGAGTGCTAAAAGTTCGCTAAAAATCGTATCGCAGGCGTCGTCGGCCGGGAGCGTTTCCTGATGCGCAAACCGGGCATCCTCGCCGCGGTCGCGGAGACGCTTCACGGACACCGTGCCGTTCGCGGCTTCAGTATCGCCGATAATCACGGCAAATTCAGCTCCGGAGGCATCCGCCTTCTTCATCTGGCTCTTCATGCTCGCCTCGCCGCCGTGAACAATCGTGCTCACGTCGAAGTCGCGGAGCGACTCAGCCACGGTGACCGCGGGGTCAAGCGTGCCTTCGCCCGCGTGGATCACGTAAACCGAGCAGTCAGGGGTTTCCGGCTTCACGCCGAATTCCTTCATGAGCTCGAGAACGCGTTCCGCTCCCATCGCGAAACCGACGCAGGGCGCGGGCTTTCCGCCGAGGATCTCCATCAGGCCATCGTAGCGGCCGCCGCCGCAGATCGTCGCCTGGGAGCCGAGACGGTCCGTCGTCCACTCAAACACCGTGTGACTGTAGTAGTCGAGGCCTCGGACGAGACGCGGGTTCACCGTGTACTCGATCCCGGCGCGTTCCAGCTGATGCTCGATCCCGGCGAGAAACGCACGGGACTTTTCGCCAAGGTAATCGATCAGACGGGGAGCGTTATTCGCGAGCTCCTGCATGTCCGGATCCTTCGTATCGAGAATACGGAGCGGATTGAGGTAAAGGCGGTGCTTCGCCGTTTCGTTCAGCTGATCCTGATGCGCCTCAAAGTACTTGAGGAGCGCCTCGCGGTGCGCGGCGCGTTCCGCAGGCTCACCGAGAGAATTGATTTCAAGCTTCACTTCCTGAATGCCCAGCGCCTTCCAGAGGCGGGAGGTCATGAGGATCATTTCCGCGTCGACATCAGGACCCGCGAAGCCGAGAGCCTCGCAGCCGAACTGATAGAACTGACGATAGCGGCCGCGCTGCGGACGCTCGTGGCGGAACATCGGACCGAAGTACCAGACACGGCGCGGGGCGTCGTAAAGCATGTTGTGCTCGATCGCCGCGCGGACAATGCCCGCGGTGTTCTCAGGACGCAGCGACAGCCGCTCACCGTTCAGGGAGTCTTCGAAGGAATACATTTCCTTCTCCACGACGTCAGTCGCTTCACCGATACCGTGCGTGAAGAGGTCCGTCGACTCAAGCACCGGGGTCCGCATCGGGCGGTAGCCGTACTCGGTCGCGATGTCGCGGGCCGTATCCTCAAAGAATTCCCAAATGGCGCTGTCCATCGGCAGCATGTCATTCATGCCGGCTACAGCCCTGATTTTTGCTTTTGAAGCCATCCCAAGTAATCCTTTCTTGCTTCAGTAAATGGTCCGCTACTCGCCCTTCGGGCCGTAAGTCCGGCGGACATAGTCGGTTAGGAGCTTTTTGAACTCCGTATCAATATCCTGCCCTTTAAGGGTGCCCCAGCGCTTTCCGTCCATGTAGACAGGCGCCACGGGGTTTTCGCCGCTTCCGGGGAGCGAAATGCCGATATCGGCGTGAGCGGATTCGCCGGGGCCATTCACCACGCAGCCCATCACGGCGACCTTCATCCGTTCAACTCCCGGGAATTCGCTCTTCCAGACGGGCATCTGCTCACAAATAAATTCCTCGATGCTCTTCGCGAGACGCTGGAAGAGATCGCTTGAGGTCCGGCCGCAGCCCGGGCACGCCGTCACTTCAGGCGTAAAGCTGCGGAGTTCAAGCGACTGGAGAATCTGCTGCGCGACACGCACTTCCTCAGCACGCGATTCGCCGGGCTTCGGCGTGAGCGACACGCGGATCGTGTCACCGATCCCCTCGTTCAGCAGAATGGAGAGCGCCGCGGCGCTCGACACCATGCCTTTCATCCCCATGCCAGCCTCGGTGAGGCCGAGATGCAGACAGCAGCGGCTGCGGCGCGCGAGTTCTTCATAAACATGCACGAGATCAGGGACGCCGGAAACCTTCGCGGAAAGCACGATCTTTTCAGCGGGAAGCCCCACATCCATCGCGCGCTTCGCGCTCGCCACCGCGCTTTCCACCAGAGCCTCACGCAGCACGTCAGAGGGCGGCAGCGGCACGGGCCGCTTCGCGTTCTCATCCATCATGCGGGCGAAGAGCTCCTGATCGAGCGACCCCCAGTTCACGCCGATCCGGACAGGCTTATCCTCTCGGATCGCCACTTCCACCATCTGGCAGAAATGCTCGTCCCTCGCGTCCCCCTTGCCAACGTTTCCCGGATTGATCCGGTATTTCGAGAGCGCGCGGGCGCATTCCGGCACATCGCGCAGGAGTTTATGCCCGTTATAGTGGAAGTCGCCGATAAGAGGCACGCTGCAGCCCGCCTGATCGAGCCGGTCGCGGATCACCGCGACCGCCTTCGCCGCTTCCGGCGTATTCACCGTCAGACGCACCAGCTCGGATCCCGCGCGGGCGAGTTCCAGCACCTGGGCCACCGTCTGCTCGACATCCGCGGTCGGCGTATTCGCCATCGACTGAACCACGATCGGGTGGCCCGAGCCCATAGCGATATCCGTGTTCCCCCACTTCACATGGACGGTCGGCGTCACACGCCGGCCGGGGAGCGAAATCGTCGCAATCTGTGCCATCTTTCCGTTTCTCACTGAAGGATGAAGCGGGCGACCGATCCCTTCGTGTAGCCGGAGAGATCAAAGGGCGTGCCGTTGAGAGACACTGCGCACTGAGTCGAATTGCCGACCGTCGCGCGGATCGGGAGCTTGCCGGTAAAGGACTTCTCGTCCCCTGCCTTGATGTTCCCCTGGAAAATGGTCTTGCCATCCGCGTCGATCAGCTTCACCCAGGAGCTGCCGATCGTACGGATCGTCACGTTGCCGGTGCCGGCGGGAGCAGCTGCCGTGTCAGCAGTCTTCGCGGACGCCGCGGCGGTCTTCGCGGACGCCGCGGCGGTCTGAGCCGTGGCAGCCGGGCTCGAAGCCACGGGAGAAGAAGCCGCAGCGTCAGGCGAGGACGCCGTGCCATCCGGGTTCGCCGTAAGAGGCGCGTTCGCCGGCATCGCGTTCGAGGGAGAACGCGGGCGCTGAAGCGCCGCGGTTCTGCCGGACGCTTCCTGCATCTGAACCTGAGCGGCTTCGGTGTTGTCACCGCCAAGCTTCGAGAGAATCCCTTCACGCCATCCGCCCCAGACCGCGCCGATCAGAACGATCACCACGGCGAAAGCGAGGAACACGCGGAACCCCTTCTTTCTCGGGCTCGCATGGAATTCCACTTCCTTCTCCATCTTCCGCGCGGGGACTGCATCCGCAGCCGCCGGAGCCTGCGCCGCGGGGGCCTCAGGCGCGAAGTCACGCGCAAAAGCGTCTGTCACCGGCTTCGGGTCCGCGCCCATCACGCGGCAGATGTCGCGGATAAAGGCCCGGACGTAGACAGGTTCCGGAAGAAGCCGCATCTCTTCGCGTTCCATCGCTTCGAGCTGTCCGCGGCTGATCTTCGTGCGGTTGGCGACATCGTCAAGCGACAGTCCGGCCTTCTCGCGCAGGCTGCGCAGCAGCTTGCCGAATCCAGGCTGAGCGCCGGCCGCCGGTTCCTTCGCCGTCTGTTCTTTCTGTTCTTCCATCATTTCTCCTCGGCTTTATTGAGAATCGAGGCCGCCTCTTCCTTCTGGCGGACCAGCCGTATCGCACGATGGGTGCGGTCCTTCACCTGGCCTGCGAGCTGACCGCAGGCCGCGTCAATATCATCACCCCGGGTCTTGCGGATCGTGGTCACGATGCCCGCGTCATTCATCCGGCGCTCGAAGGCAAGCACCGTATCGCGGTCTGACTTGAAGAGACCGGATCCCGGGAACGGGTTGAACGGAATGAGATTCACCTTGCAGGGGACGTTCCGCACGAGGCGGATCAGCTTATCCGCCATCTCGAGCGAATCATTCACGCCGTCCAGCATCAGGTATTCAAAAGTAATGTAATCGCGGGGCGCGTACCGGAGGTAGCGGCGGCAGGCCGCCATCAGATCCTCAAGCGAATGCTTGCGGTTCACCGGCATGATCTTGTCGCGCAGCTCGTCCGTCGGCGCGTGAAGCGACACGGCGAGAGCCACCGGAGCCAGCTCCGCGAGCTTATCCATCTGGTTCGTGAGGCCGCTCGTCGACACCGTGACGCGGCGGCGCGAAATGCCATAGGCGTGATCGTCGAGGAACAGACGGATCGCGGGCACCACAGCTTCCAGATTCTGGAGGGGTTCGCCCATGCCCATCAGCACGACGTTCGTGATCACGCGCTCATTCGGATTATCGGTTCCCGCTTCGCGCCTCAGTTCGCGTTCAGCCCAGAAGAGCTGACCCACGATTTCGGAGGTCTTCAGGTTGCGGGCAAAACCCTGTTTGCCGGTCGAGCAGAAGAGGCAGCCCATCGCGCAGCCCGCCTGCGTCGAAATGCAGAGCGTACCGCGGTCCACTTCAGGGATATACACCGCCTCAACGGCGTTGCCGTTGCCGACATCGAAGGCCCACTTGCGGGTGCCGTCGGAGGAAATCTGTTCACGCATCGGTTCCGGAGGACGGACTTCAGCCATCGCCTCCAGCTTCTCGCGGAAGGACTTCGCGAGATTCGTCATCTTGCTGAAGTCACTTTCAAGGTTGCGGTGGATCCATCGTGTGAGCTGGACTGCCCGGAAAGGTTTTTCCCCGAGGCTGTCACACCACCTGGTGAGTTGCTCCCGATCAAAATCAAGGAGATTCACTCGCTCTGCCGCCATTAGACACCTGCCTCCACGGCCCGTCGGGCCCATGAATCAATGAAACTTCAAAAAACTGCAATCCCCTCCCTTCACCCGCGGGCGAAGGGAGGGGGTACTAGCTAACTGCGCCTGACTGCCGCCGGATTAGCGGGAGTGAATCGCGAGAGCCGGGAAGAAGTAGGCGATCTCGCGGGCAGCGGTCTCGGGAGCATCAGAGCCGTGCACGGCGTTGGCGTCGATCGACTCAGCGAAGTCGTGACGGATCGTGCCGGGAGCAGCCTTCTTCGGGTCGGTGGCGCCCATCAGTTCGCGGTTCTTCAGAATCGCATCTTCGCCTTCGAGCACCTGGATCATGACGGGGCCGGAGATCATGAAGGAAACGAGATCCTTGAAGAAGGGACGATCCTTATGAACTTCGTAGAAGCCTTCGGCTTCAGCCTGGGAGAGCTGACGCATCTGGGCAGCCACGATCTTGAGGCCCGCGTCTTCGAAACGGGTGTAGATCTTGCCGATCACATTCTTGGCGACGGCATCGGGCTTCACGATGGAAAGAGTACGCTGAACAGTCATTTTTAGTCCAATTGAAAAACAAAGAAACACCGCCGGGGCACCTGACGAGAGGCTGCCCGGAGGCAAAAAAGAATTCTTCCGACAGGCAGCCAGCCCTCAGTTATCCCGAAGGGGCTGCCGGATGAAAGGTGCTTATTTTAGCATGTGTTAGGAGCAGACTCAGGCAGCTTCCGCGGGACGGGAATCCCCTGATTCCGCCTTATCTTCCGCCTTTTCAGAGGGAATCGGCTTGGGTCCCGGCACAAGCACCGCCATGCTTTCGACGTGCCCCGTGTGCGGGAACATATTCATCACGCCGGCCTCAAGCAGCCGCCATCCGCCCTGATGCTGCAGAATCGCGCAGTCACGGGCAAGCGTCGCCGGATTGCAGGAAACATACACCACGCGTTCCGGACGCTTATCGGTCGCGGCAAGCACCTGGCAGACCGCCTGAGCGCCTTCGCGCGGCGGATCAAGAAGCAGGCGGTCGATTCCGCCCATCTTTTTCCAGATCGCGTCCCAGTCCTGCTCAAACCAGGTGAAGAGGTTACGGGCAACGAAATCCGTTTTATCCGCGAGACCGTTTTCCGCGGCGCCGGCCTTCGCGCGCGACACGAGTCCCTCGCTTCCCTCAAGACCGATCACGCGGGCGCTGCGTCGGGCGAGCGGAAGCGTGAAGTTGCCGAGGCCGCAGAAGAAGTCCACCACGCGGGATTCAGGCGTAAGCCTGAGGAGTCTCACCGCGCGGCTCACCATGGTTTCGTTAAGGGCGTGGTTCACCTGCGTGAAGTCCGTGGGCTTGAAGGCAATGCGGACATCGAATTCGGAAAGATAAAGGCCGAGCGCGTTTTCAAGCTCCGGACGGATCGGGGCAGCCGAATCCGGCCCCTTCGCCTGAAGCCAGATATCCGCGCCGTACTGGTCGCCGAACGCGAGGAGCTTCTCCTCGTCCCCTTCACCGAGCGGCTCAAGGTTACGGAAAACCAGCGCCGTGCGGCCGTGACCGTCCACCGCCACTTCAATCTGCGGCAGACGCTGACGGATCGTGAGCGTCGACACGAGTTCGCGCAGCGGATCAATCATGTCGGAAACATGCTTCGGGAGGATCGCGCAGCTATGCATATCGGCAACGTAGGACGAGCTTCGCTCATGGAAGCCGACCAGCACCCCGCCTTTCTTCGTCACGTCGCGCACCGTAAAGCGGGCGCGGTGGCGGTAGCCCCAGAAGGGACCGTAGATCGGGGGAAGGATGTTTTCAGGCTTCGTTTTACCGATATGCCAGAGGGCATCAAGCAGCACCCGCTGCTTGATCGCTACCTGAGCGAAGGGATCGAGATGCTGCATCGCGCAGCCGCCGCAGCACCCCGGCTCCAGACCGAAATGCGGGCAGCGGGGCTTCACGCGCAGCGGCCCCTCGTTATGCAGTTCCACAAGGCGTCCGATCTCAAACGACGTCTTATTGCGGATCCGCTCGTAAGTCACTACTTCGTGAGGCAGAGCCCCTTCGACGAAGACCGCTTTACCTTCGCGATGCGCTACGCCGCGGCCGTCCTGATCCAGGCTCTCAATCTCGACCGTAAAACGGTCGCGTGGTTTTTTGTTTTTATGAAAAGAACGCGCCATTATCGCTTTTCCTCAATCGTCATACATCCGGGGGTCTGCTTCCAGAAAATCAGAAGCCCGGAACTTCCTGATAAAAATGGAAGTACCGGGCGCGCCATATTAGCGGATTTCAGAAATTACCGCAGATAGGGAGAAGGATCGACGGGCTTGCCGCCAATACGCACTTCGAAGTGAAGCACAGGCTTCGAGGCATCGAATCCGCCCACTGTGCCGATCTTCTGGCCGGCCTTCACGTGTTCACCCTTCTTCACGTTGATCGTCTGCAGCTGACCGTAGGTCGTCACAAACGTACCGTCGCCGTGGCGGAGAATCACGAGATTGCCGTATCCCTTGAAGGCGGTTGAGGTGAGGAGCACTTCGCCGTTCGCGGCGGCCTTCACGGCCGTGCCGCGGCGGCTCGAAATATCAATACCGCGGGTCGCGGGGGTGAAATGGCTCACAACGTCACCCGTCACAGGCCAGGAGAGCGTCTCCTGAGTGCCGGGAATCGGGGTCGGTGCATGAGCCGTGGCTGCCGGCACCGCCGCAGGGGCCGCAGCACCAGCGGGAGCCGCCGGCTGCTTCACGCCTACCGCCTGAGAGGCGGGAGCGGTTGTCGGCTGAGCCTGATGAGCGGCGACCGGGGCTGGCGCCACGCGGACCGCCGGGCGCCCAGCGCCCGGAATCTGCAGCGTACGGCCGACCGCGAGCTGGCGCGGATCCGAAATGCCATTCACGCGCATCAGCTCATTCACGTTCACGCCGTGGTTCTTCGCGATGCGGTAAAGCGTATCGCCCGCCTTCACGGTGTAGGTGTTCCCGGATGCGGCAGGAGCCGCGGACGACATAGCGGAACCTCCGGAGAAGCCGCTGCCGCCTGAAAGCGGCACCACCTGAGCGCCGGAAGAGGACGCCGCGGGCGCGGCCGGCACGGAGGCGGGACCGGACTTGATCGTGCCCGTGGTGCTGTTATCCGACACCGGAGCAATCTGAGTCGACGTACAGGCCGTGGCGAAAACGGCGGCAAGCGCGCTGGCGATTAAAAGCTTACCTGCTGAAGACATGAAACTCTCCCCTAAAGACTGTTACGGATGGCCTTTCCCCGGAAGCGCCTCATCAAACCAGGATGAAGTCGCCGACAGCCGGCCGTAATGCGTTAAATCAATCTGCAGCGGCGACACGGAGACAAAGCCGTGCTGCGTTGCGTAGAAATCAGTTCCCGGTCCCTGGTCACGGGGCTTGCCGGCCCGTCCAAGCCAGTACACCTGCTCTCCCCTCGGGTCGAGCTCCGGTACAGCATGATCCGCGCTGTGACGGCGGCCAAGCCTCGTCACGCTGATGCCGGAGAGCACGCTGTAAGGCATGTTCGGAATATTGACATTGAGAAGCACGGGATCGGAGGACTGCTTCTTATTCAGAAACTGTTCTACCACAGTCTGAGCGACTTCCGCGGCAGACTCAAGTTCCATCCAGCCGCGGTCAATCTGCGAAAAAGCGATCGAATCGACGCCGAACTGGTAGCCTTCGATCGCCGCTGCGACGGTGCCCGAATACATTGTGTCGTCGCCCATGTTGGCGCCGGAATTGATCCCGGACACCACGAGGTCCGGACGGTCGTTCAGAATCCCGGTGAAGGCGAGGTGCACGCAGTCAGACGGGGTGCCGCTCACCGCGTAGACATCCCGCGCCACCTCGGTCACCCGGAGCGGCAGCTGAAGCGTGAGGGAGTTGCTCGCTCCCGACTGGTTATGCTCGGGCGCGCAGACCGTCACGCGGCCGAACTTCGCCATCGCTTTCGCAAGCGCCTGAATGCCGCGGGCGGAGTAGCCGTCGTCGTTTGAAATCAGAATGTGCATCAAATCCCTCGTGCAGCCCCTGCGTTCAGCGTTCTTCTGCAGAAGCCGTTTTCAATCAGTAATTGGTTAATGATAATGGCATAGGAACAGCCGGTCACGCAAAAGCACAATTATTCCGGGGTTCTTTCTCACGCCGAATGGCGTCTGAGTCTATACTTTCAGCCATTGACTGATTAGTTGTTCAGATTTTTTCTCTCCCTATCCATGAAGCTATCCGCCTGGGCCCATCAAAGGGGCATTTGCTATCAGACTGCCTGGAGAATGTGGAAGACCGGAAAACTCCCGGTTCCCGCCTGCCAGCTTCCGTCCGGCACCATCGTTGTTGACGATGTGCCGGCTGCCGGCGGCGTGGGGCTCTACGCCCGTGTCTCCTCGGCAGCCGAAAAGGACCGTCTGAAGCGTCAGATGAGACGGCTCGAAGTCTATGCGGCCAGCATGGGCTGGAGCGTCATTGATAAGGCTTCTGAAATCGCGACCGTGACGAACGAAAACCGCCGCGGTCTTCAGAAGCTCCTGAAGAACCGCCAGATCCGAACGATCGTGGTTGAAACCCCGGATCGGATTCTCCCGTCCGGCTTTGATTACCTCGACCTTGCGCTGCAGTCTGACGGACGGCGCATCATCGCCCTTGATGAACAGTTCTCAGGGCACGATGACGAAACGACGCTTGAGGAACTCCTCGACACGTACTGCGCGAAGATCTACGGACGGAAAGGAGCCGCCGCGAAAGCGAAGGCCCTGATCGCGCTGCTGCACGAAGGCGACCTCGATATGCTGAAGGCGTCCGAACGGGCGTCTGAACGCGCGGCCGAGCGGGCCGCTGCCGCCGCAGAACCGAAGGAAGAAGAGACGGAAGTGACGCTCTGATTCCGAGCGGCCGCTTTCCCGCAAAAAAATATCCGCGGTATCGCTCATCAGCGACCGCGGATTTTTTGTGCCTTCATCACGCAGACAAAGGAAAAGGGAGGTAACTTCCGTTACCTCCCTTCCTGGAATTGGTCGGGTGGTGGGACTCGGATATCACTATTACCAAAGGGTTTTAAATGGATGTTGTTGCCTGTTTGTGGCTTAATTTGTGGTAATAAGTCCCTATGTTCCCCAACAATTAGGGGTAAACCCCATAATTGTGGGGGGGGGGGGGAGAAATGATTTATCGTATATCCATACATTTCCTTACTATTAGGAGAAAACATGCGTACACAGAAAAAATGCACAAGGTCTTCACACTCCAGGATAACCACTATAGCTATCGCTGTTGCTTCGTCTTTTGCCATGACGCCGGCTTTGGCGGCCCCTGCTACCAACCCCCCTGGGAACGGTGTAGGAATTGCTATAGGCTCAGGAAGCACAACCGATACTTTCGCCAAAAAACAAATAGCTATTGGGGTTAATTCCAAAACGATTTCTGATGGCTCTGCCAAAAATGATAGTGCCATTGCTATTGGCGCAGGGGCTCATACCTATAACGAATTGGGACGACGCGTTGCTGCCGTTTCTTTTGGAAAACAGCAAGCAGATTACACTGGGGGAATTGCAATCGGCGCTAATACCTATGCGATTACAACAGGAACCAGCATTGGCCAGCGTGACTACGTAGGAGCCATGGGGGATATAAACGTTTCTGAGTCGAATCGCGACATTCTCCAGTACGCTCCTGGTACAACATCATTGGGAAGTAATGCCTATGCAGGAGGTACCCTTTCAACAGTTCTTGGCGCTTATAACATTGCGACCAGTGGATACAATGGCACAGGGTGGTCTAACTCTCTTTCCTATGCAGCACAAAACTTTGGGTCCACTATTGTCGGTACATTGAATACCAACGAATCCGCCACAGTTCCTGTAAGTTTCATCAGTTATTCCGGCATTGCAAATAGCACTGTAGGTATCGCTAATCGAACGTACAATTCAAACGGTGCCTTGATTTTCGGTGCGGGCAACGAAATCACCAATTCAGTCGTAGATATCTCCGTTAGTTCTACCACTCAAACGGCCTCTGTTAATGAGCTTGCAGGGAAATTGCGCACTGCAATTCACGATGACGAAGGCGGCGCAACTCTTGCAATCGGCGGCGGCAACACTGCCGATTACACCCAAGCCTCGCAGCTGATCGGCGTTAACAATACGCTCAAAGGCTCGTCCAGTTCCGTGAGCCAATACAATGCGCTGAATGGCTACAAGAACACGGCGACCAACGTTAAGCATGTGACTGCTATTGGTTCTGAGAACTCGATAACCAATACGAATACGGCTGTTGTTGTTGGTGATAAGCGCACGCTGACAGGCGCTGACAACAGTGTAATTATTGGCTCATCTTCGAATGGTACAACTACAAGCGTAAAGAATGCTGTGGCTATTGGCACTGAAAGCAATGCCACCGTTGAGGGTGGGGTTGCGCTGGGAGCTGGATCCGTCGCTTCGACAGATAAGGGTAAAGTAGGGTACGACCCGGGGACCAAGGCAGCCTCGACCAACACAGATAGCACATGGGTATCAACCCGAGCGGCTGTTTCCATTGGCGATACGGCCAATGGTATTACTCGGCAGATCACAGGTCTCGCAGCAGGTACCGCCGATACCGATGCCGTCAATGTAGCCCAACTGAAGGTGGTCAAGGGGGACGCTTCTCAGGCAGTTACAGAATCTAAGAAGCATAGCTCTGTTGTGGCGGGGAACAATATCAAAGTTACTTCTCAGGCCAACGCCGAGGGAGGAACTGAATACTCTGTGTCGACAGCCGATAATGTGTCGTTCAGTTCAGTCACAGTTGGTGCGGCTTCAATAAGCCAGGCAGGAATTCAGGCTGGCAGTCAAAAAATTACGAATGTTGCCCCCGGAACGATTTCCGCGACGTCTACTGATGCTGTGAATGGCAGCCAGTTGTATCAGACAAATCAGGCGGTTCAGCAGAATTCTGATGACATTTCCAAACTGTATAACCGCAGCGCGGAACTTAACCGCAAGATCCATCGTGCCGGCGCGCATGCGGCTGCTCTTGCCGCACTGCATCCGCTGGACTTCGATGAAAATCATCGGGTGTCCGCCTCTCTCGGCCTTGGCCAATACCACAGCAGCGGGGCGGCCGCTCTTGGTATCTTCGTCCGCCCGACGGAGAACTTTATGGTCAGCCTGGGAGGATCAATCGCCTCTGGCAGTGATGTGATGGGGAATCTCGGCGTGCATTATCGCTTTGGCGGCGACAGCGTGCGGGTGAACAAAACGGAACTTACTCAGCAGGTAAGCACTCTCACCGCTGAAAACCGGGATCTGTCAGCAAAATTGGCTTCTTCCAACTCAAAGCTGGAAGCCGCTACGTCAAAGATTGACTCTCTGATGGAAAGGATCCACGCTATCGAAGCCAAACTTAATATGAAGTAAGCAAAGCTCAAGGAGAGGGGGCTTGCCCCTTCTCCTTTCGTCACCATATAATGTATATGGTCTTGTGAAGGCCACTGTGGTTCGCATGTGGGCACCAGCTCTCCCCTTGTAAGACTGGCACGGCCTAATAAGAGGCCAAGATGCAAGAGAATTGTGCGCGCCCCTTGAGGAAACTCGGGGGCGCCTTTTTATGAAATCAAAAGGAAGGCGCCCAGTTGACTACAATTTGTAGTTAACTGAAGTTAGTTTGCGGCCTTGACAAGGGCATCCTTGTCGGCAGCTATTCTTGTAGAAAGCTCCGCACCTTCTCCAACCAGCTCTGCGCCTTCGCCGAGTAGGCTTTCGCATCGGGCAAGTCGCTCTTGAGCACGGTCTCCGGAATCGCGGGCTGCTTGCAGATCGCTCGCGGCTCGGGTGTCTGCTGCGTCGCGCACGCGGACAGCAACAGTCCGCACAGTGCGAGCGCTAACCATGGCTTTATCTCGTGCCGCCAGCGCCTCGGCCAGCTGTTTGCTCTGTTTCTCATAGCGTTCCTGCGCCTCCTTTTCTACCGCCCTGGTCTGCTTCTGCCAATCAGATTTAAGCTCGCTGATCTGAGCTTCATACTTCTCCGCCGTCGAGGATCTTCCTCTGGAGTACCCCCAGAACGCGGACGCTATCAAAGCGCCAATGATGACACCGGCAATGGCCAGATTCCTTTTCATCATTCCTGACCCCTCATACAGATCCGATACTCATCTTCCCGCCGGTTCGTCAGCCCTTTATTCTTGACGAGCTTTCCGTTCACTCGAACCTTATCAAAAGATAGGATTGCCGCACAGGCGGCTTGGTATCGTCCAGTCTGAAGCTTCCACTTGATCGATGACTTACAAACCGCCTTAGCGCCTACGTTATACGCAAGAGAGATATAGGCGTCCCACTCGCTTTGAGTCAGCTTGATATCATCGCCGAGGCACGCTTGGAGGACCTTTTCTGTGTGGCCAACATCTTTGCCCAGAGTCTTCATAGCCTCAGAAACGGTCATCCGAGTAGAAGCTTTAACCTCGCTCCCGGTGTGCCCGAAGCCGACCGTGAGGATCCCGCCAGTATCCTTGTAGGCTGTTGCACTGTACCCTTCGTATCCCACAATCCCAATCAGCCCAGCGGCGGAAACGGTCATTGCAGTGATCTGGTAGCGGTTCATAGAAATCCCTCCTGCCCCCTGGTATGAACGCCTTATTTTTTAAAAGCTCGCTATAATGCGATACGTAAGGTCTCTCTCCTTACGTAGGTGGTTTATGGAGTCGGTAGGCTTTCCCCGGAAGAGCACATGCTTTCCCGGGGATTTTTATAGGAATCGACCGCCAACCCAAAGCGTTAAAAGCGCTACTCCAAATGGGACAATCACGCTTTTAATGAATTCCCACGCCTGAGCCCGAACCCGTCTGCGCTCATCAGCGCGGATCCGTTCTTCATCAAAAGCATCCATTCGGTTCTCCAAAGTAAGGACTCTGTTTTCTCGATCTTTGCTATAATCATTCATGTACAAACCTTATGCGTACGAATTACCAATCCCCGGGAGAGTTGCAGCTCTTGCGGGGATTTCTTTTAACTGAGAAAAAGCTCCTTCTCTGCCTCACGTCTCCTTACCAATCCCGGAAGCTCATTTCCTCCAGCTCGTACCCAACGCTTGAATTCGTACCCAGCATTGACGACCTTGCCTGCATTGAAGAGCTTGAGAAGCGTCGACCTACGCAGTGCTCCATCGCCGCAGTTATAGGCGAAGTCAAGGAGCGCTATAAACTGCCCCTGAGTCACGGGACGCCGGATCGCACCTGAGAGCGAGTCCCTGAGACGCTCAAGCTCATGCTCAAGCAGTTGGTCGGCCACTTCTTGAGAGATAACAATATTACGGATGACGGGATTCCCGGACAGCAGACGGGTTGACCCATACCCAATGGTCCAGACCCCAACGGGGTCTCGATACGAAGTCAGTCTGCAGCCTTCATGCGACTTAATGAAGGGGACCGCAATTGCCGGGTCCCACACCGAAAATTCTTTCTTTTCAGCCATGATCTCTCCTTATTTTGTCAGCCAAAGGACAAGATTCGGCCCGCACACACCTTTCAATTTCCTGCTCTTTCTGCATATCCATAAGCACACCAACCTCTTGCTTTAGTTTTTGAATTTCAGCTATACTGGCGTTGTGCATAAGTTCCTGTGTGTAAAGTGGGATAAAAAAGCCCTCGGGAGTTCGCTTCTCCCGAGGGTTTTCGTTTGATGGGGAGGATCCCCTATCCTTCTATTTGTCTCTGTGCTGTCGGTGAATCTCTCCCCCGCTCACCACATCTGACGCCATCGCCTCTGACCGCTCTTCCATCGCTTTCAGCATCTTGCGGACCGGCGCCGGGATAATTGACCCATACCCCATGCGCTCAATGTTTTCCAAGATACTGCCAAAGTCGTTCAGGCAGAAAGCAAAGACCGCCGCATCCCTGACACTGACGAAGGGTATAACCGAAGTGATATCCAGCCCATGGCAAAGTGCCACGAGGCTCAGCATGACGATCTTTTTGGTGATGCCAAGGAACCCCGTACGGGAATTCCACTGCCCGGTCTTCATCGCGGCATAAGTACCGCTCAAATAGTCGACTACGATAAAAACAAACAGCCATTCAATCGCGTCATCGACCGGGCCAAAAAGAAAGGAGCACAAGGCTCCCAGAATCCCGCCAACCGCCAGAAAAACGCGGGATGAAAAATCAGGAATCAGATCCACCATAAGCGCAATAGTCTCTGCTTATTGTCTTGGCACGCTGTAACTTATAAGTTACGCTGCCCAGCCATGATAATTAAGGGGTTGCCATGATAAATACGGAAGGCCTTAAAGATTTTTGACCCTGCTGAATAGATGACAATCTGCCCGGGGAGACCGGCGTAAGCGCCGATCTCCTCCTCCGTTCCCTTCATCTGCGCTCTGCGCTGTGATTTCTTTGCGGACATGGCCAATTAACCGAGGCTGGCATTAATGGCCGTTGCTTCCTTTATTGAGGCCGCAAAGATACCCCTCGTCTTTCCTCCAGATACGTCTGCAGAAACAGGGGTACCTTTTTGCAGGGTAATAGGAGTTTCCTCAAGCTGACCGAAACTAATTACGAAAAACTTCAGCCCGTTGATTACATTAAATGCATTATCTGTAACATTGCACAGCAGCAGGTCAGGTCCTCCGCCGGGTACAGCCGTACCGGCTTCTTCGCCTCCGGAGAGTGACGGAGAGACTACCCGCAGCACATAGTCGCTTGTTGCCTCTCTCCAATACAGAACCGCATAGCTTTCAGGCATAGGGCTACTTATCGGCTGAGCGTCTTCCGCCTCAATGGTGAGGTCTTTATCAATATCCAGGGTCGCTGTTGTTGAGCCGATATTCTCTCCATTCACGATGAGATTCCCACAGACATACTTGCTGTTGTCGGTGGCGGAAACGGTTACCTCAAATTGAATAGGGGTGCCGTTCGACAAATGCCAATCGAAATCAACATATCCATCCCCATCCGAATCTGTATCATTAGAAGCTACGGAGCTGTTTATGTCCGACCTAATTTTGGGGGTCGCCCGGATCACCTGGTTTTCCGTCGGTTTGATCCTGACCTTTGGATACATGGCGGCACTCCCGCCCCCCACCTGGATCGCCGAGATCGCTGCCGCCATGCCTGAGGGCTTATAGATCGCCGTGCTTCCGTTCTTCGCTCGGATAGCGTTCGCAATCGCTGTGTAATACTTCGGATCTGTCAGAACTTTCGTCATGGTTTAATACCCCGCAGAGTCGCCGTCAGTGATCGCGGAAATCGCTGTAGTAATCGCCGCGTCCGCTTCAGACTTGGTGTAGGCGTCCGTTATGCCGTAGCCCGCGAGCGTTGTTGCTTTCTTCGCGTACTCCGCAAGTGCTGAAGAGAGAGCATAGTTATCGAGCTCCGCCTCAATCGTTGACTTGCACGCAGTAAGCGCTTCTTTGACCTTTGCTTTGAGGTCTGTAAAAGTTACCGTCATAGTTACACTCCTTTGATGAATTCATCGCATGCCTCGTAAATCGAGGTCATGAATGAGTTGAAAACTTCGACTGTGGTATAGGATTCGGGGGTTATTGATGCGGCTTTCTCTGCGCTCGCCTTGGCTTGCGTTGCGAAGCCTTCCGCCGCTGATGCCCTTGCTTTGAAATCAGCAAAAACATCCGCAAGCTGATGAAGATTCTCCGCGCTTGGCTCTAACCCGTTTTGTTCGATAAGAGTAGTGAATTCAACCATCAGCATGTAGTAAAACCATGCCCCGGGCGTTGTCGGCGGCTTCCCCGTTACAGGATCCCCATTGGATGGATAGCCAACAGACGGATTACTGGGTCGCTTCGGCGGCGTATCAGAAGCATCCGCTAAGAATTCAAATTTCATGGTGCCACCTAAAAGAAAATACCTTTATCGGGAAACGGTTCTTCTCGATAACAAAAAACCCCGCCACCAGATGGAACCGTCTGAACGGGGTTTGCCTGTTTTATAAAGGTTTAATTAAATATGAATGCAGGGGAGCAGAACCAAAGCCGGAGGCTGTACCGTTCCGGATCGCCCATAAATCGGGTTACTGCGGCTGGCGTCAAAAAACCTACCGATAGATCCACCAGACCCCACGCTTGATATCTCCTGTGAGCCCCATCCACGGTCAAAAGTCGCATACACAGCCCCCGAAGCTGTGGTCGCCGTGCCTACATCCCGATCTTCATAAGCCGCTCGCCAAGCGCCAGTGATGTTCGGAAGACCAGGCTGAAGATAAGCGCCAACGTTTGAAGTCCCACCCCAAACTGTACGATCTATCAAATAAGGGACATTGAAAGTTGTAGAGCCATTCCCCGCCCCATACTGCGTCCCAATCATCGCAAATAGATTCGGATACCCCGTCCGGCTCACGGCTCTCCCATCACAGACCAGCCAGTTCCCATTAGGGGGAGTGGATTTCGGGAAAAACATAATCATCCCGGAAGGGACCACTTCAACCTGTGAGACTTTCGCCTGAATCTGTGCCGCCACATCAGACAAAGCCTGATTCACGGTCCTGATCTGCGCTTTAATCGCGGCGTCAAGCTGAGTCAGATCCGCCGCGTCGGGAGTAACCCCTCCCCCTTTGATCGCGTTAACGATCTCCTGGGTAACGGCGTTGTACCAATAATCGCCAATCACCGTCGCAAGAACACCCCCCGTAGGGCTGCCGTTTGTCGGATATCCCTCTGAAGAAGCAGAATTCGGCAGCTCCGGGGGATAAGAAACCGCGCGGGACTGATAGACTGATTTCATATTTATTAATCCTCAAAATACCCAAAAATTACATTGGTATGCGCTGGGGCGTAATGCCGGATTACGCATTCAATGACAGAATCCCCCCACCAGGCCAGCGCCTCTTCCGCTGTCCCTATCGCCGTATGCCTCGAAACGGTAGCGCCGGCATTTTTGTAAACATGGACTCTCCACTGCGATGCCCAGCCCACCCCGCTCGCAAACGGCGTTAAAACTGTGCTTAAAACCGTTTGATTAAACAACTCGTCAATCGTGATGCTGTATCCATAGGTTTTTGCCAGATCAACAAAAAACTGAAGACTCTGTGACCCGATTGTTGTAATTTTCTGCAGCAAGGCCTGCCGGAGAATGGTTTCAGTCAACCCATCCGCGAGCAGCGACCCCCAGGCCTCAAGGCAGGAATCAGGAACCCCCCATTGGGTGATCCAATCTTCAAATGTCTCAGAACAAAACCGCGGATCCGCCTCATTAATGAGCGCCATTGCCTGCGAATCTACACGGGAAAACTCCACCGCCCAACATTCAATCAGCATCGCCATTACGGAACCGGTATCATCCCGAGGCCATGCTGGCCCAGGAGGCAGCAGCGCTTTGATATTGGCGTCATATTCAGCTGCGGTTACTGCCATGTGATTTCTCCAACAGTGGGAAGAATCTTGTTCCCTAGCGCTATATTCCCGGCCGGTGTGACGAGCGTGTGATCTGCCTCACCGACAGCCGCGGAAATAGCGGCTCGGATATGGGACAAATAAATCACTGCGCCCGGTCCGCCTTCCTGCCTGAAAAGTGTCTCCAGAGAGGCTTTTACCGCGGCTTTCACCGTGTCATTGTTAGGGTCGAGCCCGGATATCGTGAATGGAATTGCCTGAATGGTCGGTGCAGATACGGTGACATTAGCCGTAACCGGGCGAACAGAGTCAATGTATGCCTGCACTTTCTTAATCATTTCTGCAGAGGGCAGAATGTCGCTGCTGTTATCGCATACGAAACGGATGGTCACCGTCCCCGGCCCTCCTTCAAGCGGGTACACCCAAGCCCTGGTTACTCCCTCAATCTCAAGTGCCCACGCTTTGTAATCGGCCGCAGTCCCGGCATGCGGTGGCTCCCTTACCCGCGAAAGCAGACGCGCGCGCAAAGATTCGTCCGTTTCCTCGTCGGCCCCTCCGGAAATGCCCTCTGCCGTCTTACATTCGCTGGAAATTCCTTCAATAGGAGAAACAAGAACTAACGTGTCGCCCGCCGATACATTGCCTGCCGTCCCCGCAGTCAAAGCTCTGGCCGACGCTTTCCCTTCCGAGACCGCGGATGTCGTTTCATATACCGCCTCATTATCAGCCTGCAGCAAGGTTCCCTCCGGTACCGTGGCTCCCTCTTCCAGGACTGTAAAAACCACCGTGCCGCTGGCCAGAGAGGGCGGTTTGCGGACAAGCCCGTAAATAGACGCCCAACGGTCAAGGTACTCCGCCTCTGCTGTATCAAAAAACAACTGTCGGCTTAAAAACTCAATAAAGCCGTGCAGCTCATGGCTCACCCCTGCAAGCACACGCGCATACACTTTCGCGTTGGATCTGCGAAGCTGAGAAGTTGATAACCGTGACTCAAGATCCGCGTCAATGCGGTCAATCAGCGTTTGTAAATTCGGTCTTTCAAATGGCATTTTCAACTTCCCCAAACGTTCTGAAACTGCAGGTTAAGTGTTGCCTGATCAGGTCTTTTTATGACTACATTCAGATTCAGCTGCTCCACCCCGCCTCGTTCCGCGGAAACGCTTACCGATTCCGCTACATGGTCATCGACCAGCCACTGAAGTGCATCCTCGGCATACTCCCTCGCAAGCTTCAGCGTGCTGTCGGTCAGTACCTCTCTGGATAGCAGCCAGAGTTTTGATCCTATTGGCGGCTCATCATCGTTATATGAATCTGCCCACCACCCCATCCTGCTTTTCCCCGGCAGCACATCATCTTCCCCAGCCCGCTTCCAGGAAAAAAGGCTGATGATGATGGAACGAACCAGTGGCTCAGTATCAAAGTCTGAAAGTGTCGCCTGATGCCTGCCGTTTAAGAAAAACTGCATATTTCATCCCCCTCCCAAGCGACAAATTATTCCTGATACAAAAAGCTTTAACCAAGGAAGTGCACGCCCCCATAGCCTTATTTTTTGATTCGGGTCCAATAGCTTTAAGATGAGCATGGCTATAACTCCCATGTGCCCTCACCATTACTGAGGTTATAAAAAACCCAGCCAGAAATCCCGTCTGACTGGGTTTATGTTTATTGAATTGTGTTGTAGCTAGACCAAAGCTTTTAATCCCACCTTGATCAGCTCAAGAGTGATCGGATGTGCCCTTCACATCTTTTGATCAGGGGAGCTGCCGCCGTTATGTGTATGGTTATTGTAAGTGTCGCGGATCGATTGCAGCCTGCCCCTCGCGTCATAAATCTGAGACTTCCCCACGATGTCACCCTCTACTGTGACTGACCCGGAAAATACAGCCGCCGGGGCGTCCACAGCCAAAGTTTTATCCGTATGGATCCTTATCCCCTCCCGAGCCAGGACGACTTCCTGCCCCTGGTCATCGTAAAGAGCGACCTCCCCGGAAGTAAGGCCTGTCAGCCTGTACCGGCGGTCAGCGACACAAATCGCGATCGAATGCTCTCTGTCCCCATCCAAAGCGACAATAAGCGGTTCAGCGCCGGTCTTCGGTTCAGAAGTGAACCCATACGGCTCAAAATGCTCGACATCATCCCGGAGGTCTCCCGCCATTGTCTCGGCCTGAATAGTTCGCATCTTCTTCCTCCCGGCCGATCCTGTCAGGCGTCCTCTGACTATCAAATTCCAAATAGCGTCTTTAATATCATCAAGCATTACTTTCCCGTCCATGCGGCATCAGCTACCGTCGCCTTCACATAATTCCTGCTGCTACCAGTTTTTGCCGCCGCTTTCTTCGTGGCTTTCTTTGCCATCGCCTCATCAGGAGATTCATTCATCATGACGAAAGCTTCAGGCGGCATCAGCGTCAGCTGGGTTTTGGATCCTCCGGAATCTTTCGTAAAGCTGACCTCTGTAATCAAATACTGAGCATCAACCCCCAAAATAGAATCTTTAACCCGGCAGAGCCGATTAACCTTCCACAGGCTGCCGTCGCTTTGCCGCCACCCCTGCACGGTGTAGTGCAAAGCCTGAGCCTGCCCGCGACGGTACTCGGCCAAAAGAACCGATCTTTGCTGGAGATCCGCGGCCGTGGGAGACCCACTTAGCTTCTCTACGTAATACCGGGGACGCTGTACCAGGCTATCCTCCGCGTACCTGAACGCTCCATTCACAGAAACCGGATGAGTGCTCCCCGAGTTGGACTGCTGCCCCACCACATAGTAACGGCTGAACAGTTTTGAAGAATCAAATGTCTGGTCCCCGGATAAGACGTTTTTCCCTAACTCCAGAGAGTCAGCGGTGCGCCCACCACCGCCGGGGCTCGCCATTACCAAATCGCCGCTTTCATTATCCGTGATGACGAGGGTATGCTTCTTCACCACGCCATCCAAAATCTTTTTTATGGAATCTGTGGCGGCAATAGCCACCGACGCTTTTGGGTCTTTCCCTGCCTTCTGACGGACTACCGACACTCCATACGGTTTTGCCAATAGCTGGAGCGTCTGCGACACTGTCAGATTCGTGAATTGCTTAACGCTCTGAACCGCCATATATCCTTCGGCAAGATCAACGGTTTTACTCGCCCCTTCTATGGACAGTTCGATACCTTTTTCTGAATACGAGAAATTTGTCTTGGTTACGTATCCGGTCAAAACCAGGTCATCATCAATCTTTACCCGCACCAGATCGCCGATCTTAATTCCTATCCCAGTCCCCGCTGACTCACGGGTAAAACCCACTCTGAACACTCTCGCGTAGCTCAGCAGCTTTGAAGATATGCTGACAAGCTGCCACGCGCGGTATTCTTTACCACCAATCAGAAGTTTTACGACCGTTTGTTCCATAATAAAAAAGCGCCCTGTTCCCAGAGCGCTTAATCCCCCTCCTTAACTACCGTCTCATCGGCACCCCGATTCATTGCATATGTAGGTGCGCCCATTCCTGGTGTCTTCCCAAACCTCCCCAAGACCATTCCTTCCGACCCTTCTCATGTCAAGGAATGAAGGTGGTGTTTCCTTTTGGATAGGCTCCCTCAACCTGACGGTTCCCCCCTTCCCTGCCCTAAATACATATCCGCTAGGGGAAACATAAACCCCGTTTTTATCAAACTTCCCTTTTCTGGAAGCAGCAGTAGCTTCTCCATGCAGGGGCTTATCCGGCGACGAAATGGAGGCCCTTCTCTCGGGAGAATTCCCACCAGCCGAAACGGCAGGTATTGCCACAAGCAAACCTAACAGCAATACGAAAATCTTTCTCATGCTCCCCTCCATCAGCAGAAACACCTCTGCGTAGGCAGAGAAAAGCTTCGGTCGGCGTGTCTTTGGTCTGTATGGGTGGGAAACACCTCTGCGTAGGCAGAGAAAAGGCAGATAACTCTTACTTCGACGCCAATACGTTGGAAACACCTCTGCGTAGGCAGAGAAAAGTTGCGATAGCGATATAATCGGGCTTCTTTTTCAGAAACACCTCTGCGTAGGCAGAGAAAAGCACCCCCTTCAAGGTGGTGGTCGTAATCATCTGGAAACACCTCTGCGTAGGCAGAGAAAAGGATTCCGAGGGGGCGATTGCCCTGGTGAATCTGGAAACACCTCTGCGTAGGCAGAGAAAAGTAATCCCGGGGGTATACAGTCAAGCCCGCAAAAGAAACACCTCTGCGTAGGCAGAGAAAAGGCGGCATAAAACCGGAGGCGAGATCTCAAGCGAGAAACACCTCTGCGTAGGCAGAGAAAAGTGTGTCCATCTGCTCAGCGGGTTCCGTGATGTAAGAAACACCTCTGCGTAGGCAGAGAAAAGCCGCCAAGGATCAGGCAGACGAAGCAAACGCTGGAAACACCTCTGCGTAGGCAGAGAAAAGTCGTGGTATGAGCCAAACTTCTCGGAGAGGAAGGAAACACCTCTGCGTAGGCAGAGAAAAGGCTGCGTCAGCGAGCGAGGGACGCGTGCAGGCGGAAACACCTCTGCGTAGGCAGAGAAAAGCCAATCGATCACCGAAACCCGAGGGGATACGGAGAAACACCTCTGCGTAGGCAGAGAAAAGCAGGTACGGCCGTACTGAAGAATCGAAGTGTCGGAAACACCTCTGCGTAGGCAGAGAAAAGACGCGGGTTTCAAGCGCACCCGAGAGGTCGAGGGAAACACCTCTGCGTAGGCAGAGAAAAGGCGGATAACAACGGCGGTCATTCGGGGAAGGTGGAAACACCTCTGCGTAGGCAGAGAAAAGCTTCTAGGTGCCTTTAAACTCGATTAAAGGGCAGAAACACCTCTGCGTAGGCAGAGAAATGCTCTGATGAACCCGGAATGTTTTTGTTTGGTTAGAAACACCTCTGCGTAGGCAGAGAAAAGCGGCAGGGATTCCCACAGGGATGGTCGGCAGGGAGAAACACCTCTGCGTAGGCAGAGAAAAGGGCGGCGGCTATTTCCTTCTGCGTCTTCCCGTAGAAACACCTCTGCGTAGGCAGAGAAAAGGCCTGCATGCCGTCAATTCAGCCGTGCAGGTAGGAAACACCTCTGCGTAGGCAGAGAAAAGCATAAAGACGAATTGTGCGAAGCTTTTCACTCAGAAACACCTCTGCGTAGGCAGAGAAAAGGCAGAGCCGCTTGACGCTTCTTGATGGCCGCTGGAAACACCTCTGCGTAGGCAGAGAAAAGGCCGCGGCAATGCCGGCATTGAATTCGTCTACAGAAACACCTCTGCGTAGGCAGAGAAAAGTAAAGGAGGTTCCACAGATCGGTCTGTACCCGGGAAACACCTCTGCGTAGGCAGAGAAAAGATCGATCCCTGCCACTTCTTTGCGGCACTGATGGAAACACCTCTGCGTAGGCAGAGAAAAGCCGATTCGACCTGAAGGGAAAGCCCCTGGGCGGGAAACACCTCTGCGTAGGCAGAGAAAAGCTCCATCTGGCGCTCTCGAATTGCCTGACCAATGGAAACACCTCTGCGTAGGCAGAGAAAAGCACCCACTAACTGGAGCCCCATCAACAAGTCTAGAAACACCTCTGCGTAGGCAGAGAAAAGGCGACATCCGTGGCATAAAAAGCCCCAGCCTCAGAAACACCTCTGCGTAGGCAGAGAAAAGCTATCTGACCTTCTGGTGGAGGAACCTCTGCCGGAAACACCTCTGCGTAGGCAGAGAAAAGAAGCATAGACGGGAGTTTGTTACGTATTGCCTCAGAAACACCTCTGCGTAGGCAGAGAAAAGCTCACACTCACCTGAACATGTCCCTAAAGCCTGGAAACACCTCTGCGTAGGCAGAGAAAAGAGTTGCGATAAAGTTAATTGAGCTCTTTAAGGAGAAACACCTCTGCGTAGGCAGAGAAAAGAGAACCTTCAGCAAAAGCCTTCAGAGCGCCGGAGAAACACCTCTGCGTAGGCAGAGAAAAGTCTTTCTTGTAATTGCGGAAGACAATGACCACGGAAACACCTCTGCGTAGGCAGAGAAAAGCGATCATGGTAACAACTTTGGTTAATAATGTTGGAAACACCTCTGCGTAGGCAGAGAAAAGATATCTCCGGCAGATACCTAAAGCCTTGCGCTGGAAACACCTCTGCGTAGGCAGAGAAAAGACTGACCAGCTGAAGCTCTATGCGGGCTACGCGGAAACACCTCTGCGTAGGCAGAGAAAAGAAAGTCTGGCCGGGTGAGACGGTAGACACGCTGGAAACACCTCTGCGTAGGCAGAGAAAA
>OGKE01000484.1_pt1 | contig 39064 bp, 29 predicted proteins | sample 1572341 | NCBI WGS metagenome assembly OGKE01 (sample SAMEA2582091, study PRJEB24529) | metagenome | biome: Human gut stool | place: China | collected 2011
CCGGGCGTATACTGTCGCGAGGGCAGAGAAATTTTCTACAGACAGCAGATTTCTCAGTCCAAGCCGGGCGTATACTGTCGCGAGGGCAGAGAAATTTTCTACAGACAGCAGATTTCTCTGACTAAGCTGGGAGGTATGCTGGTGCGAGGGCAGAGAAATTGCCTACAGACAGCAGATTTCTCAGTCTAAGCCGGGTGATATGCTGGTGCGTGGGCAGAGAAAATTATCTTAGGGAGCAGATTCCTCAGTCCAAGCCGGGCGTATACTGTCGCGAGGGCAGAGAAATTTATCTCAGGGAGCAGATTTCTCTGCCTAAGCCGGGAGGTATGCTGGTGCGAGGGCAGAAAAATTTATCTCAGGGAGCAGATTTCTCTGCCTAAGCTTGGCGTATACTGGTGCGTGGGCAGAAAAATTTTCTACAGACAGCAGATTTCTCAGTCCAAGCCGGGCGTATACTGTCATGTGGGCAGAAAGTTCGGCACACATGCGCAGTAAAATCTGTAAGAAAGCGTATTTATTTGACAAGGAAAAACACTTGTGGTAGTCTTGTGACATAAATAACCTTGATTAATAAAACTATAGAAGAAAAGAGTGATTTGTCAAATGGAAAAGAAGAATTATTATATCACAACAGCCATTGCCTATACATCAGGTAAGCCGCATATAGGCAATACCTATGAGATCGTTCTTGCGGACAGTATTGCAAGATATAAGAGATTTCAGGGCTACAATGTAAGATTCCAGACAGGAACCGATGAGCATGGACAGAAGATTGAGTTAAAGGCAGAGGCAGCAGGTGTTACACCTAAGCAGTATGTCGATAATGTTGCCGGCGAGATAAAGAGAATCTGGGACCTTATGAATACCTCCTATGATAAGTTTATCAGAACAACTGACGAGTACCATGAGAAGCAGGTTCAGAAGATTTTCAAGAAGCTCTATGACAAGGGTGATATCTACAAGGGTCATTATGAGGGTATGTACTGTACACCTTGTGAGTCCTTCTGGACTGAGTCACAGCTTGTTGACGGCAAGTGCCCTGATTGCGGAAGAGAGTGTAAGCCGGCTAAGGAGGAGGCATACTTCTTTAAGATGAGCAAGTATGCGGACAGGCTTATCGACTATATCAACACACACCCTGAGTTCATACAGCCTGTATCGAGAAAGAATGAGATGATGAACAATTTCCTTCTTCCGGGACTTCAGGATTTGTGTGTATCGAGAACCTCATTTAAGTGGGGAATTCCGGTAGATTTCGATGACAGGCATGTGGTATATGTATGGCTTGACGCGCTCACCAATTATATAACAGGTCTTGGCTACGATGCCGATGGCAGCAACGGTGAGTTGTTTAATGAGTTCTGGCCTGCCGACCTTCATCTTATCGGCAAGGACATTATCAGATTCCATACAATTTACTGGCCTATTTTCCTCATGGCTCTTGACCTTCCGCTTCCTAAGCAGGTATTCGGACACCCTTGGCTCTTACAGGGTGACGGCAAGATGAGCAAGTCCAAGGGAAATGTAATCTATGCGGATGACCTTGTAGATTTATTTGGCGTTGACGCGGTTCGTTTCTTTGTGCTCCATGAGATGCCGTTTGAGAACGATGGTGTGATTACATGGGAGCTTTTGGTTGAGAGAATGAACTCAGAGCTTGCCAACACACTCGGAAACCTTGTAAACAGAACAATATCCATGTCCAACAAGTACTTTGGAGGGGTTGTCAATAACACAGGTGTTGCTGAGGAGGTCGATGAGGAGCTTAAGAAGTTTGTTCTTGGAACAATGGCTAAGGTTGACGCTAAGATGGAGGAGCTTCGTGTTGCGGACGCCATGACTGAGATTTTCAATCTCTTTAAGAGATGCAATAAATATATCGATGAGACTATGCCTTGGGCGCTTGCAAAGGATGAGGCTAAGAAGGAGCGTCTTGAGACAGTTCTCTACAACCTTGTTGAGAGCATTTTAATCGGCGCGGAGCTTTTAGAGTCATTCATGCCTGAGACTGCTGAGCGTATCAGAAAGCAGCTCAACGCACAGCCAAGAGGCAAGGAGAGCCTTAATACCTTCGGTCTGTATCCTTCAGGAAACAAGGTTACCGAGGCACCGGAGATTCTTTTTGCACGTCTTGATGTAAAAGAGGTTATGGAGAAGGTAGAGGAGATCAGAGCCAAGCAGAAGGTGATGGCTGAGGCTGAGGCAGCGGCTAACGGAAGCAGCGCGGACAATGCTGAGGCAGCCGACGGCGCCAATGACAGCAGTGCTTCCAAAGAGGCAGGTGTCGATGTGGAGAAGGCTCCGGAGATTACCATTGACGATTTCTTCAAGACACAGCTTAGAATCGGTCAGATTATCAAGTGTGAGAATGTTGAGAAGTCAAAGAAGCTTCTCTGCTCACAGGTCAGGATGGGCAGCGAGGTGCGCCAGATTGTATCCGGTCTCAGACCTTACTACACAGCAGAAGAAATGGTCGGTAAGAAGGTTGTGGTTGTCGCTAACTTAAAGCCTGCCAAGCTTGCGGGAGTGCTCTCAGAGGGCATGCTTCTGTGTGCTGAGGACGCAGAGGGCAAGCCGGTGCTTCTCACAGCGGAGAAGGATGTACCTAACGGAGTAAGCATCGGATAATATCAATTAAGAAACAATGGCTGAAAATATCATGGGAATATTCGAATCACACGCTCATTATGATGATGAAGCGTTCAATGAGGACCGCAGGGAGCTTTTAAAAGAGCTCCCTGAAAAGGGTATAGAGTATGTTGTCAATGTCGGTGCCTCCATGGAATCGACTAAGAGCAGCATTGCACTTGCTGATGAATACGATTATATATATGCGGCGGTGGGTGTACATCCGAATGAGACGGCTCCGCTTACGGAGGAGTTCATACAGTATATGAAGGATGTGGCACTGCACAATAAGAAGGTTGTCGCCGTGGGCGAAATCGGACTTGACTATTACTGGAATGAGCCTGAGGCGGACATCCAGAAAAAATGGTTTGTAAGGCAGCTAGACCTTGCGCTTGAGGTGGATAAGCCTGTTATAATTCACAGCCGCGAGGCGGCGAAGGACACAGCGGATATCCTTCTGGGCAATGAATACAAGGCACTACGCGGAGTAATTCACTGCTATTCGTACTCTCCGGAGATGGCAAAGCAGTATCTTGATGCCGGATATTATCTTGGCGTCGGCGGTGTTGTGACCTACAAGAATGCGAAGAAGCTTGTGGAGACTGTGCAGCTGGCACCATTGTCAAGACTGCTTCTTGAGACGGACAGCCCATATCTTACGCCTGTTCCGAACTGTGGCAGGAGGAACAGCTCCCTTAATCTTCCATATGTTGTGGAGAAGATTGCACAGCTTAAAAATGTGAGCGGGGAAGAGGTAATTGCCGTCACGAACGAGAATGCGCGGAGGCTGTTCGGGATATAGGGTAATTGAGAAACTCAGTGTGTGACAGCAGTACGTTGTGTAATTTTGCTAGTACACTTCCGGATTATAAAAATAGAAAGAGGAAAAACTTGGAAAACAAACATCTTGGAAATCCAACAAACACAAGAGAGATAATAGACAAATATGGTTTCATGTTCCAGAAGCGTTTCGGGCAGAACTTTCTCATTGATGGTAATGTTGTCGAGAAGATAGTCCGTGAGGCAGGCGTGACGAAGGATGATTTTGTCCTTGAGATAGGACCGGGAATCGGAACCATGACACAGCTTCTGTGCGAGAATGCGCGTGAGGTTGCGGCGGTGGAGATTGACACCAACCTTATCCCTATCCTTAAGGAGACACTTGCGGCTTATGACAATGTGACGGTAATTAACGAGGATATATTGAAGGTCGATATTGCGGCGCTTGCAAAAGAAAAGAATGGCGGGCGTCCGATAAAGGTTGTGGCGAACCTTCCGTATTACATAACAACCCCTATCATTATGGGACTTTTTGAGAGCCATGTGCCGATTGACAGCATAACCATAATGGTTCAGAGGGAGGTCGCAGACAGAATGCAGGTAGGCCCGGGAACGAAGGACTACGGTGCGTTGTCTCTTGCTGTCCAGTATTATGCGAAGCCGGAGATAGTTCTGAATGTGCCTCCGACCTGCTTCATGCCAAGACCGAACGTAGGCTCAGCCGTCATAAGACTTAAAAGGCACGCACAGTGCCCTGTTGAGGTCGATGACGCGGAATTTATGTTCAGGCTTATACGCGCGAGCTTCAACCAGAGAAGGAAGACCCTTGCAAATGGTCTGTCCAATTCCACAGAGCTTACGCTTACAAAGGAGCAGATAGCAAAGGCGATTGAATCGCTTGGCGTCAGCCCAAGCATACGCGGTGAGGCGCTCACACTTGCACAGTTTGCACAGCTTTCAAACTTTTTTACACGTAACAGATAGCGTAAATTACTCCGGGCGGACGTGAGGTCTGCCCGGTTTTTTATATTATGATTCGGGTGTTAAAACATGCTATATATAACTAGCTGTGTATAACGTATTATATTTATACATATCACGACTTTTGGGAGAAGCTTAGATGTTCTTAGAACTCTGCTAAATGCCTAGCCAAAAGCAGCACGGATGCTGCTTTAGAAGCAATGCATACACGGATGTATGCTTTGCTTCGGTGGCGGACGCAAGAAACCTTTATCAGAGTTCTTAGAACATCTTGCTTCGGACAATGGAGCTGATATGTATAAATATAATACGTTATACACTTAAAGATTAAATTGGCATGATTTAACACCCGAATCATAATATAAAAAAATCATTCATATTTTTCGTCTGCTGCGCATATTATAAAATGCGAGGGTGTTCAGGGGTGTATGCGCCTGCATGCCTCAGCAAAAGGGGAGGAGAGTGATTTTTTTGTCAGAATACAGACGATTTATTTCCTACATGTATGCGTATGACAACGGAATTAAGAATAAGAATGTAGGATTTGCCAAGACTGAGTGCAGAGGGGAGACTGTAAAGCTGTGGATTAACCTTAAGGGGGCGTACTCACAGGAGGAGAATTACAAGGTATATTTTTTTGTAAGGCGTGATGGCAATATAGTCGGAATATGTATGGGTGATATGGTTATAAAGAGCGGAATGGGGCAGTTCTTTGCCGCAGAGCCGCTGGCGGATATAGAGATACCGTTTGACGATATATGTGGGCTGTACATTGGCGGTAAACAGGGTGAGAGGATGTTTGCCAGCCAGTGGGATGACATGCCGTTTGACACTAAAAAGGTCATGGGCATGGCGGAATATAAGGCGGTGCTGTCTGCAAGGGAAGCGGAGCGCGCAGAGAAGGAGCACACATTAAATGAGCGTGAGGCAAGGGAACAGAAGGTAGGAGAAGCTGCTGTCAAAGCCGTAACCGGAAAGCAGACCGGTGAGGATAATGCAGCCAATGTAAGTGTCGGAAAGGAACCGGAAAGCAGAGGTGTCGCTGCCACCATTGAACCTCCGGTGTGGGAAAAGCCGATAAAAATGGTGTATATATCAGATGGAGAGAGGATAACACGGTCAGAAAATGCTCCTGAAATGGACAGCGCAATGACAAATGAAGAAACTGCAGGTAAAGAAACGGTAAAGAATGAACAGGAATTGCATGCATCGGAGGAGACGGAATATCCCGGAAAGCATTCAAAATTAGATATGCTTTTTGATGGAAAAGAACCGGTACTTGCTTTCTCGGAGGATGATATTTATGACTGTGTTGACATAGGTCTTGATGAACTTCCGAAGATAGATACTAAGGATAGCAGCCTTATAAACAACAGCTTTGTAAACCATGGATATTTCAATTTTCATCATCTGCTGCTTGGGAAAAAGGACGGAAACACGCTGGTTATAGGGGTTCCGGGCATTTATAACAGAAGAGAAAAAATCACTGCGAATATGTTTGGATTCGAGAAGTTTAAGTTCAGTATGAGAAGCGATGTGTGCATGAATCATTTTGGTTATTGGTATAAGGAATATCAGTACAGCTGAAAAAGGAGGGTCACAATAAGCTCACGAATTTTTACATAAACTGGTATCCATAAAAGCAAATTATATGTAATATATATCGAAAAATCAGTAAAAGTGACGAAAATATATGTTGCAAAGATTGAATGTTGTTAGTATAATACTCATATCGGTAAAATAAGAAATAAGTTTGGAGGATACACATGAGTAAAAGAACAGTATTTACAGAGTTAAGCGTATGCGAAACTTTAATAATGAGACAGATTTGGGCTTATGAAGGTGATATCCCTGTACAGACTTTGATAGTTAAGCTTAATGAGGAGTATGGCAAGAATTATGCCAGAACCACAGTTGTAACATTCCTTTCCAAGCTTAAGGATAAGAAGTTTGTAGAGACATACCGTATTGGAAAGATGTCTTTTGCGAAGGCACTTCGCACAGAGGAGGATTACAGACGCAAGGTTATCCAGGACGATACAGACTTCTGGTTTGACGGCAAGCCATCAGCATATCTTGCTTCATATCTTGAGGACAGAAAGATTTCCAAGGAAGAGGCAGATAAGATCAGAGAGCTTATTAAGAACGCATAATTACAGCATTGTTTGGTTAGTAATATCTTGTTAAGGTATATGACAATATAATGAATAATACCGATGGCATGGATGTTGTCATTTTTAATGACTGGTACAAGGTGAGGCGGGGGTGCTGTGATCAGGCAGCAGCCCCATAAAAGCATGATTTTAATTGGCATGGATAACACTGATTTAATTTACTTGAGGTTAAGGTACATATCGGAATATGTTTTAGATATCCTGGATGAGCAGATTATAAGGCTCATCCTTTTTTTGTGGGAGCACATGTCACGTCAGGGTTAGTGGTAGTGGTAAAACAGAAGTTGCGCAAAGGGAGCGTATTGTTTATAATATGCATGGGAGGCTCACTATGCTTTTTCAGTATGAGACAGAGAATCTGGTTTTAAAAATATTAGATGAGAAATACAGCAGGGATGTTCTGGAATTCTATATAGAGGGAGATTCCTATTTTGGCGCAATGGAGCCGGACCGGATAGATGGATTTTACACTAAAGATTATCATAAAAGATTGCTTGAATATGAAGAGAAGAGTTATATCGCGGGAAGAAGCGCAAGATACTATATATATGAAAAAGGGAATCCTTGGCGCATAATAGGCACTGCGGCAATCAGAAACATTGTCAGGGGGAGCTTCATGTCGGCAACGATAGGATATAAGCTTCTGCCCGAATACACGGGAAAAGGCTATGCCACTCAGGCAGTGAAAAGACTGACGGATGAGGCAATCACGGATGAGGAGCTTCACAGAATTGTGGCGTATGTGCAGCCTGATAATACAGCATCGATAAGGGTGCTTGAAAAGTGCGGTTTTGAGTATGAAGGAATTGCGCGTGATTATGCAATGTTAAAGGGAAGGTGGCATGACCATGCAATCTATGCAAGAATTGGAAAATAATAATCCGGATGATATAAGATATATGAAAGAGGCGATACGCCAGGCGAAAAAGGCAGCTAAGCTTAAAGAGGTGCCGATAGGCTGTGTTATTGTCTGCGATGGAAAAATAATAGCCCGCGGCTATAACAGGAGAAACACTGATAAGAGTACGCTTGCGCACGCTGAGATTGCCGCTATAAAAAAGGCAAGCAGGGTGATTGGCGACTGGAGGCTCGAGGACTGTACCATGTATGTCACGTTAGAGCCATGCCAGATGTGTTCAGGGGCAATCGTTCAGGCACGTATTCCGCGGGTTGTGATAGGAACAATGAATGCCAAGGCGGGCTGTGCGGGGTCGGTCATAAATATTCTTCAGATGGAGGGCTTCAACCATCGCGTCGATATAACAAAGGGGGTTCTCATGGAGGAATGCCGTGATATGATGCAGGCATTTTTTAAGCAGCTCAGGCTTGAAAAGGCAAAAGAAAAGCAGATTGACAGTGAGGAGAAAGAGAAGGAAAAACAGATATGAAAAAGATTATTCTCAGAATATTAGGTTTTATAGGAGTTACACTTCTTATGCTGGTGCTTTGCTTGTACTGTGTTATGTGGGTAGTTACAAAGGGCCCATCGGAACAGGCAAAGAATCTTTTTGTGCTGTCCGTGCGTGAGACGAGCATGGCAGGTTTTTTGGCCAATATATACTGCTCTAAGGCAGAAATAGCGGCGATTGAGGAGGGAAACAAGGTAAAGTACCTTGATGAGGCGGTGGATACATCGTTAATTAAGATTGACAGGGATGCAGCAGGGGACAGGAAGGATTTCACAATCAGCGATGAGGATAAAGAGGATGGAGTCGTATATGCGGATGGCTTGGAGTTTCATCCGGTAAAGGGCGCTACCTATGCCGGAACCATGATAGTGATTAATGACCCATCGCGCGTGTTTGTCGGAACATCCTCGGATAAGTATGATGGTTCGGCGGGGCTTAGTGTCCCGGAGATATGTGAGAGATACGGCGCTACAGCGGCTTCAAACGCAGGCGGCTTCGAGGATATAGGAGGAGTCGGGAACGGCGGAACTCCGCTGGGAATAGTTATCTCGGAGGGAGAGTTAAAGTACGGTGATTTGAATACCTCCTACGAGATTATAGGATTTGATGAGAACGATATATTTATCATAGGAAATATGACAGGACAGCAGGCGTTAGACTCAGGTGTGAGGGATGCCGTGTCATGGGGACCGCTCCTGATTGTGAATGGTGTGCCGGCGAATGTTACCGGAACAGGCGGCGGTGTGAACCCCAGAACTGCCATAGGCCAGAGGGAGGACGGAGCGGTGCTTCTGCTCATAATAGACGGCAGGCAGACACACAGTCTCGGGGCGACATTGAATGACCTTATAAACGTATTTCTGGATTTCAATGCGGTGAATGCGGCTAACCTTGACGGCGGCGGTTCGACTGTATTTTACTACGGCGGTGAGATATACAATAAGATTTCATCGATATACGGTGCGCGCGGGATACCGACAGCTATTGTAATCAGGTAAGGGAAGGGTGCAGGAATGGACAGAAGCAATAAGAATGATAAGCCGGTAAGAAATGAAGAAAAAGCACCTGTAAGAAGGCGCAGGAGCAGTTCGGTGTCAGGTAAAAGCAGCAGACATAATGCGGTCATAGCGGGAAAAAGGAAAAAGAGACATGGGAAAAATTCATCGTTTAGATATTTCCTTGGGACATACACCGCATTATGGGCGGTTTTGACGGTTGTGTTGTGCGTAGTATTATGGAAAAATCTTTCTAATTACCAGAGGGATTATGATGCGGCGAAGGCTGCAGGAGCACCGGAGCTTGCAATGCAGGAAAATATGGAGCTGTTCACCGCAGACAAAATAGGCGATGTAATAGATACCCAGCAGCTTGATATTTCCAGCAGATTCGAGACTATAGAGCAGTACAAGGATTTCTATAAGGGATATCTGCAGAATAAGAATGTCAGATATATTAAGAATGATGAGCTGTACAACGACGCGCGTCCTGTATATAATGTCATGGCATTCGATAGTGAGGCAGCCGATACGGATGAAGGCGAGCTGCTCGCAATCGTTTCTTTAAAGGCGGCAGGCGAGAAGGATTCCTTCGGCTTTAATAAGTGGGAGATTAAAGACATTGCCATATCGGAAAATATCTATGATTACCATGAAGTGTATGTGAGAGTCATGGATGACATGGATGTATACATCAACGGCATTAAGCTGGATGAGAGAGAATATATTACAGGCGGCGTGATAGACAATGCTGTCAGCGATATGGCGTATGAGCTTACCGGAGTGAGCTTCAATTACAATGTGTACTATGCCGGGGAGCTGGTGCAGGAGCCGCAGGTCAGTGTGATTGACGCGCAGGGAAATGACGTCACAGCAGATTACGTTGACGCCGAAAATGGCTTGAAGGACTATGAGGCAACGGCTTCACCTGAGTTTATCGCAGGTGTGCAGGACATGGTGCAGAGCTTCTGTGAAACATATGTGTACCACATCTACCGCAAGGCATCGGTGGATTCGGTTGCGGCCATGATGGAGGATGGCTCGGAGGCAGAAAGGCTTCTATACAATGCCCAGTCGACTCTTGCATGGGCATGGGTTCCTGAGACTGTGGAGATATTAGATGAGAGCTATGACGAATTTATGTACTATAATGACAGCTATTTTTCATGCAGAAGCACAATAAATATCCGCAAGGCGGATTCAAAGACTACGGAGGATGAGGAGTTCATCTGCCAGTGGCTCTTCAAAAAGGTTAACGGGCAGTGGCTTGTGACGTACTTCGTGCTGGGATAGCTTTTAATTATCTATAAGGCTGCGGGTGCCAAAACATGCCTATTTAATCTATGAGTGTATAACGTATAATGTTTATACATATCAGCTCCGTTGTGCGAAGCAAGATGTTCTAAGAACTATGATTAAGGTGTTTTATACGTCCGCCACCGAGGCAAAGCATACATCCTTGTATGCATTGACTCTAAAGCAGCATCCGTGCTGCTTTTGGCTAGGTGTTTAGCAGAGTTCTAAGAACATCTAAGCTTCTTACAAATGTCGTGATATGTATAAACATTATACGTTATACACGGCTAGGGTTGTGGAGCATGTTTTGGCACCCTGGGATAATATGATTATATGTGAATGGAGGTTGACGATATGATAAAATTAACTAATTCATTTACTGCAAGGATAAAAAAGAAAAAGCCTCATGGAACAGACAGAGGTTTTTCTTTAGCTGAGCTGCTGGTTGTGGTAGCGATTATGGTGGTGCTTGTCGGGGTTACGGCACCAATGCTTATTTCGCATATTCATAAGGCAAGGGTTGCAAAGGACTGGGCTAACCTGAGGTCTTATTATATGGAGGCACAGGCGGATTTTATTTCTACCGGTGAGATTAACCCGGTGATATATAAAGATATTAATGTTAATGAAAACTGGCAAAGAAGGGAGATAGAATATCTCGACGGAACCAAGGTTAAGCTTCAGGCAGGATATTTTGCCGTGGCATTAGATGATGCCGGAAATGGGTACCACATAGCGTATCAGTGCAATGAGTACAAAGCCAAGGGTGATAAGCATGAGGACTGCTCGTTGGTTCTGGGAGCGATTCACTGATATTTGGAACAGGGGGATGTGCACGCATGGAAGGCAACGATTACATATTTGGTTCGTATTTGAAAAATTTAAGAAAACGAAGAAATGTGTCTACTGAAGCGCTGGCACAAGGTTGTTGTGATGGAAGCCTAATCAGAAAAATAGAAGCCGGAAAAAGAAAAGCTTCGTATAACCTTAGAACCTTATTGATAGAACGATTGGGGCAGGATAGTTGCAAGTATGAGAATATTCTGAATCTGAATGAATATAGAGAGGTCTGTGCCAGAAGGGAAATTCTGGATGTAGTTGTTAACAAAAGAATAGATGTGGCAAAGGAATTATTAAATATTTACTATCAAGAGTATGCTGGCGCGGATAAATTATGTTTGCAATTTTATTATGAAATTCTGGGAAGAATTTCTGAGGATAAAGCCGATTGTTTTTGTAAGGCTCTACAGCAGACCTGTGAGTATTCGACATTATCAATTAATTCAATATTATCAGCAAGGGAAATAAATCTTATTCTTGAGTGGGCAAAGGCATTAGGGAAATCAGATTACGGCGCGACGGTTGCTTTTATTATTAAGCTGATTGAGCACATGGAATATGAGCCTGAGTGGATTGCTGTCATTTATCCGAAGATTGTTTTGGAATATATAAGCTGCTTTAGTGAAGAAAAAGATGACATGCCAACTATTCAAAAATATATTATGATGCTTGAAAAAGTTTTATTAATACAAAAAACATATAAAAGCTTATTTATGTTAACAGATGTATTAGAAAAATTACTTGATTCAACAATAAAACTAAATGATATGTCTGATGAGGATTGCATATTCAAAATAAAGGATTATGAAGAGAAATTAGAATTGGTCAAGCAAATTGAAAGCTCCACGGACACACCTATATGGGTGTATCTTCATAAAACAGGCAATGTTGTGTTTGCCGGAGATATAATAAAACAAAGGCGCAGGATGTTGAACATGTCGCAAAAGATGATGGCTGATGGTATATGCGATTATAGAACTATATCGCGGACTGAAGCAGGGAAAATGTCATTGGAGATGTATACATGTTCATTGGTTTTTAATAAGCTTGGATTACCACTTGAATTTCAAAGAACCTATATTGTTCCGGGGGATGTTTCAGTTTTTGAATTGGAAGAAAAAATAAGACGGTTAAGTAATGCAGGAAAATATAACGAAGCTTTGGAAAAATTAGAACAAATTTCAAAAAGGATAGATATGTCAATTGCCGTGAATAAGCAGTTTTATATGCGGAATACAGCAATGGTTAGTTGGAAGTTGAAAAAAATAAATGATTTAGACTGTGAAAGAGAACTTGAAAAGGCTTTGAAGCTTACAGTCAATATTGAAAATATCAATTATGAAGCTATTTATTTAACTTCACAGGAATGGCTCTGTATTCATAATATTTTATTGGTTAATTCGACAAATGAGATGTGCTCTCAGGTGCTATACGCAATTAAAAAAGACAATAATAGGCAGTTGATGCCGAAAAATATAACCAGCCTGTTATTACTGGTTCTCGCCCGGAAATATAATAATATGGGATATAAAGAATACGCGGTAAATATAATCGATTATATTATGGAGAACGAAATAAATAAAGCGGATAGTGCATTGATAGTAACCTTATTGTTATTCAAGGCCTATTATATGAAAGATGTGGATATGAAAGCATTTGCCGAAAAACTCTCAACATTTTTATAGTGTATTTGCCTCATAGCTAATATATAGAGGACAGAGTATTTTATTTAGGTAAAAGAGAATAGAAAATGTAATGAGCAGTTGTTTCTTTTAAGAGACAACTGCTTTTTTGTGACAGATTTGGCACCTATACATGATTGAAAAAGTAGCTTAATATCTTACTTGTAGTAAAAAACGATAATTTGAGGCGGTTACCATATGAAGAGGTCAAATGGATAATGGATAATTTTAGTTGTGAAAGACTAATAAGTATAGTAATGTCAAGCCATAGTATATATGTTTATACTATGGCTTGGCATATTATATAAAAAGGTCTAATGCGACTATATTATATATTTTGAAGGATTGTTGTGATGAAAAATAAAATTGTGTTTGTCAATATATTTTATGAGATATTGGAGTATGCCTGTGAGTTTGGGCTGGCATATATTGTCTCACGTCTGGTTAGCTTTTCGCTGGAAGGGGATACCCGGCAGACGGTTATATTTGCCGTAAGTCTTTTGCTGGCGCTGCTTTTTATAACGGTGCTCAAGCATGGTTTGAAGGTTAATATTTCAAGGAAGCTGCTAAGTGAGAAGCAGGCTTTTCAGATGAACATATACCGGAGCATGATGAAGGTAAATCTATATAAGATATCCTATGGTGAGCTGAGGCAGAGACTTGGGGCTGATACGGACACGATTTGCGATTTCAGATTTACGGTTATTCCGACTTTGGTCAGCAATGTCGCTGTCATGCTGGCTGGTGCGGGTATGATTGCCGGAGAAAATCTGATACTTGGTGTTGTTTTGTTTGCGTTGACATGGGTTCAGTTAGTTCCGGTCTGGGTGTCCAACCGTCAATTGGACGAAAATCAGGAGGAAGTGGAGAAAATCGAGGAAAAGCTCAATTCATTCTTTTTGGAGGGATATAAGGGCTTTGTGCAGATTAAGCTTTTTCAGGCGCAGAACTGGTATCTGAGGCGGTTAAAAGGAATCCATGAGGACTATTCAAGGGTTGGCACTACGGGTGAAAAGCTGGTTTTGGTTCAGAAGCTTGTATTTAATGTGCTGGATAATCTTCTGACCTACGGAACGTATTTTCTGGTCGGAGTATTGATTTTTAATGAGAAATTGACTGTGGGCGCTGGTGTTTTGATAATAGCTGTAGCTGCATATCTTTTTGGCTCAATGGACGCCATCAGGGAATATTTTAATGAAAAGGTCAAATATAAAATAGCGCTGAAAAAGGTGAGCCGATTTTATGAAATGGTTGAGGGCAATCAGAACGATGTTATCGGCGAAGCGGAGGCTGGTGGTATTCAGACAAGAAAGCTGAGCTTTACCTATGATGGCGGGCGCGTATTTAACTATAGTGACATTGCCGTACCTGATGGCAGGAAGGTTGTTCTGATGGGGGAAAACGGCAGTGGCAAATCCACATTGCTGTTCTTACTTTCGGGCTTGTTAAAGCCTGTTGCGGGAAGCGTTCGTGGCACGGCAAATGTGACGGCGCTTTTACAGCAGGAGGATAAGCTTGGGGAGACATGTGCCATGCTATTGCAGGAGATAAGCAGGAAAAAGCCAGTTGACGACGCGCTGTTTGACAGCATTTCCAAAGCCTTTAAGATAGACTATCTGAACCAGTCCTTTGATGACCTTTCCGGCGGACAGAAGAAAAAATTCCTGCTTGCTGTGGTTATGGCTTCCAAGGATAGGATCTGTATTTTGGATGAGCCTACCAATGCATTGGATGTGGAGGCAGTTGAGGTGTTGGTTAAGTGGCTGCGGGAATGTGATAAGACGCTTCTTGTTGTTTCCCACGATGATAGAATATTAAATCTTGGTTTTGACAGATTGATAATAGGAGATATATGCCATGTCGAAGAGAAAACTGTTTTGGCAGACTGCTAAAGCAATAAATTGGAGCATTATCTTTCAGGCTTTGAATGATTTGCTGCTTATTGCGCTGCCGACAATCGTGGCGGTATTAAGCGGAAATATGACGCAAATGCTGTTAGGGTATGATAAAGAAGGTATTTTTTTACAACTGCCGTTTTTTATTGGGGCACTGGTGCTTAATATTGCACTGCCTCCTTTTATCGGGATGCTGTCAGCGCTTATTCTGTTTCGGCAGTCCTTGACGGATGACAGAAGAGGTCTGGCTTCGTTCCTTTCAAAGAGCCTGAAAACAGCGTACAGCATAGATGAGGGCGAGATAGAGGAGAAGATTTCCGGAGATATGCTGATGTACAGATATACTGTGCTTTTCATGGTCTCACAGCCGATTGTTATTGTTGTGTATGCGGTAGAAGCCTTTATGTTATTCAAGGAAATGAACAGTATTATTTTTGGCGTGACCGTTCTGGTCGCGGCGTCCTTCCCCCTCATCAGGTCGTTTCTTAAAGGGACGTGGAGGGCTTCACTTAAGAAAAAGGAGAGCGAATACAAGGAACAGAAAAAGAATCTGGAATATATTTTTTATTCTGCAAATTCCTTTATCAGAAACAATAAGCTGGGCGATTTCTACATAAAGAAAATGCAGGGTATGTTTGATGAATACAGGAATACCACAGCTAAACAGGCAATAGGCTTTGATGCCAGAACAGATTCGCTTGATTTCTTCACAAGACATGGCTCAAAAATAATAATTATAATCGTCGGCTGTGTACTGGTTTCCTTCGATAAATTAGCGCCGGGCAGTCTGCTTACCGGGCTTCTTGTGCTGCCGTCAATCACCCTCTGCTATAATTATCTACAGCGCTTTATATCCTATGAAAATGGGTATGGAAAGATGTATGAGCGCGTCCGTTTTTTGTTTGAGGATATTGAAGAAAGAGAGGAGCCACAAGAGCTTGGAGGCAATTGGAGCCTTGAAATCAACGATATAAATTTCGGCTATACGGAAGAAAAACAGGTTATAGAGCATAAGGATTTCAGAATCCGTCAAGGCGAAAAGCTGGTAATCAGTGGGGCTAACGGCAGTGGCAAGAGTACGCTTGCCGCATTGCTTGCGGGCTTATACCCTGATAGTATTTCCAAAAACCAGATAACCGTCACGAGCGACGGAACGAAGAAACACACAGACATCATATCGCTGCGCAAAAATATTGCTTATCTTACTCAGGATGCGTATTTGTTCAGCGGAACAATAGCTGATAATCTTTCTATGGCTTCCGATAATGAAGAGCCGGGCTCATCTGTGCTGTCCGAGCTATCCGGCAACAGTCTGGATTTGTCCAAGGAGGTTGAGGAAGCAGGAGCGAACTTATCGCCCGGACAGCAACAGAAGATTAGTCTTGCCAGAGCCTTGATTAAGAAGGCAGAGCTTCTGATTCTTGATGAGCCGGGAAACCACATTGATAAAGAGGGACTTGACTGGCTTGGGGATTTTCTGGTCAGAACGGACAAGGCGGTGGTTCTCATATCGCATGATGAAACCTTAACCAGCCGAATTGGGTGAAGCAAGGCTGGGACAGGGGTCTGACACCGGTGTCCCAAGTCCCTTTGGGACGCCGGTGTCAGACCCCTGTCCCAAGGAAAAAAATTTGATGCGGGTTTGTATAAATTATTTGACATTTGCATAAAATACAGATATACTATAAGCCTGTGGATTTGTGTTTAACACTTCCGCGCAGCCGGGGAGATAGCGGTGCCCTGTACCTGCAATCCGCTACAGCAGGGGTGATGTCTTTCCTAGGGAAGCCCACAGAGGGGCTGCCCGGTATAAGTGGCGTTGATATCTTGGTCTTACGCAATAGGAATCTGTGAACCATGTCAGGTCGGGAACGAAGCAGCATTAAGCAGAAGCTCTTATGTGACGTGAGGGTGCCGGGGTTGAGTCGGCTGTACCGGTAACGCTCTTTGTGCCTTCACGAAGAAAGACGCGCGGATTATAAAATATAGATTATTTGGGACAGATGGGGTGAGGCTCCGGCTGTCCTTTTTTATGGGCTTTCCAGCCCATTAGATAGTGAAATGATATGTATTTTCCCTTATTTTTGCCCTTATGCAGAATCCGCAAGGGAAATAAGGGAATTTTTTATCTAGTCGTTACCTGTTGCTTTATCAAGAAGTCTGGCAGAAAGTATGTGGAATACAAATGTGATGGGCACATGATAAACTCTTTATAGCGGCAAATATACAAAAGAGAATGCGTATTTGTCGCTATGCTGTTTATAATTCAAATAAATCTTCTGCATCTATCCACATTTGCAGATTCCCATTAATATATAATCTTGCATGCTCAAGTGGTTTATCAATAGCAAGTGCATTTAATGCACAGTCTGATCCGGGTGCAATAACCATTTCCAAATAGGAATTACCTCAATATTGATTCCATTGCAATCAATAACCGCCTCTTCGCTATTAGTAATGAGAATACATTTGGCGTTGGGGATAAAATTATTTAGCTTCACAAAGGTTCTGGTTTCACGTTCTCTTGTATCTATGTTATCCAGAACCTGCATACTGACCTGGATAGCAAGATTGTCTAATGGTACATAAAAGTCAATTTCTACATTATTCTCAAAGAAATAGACATTTTCGGTACCATAACGTCGCATCAGTTCGATTGCAACAAGATTTTCCAGCTGAGCAGATTTGCAGTCTAGCAGCATAAGTCCTAGAAGTCCGGTATCCATAAAGTAATACTTAGGAGAAGTCTCTTTTTCTACAAGTTTGGCGGAATAGTTTTGCAGAGTAAAGAGCAGGTAGGAGTCTGTCATATAGCTGACATAGTTTATTACGGTTTGTTTACCGATAGACATTCCACTACTTTTTAATATATTAGTCAGTCGGTTATATGATAAAGGTTTTGTGACAGATTCTGCAATTTTCTTTAGGATTAGCCTTATTGCAAAATCATTGGTGATTTTATTTCTGGTTATAATATCACCGAGATATACAGTTTGATAGATGCTGTTTAAAAAAGCTCGTTTATTTCTTATCTCAACTAATTCTGGAAATGCTCCATAGGTTACATATTTGTTATATTGATTTTGGACATCTGCCCTGTCTTTGGTGCTAATAACATCCAGGTAATTCTTTGTCATATTATTTGCAATAAGATATTCAGAGAAAGAATATGGATAAATATTCATAATAACAAAACGCCCACCTAAAGTGGAAGCTATTTCGCTGCTTAGCATTTTACTATTACTGCCGGTAATATTGATTCGATACTTCATATCTGCAATTCTGCGAACGAACTTCTCCCACCCGTTAATATTTTGAATCTCGTCTAAAAATAAATATGGCTTGATATCAGTTTCGGATATTTCTAATCCAATTTCTAAAATGAGATTTAAATCTTCAGCAGTCATTTCCAAAAGACGTTCATCTTCAAAATTTACATAAATAATTTGGGACAAGGGAATTCCATCGGCTTCTAATTGTTTTATTTGTTGATACATCATATATGACTTTCCGGTTCTCCTGATACCAACAAAGCAATAGTTGACATTGGCTTCTAGGAAATATTGTCTTGTTATTAATGGATTGTTGAGATAAATATCTTTTTGATCAATCATGATTTGTTTTAAAGTATCTCGATTCATAATATATGTCACCTCTTTCTATATGAGATAATTATATGCCAATAATGTCTTGCGTACAAGACATTATTACGAATAAGTTGTCTTGTTCAACGCAAATAGAGATATAGATAGTATGTGCGTATTGATGGGTATTATAACAGAATGCCGATTGGCTTGTCAGACAATCCGGAAGAAGCTGCATTTTCTTTTGCCCATGCAACCATACCGTTGGATGCGTGGATTAAAAAACGAATAGTTTGAATAATCCTATGAAATTACAGCATGAAAAAACTAGAAATTCAATAAGAAGAAACAGCCCAATGCCGTTTGGAGAAGTTTATTTCTAATATCCTTGAGGCAGATGTTGAGGGTGAAATGAAGAAAAAGGGAGGCATTCCATTTGGCAAAGAAAAAAGATGAAATCACCATCCGTTCCAGCGCAGCGGAATACCTGCCCCCATGTTCAAACAGCGCCGGCTTAATTTCTGGCTTTTCTGTGCCTGAATCTGCCAAAGCCGTGGTAGAGTACCTCGGCGCGGTTGTACAGCCAGTAGCCCACGATTCCAAGGTGCTCCACAATGCGTCCGCGGTCGCGGTGCATGTTGGTGAACAGCTCATAAGGCACGGAAGGTCTTTTGGCGCGGGTCGGGTTTTTTATTGCGGCGATTAAATCGTCATTGCAGCGGATGCTGCATGGAAATTCGGTCCATGAGGTGCCGATTACCTCGGGGCGGTGGGTGTCGGTGCCTGCGGTCTGCGGCTTGTCAAGACGCAGTGCAAGCTCATGTGCCGATTCGTTGGCGGAGTGCTTTGCGACGGAATTATAGCTCTCAATGAAATCGAATTTTTCGAGAAATTCCGGGTGCAGCTTTCCGAAGCGCGTGTTCATAAATGCATAATATCCGGTGTCATAAGGGTGTGCCGGACCGAGTATTCCGCCGATAGAGTGCACGATTTTCTCAAGGTGTACAACTGAAAGTCCGCGGATACCTATAAGGCGTGCCTTCATCACATCGGCACCTTTTATGGTGTCAGGAAGTATAATAATGATGTGGCCGCCGTTGCGGGTATCATACTCTATACCCTTTAACACCGTAAAATGTCCGATATCGCCAAGCTCACCCTTGATGCGCTGCCAGTACTCATAGCCCCTATATGAATTGTGGTCGGTCACGAGCATACCATCCACACCTTTGTTAATCAGTTCCGTTACATAGTCCACAATACCGACGCGGGCATCTATCGAGCCTTCAGCGGTGTGGCAGTGCATATCTATTTTCAAGTTATCTCCATTCTGAAGCGTGAATACGTTTCTGCAATATAATTTTTTTGCAATTATTTCTTTGGCAAATCTTAGCCGTATACAGTATAGCTTTTTGTGATGAAAAATACAATGTGATTTTCGTGGAAAATAGGCTGTGTACTAAATCCATTTTAAATATAAGATCTGGGTGTCGGAACATGATATATACCTAGCTGTGTATAACTTATAGACCAGATTGTCATGTTTTCCCCGAATCATCATAAATAATTGCGCAAACATTAGAAATAATGTATACTATTAATGGTTTTTTACTATCATATTGATTACTCACACAAAATGGAGGTACGCGTATGTTAAAGGTTGGTATGCTTACAAGTGGTGGAGATTGTCAGGCACTCAATGCTGCCATGAGAGGTGTCGCAAAGTCTCTTTACAGAGCTGTGGAAGATGTAGAGATTATCGGATTTGAAGAAGGCTACAAGGGTCTTATCTACGGTGATTTCAAAGTTATGAAAAAAAGTGATTTTTCAGGAATTCTTACAGAGGGCGGCACGATAATAGGAAGCTCCAGACAGCCTTTTAAGCTTATGCGTGTACCGGATGAGAATGGACTTGATAAGGTAGAGGCGATGAAGAAGAATTATAAGTCGCTTGGACTTGATTGTCTTGTTGTGCTCGGCGGAAACGGAACACACAAGACGGCGAACCTTTTAAGGGAGGAGGGACTGAATATAGTTACACTCCCTAAGACGATTGACAATGACCTATGGGGTACGGACATGACCTTCGGCTTCCAGAGTGCGGTCAATATAGCGACGAATGCGATTGACTGTATCCACACTACCGCTTCCTCACACGGAAGAGTATTTATCGTGGAGGTGATGGGACATAAGGTCGGGTGGCTTACACTTCACGCAGGTATTGCGGGCGGAGCGGATATCATTCTTATACCTGAGATTCCTTACGATATCAAGTCGGTTGTCGCAGCACTCAACAGAAGAACCAAGGCGGGGAAGAACTTCTCAATACTTGCTGTTGCCGAGGGTGCAATATCCAAGCAGGATGCGGCACTTCCTAAGAAGGAGCTTAAGCAGAAACTCAAGGATAACCCATATCCATCAGTATCATACAAGATAGGAAGCGAGATACAGGAATTGACCGGTCAGGAGGTTCGTATAACTGTTCCGGGACATACGCAGCGAGGCGGAAGCCCTTGCCCTTATGACAGAGTGCTCGCATCAAGACTTGGTGCGGCTGCGGCTAAGCTCATCATAGACAAGCAGTACGGCTATATGGTTGGAATTAAAAATGGTGAGATTGTTAAGGTTCCGCTTGCGGATGTAGCGGGCAGGCTTAAGATGGTTGACCCTAATGCGTCCATAATCAACGAAGCGAAGATGTTGGGCATAAGCTTCGGAGATTGATGTGAGGATGAATTAAGACAGCTTTTAGAGAGCTATGAAGGCTGAAACTACCGATGCGACGCATTAGGATGGACAGCAAAATAGCTATAAGAGTAGATAGAATTAATATGGATAGCAAGATAGCTATAAGAGCAGATAGAATTTAAGGAATTGTAATTATGTCGTATACAGCTTTATATAGAAAATGGAGACCATCGACCTTTGACGAGGTCAAGGGGCAGGATCATATTGTGACCACGCTCAAGAATCAGGTGATAAATGACCGAATAGGACATGCATACCTGTTCTGCGGAACGAGAGGTACAGGTAAGACCTCGGTCGCAAAGATACTTGCAAAGGCGGTCAACTGCGCTCACCCTGTGGACGGAAATCCATGTGGCGAGTGTGAGGTGTGCCGTGCCGTTGCGGCGGGGGCGAGCATGAACGTGATAGAGATAGATGCCGCTTCCAACAATGGTGTTGACAATATAAGAGAAATCAAGGAGGAGGTAGCATATCCTCCGACGCAGGGGCGTTTCAAGGTATATATAATCGACGAGGTCCACATGCTTTCAATAGGAGCCTTCAATGCACTGTTAAAGACGCTTGAGGAGCCGCCTGCCTATGTAATATTTATCCTTGCAACTACAGAAGCACATAAGATACCTATAACCATCCTGTCACGCTGCCAGAGATACGATTTTAAGAGGATTTCCATAGATACCATAAGTGCGAGACTGTCAGAGCTTATGGTGGCGGAGGATATCAGTGCGGACGAGAGAGCGTTAAGGTATGTGGCAAAGGCTGCCGATGGATCCATGAGAGACGCGCTGAGTCTTCTGGATCAGTGCCTTGCATTCTATATGGGGCAGGAGCTGAAGTACGAGAATGTGCTTGAGGTCTTAGGTGCCGTTGACACTGAGGTATTTTCCGACTTTTTCAGGGGAATCGTTGACGGGGATGCGATTGGACTCATCCATAAGCTTGAGAAGATAATAATTGACGGAAGAGACTTAAGCCAGTTCGTGTCCGATTTCACATGGTATCTGAGAAACCTTATGCTGCTGCAGTCACAGACGGATGCCTCCGATGTGCTTGAGATGTCTGAGGAGAATATGAAGCTTCTTAAGGAGGACGCAAAGCTTACGGATCTGAATGGTGTCATGCGCTATATCAGAATATTTTCCGAATTGTCCGGTCAGCTCAAAAATTCAAGCCAGAAGCGTGTTATGGTTGAGGTTGCGCTCATCAAGATGACACAGCCTGCTATGGAGAAGGGCTTAAATGACGCGCTGATGGACAGAATAGCAGTCCTTGAAAGACGGATGGAGACAGGGCTTGAGGCGGCTGCAAGAGCTATGGCTGCCGGGGGCTTTGCGGCGGGAGCCGGGGCACTTACAGGTGACAATGGTGGCATGACAGCGGATGCAGCTATCGGTGGAACACAGGCGGGCATGGGTACTAAGCCGAAGCCGGCGCGCTCCGAGGACATAACGGAGGTCATCAGGAACTGGCGCTCAATATGCAATGGATTGTCGATGGCATTGAAGCCGATTCTTGAGCACTATACAACCAAGGCGAACGGCGGCGGTAATAAGCTCCAGCTCATATATGAGGATGCGACCTACTATTCCATGGTATCAAGGCAGGAGGCTATCGACACGATAAAGCAGGCGATAGCCGCAAAGACAGGGCTTGACATGGAGATAGAGGTGATACATGCTGAGAGCGGAACGGATGTCTCACAGGAGTACGATACCCTTGAGGATATATGCAGAATGAATATCGTGGAGGAAGACTTCTAGGATTTTGTTGTAGACATATTTTGATTATTAAAATATAATATAATATTGTCTGGACTTGAAAATATATGTTTGGCGGATATGCCATGCCTTAGAGCCGGAATGGTTTTACGGAATGGCTTTTAACATTTAATTACAGAATAAAGGAGAATTTTATTATGGCAAAAAGAGGCGGTTTTCCGGGTGCTATGCCTGGTAATATGAATAATCTGATGAAGCAGGCACAGAAGATGCAGCGTCAGATGGAGGAGACTACAAAGGAACTTGAGGAGAAGGAAATTACAGCGTCGGCGGGCGGCGGTGCGGTTTCCGTAACGGTATCCGGCAAAAAGGAGGTTACCAAGGTCACAATTGACCCTGAGGCAGTTGATACGGATGATATCGAGATGTTAGAGGATATGATTATGGCAGCGACCAATGAGGCGCTCAGACAGATTGAGGAGCTGTCACAGGCTTCGATGGCTAAGATTACAGGAGGACTTGGTGGTCTTGGCGGAGGCTTCCCATTCTAATGGAATACTACGGAAGTCAGATTAATAAGCTTATCGAGGAGCTTTCAAGGCTCCCGGGAATAGGTGCTAAGTCGGCACAGCGTCTTGCATTCCACATTATTGGAATGCCTAGAGAGCAGGTGGACAGTCTCTCAAGTGCCATTGTAAATGCCAAGACGAATGTAAGATACTGTAGCTGCTGTTGTACACTGACAGATGAAGAGCTGTGTCCGATATGCAGCAATCCAAGCCGCAACCACAGGGTTATCATGGTTGTGGAAAACACGAGGGACATGGCAGCGTATGAGAAAACACAGAAGTACGATGGTGTGTATCATGTCCTTCACGGTGCTATATCTCCGATGCTTGGCATAGGACCTAACGATATTAAGCTCAAGGAGCTTATGAAGCGCCTTGAGGGTGATGTGGACGAAGTTATTATTGCCACCAATTCAAGTCTGGAAGGGGAAACAACGGCAATGTACATAAGCAAGCTTGTAAAGCCTACCGGAATCAAGGTAAGCCGTATAGCGAGCGGCGTGCCGGTTGGCGGTGACCTGGAGAATATAGATGAGGTGACACTGCTTCGTGCACTTGAGGGAAGAACACAGTTGTAGGGGTCATTGTCAATGCCGCAGGAGAATATTTTAGTAAACGATATAATAACAGATCACAGAGAGCGTATGCTGAACCTTAAGAAGTATTACCCGTTCTTCAAGCTGTCGGAGGTGTCCTTTTCATGGTACAGGGAAGGGATGTACGACAGCCTTGACATGGGGTATATTCTCATGGCGGTACTGCGCTTTTTTATTGAGGAAAACAATTTCAAGGAGAGGGACGTCACCTATACGGAATATGCCGCCTTTATGAGCAGGTGTATAAGACGTGACTTCAAGCTCAATCCGCCTTCGGGGGATATGAGCATTCTTGTTGAATATATTTTTGACAAATTAAAAAATGACGGTAAGCCGTTCATTTTCCGGTATTTTGATCCGGTTGACAGAAAGAAAAAGATATCAAGGGTGAGACTTATCGAGAGCCGCATAGAGGACGGAACGGTATGGTATTCAATCAGCCCGGAGGGAATCGAGTTCTATCTGGACACGAAGGAAATCAAGGACGAGAGCAGGATAAGCGTTGAGCAGCTCCTTCTTGAGAAGATGATACAGTCTAAGGATTTCAAGGGTGGAACGGATGTGGTGCGCCGCATAAACAAAGAGGTGGACTGTCTGTGGCTCAGGAAAAACCGTGTAATGTCGCTGCTTGCCTCGGATATTTTTTCCGGGCTTGAGGCGTATGAGGATTTTTTTGCCACAGGAGTAAAGTGGTTCGAGGAGGAGCAGAAGCTCTTTATAAAGAATTCAGAGCTTATACAGGCGGCTCAGAAAAGAGCGGAGACGGACAAAAATAATGATGATTATGCCTCGTATCTCAAGATAACGGGAGAAATATACCAGCTTGATACGGAGCTTAAGATAGCTATGAATAATCATCTGAAGCTGTTGTCGGCATGCACCCGGCTTGAGATAATGGCAGATGAGATGGTAAAAAAGGCGAAGCTTGGAAGGCTGAGACCGAGCTTTGATTTCAGAAATGCGCTGGAGCTTGCCATGAAGAAGGATGACATAACACTTCTTGGCATGCTGGTGCGCCCTATAATGGGACTCAACACCCAAAAAACCTTGGGGATAAAAAGAATCGAGGATCTGATAACCTACAAGCCGGGACGCGATGATAAGGCGGAGCTTATCACAGACACCGTTCCGGAGAATATCGTATATGATGATGAGCTTGAGGATGAGAGAATACGCGCCAACTATTCGGCACTCATAAAGGTTCTGTTATCGCTCCTAAAGAGAAGGAACTGCATTGACCTCAGAACCTTCAACGAATGTGCCGCAAGGATTTTCGGCGAGGAGCTGTTTGAGAATGGTGACTACTACTCATTCATAGTGCATCTGTGCCAGAAAAAGGAGTACAGCTTCGAGGCGGACAGACACAAGCCAGAGACATTTCTTGATGAAATCTTCCATGACTGTGCCCAGACCCCGGAATACGCTTCCTGTCTCGGAACCCACTTCACCATAACCCCCGCCGACCCACCCGATGAAATCGAGCTTGCAGACGGCTTCACGATATCAAACATACTTTTTACAAAACAGTAAAAACTAAAACAACGCCAATATAGTTAAATTACACAACGTCCGGGTCAAAAATAAAGTAGAAAGGAACACACACACATGGAGCAACGCAATCTGGAAAAAGCCCTTGAGCTTGCCGCCGCACTGATAAGAGGAGACAGAGTGAGCGCGTCAGGCGGCAATGTGGCACTCTATGAGGAATATTCTTCCAATTCGCAGGTATATGATGCGCTCAGGCTGATTTTAAAGAAGTTCGGGCTGGAGCTTTATGAATATAATAATGCACTGTTTGTCAGTGCGGATGAGGATAACGCCGGCATGGGAGATGCCGGCTTTGGCTTTACTAATGAGGAGCTGAGGCGCGCTCTTGGTGTCAGGGTGAACAAGGAACTTTTTTTGTGTTATCTTATAATATACTGTACCATGACGGAATTCTATAAGACGTCGGGCAGCTACACCTACACGGAGTTCGTAAGACATGAGGATGTCATAAAGGCTGTTGACAGCGCTTTGGTGAAGGTTATTGACCCTTCGGCAGGGCTTGTGCTTGATGATGTTGAGGAGAACAGCTTTAAAACGCTTGCGCTGCTGTGGGATGAGCTTCCTGTCACGTCGACCGATGACGTTCAGGGACAGAGAGCCGCCAGAAATTCCAAGACGGGCTATGTTAAACTTACGTTTAACTTTCTTGTGACTCAGGGGCTTTTCGTGGAAAATCAGGATAAATATTATCCGACAGACAGATTCAAGGCTATGGCGGAGAATTATTACAGTATCAACAGAGGCAGGCTATACGAGATATTAACAAGGGAAGAACAGGAGGCACAGAATGCCACAGATTAACAGAATCAGGGTCAACAATATAAAATATAATTTTGGCACTCAGTTCTACGATGATTTTCTGATGCGTTTTTCGTGCAGGAACACCATATATGACCTTGCAAACGGCGGAGGTAAGAGTGTGCTCATGCTTCTTCTGCTTCAGACGATGCTTCCGAACTGTACTCTTGACGAGAAGCAGCCTGTGGAGAAGCTGTTCGCGCAGCCGGGAGGAAGCACCACGATACATTCGCTTGTGGAGTGGAAATTAGATTCCTGCGATGTAAAGAACGGCTACAAGTACATGACCTGCGGCTTCTGCGCGCGTAAGGCGAGGGCAGGTGAGGACGCCGAGGGCGAGCAGAAGACGGGAATAGAGTATTTTAACTACTGTATTTTTTACAGGGAGTTCGGGGACAATGATATCAAGAATCTTCCGTTGTCCGATGGCAGGGAGAGAATTACCTACAATGGGCTGAAGGCATACCTGCGCGACCTTGAGAAGAAGGACTTCGGTGTGAAGGTGCGGCTTTTTGAGCGCAAGGGGGATTACCTAAGCTTCATAAATGACTATGGAATCTATGAGAGCCACTGGGAGCTGGTAAGGGGAATCAATAAGACCGAGGGACATGTCAGGACTTATTTTGAGAGTAATTACAGAACCACCAGAAAGGTTGTCGAGGATTTACTGATAGAGGAGATTATTGAGAAGTCGTACAACAACCGTATCCGCGGCGGGAACGGCGATGACGAGATGTCAGAGACCCTTCTTGAGATAAAGGATAAGCTTTTGGAGCTTGCCAAGAGAAGGGAGACGATGGACAATTATGATAAGGAGATTAAGCTCATATCTGATTTTTCCACCAAGGTGACAGACTTCGGAAATATATTTGAGCGCAAGGAGGAGGGAAAGAACAGACTCTTTAAGTACCTTCTCATGGCACAGGCGCAGACGAAGAAGAACGAAGCGCAGGCGCAGAAGCTTGCCGCGGATATAGCGGGTATAAGGCAGGCACAGCTTGAGGAAGAGAGGCTTATATCGGCGGCGCTTATCGCCGATGAGGAGGCGGAGCTTAGAAAGGTGCGTGCTCTGGTAGACAGCCTTTCGGAGGGCTATGAGCAGGCAGAGAAGAGCGTCGATAAAAAGAAGGAGGAGCTTGAGCTTTCCTACGCGGCGGAGGACTATGCGGATTATGTAAGGCAGGAGAGGAGCCTTGCGGAGCTTAAGCAGTACATTGACAACCGCAGCAGGGGAAGAGAGGACCTTGCAAAGGAGCTTGAAGGTCTGGCAGCGGCGAAGCACGCATATATGGCGGAGGAGCTTTCCACAACCGGGCACAGCCTCAGTGAAACAGAGGCAGAACTGCAGGAGAGCACGGAGGCGCTTGACAATCTCAGAGAGAATTACCGCATGAGCGATAACGAGTGTGCGAGAATCGACGGAGAGCTGGCCGGATACCGGAGGCAGGTTAAGGAGCTTGAGGGCGAGCTTGCAGGTAAGTTAAAAGCAACGCCGCTCCTTGTGACGGAGAATGCGCCGGCGGAGGCAGAGCGCTATGGGGAAAATATCGCGGCATTGAAGGAAGCACTTGCGGCATTGGGTGATGAGCAGGCTAAGCTTAAGCTAAAGAGCGACAGCGATATAAATGAGCATGCGCAGACAACAGCGCAGCTGCAGATTTGCAGTAACAATATAGAGAAGCTTGAAAAAGAGCTTGCGGGGGCTAAGGACAGGGAGCGGGAGCTTGCTGCACTTGCGAAGGTGTACGGTGAGCCGGATACGGATAATCTGCTTAGGTCACTTGGAGGTATTTATGACAGAATACTTTCACAGCGTGAACAGTTAAAAAATAAGAAGAGTGAGACACAGGGCTATATAAGCGCCATAGAGAACCTTAAACCTGTAGATTCCGATGGTGTTAAGAGAATGTGCGAATATCTTTCGAGCAGATATGAGGGAAGCGTTGTGAGCGGCGCCGAATATCTGAGGGAGAAAACAAGCGATGAATGTGCCGCACTCGCGGCACGTTTTCCGTACCTTCCGTATTCCGTGCTTGCGGGTGAAGACTATGACAGTATATGCCGTGACAGGAATGTGATGGCAATGGACTGCGGAGTAGTCCCGATAATAAGACTGTCGGCAGTGGAAGCATTGTTAGAGAATGATAATGAACCGGCGGTGCCGCAGGATGATGACAACTATATGCTTGCGTGCCGTGATCTGTCATTTATATATGATGAGGCGGGACGTCAGGCGGGAATAAGGAAGGCGTCGGAGGAGCTTGAGCAGATAAATGCAGAGCTTGTGAAGCTTGAGGACAGATATGAGGCGGTAAAGAGCGACTATGAGAGGGTGAGCGGTTATGTATGCACACCACTGAAAAATACTTCCCAGCTTGAGCTGCTTCTTGCAGGTCAGAGGTCGGAGCTTGAACAACTTGGCAGCCGGCTTGAAAGACTTGCCGATATCAATGAGGGCGCAAAGGAGCGCTCAATGCAGATATCAGACCGGAGGTCGGAGCTTGAAAGGAAGCTTTCGGAAAGTATTGAGATAAGGGATAAGCTTGAGGATATAGTGCGCCTCAGTGAAAGGCTTGCCGAGTATTCAAAGGAGATAAAAAAGAGCGAAGCTGATAAGGAGTCGGCAGTCAAGGCAAGGAGGCTCTCAAAGGAGCTGTGCGAGAGCAGGGAGAGGACATTTAAGGAGCTGGAGAATAAAAGAAATATACTTCAGGAGACTATAGCTAAGATAAAAAAGACATGGGAGCGGTACGCTCCTTACTATAAGGAGCAGGCAGACACCGAAGCTGAACAGGAAGAAGTGAATGTCACGGCAGACGAGATAGACGCGAAATTTAATGCGATATATTCACTTATCACTGATGAGCTGGGTGATATAGCGGACAAGGAAAAGCTCATGGCTAACTGCACGGCGGCAATGGAAAAGGCGGAGCGTTCGATGCTTTACAGAGGTGTGAGCCTTGAGCGGGCAAAGGAGCTTGACAGCCGTGGACTTTTAAAGGAGAAGAGCAATGCGCAGATAAATGCCATGGCTGATGAGCAGGAGAAGCTCAGGCAGAACATGAAGAACCTGCAGGGGGAGCTTGATGCTGCCGCCACACAGATGAACAGGATTGAGGGAAGCTGTGAGTACGCGAAAAGAAGCTATGAGGAGCATTACGGAGAGTATATTCCTGTGGAAATAAATAATCCTCAAGAATATGCAGGGCAGCACAGGGCGGAGCTTTCGAGGCTTAAGAAGGAGCTTTCAAGACTTTCGGAGCTTGAAAAGGATAATCTCAAGGAGCAGACGGCATGTATGGTGATGCAGAAGGATCTTGAACGCATGGTAAGGACTGCCGCTCCGGATGCAGATGATATTATAAGCCGGATGACAACCGAGGGCGCGGATGCAGGCAGTGTGTCCGATGAGAAGCTCACCAACGAAATGTATGAGGAGGCAGGGCGCGCCTTTGACGGTGTGTTGAAGGAGGAGCAGAAAAAGCGCACTGCATTCACCAGGGCGCGGGATATGCTTGTCGATGAGCTTATGAGTCTTAATGCGTATGAGCTTGCACAGGAGGTGAAACAGAATGCCCTTCCTCCGCAGACACAGGAGGAGGCAGCGGCTCTCACGGATGCGCTTGGAACAACCAAGGACTGTATTGAATTAGAGCGCGGCAGAATAAGCAGGGGCATTGAGGACATGGAGCTTATCAAGAGCAATTTTGAGAACAGATGTGTCCAGATATGCACCAATATACGCTCTGAGCTTGAAAGGCTGGATAAGCTTTCAAGAATCACTCTTGACGAGGAAGCTATTCCGGTATTGTCATTGCAGATTCCGTATGTGAAGGAAGAAATGTATAAAGACAGGATGTCTGTATATATTAATGAGACGGTATCCCTGGCAGAGGGCTTCAGGACTATGGACGAGAGGCTTAAATTCATAAGGGGAAGGCTCTGCTGGAAGAGACTGTTCTCCGTCATAGTTACGGACATGAACAGTATAAGATTAAGCCTGTACAAGCGTGAGAGGATAAAGGATCAGAGCCGTTATCTGCGCTATGAGGAGGCAGTCGGAAGTACAGGGCAGTCACAGGGTATATATATCCAGTTCCTTGTCTCTGTGATCAATTATATTGCAAGCATAAACGCAGGAGGAAAAGAGGCAGCAGTGCTCGGAAAGACGATATTCATTGATAATCCGTTCGGTGCGGCGAAGGATATATATATCTGGGAACCTATCTTTAAGCTTTTAAAGACCAACCATGTCCAGCTCATTGTCCCGGCACGAGGTGCTACTCCGGCTATAACAGGACGATTCGATGTCAATTATGTACTTGGACAGAGACTTGTGGATAAAAAACAGCAGACAGTTGTGGTTGATTACCACAGTCAGGTAGCAGAGAGCGAACTTGAATACGAAAGACTAACTTTTTCACAGGAAAGTTTTGATTTTCTCTAGGTGCTGTGATAAACTGGAAAAAAGCATGTAATGTGAGGTGAACATATTGGACAAGTATGAGTTGACCATTAAGATAGAAAAACTGGATAAGCTTGTAAAGAGCGGGGATTATGTCAATGCTGCCAAGGTTGCAGAGCAGCTTGAATGGAAGAAGATGAAACAGTGGACAGTCATGTCCAATGCTATAGAAGCGTATGTTGCAACAGGGAAATATGATAAGGCGAGAAATGTGTGCATTTATGCCTATAACCGTAAGCTTGGCGGAAGGAGACTTCTGGCAACTCTTATGGAGATGTATGTCAAGCTCGGTGAGCTGGATGATGCGGAGGAGATTTATCAGGAATATGTGGAGCTGGCACCGCGCGATGTGACCGGATATATCCTTCTGTATAAGTTAAAGCGCGCTAAGAAGGCACCTGTCGAGGAGCTTATAACCATTCTTCAGAACTACAAGGATAAGGAGCTTGACGAGGAGTATGAGTATGAGCTTGCGCTTCTCTACAGCGAGGCAGGACTTACCGACAAGTGTGTGAGGGAATGTGATGAGCTGGTGCTGTGGTTCGCAGATGGAATATATGTCGAGAAGGCGTTGAGACTTAAGCAGATGTATGTTCCGCTGACACCGGGGCAGATGGAGAAGCTTGCAAGGCTTGAGAAGCTGTCCTCGCTCGGAATAAACAGCTCAGCTGTGTATGACGGCATGGGCGGTGAGCCGGCGCAGACGGAAGCTGCAGCAACAGAGGCGGAGCCGGACACAGCTTATGGGTATGATGACCGTGCGTACAATAATCATGGATACGATACTGACAACGCCGGTGCGTATGATAATGGAGAATATGATACCCGCGATATTAGTGCGTACGAACAACATGAATATGATACCCACGATACCCGACAGGACTATAATATGTCTTATGAGCCGACAGCTGAGGAAGCAGAGGACTATGACAACGAGGCATTATATGCCCTTGATGAAGAACAGGAGCAACATGAGCAGCAGAAGCCGGGTATCGTTGAGGAGCCTGTGAGCCATGAAGCGGAGCTGGAAGAAACGGAAGAGCCGGAAGAGCCGGAAGAGCCAGAAGAGCCGGAAGAGCCGGAAGATTATGCCGAAGAGGCGGATTCTGCGGATGGGGAGAACAAGCCGGTATACATTGATGATATAGGAAACACAACAGAGTGGTCACCTATAGATATCGATAATGCTATATCAGCGCAGCCGGAGCCTGAAAAAGAAGTTAAACCACAGCCTTTAGAGAAAAAGCCTGCAAAGACAGCTATAAAAGAAGCTATGCAGAAGCTTGAGCCGGATTATGATATAAGTATAAAGGTTCCCGACTATTCAGTATATGACACCAGAAACGTGCAGCAGGAGCTTAAGGCGAATGTCAATGAGATAATGGAGGCATATAAGAACAGGGAGAGAACCGAGGCACTCAGGGAAGCGGCACAGCTTGAAGATATACAGGATGATTCTGAGCCTACGAAGGAAATTATAATCAACAAGCACCAGTGGCGCAAGGCGTCAAGGAATGCAGCAAAGACACATGATGACAATGGAAAAAAGGCTTCGCCCGGCAGTACTGTGTCCGACAGCAGGCTGCCAGATATTAATTCCCTGAAAAATGCCGATATAAGAGAAGTCACGCAGCAGCTTACGCTTGAACAGATGTCGGAGCTTGTAGCACAGCTTCAGGCTGAGCAGGAGCGGAGAAGGAGGGAGGCGGCAGCAGACCGCGAAGCCAACTCCTCACAGATGGACATAACACAGTGGCTTTCCGATTTAGATGATGAGGATGATGAGAAGCAGCCTGATAATCGTGCCACAAGGGAGATTCCTGTAGCTGAGATTAAGAAGGTGGTTATGCCTGTCAAATCAGAAGAGGAACAGGCTGAGGCACCACAGCAGCATGCACAGGACAGAAGGCGGGAGCCTGCACAGACTGAGCAGAAGGCAGATGACTACAGCAAAGAGGAGAGGGAAGCTCTCGAGAGGACGGTCAGGGAGATAGCTGCGTCAATCAATCCGGATGGGGAACCGAAGGCAGAATCGGATAAACAGGAGCCTGAAGCTGAGGAGGAAGAATTCGAGGAGATTCCGGATATAGATGACAATGAGAGCATCGAAGAGGAAAATGATGTAAACGATGAGTCAGATGAAACAGGAGGTGTGCCTGATCTTGAACATGCGATAAATGCCGGAATAGAGCAGATAATCGAGGATAATGCCAAGGCAGCTGTAGGAGTTTCTGATTCGGGAAGATATCTGCTCAAGGCTGAGGAGAGAGTATTTCTTGACAGATATTTATATATGTCCGGCATGGAGAAGAGGTTGTGCAGATACATCGGAGCTAAGAGAGCTGAGGCTGTGGGAAAGCTTGATAATGCAGGGCATGCAGCCATCATGGGCAGCCGCACTACCGACAAGACAGCCTTTGCAATCAATCTGTTTAAAGCACTTCATGCGTATGACGAAGACCGTGACCAGAAGCTTGCGCGCATATCAGCGGAAAAGATAAATGAGAAGGGCTATGAGGTGTATGCGGATAAGCTCGCAGGTCAGACTCTCGTAATTGAGAATGCAGGACGGTTAAAGAGGGAAACACTTGTCTCAATGATGAAGCTTAGTCGCAACACATTGTTTATTATCATGGACGAAGAGTTCGAGATAAATAAGCTCTTTGCGGACAATCCGGATCTTGCAGATAATTTCACGGGCTGCTTTTTACTTAAGCAGTATACGGTAAATGAGCTTGTGGATATTGCCAAGGATTATGCGGAGAGTCAGGGATGGAGAGTCGAGGATAAGGCACTTTTAAAGCTGTATCTGATACTCAGCCAGGTTCCGAATGATGATCAGGGTAATGTTGTTGAACTGGTAAAGGAGATAATGAACCACGCTGCGGGACATGCGAAAAACAGGCTTGGCAATAAGCTTTTCGGCAGATTCCGTTCTGTTCTTACCATCAAGGAGGGTGACTTAAGCTCAGAGGATGAGTATGAAGATGACGAGGACGAAGAGAATACGGAAGCTGAGGAGGATACGCAGCCGGATGACTCTATAGAGAATGACAGGGATAAGCCTAAAAAAGAGAAAAAATCACGAGCCTGGAAGAAGAATAAGCAGGCAGAGAAAAAGGCTTCTTCTGATGATACAGAAGATAATGATGATTATGATAAAGATGATTATGATGAAGATGATGAGTACGACGATGACTATGATGATGACGATGATTATGATGAATAGTCGACATTAGAAGGTATGCTATTATTGGCAGAAAATATTAAAATATAACCTGGAGGAGAAGGCAATGGGAAATGTAAAGGAAACAATTGAGAGCGGCAAAGCTGTTCTCGGAATCGAGTTCGGTTCAACAAGAATTAAGGCGGTACTCATTGATGAGAAGCATACACCGATAGCAGGGGGAAGCCATGAATGGGAGAACCGCTATGAGAATGGTGTGTGGACATACAGCCTTGATGATATATGGGGAGGTCTTACAGACTGTTATGCATCGTTGAAGGCGGATGTAAAGGAAAAATACGGAGTTACACTCAAAAGGCTTGGGGCAATAGGCTTTTCAGCCATGATGCACGGCTACATGGTATTTGATAAGGATGGGCAGCTTTTAGTTCCGTTCAGGACATGGAGAAACAGCATAACCGAGGAGGCATCCGACGAGCTTACTTCACTTTTTAATTACAACATTCCTCAGAGATGGAGCATTGCCCATCTTTATCAGGCAATGTTAAATAATGAGGAGCACCTTCCGCGTATTGACTACATGACAACACTGGAGGGCTTCATACACTGGAAGCTTACCGGAAAGAGGGTTATCGGTGTCGGAGAAGCTTCCGGTATGTTCCCGATTGATACTGTAGCTAAGAATTATAATGCAAATATGGTAGGCAGATTCGACTCGCTCATCGAGGAGAGAAATGCACAGGGAGACAAGGCACAGCTTCCATGGAGACTCATGGATATTATGCCGAAGGTGCTTCTTGCGGGGGATGAGGCAGGAGTTCTCACAGCAGAGGGCGCAGCGCTCCTTGATAAAGATGGTGACCTTGAGGCGGGAATACCTCTGTGCCCGCCTGAGGGAGATGCCGGAACAGGAATGACAGCCACCAACGCTGTTGCGGTGAGAACAGGAAATGTATCAGCCGGAACAAGCGTATTCGCAATGATAGTCATGGAGAAGGAGCTTTCCAAGGTATATCCTGAGATTGACCTTGTCACAACACCTACAGGAAATCTTGTATCCATGGTTCATTGCAACAACTGTACATCCGACCTCAACGCATGGGTCAGCATATTCAGGGAGTTCGAGGAAGCTCTCGGAATACCTGTTGATATGAATAAGCTCTTTTCGGTCCTCTACAATAAGGCACTTGAGGGAGATGCAGACTGCGGTGGACTTATGTCTTATGGCTACATATCGGGCGAGAATATCACTCACATGGAGGAGGGAAGACCTCTGTTTGTGAGAAATACCAACAGTAATTTCAGTCTTGCCAACTTTATGAGAACACACCTTTACACATCACTCGGTGCTCTTAAGATAGGACTTGACATCCTGCTAAAGGAAGAGGGTGTTAAGGTGGATTCCATCACAGGACACGGCGGACTCTTTAAGACCAAGGGGGTCGGGCAGAGCTTCCTTGCGGCAGCCATGGACGCTCCTATAACCGTCATGGAGACAGCAGGCGAGGGCGGTGCATGGGGAATGGCACTTCTTGCGGCATATATGATTAACAAAAATGACGGTGAGACACTTGACGATTACCTGAATAACAAGGTATTCGCCGGGCAGACGGGAAGCACATTGGAGCCTGCAGCGGAGGATGTCAAGGGCTTTGATGAGTTTATCGAGCGATATAAGGCAGGCCTTGCGGTAGAAAGAGCGGCTGTAGATTCACTTTAATTTGAACGCAGAATAGGCAATCCCCCGCTTCAAGTGCGTAGAGCACTAAGCGGTGGGTAAGGTGGATGCGAACTGCGTTCATGAGCAAGCAGCGAAAGCGGATTGCGAATGTCCGCTTTACTAATCAATCACTTATATATAGATTCGAGGTATCAAAACATGCTGGTTTAATTTAAGAGTATATATAAATGTTTTGATACCGGAATCATATAAACAACGAGAAGGGAAGGTTTTATTATGTTAGAAGCGTTAAAAAAAGAAGTATACGAGGCTAATATGGAGCTTGTAAAGAGGGGACTTGTAATCTACACATGGGGAAATGTCAGCGGTATCGACAGGAAGAGCGGACTTGTTGTAATCAAGCCGAGCGGTGTCGAGTATGATGTGATGACACCTGATGACATGGTTGTTGTGGATATGGACGGAAAAGTAGTTGAGGGTAAGTATAAGCCTTCATCGGACACGGCTACACATCTTGTGCTATATAAGCAGTACTCTGAGATTGGCGGTGTTGTACATACACATTCTAAGTGGGCAGTCACATTCGCGCAGGCGGGAATGGATATTCCGGCATTCGGAACAACACACGCAGACTATTTCTACGGCGATGTTCCATGCACAAGGGACTTGACCGCGCAGGAAATCTATGAGGCTTATGAGCTTAACACAGGAAATGTCATTGTAGAGACAGTCGGCGACACGGACGCCCTTGCCATTCCGGGAATCGTGGTAAAGAACCATGGCCCATTCGCATGGGGCAAGACTGCCAAGGGAGCCGTATATAATGCGGTGGTTCTCGAGGCTGTCGCAGAGATGGCATACAACACCATGACACTCAATCCAAGAGTACAGAGAGTGCCACAGCACCTTCTTGACAAGCATTACTTCAGAAAGCACGGAGCAAATGCCTACTACGGACAGGGCGAGAACGAGGACCACTAAAGCTTTTGGGACAGGGGTCAGACCCCGTGTCCCAAGTCTGGGACGCGGGGTCTGACCCCCTGTCCCGGCGCAAAGGAGTTGTCTGGCGATTAAAAGAAAATATGAAATAAATTGCGTGAATTGGAGGTGGATTTTGTACTGCACGGGCAGACAGAATCCACCTTTTTGCATGCGGCACCGGGGGCTGACCCTGAATAGTACTTGTTAGTGCCATAAATGACTGCTATAATAATATAAAATAACAAATTAGGAGTAATGCGTCTGTATAAGAGGCGCAAGTCAATTATGGCATTTTACTTATTGGGAGATTGTATAAGAGAACAGAGAGAGAGACTTGGAGTTACGCAGGAGGAGCTGTGCGAGGGAATATGCTCTGTGCCTACATTGTCTAAAATAGAAAATGGCAAACAGGGCATGAGGTTAAACCAGTATATTGCAATTATGGAGAGGTTGGGGCTGCCTGTAGAACCTTTAGGAGTGCGGGTCACAAATGATGAAATGTACTGGTATAACATTAAGAGGGAAATAAGACATAGGCTGGCTTCACAGAAAGAGGATGTGGAGGAACTGCTGGATGAATTGAAGAATTGTCCGATTGGAATGGATAACATGACTGAGCAGTATATCACATTTGTGAGAGCCGGACTTAGGAGAGAAAAAGCTGGTTTTGATGATGAAATGCTTGAGTTGTTATTGCATGCAATACATTGTACATATAGAAATTTTGATATAAACCAGGTAAACAGCGTTAAGCTTCTTACCACGGATGAAATTTTGATAATTAATTGTATTGCCAGTGTGCTTAGGAAGCAGGGAAAGACCATGCAGGCAATAATGTGGCAGAAGTTTTTAAAGGAATACTTAGAGCACAGCAATGCTGATTATGATGAGATTGTAAATACATATCCGCTTATATTATTTAATCTCAGTAATTTGCTTATGGAGTGTAAAAAATATAATGAAGCACTGGAACTTTGTTCAACGGGTATAGAGTATTGTAATAAACATGGAAAACTTAATATGTTCATGCAATTATTGTACAATAAGTCGATATGCCTTGCAGAGTGCGGGGACAAAAAGCAGGCAGCACAGTTCATGACAACTGCCTATATCATAGCAAAGGCAAGAGGTGATGAGCATAGAGCTGCCATTATTGATGAGACATTTGATGAATATAAACTAGATAAACTTATGCCGTGAAAATGTCATCTTCAAATGTTTGACATTCAATGAAATTGTCAGAAGATGGGGGTGTCTTGTCCGTGGCAGCTACAATATGGGTACATACATTTAAAAATAATAAAAATGAAATTACCAAAATGATATTTCTTTTCTTCATAAGATAAACCTCCTAAATCTGATTATATAACTCAGGATACAACAACATAAATGAAAAGACCATTAAGTTACAGGAAAATTAAAATTTTCCTGTAACTTAATGGTCATATTGAAGAAAGAGTGTTATGCTTTGGTTGTATTCGAATACAGGAACATTAAACAGTAGCATAAAAAGAACATAAGAATGGGAGGTATAACTACAATGAAGAAAAAAATTAATTTGTTTATTGCAATGATTTTGTCCGTGACGATGTTGTTCGGAAGTACAGTGTGTTTTGCCGCAGAGAATGACGCAGAGGTGGATAATACGCTGAGCGTGCAGAGTAATGAGAGTGTCAGGGCGGCAAGGTCTATGACAGGCAAAAAAACTGTAGCTATGGGTGTTCGTGATACAGGAGTTATTGTATATGTAGATCTTTATTTTGCATATGATAGTGGATATACGGGGTGGTTTACGGGAGCAAATCTTAATGGAGTATATACACCTAATGGAATTAGTGTGGAGTTTAAGGGATTGGGTACAAGTGAAACGGGAAATAGCAGTTATATTACAGTGACGGCAACGGTTGAGCTTAATGGTGATTTTATGTACACTGTATCAGGAACATTCTATGTAGACGAATGGGGCGAAGTATACTACAACTAACATTTGACAGGCATATTTAAAATGTAAATTCACAACAACCCAAGCCGCGATAATCTTATGTTATCACGGCTTGGGTTAAAGTGGTATAAAGGAGAACCATTATGAATAAGAAAAAAAGATACAGTATATCCGTGCTCTTACTACTGGTGATAATGACCATTACTGCATGTACCGGAAAACAATCCGATTCAGCAGATAATGATATTGTGGCATATAAGCCGCAGTATTCCCAGTACTATTTAACTTTCGATGCTTCAGCAGGAGTGGAGCCTAACTTCCATGGAATGTTTGTTCAGGGAGATAGCCTGTACTGTATCTCAAGAGATGATAGCAGAATGGATATGGTCAATATAATTGATATTTCTACAGGGGAACATAGTGAGAAACGGCTTGACTCCACGGCAAGCTATTACAGAACCGGGACGGGTTTTGCAGGCTTTAAATCCAAGAAGCTCACTATATATGATGAGAATTTTGACAAAACAGGTGAGGTGGATTTGAGTAAATTTATTGCAGAGCTGAATG
>OGKE01000505.1_pt1 | contig 37510 bp, 37 predicted proteins | sample 1572341 | NCBI WGS metagenome assembly OGKE01 (sample SAMEA2582091, study PRJEB24529) | metagenome | biome: Human gut stool | place: China | collected 2011
GCCTTTCCAGCAGGAATCTGTAATTTGATATATCCTTCTACTTTTTTTGCCATTTTAAATTACCTCCTTGTGGTATTGGCGGGACTTCCATCCCTCCCACGCAATTTTAATCCATTTTCTTCACTTCTGAAAATCCAAGTTCAACCGGAGTCTCTCGGCCAAACAGTTCGACATTGATTGTCAGACTCTTCTTCTGTTCATTGATTGTCTGAACAGCTCCGACAGTCCCTTCCCATGCTCCGCTGAGAACGGTAACAACATCTCCGACTGCCAGATCCATGATCACATCTTCTTTGTTGATTCCAAGATTCTCCATCTCGCTCTCATCAAGCGGAACCGGCTTGGATCCAGGTCCGACAAAACCGGTAACACCTCTTGTATTTCTTACGACATACCAGGTGTCATCGTTCATGATCATATGGATCATCACATATCCCGGAAACATCTTTCTCTGCACTGCCTTTTCAACTCCGTTGCGGAGTTCTGTGACTTCCTCGAGAGGAACTCTGACTTCCAGAATCTGATCTTCCAGGTGACGATTCTCAATCGTCTTATCAATGTTCGCTTTTACTTTGTTCTCATACCCTGAATAGGTATGAACGACATACCATTTTGCCTCTGACATAAAATCACCTTTCTGCTGCGGTCAACTATTTTACTAAAAAGTCAATTCCGTATTTCAGTGCTGCGTCGATTACTGCGATCAACGCTCCCAAAATTACGGAAACAGCAACAACTGCCGTCGTCTGCTTTGTAAGAGTGTTCTTGTCTGGCCAGATAATCTTTCTGAACTCCGCCTGAAGCCCTTTAAACCAGCTCTTTTTCTGAGTCTTCGTATTCTCACTCATATGTCCACATCCTTTCGACAACGACTATTTTGTCTCTTTGTGCAGTGTGTGTGATTTGCAGAATCTGCAATACTTCTTGGTTTCCATACGATCCGGATGAGTCTTCTTATCCTTAGTCATGTTGTAGTTACGGTTCTTGCATTCCGTACACTCCAGAGTAATTCTTGTGCGCACAACTTCCACCTCGCTTTTAATATATTCACCTACGTGTTACTGATGGTTGCGAACCATCTGATTTTAGGCATAAAAAAAAAGCCTACTTCCATTCGCCATGACATTGTATCATAACGCACTACAGGAAGTCAAGCCTCTTTTCTTTTTACAATGTATTTTACTATTTTCCGCCGCACCGCTCATTCAGGATCCTGCATACTTCTTCCAGTGAACAGCAGATCGTATGCAGACATCGGTTCAGTCTCCTGTGACAATAAAACGTACAGCAGCATCTTCTCCTGAATCCACATCTTTTCACTCTGCACACATCCATTCTTTTTAATCATTCTTCTTATAATAATGTATGCTTTCTTTTTTCAGACTTTCCTTCTCGCAATCAGTTTATTGATCGGATTTCCTTTCAGTGAAAACTTTTCTTCATATTCTGTCATGATATTTCCTGCATTCATCTCTTCCTGGTGATGCAGGTCATACGTGTATTTTTCCAGATACCAGCCGGCCTCTTTCACCTGCTCCAGTGAAAAGTTAAACAACTCGGTATTATCCGTCTTAAACTCAACCCTTCCGCCCTGCGCCAGGATCTTTTCATACCGTTCTAAAAATTCCGTTGAAGTCAGTCTTCTCTTTGCATGGCGTGCTTTCGGCCACGGATCTGAAAAATTCAGGAAAATCTTATCCACTTCCTCCGGTGCGAACACCTCTTCCACATTTCTTGCGTCCATGCAGACAAACCGGATATTGGTCAGAGCTTCATATTCCTCTGTATCAAACTTTTCCAACGCTCTCAAAAGCACACTGGAATAACGCTCGATTCCGATAAAGTTCACATCGGGATGAGCCTTTGCCATATTCAGAATAAACTGCCCCTTGCCCATTCCGATTTCTATATAGATAGGATGCCGGTCTCCAAACACCTGATGCCAGCATCCTCGCTGATCTTCCGGTCTTTTAATCACTGTACGGTGCATCTGGATCACGCCCTCTGCACGCGGGATATTTCTAAGTCTCATGTATGATTCCTCCTCAGAGATTCTCTATACATCATAACACGCAACCACTTTCCGGTCAAAGCTGACGGGTTGATTTTTTTGTGAAAAGGTGTATTATAGTAGATATTATAATTTTCTCACAAAAAGGAGGCTTATTATGGACTCTATTCTAAACAAATTGACGGAAATAGAATCTGCTGCTGTCAGTATTGTGCAGCATGCAGAAGCTGAAAAGTCCATTCTCGATGAGAAATATGACGAGAAACGCAGGCAATTCGACCTGGAGCTTGAGGCAGAGACCAAAAAGCAGATTCAGGCGATACAGGATGATCTGCAAAAAAAGACTTCTCTGATCCTTTCATCTCAAAGCGATGAAAGTCTGGCACAGATCAACGCACTGCAAAAAGAATATGAAGAGAATCATACTCTGTATGCACAGAAGATTCTCCGAAAGATCACAGAGGTGTAGCCTATGGGACATCTGCTTGAATACAGCGGGATCGTAACAAAGACGCGTGCCATGGAATCCAGACTTCTCAGCCCCGGACAGTTTCAGGAGCTTGCATCCCTGCATACCATACCGGAGGCAGTAGAATATCTGAAAAAGAATACTGCTTATGCAGAAACCCTTGAATCCCTTGAGCCGACGCAGCTTCACCGTGGAAATATCGAAAAGCTGCTGACGCAGTCACTTTACCGGGATTATACCAAGCTCTACCGTTTCTGCGGACAAAAGCAGCGGAAGTTCATGGAACTGCGGCTCAAATCCTATGAGATCGACCTGATTGATTATTGTCTGAGGATCGTCATCAATCATTATAAGAGACCTTTTGATCTTCATTATAAAAAGGAGTTCTTTGACCGTTATTCCCAGCTTTCCATCGACCGGCTCATCACTTCCAGAACGACAGATGAACTGGTGGACAATCTCAAAGGGACAGAATACTATGATCCGCTGAAAAAATTGCAGGATGCACAGAAAGTCACCCTGTATGATTATGACCTTGCACTGGAACTTTACTTTTTCACTACTTTGTGGAAAGCCCGTAAAAAAATGTTAAAAAAAGAGGATCTGGAACTCTACGAAAGGGATTGTGGTTCGCAGATCGATCTGCTCAATATGCAGTGGATCTTACGTGCAAAGAAATATTATAATATGAAGCCCGCGGATATTTATCTTCTGATCATTCCGATCCACTATAAATTATCAACCGCTCAGATCAAGGAAATGGTTGAGGCTGCGGGGATTGAAGAACTACAGACTCTGGTGAGCCAGACCCGCTACGGAAGACATTATCATTTTCAGAAAGTTCCGGACATGGAACAGATGTATTCCGAGTGTCTGCATCACCTTTATCTGATTGACAGAAGACGGAATCCCTATTCGATCGCTGCTGTCAACACCTATCTCTTCCTCAAGGAAGAAGAAATCAAAAAGCTCACCACCACCCTTGAGTGTATCCGTTACGGACTCTCACCGGGTGAGACGATGACTTACGTTGGAGGTAGAACCCAATGATTGTAAAAATGAAATTTATCAACATATCCGGCCCGAGAAATGATATCGACCGGGTCACTGACCAGTATCTCTCACGCTATGAGATCCAGTTGGAATCCGCTCTCTCCGAGCTGAAGACAGTCGAGAACCTCCGTCCTTTTGTTGAGATCAATCCATACCGGGATGTTCTCGCAAAGGCGACTCAATTCGTCAGTTACCTTCCAAATGCGGATACGGTCACTCCCGATTCATCTCTCGGTCTGGACGATATGTTTGAACTTGTGCGAAATGCAAGTGCAGATTATGAAGATCTGCAACAGAAAAAGGAAAAATGCAAAAATAAGATTGAACAGTTCCGTACAAAGCAACAGATCATTGCACCGTTCCGCCCACTGGAATGTGATCTGCATCAGGTACTCAGCTACCGGTTCATCACTTACCGCTTCGGACGGATCGCAGTAGAGCATTATCATAAAATGCAGAAATATCTCATGGATGACCTGAGTGCGATCTTTGTAGAGGGCGAACGGGATGAAAGCTTTGTCTATGGTGCTTATTTTGTTTCTCCGGGAGAAGCGAAAAAAGTAGATGCCGTCTTCCGCTCTCTTCATTTTGAACGGATCGCGCTGAAAGATGAATTTGAGGGAACTCCGGCTTATGCTTATCAGGAACTGGAGAAGGAAATTGCCCGGGTAAATGTGGAGATGAACGACCTCGACAAAGAAGCCGGGGAAATGCTCTCCGACCGTGCCGCACAACTGGTTGCCGCAAAAAACCGTTTAGAAGAATTGTCCAATAATTTTGATGTCCGCAAAATGGCGGCCCGTATGGATGAGAATCAGGAAGATTACTATATTCTCTGCGGCTGGATGGCAGAGGATGATGTGGATCGTTTTCTTGAAGAGATCAAAGATGATGACAAAGTCTTCGTTGTCGTTGAAGATGACCATGATGCTTACTTCGGTGAGCCTCCGACCAAGCTTGAGAACCCAAAGCTTTTCAAGCCTTTTGAAATGTTCATTCAGATGTATGGACTTCCCGCCCACAACGAGATGGACCCGACTGTATTTGTCGGACTGACCTACTCCTTTATTTTCGGAGTCATGTTCGGAGATGTCGGACAGGGACTTCTCCTTCTCATCGGTGGGGCATTGATCTATCACTTTAAGAAGATCCCTCTGGCGGGGATTATCTCCACAGCCGGATTCTTCTCCACAATCTTCGGATTTATGTTCGGAAGTATCTTCGGATTTGAAGATGTGCTGAAGCCTTTGTGGATACGGCCCATCGACCATATGACCACATTACCGTTCCTGGGGAAACTGAATACAGTCTTTATCGTAGCAGTTGCCTTTGGTATGTTCCTTATCATCGTGGCCATGATTCTGCATATTATTAATGCAGCAAAAAGCAAAGATGTCGAGGGAACCTGGTTTGATGCAAATGGTGTGGCAGGACTGGTTTTCTATCTCGCAGTGGTTGTCACCATTGTACTCTTCATGACCGGCAATCCGCTTCCGGGCGGAATCGTCATGGGAGTGATGTTCGGAGTACCGCTTCTTCTTATTTTCCTGAAAGAGCCGCTCGCCCGCAGGATTGAAAAGCATGCTGACAAGATGGAGACCGGACCGGGAATGTACGTGGTTCAGGGATTTTTTGAGATGTTTGAAACTTTATTGAGTTATTTTTCCAATACGATTTCCTTTATCCGTATCGGAGCATTTGCCGTCAGCCATGCAGCCATCATGGAAGTGGTACTGCAACTGGCAGGTGCAGAGAGCGGACATCCGAACTGGATCGGTGTTATTTTCGGCAATCTGTTCGTCTGCGGATTTGAAGGACTGATCGTCGGCATCCAGGTACTCCGTCTGGAATATTATGAAATGTTCAGCCGTTTCTACAGTGGCAGCGGCCGTGCATTTAACCCGTACACAAAAAAGAAAAAGAACAACCAGGCATAACAACAGCCTGAAATTAATAAAAAGCAGGAGGATTCCACTATGACTATCGCAACAAAAATTATTTTTATCGCAGCACTTATCTTAAGCATTATCATCCCGTTCGGCTATTACCTGATCGGTGAAAAGAACAAAAAGCGGTACAAACGCACGATCGGTATCAATGCATTTTTCTTCTTCGGTGCTTTTGCCATTGCTTCTATTGCCATGCTGGCAGGTCCTGACAGCGTCCATGCAGCCACAGCCGCAGCCAATGGTGCGACTCTCGCCACAGGCATGGGCTACCTTGCAGCAGCACTCGTAACCGGACTTTCCTGTATCGGTGGTGGTATCGCCGTTGCAAGTGCGGCAAGTGCAGCGTTAGGTGCTATCAGTGAAGATTCCAGCGTACTTGGTAAATCTCTGATCTTCGTAGGACTTGCAGAAGGTGTATGCCTTTACGGACTGATCATTTCCTTCATGATCCTGGGAAATCTCTAAGGAGCGGTTTTTTATGAAAATGTATCTCATCAGTGATAATGTTGACACGTATACCGGAATGCGGCTGGCAGGTGTGGACGGCATCGTCATCCATGAAAGGGAAGAGCTCCGTACGGCACTGGAAGATGTCCTTGCAGACAAGACCGTTGGCATCGTACTTCTGACTGAAAAGCTGGGGCGGGAATTTCCTGATCTGATCGACACATTCCGCTTAGAGCGGAAGATGCCGCTTCTGGTAGAAATCCCCGACCGTCACGGAACAGGACGGAAAAAAGATTTCATCACTTCCTATATCACCGAAGCCATTGGCTTAAAACTTTAGTTACGGCCGGTATCCGTACAATATCAACAAATACAGAAGGAGGGATTCCTCTTGACTTTAGAAGAAAAGATCACGCATTTAAAGACGACTTCCATGGAGCAGGCCCGGGCTGAAGGGAATGCGATCATCGACTCTCACCGGGAAGCTCTTGACAAAGTCTTTGAAGACCATAAAGCAGAGGCATTACGCCAGTCCGAAACCCGGATCAAGGCAGAAACCACGAATGCAAAACTGGCTCTGAACCAGGCTCTCGCAAAATCCCAGCTTGAGATCAAAAGAAAGCAGGGTAAGATCCAGCAGGAGCTGAAAGATAAAATTTTTGAAGAAGCACAGGATCTGATCCATGCCTTTATGAAGACAGAAGCGTATGACGACTTTCTTATACGCTGCATCCGCAGTGCCGTCCGTTTTGCAGGAACTGACCCTGTTACGGTCTATATCAACCTGTCTGATGAAAAGAAAAAGACAGAGCTGGAAGATGCAACCCAGGTTCATCTGACTGTCAGTACAGAAGATTTTATCGGTGGTGTCCGCTCGGTCATCCGGTCACGCAACATCCTGATCGATAATTCTTTTCAGACTCAGTTAAAGGATCAGTATGATAAATTTATATTTGAAGGAGGAGACGGCATTGGTTAAGACAGCAACTATTTACGGAATCAACGGTCCCGTCATTTACCTCAAAGGAAATACCGGTTTCTGTATGTCAGAAATGGTTTATGTCGGAAAGCAGAAGCTGGTTGGAGAAGTCATTGCACTGGACAAAGACCTGACCACGGTTCAGGTTTATGAAGAAACCACCGGACTGTATCCCGGAGAGGAGGTCATTGCCACCGGCAATCCGGTATCTGTGACCCTTGCTCCCGGTATCCTGAATAATATTTTCGATGGAATCGAGCGTCCGCTGGAACGGATCGCAGAGTCTGCAGGTGCATTCATCACCCGTGGAGTAAGCGTGGATTCACTGGATCGTACAAAAAAATGGCCCACCCACATTACTGTAAAGCAGGGAGATTATCTCCATGCCGGGGATATCATCGCAGAAGTTCCCGAAACCCATGCGATCACCCATAAATGTATGGTTCCTCCGGGGATCGAAGGAACCGTTCTTGTCACGGTGGCAGACGGAGAGTATACCATTGATGATCTTCTTGTCCGTCTGCAGCTCCCTGACGGGGATACAAAAGACCTTACCATGACCCAGCACTGGCCGATCCGCACACCGCGTCCGACGCACCACCGGTTTCCGGCATCCGTTCCGCTTGTCACCGGACAGCGGATCATCGACACGATGTTTCCGATTGCCAAAGGCGGTACTGCCGCAATCCCGGGTGGATTCGGAACCGGAAAGACCATGACCCAGCATCAGATCGCCAAGTGGGCGGATGCGGATATCATCATTTATATCGGCTGTGGTGAACGTGGAAATGAAATGACGCAGGTGCTTGAGGAATTTAGTGAACTGACTGATCCACGTACCGGAAAACCACTGATGGATCGTACTACTCTGATCGCCAATACTTCCAACATGCCAGTGGCTGCCCGCGAGGCCAGTATTTATACAGGACTGACACTTGCCGAGTATTACCGGGACATGGGCTATGACGTAGCGATCATGGCAGATTCCACCTCCCGTTGGGCTGAAGCCCTCCGAGAACTTTCAGGACGACTGGAAGAAATGCCGGCAGAAGAAGGATTCCCGGCTTACCTTGCATCCCGCCTTTCCGCTTTTTACGAGCGTGCCGGCATGATGCATAATTTAAACGGAACAGATGGTTCCGTCACCATTATCGGAGCAGTTTCCCCACAGGGCGGTGACTTTTCCGAACCGGTCACCCAGAACACCAAACGTTTTGTACGCTGCTTCTGGGGACTGGATAAGAGTCTTGCCTATGCAAGACATTTCCCTGCCATCCACTGGCTGACCAGTTACAGTGAATATCTCACTGACTTAAGCCCCTGGTACCAGGACAACGTTTCCCCGAAATTCGTTGACTACCGCAACCGTCTGATGGCTCTTTTAAATCAGGAAAGCAGCCTGCTTGAAATTGTCAAGCTGATCGGAAGTGATGTTCTTCCCGACGATCAGAAACTCGTCCTGGAAATTGCCCGCGTGATCCGGCTTGGATTTCTTCAGCAGAATGCATTCCATAAAGATGATACCTGCGTTTCCATGGAAAAGCAGTTTCTGATGATGGATACGATCCTTTACCTTTATAAGCAGGCACGTACGCTTGTCACCATGGGACATCCGATGTCCGTCCTGAAATCGGAAACTATTTTTGACCGCATTATTTCCATCAAATACGATGTTCCGAATGACCGGCTGGAGCTTTTTGCCCAGTACCATCGCGACATTGATGCCTTTTATCAGCGTGTCATTGAAAAGAATGCATAAGGAGGGACAGCAGAAATGTCAATAGAATATTTAGGATTAAGCAGTATCAACGGCCCTCTGATCGCACTGGAGGGCGTACAGGATGCTTTTTATGATGAGATCGTAGAATTTGTCGTAAACGGAGAAGAACGCAAACTTGGACGTATTGTAGAGGTCTACGAAGATAAAGCAGTCATTCAGGTCTTTGAAGGCTCTGAAAATATGTCTTTGAAAAATACGCATACCAAACTGACCGGACACCCGATGGAGATTGCACTTTCACCGGATATGCTCGGTCGTACGTTCAACGGAATCGGACAGCCCATTGATGATCTCGGACCACTGGTCTCAAACCTGAAACGGGATGTCAACGGTCTTCCGCTGAACCCGATCCGCAGGGAATACCCCCGGAACTATATCCACACCGGTATCTCCGCCATCGACGGACTGACCACACTGATCCGCGGACAGAAACTTCCGATTTTCTCAGGAAACGGACTCCCGCATGACCAGCTTGCGGCACAGATCGTAAAGCAGGCCTCTCTGGGGGATGATTCCGATGAACAGTTTGCTATTGTATTTGCCGCTATGGGAGTCAAGCATGATGTCGCTGATTTCTTCCGGAATACTTTTGAAGAAAGCGGTGTTGCCGACCATGTTGCCATGTTCCTGAACCTTGCAAATGATCCGGTCGTAGAACGACTCATCACTCCGAAGGTTGCCCTGACTGTCGCGGAATATCTGGCTTTTGAACGGCATATGCACATTCTTGTCATCCTGACGGATATGACTTCTTTTGCCGAAGCGATGCGTGAGGTTTCCTCCTCCAAAGGAGAGATTCCAAGCCGAAAGGGATTTCCGGGATACCTCTACAGTGAACTCGCCACGATCTACGAACGTGCAGGAATCGTCCGCGGTGTAGATGGCTCTGTGACTCAACTGCCGATCCTCACCATGCCAAATGATGATATCACACATCCGATCCCGGATCTGACCGGTTATATTACAGAAGGACAGATTGTACTTGACCGCCCGTTACACGGACAGTCCATTTATCCACCGATTAATATCCTTCCTTCCCTTTCCCGTCTGATGAAGGACGGAATCGGAGCAGGCTATACACGAGAAGACCACCAGGATCTTGCCAATCAGCTTTTCTCCGCCTACGCCAAAGTAGGAGATGCAAGAAACCTCGCTTCTGTTATCGGTGAAGATGAACTCTCTCCGATTGATAAAAAGTATCTTGCATTCGGAAAAGAATTTGAAGAGCGTTATATCGGACAGCGGCCGGATGAAAACCGCAGTATGGAAGAGACACTGGATCTCGGCTGGGAACTGTTAGGAAAACTTCCAAGAGAGGAACTGGATCGTGTAGATACAAAGATCCTCGACAAATACTACAAACCTGCACCGGAAGAATAGACCGGAACCTTTATTCAGAAATACTCTGTAAATGGATCTGAAAGGAGGGAAATTTATGGATCCTCGTACCTTCCCCACCAAGGGAAACCTGATGCTTGCCAAAAATTCACTGTCCCTGGCCCGTCAGGGATACGACCTGATGGATAAAAAAAGAAATATCCTCATCCGGGAACTGATGGATCTGATCGAAGAGGCCCGGACGATCCAGGAGGACATTGATTCGACTTTCATGTATGCTTATCAATGCCTTCAGCGTGCCAATATCGAGAACGGAATCAGCACAGTCGAGCTTCTCGCCTATACGGTTCCGATCGAAAATTCCATCACGATCCAGACACGCAGTATCATGGGAACTGAAATTCCTCATGTGAAATATGTTCCCGATCCCGGGCAGCCGACTTATTCTTTCAGCACAACCAGGGAATCCATCGACAAGGCCCGTGAGGCCTTCCGGAAAGTAAAAGAACTGACGATCCGGCTTTCCATGATCGAAAATGCCGCTTACCGGCTGGCAAGTAATATTAAAAAGACGCAGAAGCGTGCCAATGCACTGCAAAATATTACGATCCCGATGTATGAAAATCTGGTCTATACAATTTCCAATGCACTGGAGGAAAAAGAACGTGAAGAATTTACAAGACTGAAAGTCATCAAGCAGATGAAGGAAAAGAAAGAAAAGAAGTAAAAAAGACCGAAAAAACGGGAATAAAACGATAATAAAAAGAGAATAAAAAGAAGCGGCTGAACGGAAGATCTAAAAGCATTCTTCACTGTTCGGCCGCTTTTTTTCGGTATATTTATCACTCAGGCATGCTTATCTCTTGTATATGTTTATCAGCCATATACGCTCATCCTTTATGATTTACTGCTACGATCAGCTCATATCCATTCACAAAAGTCTCTCCCGCATCTACATGATTGATAAATGGTTTCTCTGAGATATCCTTGTTAAAACCAACGTTATCACACCGTCCCATCCATGGCTCCAGGCATACGAACGGGGCATTCGGCATAGACCAGATTCCCATACTCGGGATCCCCTGATACTTCATTCCCACATAGGGGCTTCCATCCTTATGACATACCCACACTTCATCAAACTGTTCATGATCAAAAATCAGTGCATCATTGGCAAGAAGCTCTTCCGTCAACGGATAACATTCATTTTCAAGCTCCATCTTATAAATTGTATCCGGGTCTGCTGCCGCTTCAGATTCGATCACCCCGATGTACTCCAGCGTCTTCTTTCCCGGGAATTTCAGGACATAATCTGTCTTCTTCTCTTCCGGTTTCGCAAAACGGATCGCCGGATGTCCCCCGATGCAGAAATACATCGTCTTATCTGCCGGATTCTTTACTTCCCATTTTACATTCAGTCTGTTCTCTTCCAGCGTATACGTCACATACAGCTCAAATGCGTAAGGGAACATTTTCTTTGTCTCCTCGGAATCCTTCAGCATATAAGTTACTGAATTTTCGCTTTCCGCCACACAATCAAATAAACTTGTACGTGCAAATCCATGCTTTTCTGTATCATACTGCTTTCCATCGATCCACAACTTATTCTGATAAGTCTTTCCTACATACGGGAAAAGCAGTGGAGAATGGCGACACCAGAAGACCGGATTTCCTTCCCACAGTACATCTGTCTCATCTTTTTTGTTAAAAATTCTTGTTACCTCTGCCCCCTGTGCAGCGATCTCCACAAGGAGAAATTCATTTTCAAGCTTCATATCGACCCCTCCAATTTCTCATTTCTTATTTATCATCTGTAGATGATGTACCTGTTGATGATGTACCTGTTGAAGATGTACCTGTTGATGTGGATGCATCTTTTGTCTGCTTGCAGTTATCTACGAGGAAATCCAACACTTTATCGCATAAGATCATCGTCTTAAGGTTATCCTCACCTACCTGCTCTTTATAAGAATCCACATCATCTGCACCTGCATTTTTAGCATAAGTTTTCATTTCTTTCTCATAATCTTTATCAGAAAGCTCCAGCTTCTCTTTCTTGGCGATCAGTCTGAGTGCCTGCTCTAACTGAACCGTTTTCTTCGCCTGCTCTTCAATCTTCGTATTAAAGTCATCCTCTGTTGTCTTCAGGTAACTCGTAATGAAATCGCTGAGTTCCATTCCGTAGTAATTTTTAACTGTCGTCTCATAACTCTCTTTGATCTGAGAAACTTTATCATCCACTGCACCATCCGGGTACTTCTTCACTTCTGAAGTTTCCAGCAGCTTGTCCTCAATCTCGGATTTCACCTGGGAATCATACTGACTGTCATAGTACTCCTGCATCGTCTCCTTCAGACCTTTTCTAAGCTCATCAACTGTTGTATAGGAATCATCGTTTGATGCTACCCACTCATCTGTCAGTTCTGCCGGAGCATAAACCTTATTCAGGACAATGTGGAAATCTGCCGGTTTACCGGACAGGTCTGTATTGTTCTGATACGGATCCGGGAACTGTACCTGGATATCAAATTCTTCTCCTGCCTTATGTCCTACGATCTGTTCCTCAAATCCTTTGTAGTCATCTGTCGCAGCAAGAAATGTACCCGAACCAAGCTGGAGGTCATATCCTGTGGATGTTCCGCCATCAAAAGCTGTGCCGTCAACAGAACCTGAATAATCAATATTTACCCAGTCTCCGTCCTCTGCCGCACCGTCCTTTGTCAGACCATCCGTTTTTCCTGAAGAAAGAAGACGGCTCTGGATCGTCTGTTCCACATCATCATCACTGACTTCTTTCTTCTCCACTTTTGCTATTTCCAGTCCCTTGTACTGGTTTACTGTCACATAATCATTTGACAGCTTTCCATCCCCACCGCAACCGGCAACGGATACTGTTACTGCGATTGCAGCAAGTGCAACCATCAATCCTTTTTTCATTTTTCTTCTCCTTGTATAAATTATTCTATGATTACCCTTACCACTTACAAAAGTGGGGATAACAACCTTGAAAACTGCTCTTTTGCACGGATGAGCAAACTCCGTTCATCATAAACTTTCCTTGTAACCTGCTTACATTTTGTAATATCATTTTCAAATGCTGCCTCCAGCCTTCCGACTGTCCGCTCACTGTAGATCGTCGCATTCACCTCGAAATTCAGTGCAAAACTGCGGATATCCATATTAGCAGTCCCAACGCACGCCACCAGTCCATCCACCGACAAAGTCTTCGCATGAAGAAATCCGTTATCATAGACATAGCATTTTGCTCCGGCAGCCACCATCTCACCTATGTAAGAATAAGTTGCCCAGTATACAAATGGATGATCCGGCTTACACGGAATCATGATCCGCACATCAATCCCCGACTGGCTTGCAATCTTCAGGGCATCTAAAATAGAATCATCCGGAATAAAATACGGTGTCTGTATATAGACATGATCCTTTGCATGGTGGATCAGCCGGAGATAATTATCATGGATCTCCTTCGACTGGGAGTCCGGTCCACTGGAAATGATCTGCACCGGGTCATGCCCTCCGCGTACATACTGCGGGATCTCAAAAAGAGAATCTCTTAAAAAGAGGTTTTCCTTTGCCGCATAATTCCAGTCCAGCACAAATCGCACCGCCAGTGACGTAACTGCCGCTCCCTCAATACACAGATGCGTATCCCGCCAGTAGCCAAACTTCTCATCCAGACCCAGATATTCACGGCCTACATTGAATCCACCGACAAATCCGATCCGTCCGTCTATGACTACGATCTTCCTGTGGTTTCGGTAATTCATACGAAGCTGCAGCTTTCCAAGCAACGCCGGGAAAAACTCTGCGATCTGTACACCGCCCGCCTTCAGCCGGTTCCAGTCTTTTTTATGCATTGTTCTGCAGCCCATACTGTCAAATAAGACTCTGACCTCCACGCCTTCTTTTGCCTTTTGGATCAGTACCGGTTCAATCTCCTGCCACAGCTCATCGCTCCGTATAATATAATACTGCATATGAATGTACTTTTTTGCCTGCTTCATCTCATGGATCAAGGCCCGGAATTTCTCTTTTCCATCTGTATAAATACGGATATCATTATTATCCGTAAGCACAGCACTTCCGGCCTCCAGATTATACAACATCAGATCCCTGAACCGGTCAAGTTCCGGATTTGCCAGCTTTAGCTGCTTTTTGTAGATCGTCTCTTCCTGCCGCCGGACTGCATATTTGACTTCTCCCTCAATCTCCTTTGCCTTGAACATCCTGCTCTTGTGGAAATCCTGACCAATGACCAGATACAGGATAAATCCAACAATCGGTATAAAATACAACAGCAGCAGCCATGTCCACACAGCCTGTGGTGACCTTCGCTCAAAAAATACAATAATCAGGGAAAGAATGATATTGATAATGACAATATTGTCCATTATAAAATGAAGCATTGTCGATATACCAGTTCCAAGCATTTCAAGCATTCAGTTCTTACTCCTTTTCTCTGAAACGTAAAATAATAAATGAGTTACTCCCCTGCTTACTTTTCCAGTCTGCAGGGTAAAATGCGTCACAATAAACAGTATACTCGTTTTTCCGGTGAAAAGTAACCCCTAATTGAATTTTACTTGCACTTCCTTTTAAAGAATGTTACAATATTTTATACATATCAAGCGGAAATACCGCGTTTTAGGAGGGTTTTATTTTGAGTACAGGAATGATAATCTTTCTCGTAGTCCTCGTAGTCCTCATTGGAATATGCGTAGGATTATATTTCTTCGGTAAGAAAGCAGAGAAAAAGCAGGCAGAGCAAAAAGAGCAGATGGATGCAGTTGCACAGACCGTCAGTATGCTCGTTATTGATAAAAAGAGGTTGAAGCTGAAAGAGGCCGGACTTCCGGCGGCTGTTGTTGAGAATACTCCAAAGTACTTAAGACGTACCAGAGTCCCGATCGTCAAAGCCAAGATCGGACCAAAGATCATGACACTGATGTGCGAGGAAAAAGTATTTGAGGTTCTTCCGGTAAAGAAGGAAGCCAAGGTAGTTCTCAGTGGTATTTACATCACAGGAATCAAGAGCGTTCGCGGTGGTATTCCTGAGGTTGCAAAGAAAAAGAAAAAAGGACTTTTCTCAAGATTCAAAAAAGAAAAGAACTGAAAGTAAAAAGTTCCGCTCCTGCCAGTCAGACAGGAGCGGAACTTTTTTATTCTTTTCATCCTATTTCCAAATTTCTTTATTTTCCGATCTTCTCTATTCCCCGGATCACTCCTCCGTGATCACTCTTCCAAACTTTTCTTTTTACACGCTTTTCCTGCCTCGTACTCCCGAAGCTCCTTTAACGCTTCTCCGCCAAGGAGATACAGGATTGCTGTATTGAAGATCGTCATCAAACCGATCCCGACATCACCAAGATCCCATACAACTGTATAGGCCGCAAGACCTCCTGCAAAAAGCATCACCAGTGCCATAACCTTATAAGCCGTCTGTGACAGCCAGTTATCCCCGAACAAATAAGCCACATTACTTCTTGCATAAAAGAGGATTCCAAGGAATGTTGAAAAGCTGAACATGAACAGGGTCGCAGCTATAAAAATCACTCCAAATTCACCGAGATGATACCGCATGGCAGTCTGCAAAAGTTCCATTCCCGACAGTCCCGCCACCAAGTCTTCCGGTACAAGAAGCATGATCATCGCTGTACAGCTACAGATGACAATCGTATCAATAAAGACTCCCAACGCCTGAACCAGTCCTGCCTGAACCGGATTTTCACATTCTGCTGCCGCTGCCGCACAGGGAGCAGAACCCGATCCTGCTTCATTTGAGAAAAGCCCTCTCTTGATTCCATTCATCAGTACTGCACCAAACCCTCCTGCCGCAATCTGCCGGAACCCGAACGCCTCCTGAAAGATCCTCTCAAAAACCTGAGGAAGGCTTCCGATATTCCTGAAAATGATCACGATCGTCAGAACGAAATAGCATACCGCCATAACCGGTACTAAAAGATCCAGTACTTTCACAGTTGCGTTCTTCCGCAATACGATCACTGCCGCAAGTGCTACAAGCACGATGGTTGTATAAAGGGGCGGAACAGAGAATGCATTTTCTAAAGAAGAAGTCACTGAATTGCTGATCACCTGACTGATGCCGCACCAGCAGATCAGTCCCGATATCGCAAATAATACTGCGATCAGGGAATAACGCTTTTTCTTTTTCTGCCTCCGCTCCATATAACGATGCATATAATAAGCCGGACCACCCCGGTATCCACCATACAGGGGATCTTTTTCCTTATAAAGCTGGGCGAGCGTTGCCTCAATGAATGCTGTCGATGAACCAATCAGTGCCGTGACCCACATCCAGAATACAGCTCCGGCACCACCTGCTGAAATTGCTGCAACCACTCCGACCAGATTCCCCATCCCGACTCTCGTTGCCGTTGAAACGATCAGCGTCTGAAATGTGGACAAGCTGCCCTTTTCTTTCTTTTCCTTTTTTTCACTTTTACCGTCCGCATCTTTTTTCGCTTTTGTCCCCACCAATGCACGCACCATATCAGGGAAAAGCCGGATCGGGAGAAACCGGGTTCTTACTGTAAAATAAATTCCCATCGGGATCAGAAGAATAATAAGCAGTGAAATTCCCACACTGCTGCCTCCCGGTAATGGGATCTGAATCAGGTCTCCCCATAAAAATGAATAAACAATTTCTATCAGTTTTGTTATCATCTGTCCTTATCCTTTCCGTGCCATTCACTCATCCTAACACGGAAAAACTTCCATTGCTGCGGGACATGATATTCATTTTGATCCTGCAGTCCGCCATAGGCTCATGATTTACATCCAGTTCATACTCGATCCGTACATCAATTTCATCCTCTGTCACCTGAATCTCCAGCTCTCTGGTATTCACATCAAGCAGCATCTGTCCATACGGTGTCCGGTAATACGTCGAGTTCTTTTTATTCTTTTCAAAGATCATGTGAGAATCTGACAATCCGCTCTTTACGATCTCCACGCATCCAGTTCCTGTGATCTTGATCCGGTTTCTGATCATTTCAGAAGACCCTTCCACAGCCTCATCATATACAATATAATGCTTCTCGTTTCTGAAGTAATAGCTGCCCGGAGTCACAACTTCGATCGCTTCTGCCTCGTCCCTTTCAACTGCAGGCGTCTCTGCAATCTCTTCGTGCATACCGGAAATGCTTACAAATACATCCTTTGTCATAATCTTTAATATCCTTCTATATTCACTACATTCGTTATCGGCACATCAAATGGCATGACTGTATTTGCAAATTTTCTGAACTTCTCTGCCGCATCACTTACATAAAATGAATAATTGCTGTGCTGCCCTTCTGTTCCGTCATTCGCCATATCATTCTCTTCCAGCAGACATTTCAGATCCATCGCTGTCTCATAAGCAGGGTTTACAATCTGAATCTTGTCCCCCATATAAGCCCGGATCTTGGATCTGAGCAACGGATAATGCGTACAGCCAAGAATCATGGCATCAATATCCGTACTTCGCATAGATTCCAGATAATACTCGATTACTTCCTCTGTTACCTGATGCTCTTTAAATCCTTCTTCCACCAGAGGAACAAACAACGGGCAGGCCTTCTCAATGACCGTGATCTCCGGGTTCATTCCCTGGATCACTTTCGTATACATCCCGCTCTGAACCGTTGCCTCTGTCCCAACTACTCCGACTTTCCTGTTCTTCGTCGCCTCTACGGCTGCTCTCGCACCCGGAATAACCACTCCCAGGATTGGGATATCAAACTCATCTTTCACCGCATCCAGTGCCAATGCACTTGCAGTATTGCAGGCGATCACGATCGCCTTCACCTCTTTGGTCTTCAAAAAACGAATGATCTGTTCCGAAAAACGAATGATCGTATTCTGCGACTTACTTCCATAAGGAACGCGGGCAGTATCTCCGAAATAAACAATATTCTCATCCGGTAACTGTCGGCTGATCTCTCTTGCAACCGTCAGTCCTCCGACTCCCGAATCAAATACTCCGACAGGAGCTGTCTTTTTATCCATCATATCCGACTATATTCTCCCCTATTTTTCTATAATGACACAAATTCAGCCATGCGGACTCCGAAGACTCCACAAGGCTGAATTATCATCATGTCGTTGCCTTATAATATTATAATTTGAATCACCAGGATTTGCAATGCTTATTTAGATCGCAAGTGATTTAGCCACATCATACTGGTATGCAGAAATGGTCTTCTTCATTGCAAGAGCTTCCTCAATATCAAAATCAACGAACTCGCCATGCTGATATCCTACAACACGGTTTGTCTTGCCCTGGCAGAGAAGGTCAACTGCCATAGCTCCCATTGTAGAAGCGTAAACTCTGTCCTTACATGTCGGGCTTCCACCACGCTGCATATGTCCAAGGATCGTAGCTCTTGTCTCAATACCTGTTGCATCTTCGATTCTCTTTGCAAGATTGATAGAATCACCAACACCCTCAGCATTGATAATGATATAATTCTGTTTACCGCGTTTCTTATTTTCAAGAATGTCCTCGATCAGGGCTTTCTCATCAAATCCATGCTCTTCCGGCATCAGGATACGCTCAGCTCCGTTGGCAATACCGCACCACAGTGCAAGATATCCTGCGTCACGACCCATAACCTCAATGACACTGCATCTCTCATGAGATGTAGAAGTATCACGGACTTTATCGATCGCATACATAGCTGTATTAACCGCTGTATCAAATCCGATCGTATAATCTGTGCAGGCGATATCCAGATCGATCGTTCCCGGAACACCGATCGTATTAACTCCGAGGTTTGCAAGCTTCTGAGCTCCTGCAAATGATCCGTCTCCTCCGATTACTACAAGACCATCAATGCCATACTTTTTACAGATAGCAGCTGCCTTCTGCTGTCCTTCTTCTGTACGCATTGTCTTACAACGTGCTGTCTGAAGAATTGTACCACCACGCTGAACAATATCAGACACATCACGTGCTGTCAGATCGATGATCTCTTCTTTCAGAAGTCCATGATATCCTCTGCGGATTCCGCGAACCTTTAATCCTTTTGCAAGGGCACGTCTTACGACTGCACGGATTGCTGCATTCATTCCAGGAGCGTCTCCTCCACTCGTCAGAACTCCGATCGTACGGATCTTATCCTCAATCTCGTCCAGATATTTTTCTTTTTCATTCATAGTTTTCTCTGCCATGTTATCTCCACCCTTTCTCTGAAATGTCTGATAAAGATTTCTATTGTCTATTTTTTATCAACTCCGCAAATATTCTACCTTATTTAGAAGTGGTTTTCAATAGCTTTTTCTACTACTTTTACCCGATTCTCACCAAAATGGTTCATTAACCTGCTCAAAATCTGTGGATTTATACTGATATTCTTATTCGCAGGTAATTTTTTCACAATTTTTTCCTTCTCACAGTAGATCATGACTTCGTCATTTCCCTCTGAATCAGCCAGATATCCATAGGTTATCGCCTCTTCCTCCAGATACGTTTCCTTATCCGGAAACTGGATCCATAATTCCTTTTTCTTCTGCCCGAACGGAAGGATCTTCTCGCAGATCAGCTTGCTTGCCTTGTCATCTTCTTCCGAAACTCTTCCCTTTACAAAGATCTTATTATCTTCCTCAAGATACTGTCGATACTTCTCGTAGTCCCTCGGAAATACAACTACTTCTACTGTTCCGAAAAGATCTTCTACCGTCAGAAATGCCATCATCTGGTTCGTCTTGGTATGCTTCACCGTCTTTTCCGCAATGATACCGCCGATGATCTCCCTGGCTCCGTCTCTTACTTTCGTATATCCGACTTCAGGATCAACCTGAAAATCAGCAGTGGTCGCAGAAATCACCTTCCGCCACTCTTCTTCATAAGGCTCCAGCGGATGGCCGCTGACATACACTCCGAGTACCTCTTTTTCAAATCCAAGGAGGTTCTCCTTTGTATATTCTCCGACATCCGGCATTCTGATCTGAAACTCTTCCTTCTGCTCCTCGCTCACCACATCGAACAGGCTCATCTGACCGACCATGGAGTTTTTCTTTTCCTGCTGCATATGGTCGACGATCTGAATATAAATACTCATGAACTGCTTTCTTGTTCCCCCCAGGACATCCAATGCCCCGGCTTTGATGAGATTTTCCACCAGCCGTTTATTCATCAGCTCCCGGCTCGAAATCCTGGTAATAAAATCTTCCAGATTTCTGAACTCTCCGAGTTCCTTTCTGTCATTCACAATGGCACGGATCACCGGGCGGCCGATACTCTTGATCGCAGCCAGTCCATAACGGATATCTCCGCCGTCTACTGAAAAATCCGCCTCCCCTTTGTTGATATCCGGCGGAAGGATTCTGATCCCCATCTGACGGCAGACGTAAATATATTCTGCAACCTTCGTCGGATTATCGATCACAGAAGTCATCAGGGCTGCCATATACTCTACCGGATAATAGTATTTCAGCCACGCCGTCTGATAAGATACTACTGCATAAGCAGCCGCATGAGACTTGTTAAAAGCATATTTTGCAAAATCGATCATCTCATCATAGATCTTATTTGCAGTCTGCTCATCAATCCCGTTCTTGATACATCCCGGTACACCGGTCTCTTCATCGCCGTAAACGAAAGTGTTCCGTTCCTTTTCCATGACCGCTGCTTTTTTCTTGGACATGGCACGACGCAGAAGGTCACTTCGTCCAAGTGTATAACCTGCAAGATCACGCACGATCTGCATAACCTGTTCCTGATAAACGATACAGCCATAAGTCGGTGCAAGGATTGGTTCAAGCTGTGGGCAGTCATATGTGATGGATGATCTGTCGTTCTTTCCCCGGATATACTGTGGAATGAAGTCCATCGGACCCGGACGGTACAGAGAAATTCCCGCGATCACATCCTCCAGGCTATGGGGCTGCAATTCTTTCATGAAATTCTTCATCCCGCCACTTTCCAACTGGAAGATTCCTTCCGTCTTTCCTGTACCGATATAATCCAGCACTGCCTTATCATTGTAGTCAATCTTGTCGATCTGAAGATCCGGCTGCTTTTTTCTTGCAAGCTGTACCGCATTCTGAATCACGGTCAGTGTACGCAGGCCCAGGAAATCCATCTTCAAAAGTCCCAGTTCTTCCAGCGTTGTCATAATAAACTGGGTCGTGATTGTCCCATCTGCCGCCCTTGAAAGAGGTACATACTCCTCTACAGGCTTCTGGCAGATCACCACTCCTGCTGCATGCATCGAGCAGTGCCTCGGCAGTCCCTCCAGACGCTTCGCCATATCGATCAGATGCGTCACCGTCTCATCTGACTCATAAAGCTTACGAAGCTCCGGATTCATCTGCAGAGCTTTATCAATCGTAATTCCAAGCTCCTGGGGAATCATCTTGGCAATCGAATCCACATAGGCATAAGGCAGATCCATGACTCTTCCTACATCACGGATGACACCTCTTGCTGCAAGCGTTCCAAATGTAACGATCTGAGCCACGCAGTCTTTTCCGTATTTTCTCGTTACATAATCGATCACTTCCTGCCGTCTCTCATAGCAGAAATCCACATCAATATCCGGCATGGATACACGTTCCGGATTCAGAAAACGCTCGAACAGGAGCTGATAATGGATGGGATCAATGGTTGTGATCCCCAGACAATAGGACACGATACTTCCCGCTGCTGAACCACGCCCCGGTCCGACTGCGATTCCATGGTCTTTTGCATATTTGATAAAATCCCATACGATCAGGAAATAATCGACATATCCCATATGCCGGATCGTATCCAGCTCGTATGCCAGCCGGTCTTTCAGCTCCTGCGACGGTATCCTATAACGCTGATCCAGTCCTTCATAGCACAGCTTCTGCAGGTACTCCCAGGAAGTATAGCCTTCCGGCACGTCATATTTAGGAAGCTTCGTCACTCCGAACTCAATCTCCACAGAACAGCGGTCTGCGATCTTCTGCGTATTCTCCAGTGCCTGCCTTGCATACGGGAACAGAGCCGCCATCTCTTCTTCGGACTTCACATAATACTGCCCGCCTTCATAACGCATCCGGTTCTCATCCGACAGCTTTTTCCCCGTCTGAATACAGAGCAGAATATCATGTGCCTTCTCATCATCTGCATAGGTATAATGCACATCATTCGTAGCAACCAGTTCAATCCCGGTCTCCTGCGACAGCTTCATCAACTGTTGGTTTACCAACTGCTGATCCGGGATTCCATGATCCTGAAGCTCCAGAAAATAATTCCCTTTTCCGAAAATCTCCTGATACTCCAAAGCCCGGTCTTTTGCCTCTTCATACATCCCTTTGGTAAGATATCTTGGAACTTCTCCTGCAAGACACGCACTCAACGCAATAATCCCCTTATGATAGGTTCTTAAAAGTTCTTTATCTACTCTCGGCTTGTAATAGTACCCTTCCACAAATCCTTTGGAAACGATCTTTGTCAGATTCTCGTATCCTTCGTTATTCTCAGCCAGCAGCACTAAATGGTAATACCGGTCATCTCCGCCTGTCACTTCCCTGTCAAACCGGGAATTGGGAGCTACATAGACCTCGCATCCGAGAATCGGATTGATCCCCTGCTTACGTGCCTCCCGATAAAAATCGATCACTCCGTACATGACTCCGTGATCCGTAATTGCCGCACTGTTCATCCCCAGCTCTTTCACTCTTGCAACATACTCTTTGATCTTGTTCGAGCCATCCAGAAGACTGTACTCCGTATGGACATGTAAATGTGCAAAACTCATACCTTCACCTCATTGTCCTTTCTTTTGCAGTTATCAATAAGTTGCATCTATCGCTTCTGCCAGCTTAATTTCAAGTAGTATTTTTCTTTTTTTGACCGGACACCTGACATTCTCTCTCCATAGGCTCTGCCTGATCTTTTTATTTCAGATCACAGTCTGTAAATCCCGTCTTCCCTGATCTGAATCTTTCTCTGCTTCAAAAGTCTTCCGACCGCACGCTTGAATGCCGCCTTGCTCATCCCCATCTCCATCTTGATCTGCTCCGGGTCTGCCTTATCCGTAAATGGCAACCTGCCTCCACACGTCTCAATACAGTCCAGGATCAGTTCTGCATCTTCGTCCATCTGCTGCGGGATCTTGCCACGTACACTTAAATCAAGCTTGCCATCCTCTTTTACGGCTGCTACACGGGCTTCGATCTCCTGTCCTGCAGACATCCTTCCGTACATCTCTCTTTTCGGGATCAGTGCAGAATAAAGATTATCTACCGCCACGAAAGCACCGATCTCCCGGTTCACTTCGTAAATCGTACCTCTGACTGTATCATCCTTTTTATAAGGAGAATCCGTCCGCAGAAGGTGATAGATCTTCATTGTGGCACAAAGTCTCTCGCTCTTGTCAATATAAAGACTCACAAGACATTGATCCCCTTTTTCCACTTTCTCTGTCTGCTCTTTAAATGGAAGGAACAAATCTTTCTCCAATCCCCAGTCAAGAAATGCCCCCATTCTGCCAACATCTGCTACCGTCAGCACTGCCAGCTCCCCAAGTGTCAGCTTCGGCTCATTCGTCGTCGCAATCATGCGGTCTGATGAATCTTTATAAAGAAAGACTTCTATCGGATCCCCGACCTCGATTTCTTCCGGAACCTGCTTCTTTGGCAGAAGCACTCTCTCTTCATCGCTGCCCAGATACACTCCAAAATCTACGATCTTTACAACCGTCAGTACCTGCTTTACTCCTAATCTCATTCTCTACTCCAATCTGCTGCCCCTGCAGCACTTACTTCACTGATTTTCCTGTCATTCAATCGGATTTCATCCTAATCTTCCATATAGATTAAGCTATTTTACATTCCCTTGTCAATGGATTCTTTATTGATTTACACGCATTAATTATGTATAATTGATTCAATGCTACAGAAAAGAGGGAAATTTATGAGTGCACAGAACCTTACTTTACTGACAGACCTGTACGAACTTACTATGATGCAGGGCTATTTTGAAACTCAGGAAAACCAGACCGTAATCTTCGACGTATTTTTCCGTGAGAACCCAAATAAAGGTGGGTACTCCATTATGGCCGGCGTTGATCAGGTCATCGATTATATCAAGAATCTGAATTTTTCATATGAAGATGTGGACTATCTGAGAGGGCTGGGGCTTTTCAGTGAAGACTTTCTTCATTACCTGAGCGGATTCCATTTCAGCGGGGATATTTATGCGATTCCGGAAGGAAGTGTGATTTTCCCACGAGAGCCGCTCATCAAAGTGGTTGCCCCGATCATGGAGGCACAGCTTGTAGAAACTGCGATCCTGACCATCATCAACCATCAGTGTCTGATCGCTACCAAGGCATCCCGCGTTGTATACGCCGCACAGGGAGATGGGATCATGGAATTTGGTCTCCGCCGGGCACAGGGACCGGATGCCGGACTTTACGGTGCAAGAGCTGCCGTCATCGGTGGATGCGTAGGTACATCCAATGTACTCGCAGGAGAGATGTTTGATGTGCCTGTTATGGGAACACATGCCCACAGTTGGATCATGACATTTAAGGATGAATACACTGCATTTAAAGAATACGCAAGACTGTATCCGGATGCATGTACCCTGCTGGTAGACACTTATGATACTTTAAAATCCGGTGTTCCGAATGCGATCCGTGTATTTAAAGAGCTTCGTGAGGCAGGTATCAAACCGAAGAGCTATGGAATCCGCCTTGACTCCGGTGACCTTGCCTACCTTTCCAAAAAGGCAAGAAAGATGCTGGATGATGCCGGTTTCCCGGATGCTGTTATTGCTGCATCCAATGACCTCGATGAATACCTCATCCACGATCTGAAAATGCAGGGTGCTGCCATTACTTCCTGGGGGGTCGGAACGAATCTGATCACTTCAAAAGACTGCCCGTCCTTTGGCGGTGTATACAAGCTGGCAGCGATCCAGAATGCAGAAGGACAGTTTATCCCGAAGATCAAGATCTCCGAAAATACAGAGAAGATCACAAACCCGGGAAATAAGACGATCTACAGAATTTATGATAAAGAAACTCATATGCTTCGTGCAGACCTTATTTGTTTCGCTGATGAGGTTTATGATCCTGAAGAAGACCTTCTTCTTTTCGATCCGAATGCAACCTGGAAAAAGACACTTCTCAAAGGCGGAACCTATACTATGAAAGAACTTTTACAGCCAATTTTTATTCACGGAGAATGTAAGTATGAGTCCCCTTCCGTCAAAGAGATCGCAGCTTTCTGTAAAGAAGAAAAAGCAACTCTCTGGGATGAGACAAAGCGTTTGTTCAATCCTCATAAAGTATATGTGGATCTTTCTCAGAAATTATATGATACAAAAACTGAGCTTCTGAATGAAGCACATAAATAGGAGAATTATGCAATATCAGGTTATCGTGCTGGATTTGGACGGCACACTTACAAATTCAAAAAAGGAGATCACCGAACCGACCCGTCAGGCTCTCATCGACATTCAAAAGAACGGAAAGACAGTTGTTCTTGCCAGCGGCCGCCCCATCAACGGGGTTGCTCCACTGGCAAAGCAACTGCGTCTTCAGGATTTCGGAGGCTATATGCTTTCCTTTAACGGTGCAAGAGTGACACGCTGTTCAGATGGGAAGATCATTTATAATAAGCAGATTCCGCCTGAGATGATCCGACCGATTTGTGATATCGTCCGCTCTTATGCAGAACAGGAGGTTGATCTGATCACTTATACTGATACAACGATTATCTCTGCGATCGCTCCGAACCAGTATACCCGGATCGAATCGGGGATCAACCGTATGGAGATTTATCAGCCGGATGACTTTGTCTCCTATATTGATTTCCCGATCAATAAGCTGCTTGTCCCAGGACCCGCAGATGTCCTTCAGGAGCTGATGAAACTGCTGAAAGAGAAATACCACGGACTACTCAATATTTATCTTTCCGAACCGTATTTCCTTGAGATCATGCCTCAGAACATTGATAAGGCTCATTCTCTGCAAAAACTTCTCAACAGTATCGGACTGACTGCTGATTCCATGATCTGCTGCGGTGACGGCTTTAATGACCTTTCCATGATCGAATATGCCGGACTCGGTGTCGCCATGGAAAATGCACAGCCAATTATAAAAGACTCCGCTGATTTCATCACCCGCTCGAATGATGAAGACGGAGTCCTTCATGTTGTTAATCTATTCATGCGTTAGGGGCATATTCTGCAACCCTGCAGTTTATTCTGAAACTGTCCGATTTCCGGAACTGACTGCTTTCCGTTCCGGGAGCTGGGCAATAATCACTGCTGAGAATACCAGTACGCATCCCACAAATTCTCTGACGGAAAGTCTTTCTCCTAAAATGACCCATCCCGCCAGTACAGCAAATACAGATTCCAGGCTCATCAACAATGATGCTACCGTCGGGTCTGTATTTTTTTGTGCAATGATCTGAAGCGTATATCCGACGCCACTGGACAATACACCTGCATATACGATCGGTCGCCAGGATACCAGTACCGCATTCACTGTCGGCTGTTCTGACACCAGCATCGGAATGGCACAGATCATCCCGCAAATAAAAAACTGAAGACACGAAAGACATACTCCATCCACTTTCGGCGAAAAATAATCGATCACAAGAATGTGTCCCGCAAAAGCGAAAGAACCTGCCAAAATGATCCAGTCTCCCTTTGAAATAGAAAATCCGTCTTTTACGCAAAGGAAATACATTCCAACCACGGCCAAAATAACACCGCACCAAACTTTTTTCCCTGCTTTTCTCCCGAATGCCAGTCCCAAAAGTGGAACAATCAGAATATAGAGAGCTGTAATAAATCCGCCTTTTCCTGCTGTGGTATATTGCAGTCCGATCTGCTGTGCCATACTTCCGATCGTCAGACAGATACCACAGCAGATACCTCCTGCCAGCAAAGTCTTTCTTTGCTCATTTTTTTCTTTCTTTTCATCCGGTTCTGCTTTCTCTTTATTTGCCTGTGACTTTTTCTTTCTGAAAAAGATGACCGGGAGCAAAGTCAATCCCCCTAAAATGCTCCGGACTGCACCAAATGTAAACGGTCCGATATATTCCATTCCGATGCTCTGTGCCACGAATGCACTTCCCCAAATTAACGCTGTCAGAATCAACAGCATATTACTCAGTTTTCTTTTGTCCATCTTCTCTCGACTTCCTTATCTGTTCTTTTTAATCTGTTCCTCATGACAATCTCATATCTTTTTGAGTTTTTATCTGCCAATTCATGACTGTCAACAGTCCGCAATAACTCAATAATGGATCACTACCGGATCTCCCACCTGAATCAGATCATATAATTGTCCTGCATCGGAATAGCTCATGTTGATACATCCATGTGATCCACGATAAGTATAAACATCACCACCGAATGTCCTCTGCCATGTTGCATCATGGAATCCAACCCCTGAATACGTTACCCGCATCCAGTAATCTACCGGTGTCTCATACTCATAAGTTCCGTCCGGCTTCAAAGCTCCTCGTAATGTCTTATTTCTCATCCTTTCAAGAATCGTATAAACACCTTCCGGGGTCTGCCTTGCCCTGGTCGGAAGTCCCGTCACAATATCCGTGCTCATCAGGATCTGTCCATCCCTGACATACCACATTTTCTGATTCGTCAGATCGACTTCTGCATAGGTTGTCCCCCAGTCAGATGCACCATGGGAAATCGCCGTCTTTCCCTCTACATATGCCGGTTCACGGCTGACCGTATCCCCATTCTCAATATTGGCAAGCAATGCTGTCAGCTCGCTTTCTTCATCGATCTCCCAACCATAGGTTCCTCCACTCACCTGAGCTGACCGGCCATCCGCTGTCGTAAAAGTCCTTGTCTTTCCGACTGTATCATACTTTTCCGCAAATTGCTTCAACCACTCCTGTACCAGTTCCGGATGAAAAGTCACAGCAAAATTTTCATCAGCCGTTACCCACTGCGAGATCACTGTCCCGTCTACTACAACCGGTTCATCCATCTCATAAGTAATCCTTGCTTTCAGATAAGGGTTCATTTGATCGCATGCTGCCTGAACTTCCGGAGAATCCTTAATATATTTCGGTCTGACATAGCATCCTGTATCATCAAGCTCCAGCTCTTCTGTCAAATGGGAAACTGCATCTCCGATCACTTCGTTCAATGTATCTACATCTACTGCCGTCCCTTTTCCTTCCTCTCCCGGTACGAATTTTTCTCCGTCAAAAAAAGGAGTGGAAGAAGCCGGCTGCGTCTGTTCACCTGTCACTACATTCAATGTACTGATCTTTTCTTTTAACTTTTCCTTATCATAAGATACACTGACCGGAATTTCCAGCGTCTGCTCTCGATCAAATGCAACCGGCCACAGCCAGAAATTCTGCTCCCGTAACAACTTACCTGCCGCATCATCCGCCTCATATTCAACACCGATTTCCGAACCTTGAATCTGATCTTTCACATTTTCCCGGCCTTTTATCTCCAACACATAATTTTTTGTATCTTCTTTTAAATAGTCCTCAATTTCTGCCCTGTTCGCATAAGAAAAATCTTTTCCATTAATCTCCGTATTCGGCAGACAATGAAAATAGAAATACGCTGCTGTTCCAATGTAAACTGCAGCAGTTGTTCCTGCAATCCCTCCAAGCGTGATCAACAATGGTTTTCTCCATTTGTGGGGCTTCTCAGTTTCCTCTGACACCTGCTGTTCTGACGTTTCTGTCTCTGTTACTTCTATATCGTTTCCGTCAAAAGTTTCCTTTTCCATTCACTTTCTCCTCATCCTTTGTATCCGGTTCTTTCCGGCAGCATTCTCTTTACCACAGGCAGAATGCCTCTCTCTATTAGACTACATTTTTGCAAAAAAAGATAGATTAAATTAAATTTTTATAAAATTTTCTTTTCATCAAGAATGATTTAAAAAGTTTTATACTCTCAAAGAGGCAGGATGGAAAAACATTCCATTCCTGCCTCTTTTCATTCAGACTCACTCTATATTCCCGTTATCTTTATGCCTCTGAGAAAAACTTTTCTTTCACTTCTTCTACCGGCATTTCTTTTCCTGTGAATAATTCAAATGCTGCTGCTCCCTGCCATAACAGCATTCCAATTCCACCGATCGCCGCACGGCAGCCTGCCTCTTTTGCTTTCTTCACAAGTAAAGTCTCTAATGGATTGTATACAACATCTGCAACTGCCAGTTCCGGACGAAGGACATCCTCCGGTACCGGAATCACATCCTGAAGCGGAGCCATTCCCGCACGGGTAGCATTGATAAGGATATCGCTTTCTGCGATCACAGCTCGCAATTTCTCCGTATTATCCAAATCTTCTATGTACACCTTTCCGATCGTCGGAACAGCTTTTTTGATCTTCTCCACGGTTTTCTCACCATTGGCAAAAAACTCATCTTTTCTGTTGAAGATCGCAATTTCAGCTACTCCGTCCAACGCTGCCTGGACTGCGATCGCTGTCGCTGCTCCGCCAGTTCCAAGCACCACGATCTTCTGATCTTTTACTTCTACACTATGCTCTTTCAGATTGCGTACAAAACCTGTCCCATCCGTGATATGACCGGTCATTGTACCATCTTCTTCCACAACGACCGTATTGCACGCACCGATCAATTCGGCAGCCGGTGATAAACGGTCAACCAGTCTCGCTACCTCCGTCTTACATGGCATCGTTACATTGAATCCACCTACATTCAGAGTACGGAACGCCTCCAGTGCTTTAGCTGTCTGCCCTACATTCACATCAAATGCAAGATAAGCCGCATCAATCCCAAGCTTTTCAAAACTATAATTCTGCATTGCCGGTGATCCTGAATGACCTACCGGTGATCCGATCAAAGCGTATAATCTCGTATGTCCGTTAATTCTCTTTTCCATTACAAATACCTCCCAAAATCAAAACGTAGGTACAGTATAACATCTCTTTTTCAAAACTTCAATACTGTAAAGTGTAAAATTTTTATCGCTTTAACGCGTTAAATTTTTAACTTTTTCCACTTTACGTTGTCCGCTGTCAACCTATTTTATGACACTTTCTATTGCATTCCAAAAGATGCAAGCTTCATATCCTCATCAAACGCTAATGTATAATGAATCTCTACATTCTCATATGTCGCTGTGACATAAGCAACCGCTGCATTCACACCACGCTTGGAAATCGTTGTCGTGGATATATCTCCCATTGACTTAAATGCACCCCAGTCATCTGAAACTTTTTCTTTTGCCTCTGACAGACGCTCTTCTGTCATGATCTCTTTCATCTTATCAGCTGAAACATCCTGCAGACTTTCATAATCATCCGCATTAATATATCCTATGACTTTTTCTGCCTGACTTTTTACGGTTGCTTCATCAAAAAGAGTACTGTCCTCAAGCGAACCTGTCCTCGGCATCATCCAGTAGGTTGCCACTGAAGCCAAAACCAGTATGACCGCAATGATCACAATATTTCTGGTCTTCTTCTTTTTTTCAGCCGCTGTCTTTTTTTCTTTAAACTTAGGGTTATATAATTTCTGGTTCATCTGCTCCCTCTTATCTCTCTGATCTCCCGGATCACATTTCTCTGTTCCGACCGGTCACTCAAATCTCATTTTTCTATTTTTTGAAGTCCTGCTATAATTCCGAGATTATTTCATTGCTTTTTTGATCGCAGTAAGAAGCTCGTCATAACTTTCATATGCCGGAATTTCAGGATAATCTGCTTTGATCTTCTCTGTACTTCTGAACAGGAATCCTGCACTGCTTGCCTGGATCATTCCCAGATCATTATAGGAATCTCCACTGGCGATCGTCTCAAATCCGATGGACTGTAACGCCTTTACTGTACTCAGCTTAGACTGTTCCGTACGCATCTTAAATCCGGTGATTTCACCATTCTCCGCCACTTCAAGACTATTACAAAACAGTGTCGGCCATCCCAGCTTCTCCATCAGCGGAGTTGCAAACTGCGTAAATGTATCACTGATCAGGATCACCTGGCTGAAGGTACGAAGTTCATCCAAAAACTCCTTTGCACCCAGCAGCGGATCAATCTTTGCGATCGTCTCCTGAATCTCTTTCAGACCCAGACCATGCTCTCTTAAGATTCCAAGTCTCCAGTTCATCAGCTTATCATAGTCCGGCTCATCACGTGTCGTTCTTTTAAGCTCCGGGATACCGCTTGCTTCCGCAAATGCGACCCAGATCTCCGGTACTAAAACTCCTTCTACATCAAGACAGGTAATATACATAACTTTCTTCCTCCATTTATTCAACTTTATTCGCTTTGTTGCTTTACCTTGGTACATCCATTATCTGAACATTGATTTCATTCTACCACACTGCTTTCTGCTGTGCAATTTATAATTGGCAATCACGGGATTTTGATTGTATACTTGAAATAATATACAGCTAAATCACCAAAGAAAGGATCTATACTTTATGCCTGGTTTTATTTTACATCTGACTTCCGCTAAAATGCTTCTGAACCAATTACCGGATCACCCTCATTTTCCCTATATGATTGCTTCCGAAAATGATTTCATGACCGGTTCTCTGCTGCCCGATGCCACTGCCAACAAGAACCGGACTCATTTCCGCAATCTGCTTTATGCCGACAAAATGATGCTTTGGCCGGACCTGAAACGTTTTCTTTCCAGCTATCAGAATCAGCTTGCAAATGATCTGTATCTCGGCTACTATTTTCATCTTTATATTGATAAACGCTTTTTTAAAGATTATATTCCCCAGATCGTATCCTTTTACGATAAAGAAGGAAAGATTACCGACATCCGCAATGAGATCTGCTCTGTCCTGATCCATAAATCGAATCAGTGCATTTCTCTGACCGATTACTTATCTGAAAAATACTATTACGGTGATTACACTAAAATGAACCGGTATCTGGTTGAAAAATATCAACTGCCGACAGAACTTTATCCCCACCTTCCCCAAAACGGCATTGAGGGAATCCATTCCGAGGATATGAACGGTCTGCTTTCTATGCTAAAAAAATTTATGGATCTTTCGCCTTGTGCAGTGGAAGAACTGACCGTCTTTGAACTTTCTCCATTACTGGAATTTTTAGGAAAAGCAACATCTGACTTTCTTACAGGACAAGAGCTTTTCAGATAGAAGAAAGAAAAGCAGACTTTGGATTCGATGATCTAAAGTCTGCTTCGTTGGTAAATAGATTCTCTTTTCTTCTTATACCAGCATCGGTTCGATTGCTGCTGCCAGTTTCTCTTTTTCAGCCTCAGCCTCAGCAAGGTTCTTACCAAGCGTTGTATAATAAATCTTGATCTTCGGTTCTGTTCCTGAAGGCCGGACAATGACTGTCTCGTTATTCTCCAGCTTATAGATCAGAACATTCGCTGCCGGAAGACCTGTCTCCTCCGGTTTCTGATAATCCGTTACATTCACAACCTTATATCCTGCAATCTCTGTCAGTGGATTCTCACGAAGTCCCTGCATGATAGCTGCCATCTTATCCATTCCACTGAGTCCCGGGAACTCAAAGCTGTCTACCTTGTTGAGATAACGTCCATACTGGGCATAAATCTCTTCCAGTCTCTGCTTCAGTGAACTTCCGATACTTCTATAGTAAGCTGCCATCTCACAGATCAGCATGGAACCGATCACGGCATCTTTGTCACGTACATATGGTCCTGCCAGATATCCGTAGCTCTCTTCAAATCCAAAGATAAAACGATCGACCTCTCCGGCATCTTCCAGTCTGGCGATCTGATCACCGATCCACTTAAATCCTGTCAGAACGCTGCGGAGTTCTACTCCGTAATGCTCTGCAACCGCATCTGCCAGTGGAGTAGAAACGATGGACTTCACAGCCACCGGCTTCTCCGGCATCGTTCCCTTCTCAATGCGACCTGCACATATGTAGTCCAAAAGAAGAACTCCCATTTCATTTCCGCTGACAAGCTCATAAGAACCATCCGGGCATTTCATTGCAATTCCTACACGGTCTGCATCCGGGTCTGTCGCCAGCATCAAATCTGCCTCTGTCTCTTCTGCAAGCTTCAATCCCAGCTCCAATGCCTCGAAAATCTCCGGGTTCGGATAACTGCAGGTTGTGAAATAACCATTCGGATACTCCTGCTCCGGAACAATCGTGATATCTGTAATGCCGATATCTTTCAATACCCGGGTAACAGGAACAAGCCCTGAACCATTCAACGGGCTATACACCAGTTTCAGTCCTGCTGTACTGCAAAGACCCGGACGCACCTGACGAGACTCAATCGCTTCATAAAGAGCCTTCTTGCAGTCATCTCCCACAAAACGGATCAGACCTTCCTCAACGCCCTCTGCAAAGGACATATATTTAGCTCCAGTCAGAACATCCGTCTTCTGAATCTCTTCGTATACGATCGCTGCTGCATCATCCGTCATCTGACAGCCATCCGGTCCGTATGCTTTGTAACCATTATATTTTGCCGGATTGTGGGACGCTGTCACCATAACTCCTGCATTACACTGATAATAACGTGTCGCAAAAGAGAGTGCCGGAACCGGCATCAATGCATCATAAATTCTTACTTTGATCCCATTGGCAGCAAGAACACCTGCAGCAGTCTTTGCAAATACATCACTCTTGAGACGGCTGTCATAACTGATCGCAACAGTCTGCGTTCCACCCTGCGTCTTAACCCAGTTTGCAAGTCCCTGCGTAGCCTGTCGTATCACATAAATATTCATGCGGTTTGTTCCGGCTCCAAGTACACCGCGAAGTCCAGCTGTTCCAAACTTCAGTGCAACTGCAAAACGTTCCTTGATCTCATCATCATTTCCTTCGATTCTGGATAACTCCGGCTTCAGATCCGGATCTTCAAGATCTGCTGCCAGCCAACGCTTAAACTCTTCCTGATACATACTTATCACTCCTACCTACTTTTTCTACTAGCTTGTCCGAGACAACACCAACCATAATATACCATGATTCTTATTTAACATCAATAAAACTCCGGCATTTTAAACCGGAGTTTTGATGAAATTTATTCTCATTTTTCGACGTTTTTATGTATCTTCCTGTCGGAGCAGAAACTCTTTTGCAAGAAAATATTTCTCCTGTCTTCTCAAATCCCTCTCTGTCACTTCAATCAGACGGGTCAGATCGCTGTTATGTTCCAGATCTGCCAGTTTAACTTTTCTCGCAATCTGATTTCCACTCAGTCGTTCAATATAAGCCATATATGGTACATCTTTCTCTCTGGTCAGCAGCCTGACTGCCTCCAGCACACCTGTCGGAAACCCCTCTGCCTCAAGTTCTTTCAGTGTCCACTTCGTATCTTCCACCACATCATGCAGCAATGCAGTACAGATTTCCTCTTCTGTCTCCATCTGCTCCGCAAGATGGATCGGATGAAAGACATATGGTACACCGCTTTTGTCCATCTGTCCCTCGTGTGCGGCATAACAGATCCGCATCGCCTTTCTTGTCAGGGCGGTATAACGGCCTGTGGTGGATGACGGAATAGTTTGTCTATAGGTATTTTCTTCTTTCATGGTATTGCTCCCGTTCTTCATGAAATGCTATTTCAGTTCAAAGAAGCTCTGATAATAAATCATCAGAGCTTCTTTTGGTTCACAGCATTCTATATGCGGTCTTATCTAAAGGTAGATTTTAATAATATCCTGTCCAGATTCCTTCATCAGCATCCTCCCTATCATCAACTGCTATACCACTTGTAGAGCTTGTATCCATATGGATCTTATCGAAAGCAATTACCTCCATTTCAAGTTTCTCATAACTCTCTTTTTTCATGTTGCACATCTCCTCCTAAATAAAATATTATATTCAAAGTATAAATTATTTTACAGTTACTAATACTTGGTAATGTAAGCGTTCCATTCTCATATGTATACAACCTTGTCAGGAGCTTTCACTGTGATATCAATTAGCTTCTGCAATCCGTAGGCATCAAAGTCGGGGGCTTTTGACCCCGACATCACATATACATTATATCCAACAGTGGCTACATTATCAAGAGCCTCTTCCCATAAAACTTTAGCTCTCCATTTTTAACAGTTACTGCACAATTTTTATCTAATTCGGAACGGTTAATCGCTTTCAAACAATTCCAGAGCATCCATCACTTTTTTTACTTTCTCCAATCTATCTTGTTCTATATTTGTAGACTGCAGGGTCGAAGTGATTTTGTCCTTACGCCATACTATTGTTCTGAAAATCCGTTGTATCCATGCCACCGGAAGAAGAAATGGAAATTTCTCCAGATATAAATACTGTTCTTGCATTCCTTCATATGGTAAAAAAATAATTTCCAGTTTGCTGCGTATCTTTCCTACAGAAAGATTTTGATTTTTTCCACCCAATTCAACAACATGACTTGCATGATAATTTTTTATAGTTCCATAAGTTCCACTGTCTACAATAAACTCTGTCAATTCATCATACAAAGGTGTAGTTTTTTCTGTGCCAAACCAGACTTCACTTAATTGCCGCATCCAATATTCAAATTGACTTAAATGCAGTTTTTTTAGTTCTTCTTTCACATAATCCCAATTCAGTTCTTCCTTCTTTTTATCAAGGAAAATCTTGATATCAATTATGGAGCGGATTCCACTGCCTCCAAGTTTTATATGCTTTGCAAGATGCACAAGCATATAAATATAGTAATCTTCCCATGAAAATTCATAAATGGAAGTATATCCTTTTTTAAGATGAACTTTGGTCGTCCATACATCTTTATAATATTTTTCAGCGACAGGATCTCCATCTGTTAAATGATGATGCATCTCCACATTCATAAATGGCTTTCGCTGATAAACATCATGATGTGGACCGTCGTGATCAAATACATACCCCTTAGACACCAGTACTTTTTCTATTTTTTCCTCATCACCTTGTCTGTAAAAAATATCCAGATCTGACATGGTTCTAAGACTGGAATCCGGATAAAACTCTTTCATATAAATTCCTTTTAGAGGCACGCAATCTATCTTATCCTTTTCAAATGCATCCAATATCTCATCAATGGAGTACTTCTGCACAGCATCTTTTGCCCTCTCGATCTGCCACAATTCTTCTAGTTTTCCGATCATCTTTTCCGGTATTTTATCTTTTGAAGAAATCTTTTCCAATCCTCTACAGAGAATCGTATGGATTTTATGCTCCCGGCTGATCCGATAGATCAGTTTCCAGTCTGCCTCCGCATTTATTTCAAATTCATCACTGTCGAACAAACTAACCCGAATGATCTGAAACAAAATTTTGCACTGTGCTTTATCATACATCATCTATTTTTCTCCTCGTAATGATCAGACTTCCAGTATCCCCGCTTTACTAAGATTTTCTATAAAAGTATTTACATCTGCTTCTGCATCTTCTCTACTTGCATCATATTTCTCCAAAAACAGATCGATCAATTCCTGTTTTGTCCTCTCTTCTGAGAGACATTCCCATAAAAATCCTCCGGTCACATTCATCTGTATCATTCCCTGAAATCCCTCTGGCTCGCCTCCTACCGGAAGAACTACATATCTTCCGGCAAGTTCTTTCATAATATATCCTTTTTTTAACTTCATTTTGCTCCTTCTTTATCCCTTCATTGCTTCATATGACATCTTTACAGCTTCTTCTGATATATCACACTGCATTCTATAGACCGGAACTTCTCTAAGAAGCTGATCCATAATCTCCATCATCTTTCCAAGGTATTTTTCATTCTTTGGACGGATCGTCTGCTGAAGAATCAGAGGGATTGCCTCTGCCGGCTGAATCTGCCGTATCCGATTCTCTCCCCGTTCAAGCATACAGATTCCCTGAAGTTTTACTTTCTTATTTACATTCTCATCGGTTTTCCCACTAAAAGGTGTTCCATATGCATACCATCCATCTTCCAGTCGTCTTAGAACCGGTTTATCATCATTAATTATAATCGCCTGATCTGCACCAAAATATTTTTGCCACTGCTTCGTATGTGTCGATTTTCCTGTACCACATGGAGCAGAAAATAAATAGGCTTTTCCATCCACTTCGACCGCAGATGAGTGAATCATGATACCACCGTATTTTAAAATTTTTCTATTAAATTCAGCTCCAACATAAACGTATTCTAGTTTTTCACAGGTAATTTCTGGATGCATTTTTTGCTTTTTTTATAATATGCATCCGACTTATACCCTAAATATATACATGAATTTTCACTTTCTCCATGAAACCGCTCTTCATATGGTTTTATTTTCTTTTGCATATACATATAATTCGGCTCATATTTCACAAAACAATCAGCAATCTTATAATACATCCTTTTCCCCTCTCATCTGCTTTTGTTACAATCACATTTGAAAAGCTGTGCCTGTCCATTCTGTTTCCATCCCGCAAAAGTCTGTCCTTCTTTTTCTTCTGCGGTTACAGTAATCTTATGATGTCAGGGTCAAAAGGTCTGACACCACGTGTGCCTGCACACTGGTGGTAGAATGACCTTGAGGCCCGCCCCGATATGAGCATAAAAGTGGGGCGTAAGCACCATGATATGCGAATAGC
>OGKE01000551.1_pt1 | contig 34996 bp, 32 predicted proteins | sample 1572341 | NCBI WGS metagenome assembly OGKE01 (sample SAMEA2582091, study PRJEB24529) | metagenome | biome: Human gut stool | place: China | collected 2011
TGCCCAAGATAGTTAGCTGGAAACGGCTTGTGAAAATAGGTAGTCGCCGACTTGATCGAAACGCTCTAAGAGAAATCTTAGGGCGTTTTTGTTGCACAAAAATGCGGTATGATTTTTAGCAGAAATGCGAATGCAGCAGGGCTTGACAGAAACACTACTATGTAATACAATGTAGACAAGCTACTACGTAATACAAAATAGCAGAAAGGAGGAGTCCCCGGTGGAAAACAACACACAGCTTCTCAAGGGTATTTTGGAGTTCTGTGTTCTGAAACTCATCAGCAGAGAGCCGACCTATGGCTATGAGATCGTGATCAATCTGAAACAGCTCGGTTTTTCAGACCTGAGCGAAAGCACACTGTATCCGCTGCTGCTGCGGTTGGAACAACAGGGAAAGGTCACAGTAGAACGCAGACCTTCCCCCAAGGGGCCAAGTCGGAAATATTACGTTGTAACAGAGGAAGGGCGGCTGGCGCTTTTTGAGTTTCGGCAGGATTGGAGCCAGCTCTGCCAGCTGGTGGAAAAAATTTTTAAGGAGGAGCCAGATGAATAAGTATTTTGCATTGCGAAAGGCAAACCGGATGCGTACCAGACTGCTGACAGAAAAAAGTCAGGAGCAGCTTAAGGAAGTAATCCGCTATCTTCGTCGGGTCAGCTGGGACTCCTGCGGTATTGAACTTGTGCGCAACGATCTGCTTGATATTTCCATCCAAGCCAATGCGGAAAATCAGGAACTGTTCGATTCGATTTCGGATGCAAAAACCTTTGTGGAGGAGGTCAAGCCAAGTTTGAAAACACTGAGAGCTGCGGATTACTTCTGGTTTCTTGCACCGCTGTATTTTTTCTTTGAGTGGGGCGTGGAAGGGCTGCTGCTTTACCCGGTAATTGGCGATTGGGTTTTTGAACTTTCTGTAGGCTATCTGATGCAGCTTGTTGTTGCAGTGACGGCTTTTTGCGCACTGTTCCGCCGGATGATGGAGCAGGTAGGCTTTCCGCCGCGAGATCATTGGCTGAAATATGCTACATGGCTAGTGCTTTATATCGTGACCCTGTATGGAACGGGCTGGTTCTTTACCCAGGTCGCGGGTAAGATCGTACTGCTGCGGCTTCCGATCCTTAGCTATTCGATTTTTTGTCTGCTTCTGGGTGCAGGACTGTATGCAATACATTTTTGGAGATATGGAAAAGACCCGCGTCTGACGGCTCGTCTATAAAGAAAAAATAAAGCAAAAAAGCGGTCCCGCGGCACTGTGCATAACAGTGTGACGGGACCGCATAATTTATTGGGTGGTGTACCGGTTACGATACGAGTGCCTGCTTAGCCCTTGCCGGCGCAGCCGAACAGCTCGATCTTCTCCTTGCACTTGTCGATGATGGCCTGAGAGCCGGGAGCCAGCAGCTTGCGGGGGTCGAAGCCCTTGCCCTGCTGATCCTTGCCAGCCTCGATGTACTTGCGGGTGGCCTCAGCAAAGACCAGCTGGCACTCGGTGTTGATGTTGATCTTGGAGACGCCCAGGCTGATGGCCTTTGCGATCATCTCGTCGGGGATGCCGGTGCCGCCGTGCAGGACCAGGGGGATGTTGTTCGTGGCCTTGTGGATGCGGTCCAGAGCCTCGAAGTCCAGGCCCTTCCAGTTGGCCGGGTAGACACCGTGGATGTTGCCGATGCCAGCTGCCAGGAAATCAATGCCCAGATCGGTGATCTTTGCGCACTCCGCAGGATCTGCGATCTCGCCAGCGCCCACGACGCCGTCCTCGACGCCGCCGATGGAACCGACCTCAGCTTCGATGCTCAGGCCCTTGGAATGTGCCAGAGCGACCAGCTCCTTGGTCTTCTCCACGTTCTCCTCAATGGAGTAGTGGCTGCCATCGAACATGATGGAAGAGAAACCGGCTTCCACGCAGGCCTTGCAGCCTTCGTAGGTGCCGTGGTCCAGATGCAGAGCAACGGGAACGGTGATCCCCATGGAATCGACCATTGCGCTGACCATCGCAGCAACGGTCTTGAAACCGGTCATGTACTTGCCGGCACCCTCGGAGACGCCCAGGATGACGGGGCTCTTCATCTCCTCGCAGGCGGTCAGCACAGCCTTGGTCCACTCCAGGTTGTTGATGTTGAACTGGGGCACACCGTAGTGGCCGTCGCGTGCCTTGATGAGCATTTCGGTTGCATTTACCAACATTATTCATTACCTCCGCAAATTCATATTATTGGGGTGAAAAGTCGTTTGAGAATGCGACTTTGCGTATCCCTTAACGAACCTGTAAGGCTAGTATACCCCAAACAAACTATAAAATCAATCCAAATTTTCAACATGGTTTCCCGTTCGTCAAAATGATGTTGGAGATTGTGGCAAAATGCGGGAACGAGACGTTCAAAAAATAGTCATATTTCCGACTTGAATTTTACAAAAAGTACGGCGGCTTCTGCACGGAAAATTTCCTCACGGTTGAAAACCCGGTGGAAAGTGTGGAATTCCACCCGGAAAGTGGGCGCAGATGCTTGATTTTTGAACACTTTCAACGGAGTTTTCAACATGTGGAAAAGAATGGCCCGTTTTACAAAGTGTATATGGACTCGAATGTGGAAAACTTTTGCCGAAAAAAATATACCGATAAAATGACAAGGGCGCAGCCCGCTGCCGACCGGGACAAAATTCAGGTGGGAAAAAAGGAGAATCCTATGGCAAAGGCGGGGCGGTTATGTTATACTTTACTATGACAATCTGTCGAATTTCGTAAACAGTGAAACAAAAAGGGCCTGTCCCTTTTCGATAAATGGAAGGAGAACACAATGGACGAACAGAAAATGCCGCGCCGCCCCCGCCGCGCTGCGGAGGACACGCCGAAGAATGAGAGCCTGGTCTACGGCAAGAACCCCGTGACCGAGCTGCTCAAGAGCGGCTCCGGCGTGGACACGGTGCTGCTGGCCGAGGGCATGGCCCCCGCTGTGGCGGCGTACTTCACCGCCATGGCCAAGGAGGCCGGGGCCACCGTCAAGCGGGTCCACCCCAACAAGCTCCGCCTGATGACCGGCACCGAGAGCCACCAGGGTGTGGCTGCGTTTGCCAGCGAGATCGAGTATGCCACGGTGGAAGACCTGCTGGCAGCGGCCAAGGCGAAGGGGGAGCCGCCCTTCCTCGTGTTGAGCGACGGCATCGAAGACCCCCACAATCTGGGCGCGGTGATGCGCAGCGCACTGCTCTGCGGTGCCCACGGCATCGTCATCCCCAAGCGGGGCGGCGCTTCCGTGACCCCCACCGTCATCAAATCCAGCGCCGGTGCTGCGGAGCGCCTGCCCGTGGCCCGTGTGGCCAACATCGGTGAGACCATCCGCCGCCTGAAGGACCAGGGCGTTTTCGTCTACTGTGCCGATATGGACGGTGTGCCCCTGCGCAAGAATAACCTCACCGGCCCCATCGCGCTGGTGCTGGGCAGCGAGGGCAGCGGCGTCTCGCAGCTGGTGAAAAAGCTCTGCGACGGCGTGGTGCGGCTGGATATGGCCGCACAGGGCACCGGCGTGGACAGCTTCAACGTCTCGGTGGCGGCTGGCATCATTTTGTATGAGATCCAGAGCCAGCGAGCAGGCGAATAAACGCGGACTGCTCCGCAGAGATTGAGCAGGGAGGTACAACGAATGGCGAAGAATGATGCCCGTAAAAACGGCTTTGAAAAAACGAACCCGGAGGACCTCGCAGCCAAGGAAGAAAAATTCCGCACCTTTTTCAGCACCAGTGTGGCGCAGGTGCCCGATGAGATGAAGCACCGGGACGACGAAAAGCAGGAGCCTGCAAAGCAGAAGACCCAGAGCAGCATCCTGGGCCGCATCCTGGGCCGCGCCAAGGAGGAGGCAGAGCCTGCCCCCGAAAAGCCTGCCATGCCGCAGGAACTTCCACCGACGGGTGAGATCCGGCTGGGCGGGGAGGACGAGGCCGCGGAGCCGAAGGCCGATCTGGAGCTGGCCGCAGACTTCTTTGTGGCAGAGGAGCCGGAATCGCCGGTGCAGCCTGCCCCGGCCGCCCCGGCCGAGCGGAAGTCGGCTGCCGAAAAGCAGCCCGCTCCGCAGCCGCAGCAGCCGAAATATGAGAAGAACTATGTGCGCGGCCCGCTGACCCCGCAGGAGCAGAAGGAACATGCCGAGATGCAGGAGCTCAAGGCTCTGCTCTTCCCGGCCCCGAAACCGGCCCGGCCCGAAGCAGACACGCCCGCCCCGCAGGAGGTGCTGGGCGTCGAGACCGCCGCATTGGAGGCCGAGGAAAAGGCCTGCGCGGCCATGCCGAAGATGGTCTTCGCCGAGGACCGGACCCGCAGGTCGGAGCCGGAAGAGGCCCGACCGGAGCCGACCCAGCCGTTCCGCTTCTTTGGGGAAGGCGACGACGAAGCCGCGCCTGCGGCCCCCACGCGTGAGACGCCGTCCAGCATGGACGACAGCATGAGCATCCCGCTGGTGGGCCTTGAGGAGGAACCGGAAGCGCCGGTCTCCGCACCGGATGCTACACCCGCCGAAGCTGCCCAGCCTGCGGAAGCGGCTGCAAAAGCCGCGCCCGGCGAAGCATCCGCAGCCGAGACGCCTGCGGCCCCAGCAGAGGAAGCTGCCGAAGAGTCTGCCGAAGAGTCCATCCCCGAAACCGTGGGCGAGAAACTGCATAAGATGAGCGCAGAACTCACGCTGCGCTGTGTGCTCAGCGGCATCCTGGCTGTGGTGCTGCTCCACTTCGGGCTGACGGCGGCGGGCCTGCTGGCACCCATTGCCTCGCTGGACCCGGTCGTCGCTCCGGCGGCATTCTACGCCGCCAACCTGCTGGTGCTGGCTGCGGCGCTGGCCGTGGCCTACCCCGTCCTGCGGGACGGCCTGAGCGGCCTGAAAAAAGACCGCCGCCCCAGTGCGGACACCATGCCTGCGCTGGCCGCATGCGGTGCGGCGCTGGAAGCTGCCATCGCCCTGCTCAACGCCAGGAGCTACCAGACGTCCAGTTGGACGCTGCTGTCCGGCATCGCGGCGCTGGGGATGTTCATGGCCCTGCTGGGCAGCCGGGTGCAGCTGGCTGCTGTGAAAAACGGCTACGACCTGGCCACCAAAGACCCGGCCGGGCTGCAGGGGGCGTTCCGGGTCAGGGACAAAGACCTGATTCGGATGCTTGCCCGCAGTCTGGACGAAAAGGACCCCTGGGTCCTGCTCAGCCGCCCGGTCCAGTGGGACGACGCCCTGCTGGAACAGAGCTTTGGCGAGCGCGCCAGTGAGCGCCGCGCCCGCAAGACGTCGTACATCCTGCTGGGGGCTGCGGTGCTCAGCGGTCTGGCGTTCCTGCTGTTCGGCGGCGGGCTCAACGGCATGGCTGCGGCCATGACCGCCATGCTCTGCATGGGCGCTCCGCTCTCCTCCACGTTGGTGGCCGGTCTGGCCACCCTGCGGCTGCAAAAGAGCGCCGCCGCTGCCGGTGCGGTCATTCCCGGCTGGGCCGCGATCGAAGAACTGGGCGGCGTGGACACCGTGCAGGTGGACGCCGACGAGCTTTTCACTGCGGACAGCGTGAATCTGGAGGACATCCGCATCTTCAAGGGGGGCCGCATCGACCGCGCCATCCTCTATGCGGCCAGCATCCTGAATCAGAGCTGCGAGACTCTGCGCGGCCTGTTCCGCCAGATCATTGAGGACCGCACCGACATCCTCTACCCCGTCAAGGATCTGGAGACCCACTACGGTCTCGGCTTTGCGGCCTGGTGCGATAACAACCGTGTCCTGATCGGCAACCGCACCTATATGGAAAAGGAGGGCGTCCCCGTGCCCGAAACGGAGTACGAGGAAGAGCACTCCCAGCATGGGACCTTGCAGATCTTGTATCTGGCGGTTTCGGGCAATCTCCACGCCATGTTCGTGCTGCACTCCACAGGCGGGCGGAATGCGGCCCGCGGGCTGGAAGTGCTGCAGAAGGAGAACATCCGCCTTCTGGTCACCTGCAAAGACCCCAGCCTGACCGCCAGGCACATCACCGACGCCTACCATCTGCCGGAGGGCATGATTACCCTGCTGGAACAGGATCAGTGCGACGCCCTGAACGCCGCCCCGGCGCAGCCGGAGAACGCCGCCCGCTGCTGCATGCTGCACGATGCGGGCTTCGTCAGCCTCATCGGCGGTCTCCGCGCCGCCGAGCAGGCCCAGAACGCCGAGACGGTGGCCACTACGGTGCAGCTGGTGTCGGTCTGGTTCTCGGTGGCCATCGGTGTGCTGCTGACCTATGCGGGCAGCATCGGCACCCTGTCTGTTGCCGCCGTGCTGATGTATCAGGCTGCGTGGAGCGCCCTCAGCCTGGCTGTCTGCGCGCTGAAGCAGCACTGACAAAAGCAACAGAAAACGAACGATCCGCCCAAGAGGCTGCGATACTCCCCCAGTCACGGCGCTGCCGTGCCAGCCCCCTCGGAGAGGGGGCCTTGGCGTGGCGATAGGCCGGAAAAGCCTCCCTCTTTGAGGGAGGTGTCATCGCGCAAGCGATGACGAAGGGAGGTTCGCAGCCTCTTTTTTGTTGCAATCCCACCGGAAATGTGTCATAATCGGAAAAAAGATAACAGAGGGGAGAGAACAGGATGGCTTATCGGGCAGCGGTCTGCGACGACAGCGCAACGGATGCGGACTATGTGCGCGGCATCGTGGCGCACTGGGCAGAGCAGCGGGGCGTCGCGCTGGAATGCCGGGCCTTTTCCTCGGCGGAACAGTTCCTGTTCTGCTACGCAGAGGATAAAAATTTTGATTTATTACTATTGGATGTGGAAATGCCCGGCGCAGACGGTGTCACGCTGGCCAAAACGGTCCGGCAGGAGAACGAAGCCGTGCAGATCGTCTTCATCACCGGCTACTCGGATTACATCGCCGAGGGCTACGACGTGGCCGCACTCCATTACCTGATGAAGCCGGTCCGCCCCGAAAAGCTCAGTGCCGTACTCGACCGCGCGTGGGAGAAGCACCGCCGGAACGAGCGCTGTCTGAACCTCGAACGTTCCGGCGAGATGATCCGTCTGCCGCTGTATGAGGTGCGGTATCTGGACGTGCACCAGAACTATGTGACCGTCCACGCCAGACAGGACTATACCCTCAAGCGGACGCTGGCTGAGTTCGAGGCAGAGCTTGATGAGCAGTTCTTCCGGGTGGGGCGGGGGATGATCCTGAACCTGAAGCAGATCCGCCGCGTGACCAAAAAGGAGGTCGTTCTGGCGGACGGCACAGTGCTGCCCCTGCCGCGCGGCAGCTATGAGCCGCTGAACCGGGCTATCATCGAGAGGACATGAGGCAGAGGAAGGGAAAACAGATGCTGAAACTTTTTTCAAGGCTTTTGGATCACCGCATCGAAGCCTACCAGCGGGAGCTCATTGAGACGCATTACAAAGAGGTGGACAACATGTACCGCCAGATGCGGGGCTGGCGGCACGATTACCGCGGCCACATCCAGACCATGAAGGTCCTGGCGGCGCAGGGGGATCTGGAAGGCATCCGGGCTTACCTTGACCAGCTGGACACCGACCTGAACACCGTGGACCTTGCGGTCAAGACGGGCAACGCCATGGCGGATGCCATCCTCAACAGCAAGATCTCCCTCGCGAAGAGCCGGAATATCCCGGTGCAGATCGACGCCCACATCCCGGTCCGGCTGAAGATGAGCGAGCTGGACCTCTGCTGCATCCTCGGCAACCTGTTCGATAACGCCATGGATGCCAGCGCCGCCCTGCCCGAAGCCGAACGCCTCATCCGGGTATATATGGATATGAAAGGCACCCAGCTCTACATCTCGTTCACCAACTTCACGGCCAGCCAGAAGCAGACAAAACTTGCCGGGCGGTTCGCCACCACTAAGGGCGCGGGCCACGGCTTCGGTCTGGTGCGCATCGACGCCATCGTCGAAAAACTGGACGGCTACCTCAGCCGCAACAGCGAGGATGGAGCCTTCACGACGGAAATTTTGATCCCTCAAGTATGAAATTGGAAGGTGTTCCGTTGTACCAAGGAAACCATTGCAATTCATCCCCCAAAATGAACCGTTCGTCCCCGATTTGTGCCGGGGACGATTTTTTGTGATAGGATAGGCCCAGACGAACGAAAGGGGAATCCCACATGGAAACGGGAACGAACAAAACGAAGCAAAAACCAAAATACGACCTCTGGCAGATCACGGCCTATATGCTGGGCGTGGCATGGCGGGGCAGACATTGGACGGTGTTCACGGTCGGCCTCTCGCTGGCGCTGGTCACGGCAGGCAGGACTATCGCGGAGCTGCTGTTTGCCCCGGCGGTGCTCCGGGTGCTGGAACAGGGGATGGCGCTGGGCCGTCTGCTGGCGGTCATTGGCGGTTTTTCCGTGCTGCTGGTCGCACTGACCTTCCTGCAAAGTTACCTGAGCGAACGGAATCTCTTTGGAAAAATGAACGTCCGGGTCGATATCCTGGACCTCTCGGCCCGCAAGCGGGCCGGCACCTCCTACCCGAACCTGCTGGACAAGCGCTTTCTGGACCTGAGCGCCAAGGCCGACCGGGCCGGAAGCACCAACAATGAATCCGTCGAAGCATTCTGGGTGAGCTGGGGCGAGATCCTGACCAACCTCTTCGGCTTCGGGGCCTACCTGCTGCTGTTGTCCGGCCTGAACGCCTGGCTCTGCCTGCTGGTCTGCGCCACATCGGTCATCAGCTATCTGGCGTCCCGGCGGATCAACGAGTGGGGCTACCGCCACCGCGAGGAGGAAGCCGGGTATGTGAAGCGGCTGGCCTACGTGCAGAAGGTCGCCACCGACCGGCAGTACGGCAAGGATATCCGCATCTTCGGCCTGCGGGAGTGGGTGGAAGAACTCTGGGAGAGCACGATGCGGCTCTACCACGGCTTCCTGCTCCGGCGGGAGACGGCCTATCTTTGGGCCAATGTCATCGACCTGGCCCTGCTGCTGGTGCGCAACGGCGCGGCCTATGCCTACCTGATCTGGCTGACACTGGAACAGGGCCTGCCGGTCTCGCAATTCCTGCTCTATTTCGGCGCGGCCACCGGTTTTGCCCAGTGGGTCGGCGGCATTCTGGAAAAGTTTGCAAAACTGCACAAGCAGTGTCTCGACATCTCCACCGTGCGGGAATTTCTCGAATATCCGGAACCGTTCCGCTTTGAGGACGGCCTCCCGCTGGAAAAGCGGCTGGACACCCCCTATGAGCTGCGGCTCGAAGGGGTCAGCTACCGGTACCCCGGCGCGGAGAAGGACACCATTCACAAGCTCGACCTGACCGTCCGCCCCGGCGAGAACCTCGCCATCGTGGGCCTGAACGGTGCGGGCAAGACCACGCTGGTCAAGCTGCTCTGCGGCTTCCTCGACCCCACCGAGGGCCGCGTCCTGCTCAATGGGCAGGACATCCGCCCGTATAACCGCCGGGATTATTACAAGCTGTTCGCGGCGGTGTTCCAGGATTTCTCGGTCCTGTCGGCCACCGTGGCCGAGAACGTGGCCCAGTGCCGCACTGGCATCGACGAGGCCCGCGTCTGGCACTGCCTGGACGAAGCAGGCCTGACCGAAAAGGTGCAGAGCCTGCCCAAACAGCTGGAAACGCAGATCGGCCGGGAGGTCTACGAAGACGGCATCGAGCTGTCCGGCGGGCAGACCCAGCGGCTGATGCTGGCCCGCGCGCTGTACAAGGATGCGCCTGTGCTGGTGCTGGATGAACCGACCGCCGCGCTCGACCCCATCGCCGAGAACGACATCTACCAGAAATACAACGAGATGACGGCAGGCAAGACCAGCCTGTTCATCTCGCACCGGCTGGCCTCCACCCGCTTCTGCGACCGCATCCTCTATCTGAAGGACGGCCGGGTGGCCGAGGAGGGCACCCACGAAGAGCTGCTGAAACGGGGCGGCGGCTACGCCGACCTGTTTGAGGTGCAGAGCCAGTATTACCGGGAGGAGAACGAAGCATGAGCGCATCGAACAAAACGATCACCATCCGGCAGGGGTGCCGGTACGCCTGGCGGGAGTGGAACATCTTCTGGAAGCTGTCGCCGAAGTTTTTCTATGCCACGTTTGCCAGTGCCGCCCTCACGGCGCTGAGCCCTTATGCCACGGTCTGGCTGTCGGCCCAGCTGGTGGGCGAACTGTCCGGCGGGCGGGACCCGCACCGGCTGATGGTCTGGGTGCTCTGGACCCTGGGCACGACCGCCGTGCTGACCCTTCTGCGCGCAGCGGCGCTCCACTGGAAGGAAGCGGAAACGGACGACCTCTGGCAGCGGCAGACCCGAACGTATATGGACAAACAGATGTCCCTCGACTACGTGGATGAGGACAGCCAGCGGGTCTATGACATGTACAGCCAGATCCAGCAGGACGCCAGGCTATCGGGTGCGGGCGGCACGATCTGCATTTTGCTGGTGGAAAAGATCGCCACGGCACTGTTCCAGATCTTGGGCGGCGTGGTGCTTTGCTGGGGGCTGTTCACCGCGGCGGTGCCGGATGGGCGGCTGGCCTTTCTGGGGCACCCGCTGTTTCTGGCGGCGTTCTGGGCCGTGATGGTCTGCACCGCCTGCCTGTCGCCCGTGTTCGCGGGGCAGGCGGCCAAATATATGCCGCTGCTGCAGGAGTCCGGGAAGCTGGGCAACCGGATGTTCCACGTCCAGTTCACCCTGCCGGAAGAGCCGAAGAACGCCCCCGACCTGCGGATGTACGACCAGTACCAGAATGTCGTCAGCGGCTATATGGTGGGTCTGTGGGATGCCTTCGCGAGGCTGCGCCGGGGCGCGATGGGGATCTTCCGGTCGGCCTCCTCGGCGGTGCCGGCGCTGCTGATGGGGCTGGTCTATCTCTTCGTCTGCCTCAAGGGCTGCGGCGGGGCGTTCGGTCTGGATGCCGTGACGCAGTACCTCGGTGCGGCCGCCAACCTGTTCCAGGGCGTTGTCACCCTTGTGAACATGCTGGCCGAGATGGAGATCAACGGCGTCTATATGAAAAACATCTTTGATTACCTCGACCTGCCCAACAACATGTATCAGGGCAGCCTGACCACCGAAAAACGGAGCGACCGCCAGTATACGGTGGAGTTCCGGGATGTCTCCTTCCGCTACCCCGGCAGCGCGCAGTACGCCCTGCGCCACCTGAACATGAAGTTCAAGGTCGGCGGGCGGCTGGCCGTGGTGGGGATGAACGGCAGCGGCAAAACGACCTTCATCAAGCTGCTCTGCCGCCTGTACGACCCCACCGAGGGAGTCATCCTGCTGAATGGCATCGACATCCGGAAGTACCGCTACGACGAGTACATGGACATCTTCTCGGTCGTCTTTCAGGATTTCCGGCTGCTGGCCCTCCCGCTGGGCCAGAATGTCGCGGCCTGCACCGGATACGATGCCGCCCGCGTGACCGACTGCCTGCAAAAGGCGGGCTTCGGGGAACGGCTGGCGGCGATGCCGCAGGGGCTGGACACGGCGCTGTATCAGGAGCTGGACGAGAACGGCGTGACCGTCTCCGGCGGCGAGGCACAGAAGATCGCCATCGCGCGGGCTTTGTACAAGGATGCGCCCTTCATCATCCTGGATGAACCCACCGCCGCGCTCGACCCCGTGGCCGAGGCGGAGATCTACGCCAAATTCAACGAGATCGCGGGGGACAAAACGGCCATCTACATCAGCCACCGGCTGTCCTCCTGCAAGTTCTGCGATGAGATCGCTGTCTTCGACCACGGCGAGGTCATCCAGCAGGGTACCCACGAGCGCCTGCTGGCCGACCCCGCCGGAAAATACTATGAGCTTTGGAACGCGCAGGCCCAATATTACACGGAGGAACCGGCATAAAAGACACGGTCCGGATGGGATTTTTTGCACAGTTTTTGCTGCAAAAAACTATGCGTTTCCACAAAAAGCGGCTCGAATTGTGAACTCTTAGGGCGAACGGCTTGAAAAGAATTTGCATCCTGTGTACAATGAAACGAAAGTGAGAACGATCATGACGCGGAAAAAGTACCTGTGTGCGGCACTCCAATTCTTTGAAGCGAAAAAGGAGGGACGTTCGACCCTATGAAACATTCTTTTCACCCGATGGGACGGGCGCTCTGTGCCCTGCTGCTGGGGGCAGCGCTGACCCTCTCGCCGCTGGCGGCGCAGGCAGCGCCCCGCGCGGAGAACCGTTCCGCAAAGCTCGCGCTGGAAGTGACCGAGATGGAGCTGGAGATCACGGCGGACGACCCGCGCCCCAAAGCCTACCTTTACACCGGCGGGCAGAGCGATTATTACTTCATCGTCTGGATGAGCAGCAACCCCAGTGTGGCCACCGTGGACGGCGACGGCAAGGTGACGGCCCGCAGTGTGGGCAAGGCCACCATCACCGCCATCTCGGACCACGGCGACCGCGCCGCCTGCGAAGTCACCGTTACCCGCAAGGGGGAGGAGGCCGAGGCGCAGAAACCCACCCTCAGCGAGACCAGTCTGGAGCTGGTGCAGCAGTACGATGCCCTGCACCCTACACAGCAGCTCACGCTGACCAACAGCGACCATTCCTTTATTTATGTGTACCAGTGGCGCAGCAGCGACCCCAACATCGCCTCGGTCGATGACAAAGGCGTCGTGACGGCCCAGAAGCCGGGCAGCGCCACCATCACGGCCTTTGCTTCCAACGGGCAGGCGCTGCGGTGCGCCGTCACGGTCACATCCGAGGTCGGAAAGGTCACACTGAACAAGACGGACCTGCTGTTCAAAACGGTGGGCAGTCAGGAGGCCCTGTGCGCCACGGTGGCCGTGGAGAGCGGCGGCAGTGTGCCCATCACCTGGGTCACCAGCAATCCGGGCGTTGCCACGGTGGACACCAACGGTGTCGTGACGGCTGTGGCCGACGGCGAAGCAAAGATCACCGCCCTTTCGCCCAGCGGCCGATACGCGGTGTGCAGTGTGGTCGTCGGCCTGGCCGGGGACAAATACGACACCGAAGAGGACCTGGCCGACGAGCTCAAGCTCCCGGACCCGTATGTGGCCGTCCGGCTGAATCGGCTTTCCTGAGCATAAAAATAAGCCGCGCCTTCGCAGGTGCGGCTTATTTTCATGCGGTCAGATCTCGTTGCCGGAGTCAAGAGAAAATCTGAAATTTCACGAAAAAATTTTTACACTCCCGGCAGGAACAGCATCGTCCCGCGGGCGGCCATCATGGGCTGGAACGCGCAGCTGAACAGCCCGCCCGCCACGGCCAGCACCAGGGCGAAGAGCAACAGCAGCATCAGACGGGGAGCGTGGGAAGACCTGCGGGGACCTTGCTTGCGCTGCATGGCGCATCCTCCTTTCCGGAACATCATCTGCCCCAGCCTATGCACCCGCTGCGCCGATTGTGCACTGGGGCGAAGTGTGGTACACTAAAGGGGAACGATACGGAGGACTTTTTATGCTGACCATTACTCTGCTGGGCACAGCGGCCACCATGCCCCTGCCCGACCGCGCCCTGACGGCGGCGGTGGCTGAATGCGGCGGGCACAGCCTGCTGTTCGACTGCGGCGAGGGCACCCAGACCGCTGCCCGCCGCGCCGGGGTCAACCTGATGAAGCTGGACGCCATCTGCCTGACCCACTACCACGGCGACCATATCTTCGGCCTGCCCGGCCTGCTGCAAACGCTGGGCTGTCAGGGCCGCACCCGGCCGCTGACGATCTTTGGCCCGGCCGAGGGGATGGAGCCGGTCTGGGGGGCCATCCGCACCCTGACCGGCCCCCAGCCCTATGCCATCCGGGCTGTGCCGCTGGGCACAGACCCCGTCCAGCTGGAAACGCTGGCCCTCGGCTGGCCGGTGGGGGCCGAACTGCTGCCCTTCCGGACGAAGCACCGGGTCCCCAGCCGGGGTTACCGGCTGGACCTGCCCCGCGCAGGCCGCTTTGACCCAGCCAGAGCCAGAGCGCTGGGGGTGCCGGTGCAGCAGTGGAGATCGTTGCAGCGCGGGGAGCCGGTCACCTTGGAAGATGGGACGGCCATTGCACCCGAACAGGTGCTGGGCGCACCCCGCAGAGGGCTGCGGTTCGTGTTTTCCGGCGATACAGCCCCCTGCGCCGCGCTGGAACAGGCCGCACAGGATGCGGACCTGCTCCTCTGCGATGCCACCTACCCGGACGATGCGCAGCAGGCCCAGGCGAAACAGTATGGGCACAGCACCTTCCGGCAGGACGCTGAACTGGCGGCGCGGGCCGGGGTACGGCGGCTCTGGCTTATGCACTATTCGCCCATCATCACCGACCCGGAAGCAGCCCGCCCGGCGGCGGAAGCGGCCTTCCCGTCGGTGGAATGCGGCGTGGACGGACAACAGATCATTTTGCGATACGACGAGGAACCTTCATGACAGCTGAGACCATTTCCTTCCCGCTGGACCCCGGTGCAGCGGCCCTGCTGACGCGCCTCCATACGGCGGGCCATGCCGCTTATGCGGTGGGCGGCTGTGTGCGGGACAGTCTGCTTGGCCAGACCCCGCACGACTGGGACCTCTGCACCAGCGCGACCCCCGAACAGGTGCTGGAGTTGTTCGGGGAAACGCACTGCATCCCGACGGGATTGCAGCACGGCACCGTGACCGTCAAACACGGCGGGGAGCTGTACGAGATCACGACCTTCCGCACCGAGGGGGCGTATTCCGACGGCCGCCACCCGGACCATGTCGCCTTTGTGCCGGACGTAAAAGAAGACCTGGCCCGGCGGGATTTCACCATCAACGCCATGGCCTATAACGCTGAAGAAGGGCTCATCGACCCGTTCGGCGGGCAGAACGACCTTGCCGTCGGCATCGTGCGGGCGGTGGGGGAGCCGCAGCGCCGGTTCGAGGAAGACGCCCTGCGCATCCTGCGGCTCTACCGGTTCGCGGCCCGGTTCCGCTTTGCCATCGACCCTGCCACCGGGCAGGCGGCCAGAGCGCTCTGCCGCCGTCTGGACTGCGTGTCCGAAGAGCGCATCGCGGAGGAGCTGAGCCGTCTGCTGGCAGCTCCGGCACCGGGAGCTTATCTGGAAGCGGAGGTACTGGCGGTCATCTTCCCGGAACTGGACGCGGCAGAGCTTCCGGAAAGCCGACGCATCCTCGACGCGCTGGAGCCGGGCATGGAACATGTCCAAGTCCGGCTGGCGGCGCTGCTGTGCCCGCTGGGCGAAGCCGGTGCAAGGGCGGCGCTCAAGCGGCTCAAGTGCTCCAATGCCCTGACCGGTACTGTGGCGACGCTGGTGGGGGAGAGTCGGGAGCTTCTTCCTCAGACACGAATCGGGCCATTCCATTGCCCGCCCCATTGCCTGCGGCAACAGGGCCCCACCCACCGGACGGTCTTCGGAAGAACTTCCGACTCTCCTTTGGAAGAGACACGGATTCAGACGAAGCGCCTTCTGGGAAAGTATGGTCTGCACATGGTAGAGCAGTTGGATGCGCTCTGTGGGGCAATCGCGCCGGACCGGGTGGCGGAGTTTGCTGTGCAAGCCGAGCTGGCCCGTCAGTTGGAAGCGGACGGTGCCTGCTGCCGCATCAACCAGCTGGCCGTGAATGGCCGGGACCTGATGGACGCAGGCATCCGGCCGGGGCCGGGGCTGCGCCGGGTGCTGGATGCTCTGCTGGAACAGGTGCTCACCGGGCAGCTCCCCAATGAGAAAGCGGCACTTCTGGCCGCAGCGGCGCAGGTCGCTGCGTCTTGACAAGCGAACGGACGTGCGGTAGTATAATACTACTGCTTTTGTATGTTATAACATGAGGAACAAAATGACAGAAACACAGAATGCAAACCGCCCCGGTGCGCTCATTGCGATGAGCGGCGGCGTAGACAGCTCGGTTGCAGCCTGGCTGATGCAGCAGAAGGGCTATGCCTGCACCGGCATCACGATGCGGCTCACCCGCAACGAGACGCTGGGCCAGTCCGGCTTTCACACCTGCTGCTCGGAAAAGGACATCGAAGATGCCGCCGAGGTGGCGTATGCGATGGACATCCCCTATGAGGTGCTGGATTTCACCGCCGACTTCCGGGAAAAGATCATCGAAAAATTCATCCGGGTCTATGAGGCGGGCGGCACCCCGAACCCCTGCATCGACTGCAACCGGTATATGAAGTTCGACCACCTTCTCTCCTGGGCGCGGGAGCATGGGATGGAGTATGTGGTCACAGGCCACTATGCCCGCGTGGAGCAGGACGAGGCCACCGGCCGCTGGCTGCTGAAGAAGGGTCTGGACGAAGGAAAAGATCAGAGCTATGTGCTTTACAACCTGACGCAGGAGCAGCTGGCTCATGTCCGCCTGCCGCTGGGGGCACTGCACAAGAGCGAGGTGCGCGAGATCGCGGAGCAGCAGCATTTTATTAACGCCCGCAAGCACGACAGCCAGGACATCTGCTTTGTGCCGGATGGCGACTACGAAAAGTTCATGGAAGATTTCACCGGCAAGCGCTACCCGGCAGGCGATTTCCTCGACGAGGCAGGCCGCAAAGTGGGCACCCACAAGGGGGCCGTGCGGTATACCATCGGCCAGCGGAAGGGTCTGGGCCTTGCCATGGGCGCACCGGTCTACGTCTGCGCCAAGGATATGCAGGCCAATACGGTCACGGTCGGCCCGGAGAAAAGCCTGTTCGACCGCATCGTCTACGCCGAGGAGGTCAACTGGATCGCCATCCCGGCGCTGACGGCCCCGCTGCGGGTCACGGCCCGCACCCGGTATCATCAGGTCGAGCAGGCCGCGACCGTCTACCCGGCGGGCGAGGATCGGTTCCGGCTGGAATTTGACGAGCCGCAGCGCGCGCCTACGCCGGGGCAGGCGGTGGTGCTGTATCAGGGCGATGTGGTCCTGGGCGGCGGCACCATCGTGCGGGTGGAAAAGTGACCCGCTCAGGCTGCAGGCGTGGGAACGTTCGGAAGTAAACGAAAAACAACTGCGTCGGGCAAGTGAAACAACAGGCGCAGCGGAACAAGAAGTGGAGAGTATTTATGCAAGATCAGTATTCCCGCACCCAGCTGCTGCTGGGCAAGGAAGCCATGGAAACGCTGCACCATTCCCGCGTGGCAGTGTTCGGCATTGGCGGCGTGGGCGGCTATACCGTTGAGGCACTGGCCCGCAGCGGCGTGGGTGCGCTGGACCTCATCGACGACGATAAGGTCTGCCTGACCAACCTGAACCGCCAGATCGTGGCCACCCGCAAGACGGTGGGGCAGTATAAGGTGGATGTGGCGGAACAGCGCATCCACGAGATCGACCCCAACATCAAGGTCACGACCTACAAGACCTTCTTTACCCCGGAGACGCAGGACCAGTTCGATTTCACCCAGTACGACTATGTGGTGGATGCCATCGACACCGTCACCGGCAAGATCGCGCTGGTGGTCAAGGCCAAGGAGGCGGGCACGCCCATCATCTGTGCCATGGGCGCAGGCAACAAGATGGACCCCACCCGCTTTGAGGTGACGGATATCTACAAAACTTCCGTCTGCCCGCTGGCCAAGGTCATGCGCACCGAGTGCCGCAAGCGGAAGATCAAGCACCTAAAGGTCGTCTACTCCAAGGAGCCTGCCATGACGCCCATCGAGGACGATTCCATCAGCTGCAAGAATCACTGCATCTGCCCGCCGGGCACCCAGCGCAAGTGCACCATCCGCCGCTCCGTCCCCGGCTCCAATGCCTTTGTGCCGTCGGTCGCCGGCCTCATCATCGGCGGCGAGGTCGTCAAGGACCTCATCGGTTTCGTGCCTCTGAAGGGGTAAACCCTCTCAGTCTCGCAACCATGCTCGACAGCTCCCCCGAAAGGGGGAGCTTTTGCTTTATAAAAAGTGTGCGAAGCAATGACGGAGAGGGGAAGATCTTTGCATAAAACAAATTTGCAAATAAATTGCAAATTCCTCTTGCAATTTGCGCCGAAACCATGTATAATCTCCCTTGCACGAAAACGCAATCAATTTGCAATTTACAAAACTGAAGCGCCGTTCCGGTGCAAGGAGAACCCGTATGGAACTGTTTTTGGATGTTTTGGGCGAGAGCCTGGTCGATACGGCCAAGATGCTGCCCTTTTTGTTTTTGGCCTATCTGTTCATTGAATACGTCGAGCACCGCCACGGCGAGAAGATCGAGACCGTGCTGGAACGCAGCGGCCGCTGGGGGGCCATCCCGGCGTCGCTGCTGGGCTGTGTGCCGCAGTGCGGCTTTTCGGCCATTGCATCGAACTTTTATGCCTCCCGCGTCATCTCGCTGGGCACCCTCATCGCGGTGTTCATCGCCACCAGCGACGAGGCGGTGCCGCTGCTGATCTCGATGCCGGCGTACTGGGATAAGCTCGTGCTGCTGATGGTCATCAAGGTACTGTACGCCATTGCGGTGGGTCTGGTGCTGGACTTTGTGCTCCGCGGCATTCTGCCCAAGTCCCTGCGGGGCGGCTACACCGGCAGCGCCGATGAGATCGACTGCCATGAGACCCACGACGATGAGGAGGGGCATGAACGCCCCATCTGGCAGGCCGCACTCCGCCATACGCTGGAGATCTTCGTCTTCATCTTCGGGTTCAGCCTGCTCTTCGGCCTCATCGTCGAGGGCGTGGGCGAGGACGTGTTCGCGGACGTTCTGGGCCAGATGGGCTTCTTCCAGCCGGTGTTCTCGGCGCTGGTGGGCCTCATCCCCAACTGTGCGGCCAGCGTTCTGCTGACCCAGCTCTACGTCGAAGGCGCCCTCCGCTTTTCCAGCCTGGTGGCGGGCCTGTGCACCGGCGCAGGCGTGGGCCTGGCGGTGCTCTGGCGGGCGAACCCCTCCTGGAAGCAGAACCTCTTCATCACCGGCCTGACCTGGGCCTCCGGCGCTGCCGTGGGCGTGGGCATCCAGCTCGTGGTCGCGCTGGTGGGCTGAGCCGGATTTCTTATTTGATCTGCCGTCCTGAAATTGCTCAGGGCGGCTTTTTGTGGTATACTGGAACATATCATAAAAGCAAGGGAGAACACCATGCAATATCAACTTCTGGCAAGTGATTTCGATAACACGCTGGTCCCCTTCGGGGAGCCGAAGCCCCACCCGGCGGTGGTCCGGGCCGTGAAAAAGATGCAGGCGGCGGGCGGCAGGTTCGTGCTCAGCACCGGGCGCGGGTACTGCGTCGTCAACAAAGAGCAGCTGGGCGGCATCCGCTTCGATTACGCCATCACCTGCAACGGGGCCTGTGTTGTGGACAAAAACGGCACCGTCGTGGCCGAGCATCCGCTGACCAACGAGGAAATGTACGCCCTCGTGGATTTCTGCGAGGATTACAACTACCCATTGCAGTTCAACTACCGGGATGCCTATTATGCCTACTGCGAGTACGATGCACTGAAGAGCTTCTACGATTCCCTGCCGAAAAGCGGCCTGACCTGCCTGGATGGTGAGGACCAGGACCGCCACCTCATCGACATGCCCCACGCGGCCTTCGTGGTCATGCCGCCGCAGGAGCTGTCCCGCTTCCACGAAAAGTTCGGCCACCTGGGCCTGCACTTTATGCAGACGGGCGGCGTCGGCCGAGACGGCTGGTGCTGCTACGACGTCGTGCGCGGCGGCATGGATAAAGGCGTGGGGCTTTCGGACCTGTGCGAGAAGATGGGCCTGACCCTGGCCGACGCCGTGGCGGCGGGCGATTCCGCCAACGATGTGGGGATGCTGAAGGCGGCGGGCCTCGGCTGCTGCATGGCCAACGGCACCGCCGACGCAAAGGCTGCGGCCGACCGCGTCATCGGCGATGTGCGGGAGGACGGCCTGGCCGCTCTCATCGAGGAACTCTGGTTCGACGGCCCGAAGGCTGTGCCCTCCGGCCGCGACCTCGGCTCGGCCTGGGACGCGATGGAAAAGGCAGGCGTGGCGGAATGAGCTTTGCGCCGGTCTACAACGCGCACAGCCGCGCCCTCATCCTCGGCACCTGGCCCAGCCCGAAAAGCCGCGAGATGGCGTTCTATTACGGCCACCCGCAGAACCGCTTCTGGCCCATGCTGGCCGCGCTGACCGGGGAAGCCGTGCCCGCGCGGGAGGACATCGAGGCCAAAAAGCAGATCATCCTCCGCCATGGGCTGGCGTTGTGGGACACGCTGGAGCGCTGCACCATCACCGGGGCGTCGGATGCGTCCATCCGGGATGTGGTCCCCAACGACATCGCAGGGCTGCTGGCAAAAGCGCCCATCGAGGCGGTGTTCTGCAACGGGGCGACGGCCTATAAAATTTATACCAGATATCTGGAATCCATCAGCGGCATCCCGGCGGTCAAGCTGCCCAGCACCAGCCCCGCCAACGCCGCCTGCCGCCCCGACCAGCTGAAAGAGATCTGGGGCGAAGCGCTGGGACCGTGGCTAAATAATAAATCTTGATTTCAAAGCTGTAAATTATTCGTGAAACGCTTGCGTTTTTCCCAAAAGGCTTTATTATGGAACCATACAGGGAGCCGCAGGCTCCCGGACAAGGAGTTCGAAACATGAGCAAGATCATTCGCACCTCAAAGCCCAGCGTGCTGCCGTGGTATGCGGCGGCGCTGGTGTTCGTGGTGCTCTGCGCGGTGCTGCCGGTGTATCAGCTCTGGGCGCTGCTGGTGTCGCTGGGCGGTGCCTGCGCGGTGTTCGGCGCGGCAAAAAAAATCTGCCCGCCCCGCGTGGTGGAACACGAAGTGCCCTTCCACACCGGCGTGGACGATGTGGACGCCATGCTCACCGGGATGCAGAAGCAGCTGGATACTCTCCACGCCCTGAACGAGGCCCTGCCGGACCCGAACCTCTCGGCGGCGATGACCCGGATGGAAAAAGCGGGCCGCTCCATCGTGGAGACGGTGGAGGCCAGCCCCGCCAAGGCCAAACAGGTGCGTCGGTTCGCCAACTACTACCTGCCCGATGCCGTGAACGTGCTGCAGCAGTACGCCAGGCTGGCCCGACAGGGCGTCAAGGGCGAGAACGCCGCTTCCATCCGCGCGGAAGTGGAGCACAATGCGGCGTCCATTGCCACGGCATTTGAAAACCAGCTCGATGCCCTCTATGCGGCGGAGAGCATGGACCTCTCGGCAGACCTGACCGTGCTGCAGAACATGCTCAAGGGCCAGGGCTTATAACGGAAGACCGGCGCAGGCCGCCGTGCGGCAGGCGCTGTTGGAACTGGAAAGGACGGAATCAACAATGGCTGATAACAATACCCTGAATTTTGACCTCGATGCCCCCGCAGTACCCACTCTGACGCTGGACCCCGCTCCCGCTGCTGCGCCGGTGGAGGAGAAGAAGGAAGCCCCCGCCCCCGCCGCACCGGAAGTCCGGCTGACCCCGGAGGAGCAGGCGATGGTGGATTCCTTCGCAGAAAAGATCGACATCACCAACAGTCAGCAGGTGCTGCAGTACGGCTCCGCCTGCCAGAAAAAGATCGGCGACTTCTCCGAAGCCGCCCTCTCCAAGGTCTCCACCAAAGATCTGGGCGAGGTGGGCGACATGATCACCGACCTCATCGGAGAGCTGAAGAACTTCGACGCCAACGAAGAACAGCAGAAGGGCATTTTGGGTTTCTTCAAGAAGAAGGGCGACCAGCTGGACAACCTCAAGACCAAGTACAGCAAGGCCGAGACGAATGTGGAGAACATCCAGTCCATGCTGGAGGGCCATCAGGTCCAGCTGCTCAAGGATATCGCGATGCTGGATAAGATGTACGACCTGAACATGGCCTACTTCAAAGAGCTGAGCATGTATATCCTGGCCGGCAAAAAGAAGCTGGCCGAGGTCCGCGCCAACGAGCTGCAGCAGGCCATGGACAAGGCGAAGACCTCCGGCCTGCCCGAAGATGCCCAGGCCGCCCGCGACCTGGCCGACCAGTGCGAGCGCTTTGAAAAGAAGCTCTATGATCTGGAGCTGACCCGGAACATCAGCCTGCAGATGGGCCCGCAGATCCGCCTGCTGCAGAACAACAACACCATGATGGCCGAAAAGATCCAGTCCACCATCGTGAACACCATCCCCCTGTGGAAGAACCAGATGGTGCTGGCACTGGGTCTGGCCCACACCCAGAAGGCCATGCAGGCCGAGCGCGCCGTCACCGACATGACCAACGACCTGCTCAAGAAAAACGCCGAGGCCCTCAAGATGGGCACCATCGAGACGGCCAGGGAGTCCCAGCGCGGCGTGGTCGATATCGAGACGCTGCAGCAGACGAACAAGAGCCTCATCGAGACCCTCGACGAGCTGAACAAGATCCAGAACGAGGGCCGCGCAAAGCGGGTGGCGGCCGAGCAGGAGCTGACCCGCATCGAGGACGAACTCAAGACCAAGATGATGGAGATCCGGAGCTAAGATGGCGAACGCAGATTTTTCCCAGAATCAGAATCCCAACCCCGGCGGCTTTGACGCAGGCAGCTACCGCGAGGCGGCACCGAAGACCGAAACGGCCCGTCTGACCCCGGCACAGCAGAAGCTGGCCGGGCTGGAAGCGGCCCTTCCGGCGGCACTGCGCACCCAGGCAGCGGCCCTTGCGCTGAGCGTGGTGGTCATGCTGGCGGCATTCTTCGGCTTTGGCGGGGCCAAGCTCAAGGCCAGAGCCAACGAAGCCGCCAAGTGGTACACCGTCGGTGTTTCAGCCGACGGCGGCTACAGCCTGAGCGAAGAGCTGACCACCCGCGCCAACACGGCGGCGAACATCCTCACCACCGGCGGCAACACGCTGGGGGCCGACAACGCCGAGGTGCTGGCCGCGCAGGCCGCGCTGAGCGATTTCAACGCCTGCCTGGAAGCCGTGCAGAACGGCGGCAAAAAACAGTCCCTGACGGCGCTGCCCTATTATCAGGGCAGCACTATGCAGGCACTCTATCAGGCCGATGCCGCCCTGGGCGCGGCCATCGACCAGCTCTACGCAAAATTGCAGGAGCAGGCCGCCGACCCCATGAAGATGGGCGCGGTGCAGGGCCAGTACGGTCAGTTCAACAGCGCGGCCACCATCATCGGCAACCTGACCTATAACGAAAAGGTCTACGCGTATCAGAAGGACACCGGCGGCTTCCCGGCCAGTGTGCTGAAAAGCCTGTTCGGTGTCAAGGAGGTGGAACCTTTCGCATGAAAACGATGAAACGATTTGCTTCCCGGCTGTGCGCCGTGCTGCTGGTTTTGACAGTCGGCGTCACGGCGCTGGTGCCTGCTGCTTTTGCGGCCAAGGCCCAGCTGCCCAGCCTGCCCAGCGACCAGTGCGTCGTGGACGATGCCAATGTCCTGAGCGACAGCACCACCACGACGATCGAGAACCTCAACGCCCAGCTGACCGAACAGTGCAGCGGGGCACAGATCGGTGTGCTGACCGTGGAGTACACGGGCAGCGTCTCCACTGAGGACTACGCCGTGCAGGCCGCCAACGCCTGGGGGCTGGGCAGTTCCAGCAACAACAACGGTGTGCTCATCCTTCTGGTGATGCAGTCCCAGCAGTATGCAGACGGCGACTATTATCTGGCGACAGGCGACGGTTTCCGCAACACCACACTGGAAAAGCAGGCCAGCGCCATTGCGCAGACCATGGAGGACAGCTTTGCGGCGGGCGACTATGACGCCGCCGTGACCACCTGTGCCCAGAATGTGGCCAGCACCATTGCCGACATCTACGGCGTGACCCTGAGTGGCACGACCGGCAGCACCGGCACAGTGGGCAATGGCAATACGGGCAGTTACAATGATTCCTATTACGATGCCCCGGCGGCATCCTATCAATCGCCCTTCGTGACGCTTCTGTCCGTTCTGGTCATCCTGTTTGCCCTGAAGGTGATCTTCAGCGGCATCCGGCATGGCATGGGCGGTGGCGGTTTCGGCCCCTTCTTTGGCTTTGGCCTGGGCTACGGTCTGGGTAGCCGGCGCCGCCGCAGACCTCCGTATGACGACTGGGGCCCCGGCGGCCCGCGCGGCCCCAGAGGCCCCCGCCCGCCCCGTCCGCCGCGCGGCGGCGGGCCGCGTCCTCCCCGTGGGGGCGGCGGCTTCGGCGGCGGTTCCTTTGGCGGCGGCATGGGCGGCGGACGCTCCGGCGGCAGTTTTGGCGGCGGCGGGAGCTTCCACGCAGGCGGCGGCTCGTTCCATGGCGGCGGCGGTGGCCGCGGCAGATAAGCAAAAAAATGGCTGTGCAGCCGGGCTGCACAGCCATTTTTTGTTCGGTTGAGATTACTTGGTGCCGTAGATACGGTCGCCTGCGTCACCCAGGCCGGGCACGATGTAACCGTTCTCGTTCAGGTGGTCATCCTTGGCACCCAGATAGATATCGACATCGGGGTGTGCCTTGTGCAGGGCCTCAATGCCTTCCGGAGCAGCGATCAGGCCGATGAACTTGATCCGCTTTGCGCCGTGCTTCTTGATCTGGCTGATGGCGTCGATGGCGCTGCCGCCGGTGGCCAGCATCGGGTCCAGGACCAGGACGTCGCGCTCGGCGATATCCTGGGGCAGCTTGCAGAAGTACTCCACGGGCTGCAGGGTGGTCTCGTCGCGGTACAGGCCGATGAAGCCGACCTTTGCGGCGGGCAGCAGGGTCAGCATACCGTCCAGCATACCCATGCCTGCGCGCAGGATGGGCACCAGAGCCAGCTTGCGGCCAGCCAGGACCTTGGTCTTTGCCATGGTGATGGGCGTCTCGATCTCGACCTCTTCCAGAGGCAGGTCACGGGTGGCTTCGTAGCACAGCAGGGTCGCGATCTCGCCAACGAGGTCACGGAACTCCTTGGTGCCGGTCTGCTTGTTGCGAAGCAGGCTGATCTTGTGCTGCAGCAGGGGATGCTCAACGATCATAGGGGTCATAATAAACGCTCCTTTTTTATTGGATAAAACCTCTCAGTCTCGCCTTCGGCTCGCCAGCGATGACGGAGAGGTCGAACGGACAAGTTTACCGGTTCTCGATCGCCATCAGCTTGGCGATGCGGTTGGCGTGGCGGCCGCCCTCGAACGGGGTGTTCAGGAACAGATCCACCAGCTGGCAGGCCAGGCCGGGGCCGACGACGCGGCCGCCCATGCACAGGGCATTGGCATCGTTGTGGCGGCGGGTGTACTCACAGCTGAAGCTGTCGGAGCAGCAGCAGGCGCGGATGCCCTTGACCTTGTTGGCGGCCATGCTGATGCCGACACCGGTGCCGCAGAACAGCAGGGCCTTGCTGCACTGGCCGCTCACAACGGCGTCGCAGGCGGGCAGGGCCATATCGGGATAATCCACGCTGGCGGTGCTGTGGGTGCCGAAGTCGATGTACTCCAGCCCCAGCTCGTCCAGATGAGCCTTGACGGCTTCTTTCAGTTCAAATCCGCCGTGGTCAGCGGCGAGAGCAATGGGTTTTGCCATGGTCTTAGTCCTTTCCATTATCCGTTTTGATGTTCTGGGCGGCTTCGGCGGCAAGGCGCTCGGCGCGTTCCCGCTCGGCCTGGCTCAGCCGGTGGTAATCCGGCAGAAGGGCTTCGGGCAGGACGGCTTCGCCCCGCTCGGCCATCTGCTTTGCCACCAGCGCAACGGCTGCGGCCCGCCCGCCCCGCAGGGCAGGCGGCACACAGAGCACACCCGGAACATTGCTGTATTTATTATAGCACAGAGATGCGCCATCACCAACAAAAAACAGGGGCTTTTTGCAATTTTCTACAAATTGGGCAAGGTCAGCCACGGCGCGGGCGTCGTCGTCCAGAAGCCGTGCGTGGGTGGCCAGGTCGAACGCAGCGCTGTATACCTGTGCGCGGCGGGCATCCAGTGCGCAGAGCACGGTGCCCTCGCCGGTGTGGGCTGCGGCCAGCGCTTCCAGCGTCGAGACCGGGGCGCAGAGCGTTTCGCGCGGGAAGGCAAGGCCCTTGACCGCAGCCAGCCCGATGCGCAGGCCGGTGAAGCTGCCGGGGCCGGCATTGACGCCGAACAGGTCGATGTCCTTGCAGCCCAGGCCGCAGAGGCGGAGGCAGCCGTCGATGAGGGGCATCAGCGTCTCGCTGTGGGTCATCCCGGCATCCAGATAGCACTCATACAGCAGGCGGTCGCCCTGCATCAGGGCCACGCCGACGGTCTTTCCGGCGGTGTCCACGGCTAAAATGTTCATAGTTCGACCCCCTCGATGGTGATGCGGCGGGTGGTATCGTCCAGCCGCTCGATGTGGATGCGGATCGGGTCTTCCAGCGCCAGCAGGTCGGCGAAATTCTCGCTCCACTCGGCGGCGACGATGGCCCCCTGATCCAGATAATCGTAGAACCCGGCCGCGCACAGGTCGTTCTCGGTGGAGATGCGGTAGAGGTCAAAATGTGCGAACGGGCGCGGGCCGCGGTAATAGTTCACGATGGCAAAGGTGGGGCTGCTGACCGGGTCGGTGCAGCCAAGGCCCTCGGCCAGGCCCTCGCAGAAAGCGGTCTTGCCTGCGCCGAGACCGCCGGTAAACGCGATGAGGGAGCCGTCCGGCAGGGCAGCGGCCAGCCGCCTGCCCAGTGCCACGGTCTCCTCCCGCGAAGTCGTGATGAATTGAGACATAAAATGCACTCCCATCTGGAGGCTCAATCCGCCCCGGCGGACCGGAGGCGGGACTGAGGGTTTGAAAAAGAGGATGGCAGATTTCTGCCATCCCCCAGTATACTATAAATCGCCTCAAAGTGCAACGCTTACGCGGCCTGCTGCACGGGCGTCTCGTCGGCAGGCTCTTCGATGATGGGCAGGGCCGCATCAGAATCGCCCAGCAGCATGGTGTAGGCCGCCGCCGCGTGGGGGCGCTTGCCGCCCTGCGCGGTGTACCAGACGAGGTCGTCTGTGCCATAGGTCGCCTGCGCGTGTGCTACGGCCTGCCCGATGCTCTGCCCCAGGATGAGGTAGTTGACCGTGTCCCACAGCATACTGCGGGAGTAAACGGTGTAGACATTGTTGACATAGCCCACCACAGCGGAGGCTCCGCCTGCCAGCAGGGCGTTTGCCATCGAGAGGTCGATGCTGTCGTCCACACCCAGGAACTCGCAGGTTTCGGAGTAGACGAGGGTGTCCTTCAGCTGGCCGAAGCGGTAGGCATTCTTGAAGAAGCCCGCCGTGACGCAGTACCGGCCGTTGATCTTGATGACCCGGTGGGTCAGCAGGTCAAAGCCGTAGAAGAGATCCCGCGTCATGCTGGATTCCTCCGTCAGCAGGATGACCGGTTCGGTGCGCAGCTTCCGGAACAGGCCGCGCGCGTAGGTGTAGTAGGCACCATGGGCGCTCAGGATGCACAGGTCGTACCGGTCCATCCGGCGCAGGTCTGCCACTGTGACCATCGTGTCGATGCGGGTGTTCAGCCCCATGGCCGTCCAGAAGCCTTTCATATAAGAGTAATAAGGATAGCGGGAGCTGTTGACCGTGTTGTCGAAGGCATAGTAGATCATGGCCGAACCAAGATTTCCGCGGGGGGCATTGGACATCTCCTGCAGATCGACCGAAGGCATCTGGGAGAGGGTCACAGCGGCGTTTTCCTCCTCCGGGTCATCCACGAGGATGCCGCCCTGCACACCGCAGCTGTAGGAGAAGCTGACCATGCCGTTCGCTTCGTCTATGTAGATCGAGCGCACCGAAACAAGGCCCTGTTCCGCCAGCTGCTGGAGCTGGGCCTGTGCGGCGGCAAAGCGCTCGGCGCGGGAGAGCGCAGCAAAATCGCCGCTGTCCGTCAGGGCCGCAACGGCGCTGTCCGCCTCCTGCATCTGGGCCGCATCCTCGCGGGTCAGGGTGTTGGAAACGGCCAAATCGTCCGCACCGGCTGCCAGTGCGGCAGTGGGGAAGAGGGCAGCGAGCAAAAAGCTCAATGCGCAGAGCGCAGATAAAAATCGTTGAACGGGTGCTTTCATGCAAAAAGTCCTCCAGAGGGCCTGCCGGTCGGCAGGGCTTCCACGTCCATTGTAGAGGGTCTGTTCTGCTTTGTCAAGGCCGGTCGGCAGGATTTTGCAAAGCTGTCACAGCCGCACGAAAAATCTGTGAAAAATACACCCCGTCTTGCGCAGAATCACGCATTGCTGTATAATACACTAAAATGGGGGAGCAGCGGAAAAAAGCTCCCCCTGCTGAAACACGAAAGGGCGGTGCTTCTTTGGAGAGCATTCAACGATATTTCAAACGAACGGATAAAGTGTACCTGCTGCTGTGCATTTTCAGCAGCGTAATGGCCTGTGTGGCGCTGTCGTCCTGGGCGGCGAAGCAGGGCAATGGATTTGCCGTGGATGAGCTTACGGGCCAGATCACCGGCATCGGCGACTACCGCCGCGCACTGGTGCAGGGCGTTTCGGCCCTCATCGGCATCGCGGTGGCGCTGCTGCTGTCCAATGTCGACTACCGCAGCCTCGTCAAAGTGTGGCCGGTGCATGTGGCCCTGACCTGGGGCCTGGTGCTGCCGACGCTGTTCATCCGGAACGTGACCGTCGGCCCGCTGACCATCGGCTACAATGCGGGCGACACCGACAACTACTCCTGGTACAAGCTGGGCGGCTTCACCCTGCAGCCCACCGAGCTGGCCAAGATCAGCTTCATCCTGACCTTTGCGATGCACCTGAACAATGTGCGGGGGCACATCAACGAGCCGAAGGAGCTGGGCAAGCTGCTGCTGCATCTGGCCGTCCCCATCCTCATCATCCATGTGCAGGGCGACGACGGCACGGCCATCATCTATGCCATCATCGGGTGCAGCATGATGTTTGCGGCGGGCCTGAGCTGGAAGTATATCATCGGGGCGCTGGCGGCAGCGGGCATGGCAATGGCGGCGGCCTTTGCCTTTTTCAGCGATAAGATCGGCAAGGGCTACCAGTGGTACCGCATCCTGGCTGTGCTGGACCCGGAGAACAAGACCGGCTGGGCCCCCAGCGAGGCCGTCTGGAAGAACATCATCTACCAGCAGCAGCGCGGCGAGATCGCGCTGGGCAGCGGCGGCATCTTCGGCAACGGGCTCTTTGGCGGCGGTTATTACAGTGTGCCCAACGCCCACAACGACTTCATCTTCAGCTGGATCGGCAACGTGACGGGCTTTGTGGGCTGCTGCGTGGTGCTGGGGGTGCTGTTCGCCATCGTCATCAAGACCTTTCTGACCGGTGCCCGCAGCGAAGATCTGCTGGGCACCTTCATCTGCGCCGGCATCGGCGGGGCGCTCATGGCCCAGATCACGGTCAATGTGGGGATGAACCTGCGCGTCCTGCCCGTCATCGGCGTCACCCTGCCGTTCTATTCGGCGGGCGGCAGCTCGGTGATGATGCTGTATATCTGTGTCGGGCTGGTGCTGTCGGTCTATATCCACAATACGAAAAAACTGTTTGGTTGATCAGGAAAAAGGAAAAGGGAGTTTATGGAAACATCTGCGGAAATGACCCTGCGGGAAAAGGGGATGAAGTACGTCAAGCAGTACGTCCTCATCACACTGAGCATCTCCATCATGTCGGTGGGCGTGTACTTCTTCAAGTTCCCCAACAACTTCGTCTTTGGCGGCGTGACCGGTACGGCGGCTCTGGTGGCCAAACTGACCCCGATGTCGGCCTCGGCCTTCTCCTCGGCGGCGAACCTCGTGCTGCTGGTGGTGGGCCTCATCTTTCTGGGCAAAGAGTTCGCCATGACCACGGGCTATGCGACCTTTGTGATGTCGGCGGAGCTGATGGCTTTTGAAAAGATTTGCCCCCTCAGCGGCCCGCTGTCCGACCAGCCCATGCTGGACCTGCTCTTCGCCATTGCGCTGCCGGCCATCGCCTCGGCACTGCTGTTCAATGTGGGCGCATCGTCCGGCGGCACCGATATCATCGCCCTCATCGTGGAGAAATACACCCACATCCACAGCATCGCGGTCGCGCTGTTCATCACCGACCTGTTCATGGTCATCGCGGCCTGCTTCGTCTTCGACCTGTACACGGCGCTCTATTCCTTCGTGGGTCTGACGGTCAAATCGCTGGTCATTGACGCTGTGCTGGAAAAGATCAAGATGTGCAAGGCCATCCTCATCGTCTGCGACGAAAAGCAACCCATCTGCGATTTCGTCATGCGCAAGCTGATGCGCGGCGCGACCTATACGCCCTGCTTCGGTGCCTACACCGATAAGCCCCACTACATCATCTACACCACCCTCACCCGCCACGAGGCCGACCAGCTGCAGGAGTTCATCCACAAAGAGCATCTGAACGCCTTCATGTCCATGCTGAGCACCACCGAGGTCTTCGGCAAGGGCTTCAACCATGCATAAGAGAAAATAATCCTCCGGACGCTGATGCAGTGCGCTGCACCGGCGTCTTTTTTTGGCCGGGAAGCGGAAAAGGCCGCGCCGGGGCGGCGGAGTCGGCATATCTTGTGTACAAGCGAAGTTTTTTGTGATTCTTAACGAATATTAAGGCGAAAACTATGATTCCTGTAAGATTCCGGGACTAATATAGAACCATCAGGAGCGGCCGCGATCCGGTGGGCCGCTGAATCGGTATGTACCACATCGAGGATGGAAGCGTAGAGTTTCTATAAGGACCAGACAAGGGGAGGGCACAACGCCTTCCCCTTGCTTGTTTTTGCTGGTTATAGTATACTGACCCTGAAATCAAAACAGCGGAGGGGACAACGATGGTACAGGTAGATCTCATCACCGGCTTTCTGGGAGCCGGAAAGACCACATTTCTGCGCCGGTACGCGGCATATCTGGTGGCACAGGGGCACAATGTCTGCATTCTGGAAAACGACTTCGGCGCCGTGAACGTGGACGCCATGCTGGTGCAGGACCTTCTGGGCGACCACTGCGAGATCGAGACGATCAGCGGCGGGTGTGACTGCGACACCCACCAGCGCCGGATGCGCACCAAGCTCATCTCCATGGCGATGCGCGGCTTTGACCGGGTACTCGTGGAGCCGAGCGGCATTTTTGACGTGGACGAGTTCTTCGATGTCCTGCGGGACGACCCGCTGGACCGGTGGTATCAGCTGGGCAATGTCATCGCCATCGTGGATGCGCTGCTGCCGGAGACCCTCTCGGCGCAGGCCGATTATATCCTGGCGTCCGAGGCGGCCAACGCAGGGAGGGTGGTGTTCAGCCGGAGCCAGCTGGCTGACGCTGCGGACATGCAGGCCGCACAGGAACATCTGCGCCGTGCATTGACCGCCTGCAAGTGCAGCCGGAGCTTCCAGCCCGGCGAGTTTCTGACCAAAGACTGGGCCGACCTGACGGATGCCGACTTCGCGGCCCTCGACCATTGCGGCTATCGGCAGGCCAGCTGCGAAAAGCTGCATTTTGACGAGCACAGGGCCTTTGGTTCGGCCTATTTTCTGGAATTGGGCCTGCCGCGGGAGCAGCTGGAACGGAACATCCCGTCGCTGTTCACCGACCCTGCCTGTGGCCATGTGCTGCGGGTGAAGGGCTTCGTGCGGGATGCAGGCGGCTGGGTGGAGCTGAACGCCACCGCCGACGGCCTGACCGCTGCGGGCATTCCCAATGGGCAGGAGGTGCTCATCGTCATTGGCGAGGGGCTGGAGAAGGAGAAGATCGAAGAGAAGCTGAAACGGTGAGGTATGGCCCTCTCAGGCGCTTCGCGCCAGCTCCCCCAGCGGGAGGCGGATGACCGCTCTGGCTCCATGGGGGTGGTTCTGTTCGAACACGGCAGTTCCGCCGTGGGCGGCGGCGATCTGCTCCACGACATGCAGGCCGAGGATGTGGGGAACATCCTCAGAGGATTCCGGCTCTTTGAGCGCGGCCAGCACGGCGGGCGGGTAGCCGACGCCGTCGTCGGTGAAGGTCAGGCAGAGCTGACGGCTGCGGACCTCGGCACACAGGCAGACGGTCACCGGCTGCGGGTTGTGCCGGACGCTGTTGCTGAGCAGGTTTTCCACCAGCCGCCCCAGAAGGGCGGGGTCTGCAGAGATTTGGGCCTGTTCGGCATCGAGGGTCTGGGTCAGCGAGAGGTCGCACTGGTCGGCCAGGGGGCTGTCGCAGAACTGGGCCACCAGCTGCCGCAGCAGCGGGCCGACGGTCAGCAGCTCCCGCCGGAGGGGCTGGGCTCCATATTGGAGCTTGCTGGTCAGGTTCAGATCGTCGATGAGGGTGCGCAGCCGCTCGCTCTGGGTGCGGATGCCACCGGCTTTCTGCCGTGCCGGGGCGGGCAGGGCTGCATCCTGCTCCAGTTGCTCGGCCCAGCCTAAGATCAGCGCCAGCGGGGTGCGCACATCGTGGCTGACGCCCGCGATCCACTGGGTGCGGGCATTGTCCCGCCGGGCAAGGGCCAGCAGTTCTCTGGCACCCCGCCAGCTGAGCAGAAAGCAGACGGCCAGTTCGGCCGCCAGCATCCCAAGCAGGCAGGGGAGGAGGAACCCGGCAACGTCGGTCAGCATCCCCGGCGAGGCGTAGGCCGTGTACTTCCACATGCTGCCCGGCTCCGTACCGGCCACGAACAGCCCGTAGTCCTCCGTCCAGCAGAAGACCGGGTAGTCGTCCAGATACCAGCGCGAGAACCGGGCCACATCGCTGGAGGTGTAGCGGCGGTCGAGCGTCCGGGGCAGTGCATAGCTCCAGATCACCCGGCCGTCGGCGTCCAGCACCATGGCCCAGGAGTAGCCGTCCATCCATTCTTCGGGGGTGTGCTGCGGGCCGAAGGCAAGGCCGTCGGCAGTCTGCACCATGGAATCGGCAATGTTGCTGTAAGAGTATTCCCGCTGGGGGCGCTGCCCTTCCCGCCAGAGCACCCAGCCCAAAAAGCTGGTGCCCAGCACGAACATCAGCAGCACGATGCTCACCGCCGCCAGCAGATACCGCCGGAGAAGGCGCGAAAAGGTTTTCATGAGCGTACCTCCCCGGCCAGTTTGTAGCCGATGCCCCGCACGGTGCGCAGAAACTGCGGCCTGCCGGGCAGGGGCTCCAGCTTTTCGCGCAGGTGGCGGATGTGGACGTTCAAACTGTTTTCACAGCCGTAGTAATCCGCGCCCCAGACGGCTTCGCACAGGGCGTCATAGGTCACGATGTGGCCCCGATTCTCGGCCAGCTTGCGCAGCAGAGCCAGTTCGGTGGCGGTCAGGGGCAGGGCGGAACCGTCCGGAAGCTGGACCAGCGCATCGTTGAGCTGGACGATGCGGTCCCCCAGTGTCAGCTGCTGCGAGGCACCCCGCGCCAGCTCGGTGCGGTAGACCCGCTGCAAAATGTGCTGTACCCGCAAGAGAAGCTCCTGCATGAGGAAGGGTTTGGTCAGATAATCGTCTGCGCCAAGGCCCAGCCCGAACAGCCGGTCTGCATCGGCATCCCGTGCGGAGAGGAACAATGCCGGAACGTCCGCTTTTGCCCGCAGCGCCCGGAACAGCGAAAACCCATCGCCGTCCGGCAGGTTGATGTCCAGCACCATCAAGTGGGGCGGTGCGGCGTCGAAGGCAACCCGCGCAGCGGCACAGGTGACTGCGGTGCGGATGTGGTGATACCCGGCTCCGCTCAGCTGTTCGCAGAGCAGGCGGAGCAGGTCCGGGTTGTCGTCCACCAGAAGAAGTTCGGCATCATAGATGGAAGTCATAGCGTTCGTGTTCCTTTGTGCGTTTTTTCTTCACTATACCACAAATGGCCCGGCAGAGCAGCGCTTTGCCGAAAATTTAAGGCCAAATTAAGCTCGGCTTCCGGGTGGATTAAGGCAGCGGGTGTATCCTGAACGTGTTCCGAACAACAGGAAACACGAAAAGGAGCGGATAGCATGAAATCTGTGATCGAAACGCACGACCTTTGCAAAAGCTACCATGGTCACCCGGTGGTGGACCATTTGAACCTGACCGTCCCGCAAGGGTGTGTCTACGGCTTTTTAGGCCCCAACGGTGCGGGCAAATCCACCAGCATGAAGATGCTGCTGGGGCTGGTGCACCCCACCGGCGGCAGCGTGGAACTGCTGGGCCATACCATGAACGAAACAAACCGCATCCCCCTGCTGCGGCAGACCGGAAGCCTGATCGAATCCCCCTCCGGCTATCTGCATCTGACGGCCCGGGAAAATCTGGCCATCGTGGCCGACCTGAAAGGCGTTGCCCACAAGGACATCGACCGGGTGCTGGAGATCGTCCACCTGACTGCCGATGCCAACCGGAAGGTGGGGCAGTATTCGTTGGGCATGAAGCAGCGGCTCGGCATTGCCATGGCTCTGCTGGGCAGCCCCAATCTTCTGATCCTGGACGAGCCGACCAATGGTCTGGACCCGGCCGGCATTCAGGAAATGCGCAGCCTGATCTCCTCCATGCCGGAAACCACCGGGGCAACCGTGCTGATCTCCAGCCACCTATTGGGCGAGATCGAGCAGATGGTCACGCAGGTGGGCATCCTCAACCACGGAAAGATGCTGTTTGAGGGCTCTTTGCAGGCCTTGCAGAAGCACAGCCGCGGCGGGATCCTGCTGCGGGTGCTGGATGTTCCCAAAAGCATTGCGGTGCTGAACCGACAGGGCATCCGGGCGGTGACACAGGCGCAGCACCCGGATGTGCTGGAACTGCCCGCCCTGCCGGACGAAGCACTGGCGGCACTGGTGAGCACGCTGGCCGAAAACAGTGTCGGTGTGGTCGGGCTGACCGCCCAGACAAAGAATCTGGAAGAGATCTTCCTCAGCCTGACCCAGAACCATGGGGAGGTGGCCTGAGATGCTGCGTTCCTTTCATGCTGAACTTCAGAAGGCGCACCGGCGGCACGATCTGCTGCTCTGCCTGCTGGTGCCCCTCATCATGATCTTATGGGTGGGCGGGCTTGCTCCCTCTGACCCTGGAGAACTGGCCAACGGTTATAGCGCCCTGTTTTACAGCATCCCGGTCATCGAGGCCATTCTGATGCCGGTGCTGATGGCCGTGCTTGCCAGCCGCCTGTGGGAGATCGAGGTCAAAGGCAGTATGCCAAAGCTCCTCTACACCCTGCAGGAGCGCCGCAGCCTGTTTGCGGGCAAAGCCGCCTTTGGCCTGCTGGAAATTCTGCTGGTGACTCTGCTGGAAATGGGTGCCGCCGTCCTGCTGGGCATCGTGCACGGCTACACGGAAGCCTTTCCCACTGGGCAGCTGGTCTATCTGTTCGTCTGCACGCTGGCTGTGGACGCAATGCTCTTCTTTGGAGAATTTCTGCTGATGCTGTGGGTGGGCAATCCCCTGCCGGCGCTCTGCGTGGGCATCGTAGGGGCGCTGGTGGGGCTGT
>OGKE01000577.1_pt1 | contig 33723 bp, 30 predicted proteins | sample 1572341 | NCBI WGS metagenome assembly OGKE01 (sample SAMEA2582091, study PRJEB24529) | metagenome | biome: Human gut stool | place: China | collected 2011
CCACCTATGAGCAAGCTCATGTGGGTTTAGACCTTTTGACCCTGGTATCATATATATTACGCAGGATTCATGACTCATGCACAAACCCTGCGTATATTATTAACCAACCACTGATTCTTTCTAATCATATATCAGTGTATTCTAAAACTTTTATTTTACTGATCTTAGAATCTGAACTTATCTTCAAAGTATGCCTTAAGATCTTCTATCTTAACTCTTTCCTGCTGCATAGTATCTCTATCTCTTACTGTTACAGCATTATCCTCTTCAGAATCAAAGTCATATGTTATACAGAATGGAGTACCTATCTCATCCTGTCTTCTGTATCTCTTACCTATATTTCCTCTGTCATCAAACTCACAGTTATAGTACTTAGAAAGCTCTGCATATACCTTTTCTGCGCCTTCGTTAAGCTTCTTAGAAAGTGGTAATATACCTATCTTAACAGGTGCAAGTGCTGGATGGAAGTGAAGAACTGTTCTTACATCTCCACCTTCAAGCTCTTCTTCATCATAAGCTGAGCAAAGGAATGCAAGTGTAACTCTGTCTGCACCGAGTGATGGCTCGATAACATATGGAATATACTTCTCCTTAGCTTCGTCATCAAAGTATGACATATCTTCGCCTGATACTGTCTGATGCTGTGTAAGATCGTAGTCTGTTCTGTCTGCGATACCCCATAACTCACCCCATCCAAATGGGAATAAGAATTCGATATCTGTAGTACCCTTAGAATAGAAGCAGAGTTCTTCTGGTGAATGATCTCTTGCTCTCATCTCATCTTCCTTGATACCAAGTGCCTTAAGCCAGTCTATACAATACTGTCTCCAGTAAGTGAACCATTCAAGGTCTGTTCCAGGTTTACAGAAGAATTCAAGCTCCATCTGCTCAAACTCTCTTGTTCTGAATGTAAAGTTACCAGGTGTAATCTCGTTACGGAATGACTTACCTATCTGTCCGATACCAAAAGGTACTTTCTTTCTTGATGTTCTTTGTACATTCTTAAAGTTGACAAATATACCCTGTGCTGTTTCAGGTCTTAAGTATACTGTATTCTTAGCATCCTCTGTAACACCCTGAAATGTCTTAAACATAAGGTTAAACTGCCTTATATCTGTAAAGTTATGCTTTCCACAAGTAGGACAGCATATATTCTTCTCATCAATGAAGTTCTTCATCTGCTCCTGAGTCCATCCATCTACTGAACCGCCAAGATCATAATTATTCTCATCTGCCCAGTCTTCAATAAGCTTATCAGCTCTGAATCTTTCATGGCAATCCTTGCAATCCATAAGTGGATCTGAGAAACCGCCAAGATGTCCTGAAGCAACCCATGTCTGTGGATTCATAAGAATAGCACAGTCTACACCTACATTATATGGGCTTTCCTGTACAAACTTCTGCCACCACGCCTTTTTAACATTGTTCTTAAGCTCTACGCCAAGATTGCCGTAATCCCATGTATTCGCAAGACCACCATATATCTCTGAACCTGGGTATACAAAACCTCTCGCCTTAGCTAAGGCAACTATCTTTTCCATTGTCTTTTCCATATTCTAGATTCCTCCTAAAGTTGCGGACTGTCATACACCTGGGTGGTGTTGCTATCCTCACAATAATCTTTTTAATTCTATACCATTCTTATATATATTTCAACCAGCAAACTCAAAAACCTTATAGTCCATAAAACAAAAAACATCTTAGTCCACACATAAGGCTTCATAAATATCTATGACTCCCATGGTCTGATTCTATATTCCGCACCTATCTTATCACATATTTTCCTGCACTCTTCTTCCTTTTCATGTGATATAGTCGTATCAACCGTAGTCATAACCACGTGGAGTCTGTTTTTTACGCACTCATTTGCAAAGCTTATCATAGCATCGAAGGTCTTATCACCAAATCTGCTTCTTACAAGCTTATGGTACTCATCCTTATCCGGATCATTAAGGCTTATTGATACGGTATCAATAAGTCCCGGCATTTCTGCTGCTATATCTCTTGCATTGATAAGATTACCTGCTCCGTTGGTGTTTATTCTTATAGGCTTGTTATATGTTTTTTTAACATATGCTGCCACTTCTCTTATTTTATCCCACACTTCTGTAGGTTCACCAAAGCCGCAGAATACAACCTCTCCGAAGTCCTCCATATTCCACTTATCAAACTCTGCAATAACCTCATTTACATCAGGTTCCCTTTCAAGCCACAGCCTGTCTGATTCACCTATTCTGTCCATAGTCTGTCTTAAACAGAATGTACATGCAAAAGGACATTTGTTAGTCATATTGACATATAGATTATTGTGTACCTTATATAATATTTCCATAATTATTTTATCCTCTTTTCTTATAAGCTATGAAAAATGCACATCTTAACATTGCACAATCTTATCCATAAAAAACACTTACTATCTTAATGTAGTAAGAAGCTCTTCAAAGCATACTCCGTCAGTAACTGGTATATCCAGCTCTATTGACTTTAATATGCATTTCTTTATAAACTGTGAAGCTTTCTTTACTGATGTATGAAAATCCACACCATTCACCGCATCAGCCGCCAGTATTGATGCAAATATATCTCCCGTTCCTGACCTTTGTGTTCCAACCTTCATAGTCTTTATCTCATAGCCTTCGCTTCCCTTTTCATAACAGTAGTTAGCTATATACTTACCTCTTACTATTCCAGTTATAGCTATCTTTGATGGTCCCATATCTGATAACTTCTTTGCTATACGAAAAAGCTCCCTGCCAGGACATTTTTCATCATATTCCTCATCTGTAAGTATACATGCCTCTGTAAGATTAGGTGTAAGTATATCTGCGTACTTTACAAGTTTCTTCATCTCTGTACATGTCTGCGTTGTGTATGTTGAATACAGCTTGCCATAATCACCCATAACCGGATCGACAAGTATAATATTTTCATCAGTCTTAAATGTTTTAAAAAAATCTTCAACTATCTTTATCTGTCTGTGTGAACCAAGAAATCCCGAACATATTCCATCAAACTTAAGATTAAGTTTTTTCCATTCAGCAATATACGCTGGCATACTATCTGTAAAATCTTCAAAATAAAAGCTGTCAAATCCAGTATGATTCGACAAAACGGAAGTCGGGAGAGGACAGCACTGTACTTTAAGTGCAGATATAACAGGCAGTTCCACCGCTATGGAACATCTTCCGAATCCTGTATAATCATTGATTGCCGCTATCTTTTTCTGGTTGTTATGTCCCATATCAAGCCTCTTTTCTTTTTATAATGTCAGCATTTCTTTTGATTTAAACTTCTTATCAAACGTAACTGCAGCTATTCTTGATGTCACCATTCTTAATTCTGCCATAACCTCATCAGTCACAACAAATGTATACAGCTTATTAAGTGCCGCTGTAACTATATACTGCAATGTATATAATGTAGATGGCTGCAGCTTAATACCATCCTTCACCTTTGAATGACAATCACTGCAGAACATGCCATTATATGTATACGAATATGTATCCAGCTTATCATGCGAGCCGCAGCCCCGGCATGTAAAAAAATCAGGACACTCACCGTTGACAGATATCATGCGAATTTCATATATAAACCTTATAAGTTCGTTTGGTATAGACTTATTCGTAAGTGCTTTAAAAGACACATATAAAAGATTCAGCATCTGTGCGGCATCCAGATTCTCTTTTCCATAATATTCTGCTATCTCTGCAAAGTAATATCCATACCACACACTGTCAAGGTCACTTACGAGTTCCTCAAAGTAATTCTTAACCTCTGCTTTGAATATAGTATAAGAATCCCTGCCACGGTAACATTCAAAGGTTCCGAATATAAATGGTCTTGTAACACCGATAAGATGACTGTTTGGTCTTCTAGCGCCTTTGGCAAATGCTGATATCTTACCAAGTTCTTTGCTAAGTATCACTATTCTTCTGTCATACTCACCCACAGGCATACTGGACAATATAAAACCTGTTACCTGTACAATATCAGCCACCTTATCTGTCTCCTTTCACAATCACACTGCTATATCATAATCTGATATTTCCAACTGGTAACATATCATCTGTTATCCTTTAAATCCTTCTTATCATATCCGTAGTTTTTGATAAGAATATCACTGTCACGCCATTCCTTCTTAACCTTAACCCATAGCTTAAGATTAACTTTATTTCCAAGCTGTTTTTCTATCTCGTAACGTGCGTTCGTTCCGATCTTTTTAAGCATTTCACCACCCTTACCGATGATAATACCCTTATGTGAATCCCTCTCACATATAATCGTAGCATCTATATCAGTTATAATACCTTTTGGCGACTTTCTGTCCTTAAATGTGTCAATAACTACTGCTATACCATGAGGGATTTCTTCGTTAAGAGCATGAAGCGCTTTTTCCCTGATAAGCTCTGCAACTATCTGTCTCATAGGCTGGTCAGTTACAGTATCTTCATCATAGAACATAGGTCCATATGTAAGATACTTAAATATAGTATCAACAAGATCATCTACATTGTTTCCATTTCTTGCTGAAACAGGAATAATCTCATCGAATTCAAGCTCCTTACTGTAACAGTCTATAACAGGAAGCAGTTCCTCTTTCTTGACAGTATCAACCTTATTGATAACAAGAATCTTAGGAGATGATACTTTTTTAAGTTTTTCTATAATGTGCTGCTCACCAGCACCAATATAAGTTGAAGGCTCTACTATAAAGCATACAACATCAACTTCATTAATAGTCTTTTCTGCTGCTCCCACCATATATTCGCCAAGCTTGTTCTTTGCCTTGTGTATACCTGGTGTATCTACGAACACTATCTGTCCTCTCTTATCTGTATACACAGTCTGTATTCTGTTTCTTGTAGTCTGTGGCTTGTTAGATGTTATAGCTATCTTCTGACCTATAATATAGTTCATAAGTGTTGACTTACCCACATTAGGTCTTCCTATAAATGTTACAAAACCTGACTTTACGTTGTCGTTACCAGAAGCAGCACCGCCGCTTATTCCGCTGGCTTTAAGCATTTCATCTAAATTCATACGTTACTCCAATCATATTATTTTCCTTATACAACTGCTTTTTAGCAGCACCTTTAAAGATACATCATCTTATTTTATACTTTTGACCCTGGTGTCATCATATAATTAAATAAGTGGCTTAATAACATCAAACATATCCTTAGCTTCACTTATAGCCTTCTGTCCACCTACAACACACAGATAATCCTGCTTAACTGCAGCATCTATAAGCGGTGCAAGTGCTCTTATGCTCTCAACTGTTGCATCAAGCACCTGTGCTCTATCTTTTCTTAACATATCTATAGTTGTATGAGTCATATAATGTGTAAATGATCTCATACCCTTGGCAGAAGGTGTAAGTGGAGAATCCATCTCGCCGATAGTTCCTATAATAAACTTAACCATATCCCTGCGGCTTACATTGAAATTCTTAACGTACTCTGCTGCACCTTCAAATATCTCATTAGTCTTTGCAAGATTAGGATCCCTGTACGATACCATATAGAAATCTCCCTCTCTTGTAGAGCCACTCATGCACCCATAAGCACCACCCTTGACTCTTACATTAAGCCACAGATATTCATATGAGAATATAATCTTAAGTACCTTAAGCGCACCTGTATATTCATATCCTGCCTTAACAAAGTTACCACATCTTGCAACATACTGGACCTGTGAGGCTGCTGTATATGCAGTCTTTACATTAACCGGTGTATAATTTCTTTGTGCCACAGCAGTCTTTTCATCGTTCATATCGCCTGCTAACTTACTGTAAGCCTCTGCAAAAAGTCTGTAACCTTCATCATCTGCTGTAAGACTTACAATAACATTTGCCTTGTTAAATATAATCTTTACAAGCTCTGAAAGCTTGGCTGCTATATTTTCCTTATTATTATCAAATGTTTCATCAAGCTCCCTGATAAACTGATATGCCTTATAACCCTTTAACATATCTGAATAATAAGCTGAAGCTGAAAACTGCGCACAACCCTCAAGCATAGCTATGGAATGGCCTGAACCTGCCATAGTAGCCTCAAATCTTGACCTTATTCTTGCTATAATTTCTTTTAATCTCTTATAGTCTGTGAACTTAGTGTTATACATAATCTCTTTCATCATATCTAGAACAAAAGGAATTTTATCATATAACGCCTTACCCTTAAACTCATACATAATGCTGTTTTTACTAAAGTCTGCCTTGTCTGTATACACAGCGGCACTAGAAGATATTCCGCCACAGTTTATGTTAATCTCATTCATAAGCTCTGGATAAGTAAAGTTCTTAGTATCCATAAGACCTAATACACTGCCAAGAAGCCCCAGATAAGGAATATCTTCATCACTGACACCCTGTGTATTAAACGAAAGAAGTATATAAGCTATCTTATTAGTGAAAAGGTTATGATGTACCACCTTCATTCCTGCAACATCCTTTTCATCTATATACTGCTCTGCCGGCTCTCTTGATATATCCGACAGCTCAAGCATAGGAATTTTCTCAAGATTTTCTTTGCTTGATGGTGTATCCTGATACTCCTTAAGTGCCTTTGTATCCTTTACTAAAGCTTTAAGCTCATCCTCTGACAAAGTCTTTTTATATTCTGAAAGCTTCCTTGCTTCCTCTTCTTCCTTCTTCTTTTCAAGTCCATATTCAGGTACAAGACCTATAACTGACTTGTGGTTATTATTAAGAATATACTCCTCTATAAGTTTTTCAAAGTATCCCTTCTTAGCATCCTCTTTCAGCTCTTTAAATGTATCACCGGCTTCTATGTGGATAAATGGCTTTGATTCATCATACAACCAGCTGTCCATCATAGTAAGATAATACATAAGTCCCTTAGGATATGGACCATAATCAGCTTCCCTGTACTTAAACTCATAGTAGTTAATACCGGCAGCTATTGTTCTTTCGTTTATGCCGTTTTTTACCAGTTCTTTAAGTACATCCTCTATTATCTTAACAAATGTATCTTTATCCTTTTCATTCGCATTCTTGGCAACTATAGAATAAACCGGCTGATAAAGAGAGGTTTCAAAACTTGAATACACATCTGTGCTTATACCAGCATCTATAAGTGCCTGCTTAAGAGGTGCACCTGGTGTCATGACAAGTGCATAATCAAGTATCTGCATAGCAAGGTATAGCTTTGCATCAACAGAAGTACCAGTTACCACATTATATGAAAGATAGGTGTTGTCCTCTAATGGTTCATCGTCTGTTATAGCGTATGGCTTAGTTTCATATACAGGCTTGTCAAATGCTTTCTGAAGTGGAATATCTGCATGTATATCAACATCAGCTGCATCAAAGTCTGACAGATATTCTTCATCAAAATACTTAAGTCTTTCATCCACATCCATATCACCATACATATATATATAACTGTTAGATGGATGATAATACTCTTTATGATACTTTAAAAAATCCTCATACTTAAGTGTTGGGATAACCGCAGGATCACCACCTGACTCGTGGCAGTATACAGTATCAGGGAATAATGAATTAAAAGTATATCTTGAAAGCACATCATCTGCTGATGAAAATGCACCCTTCATCTCATTAAACACAACACCATTATACTTGACATCATCATCTACATCCTCAAGTTCATAGTGCCATCCCTCCTGCTTGAATATCTCTTCCCTGTTATACATATCAGGATAAAATACAGCATCCATATAAACATCCATAATATTCTTAAAATCCGTATCATTACAGCTTGCCACAGGATATACTGTCTTATCCGGATAAGTCATAGCATTAAGAAATGTGTTAAGTGAACCTTTGCACAATTCTACGAATGGGTCTTTAACAGGATATTTTCTTGAACCACACAGAGTCGAGTGTTCTATAATATGCTGCATACCTGTGTCATCATAAGGAGGTGTCTTAAAACCTATTGAAAATACTTTGTTATTATCATCATTGGATATAACAACAACTCTTGCGCCTGACTTTTTATGTCTTAATATAAGACCGGCTGAATTCATATCCTTAAGTACTTCTGCCTTAACAAGCTCATATTTGCCTTCCGCACATATCATGTCCGATTTCTTCAATTCTTCTATTTTCTTTAATACATCAAAACTCATCTGCTGACCTCTCTGACTTATATTACTATTAGCTTACCATCTGTTGACGTAGCAACACAATAACATAACCTTGTATCCATGTTAAAGAATATCTCCATAACCAATAAATGTAAATCTTTACTTTGCTTTGCAAGCAGCACAATCCTCTTAATATCACAGATAAATGTTATTGTAAAAAAAGGTAAGAGCTGTCTTTTTATACACTCTTACCACATTTTAACATATATATTCAATATTGTAATCTATTTTTAAAAATTTAAGATTTATCCGTAAATCTGTCCTTTTCTACCTGATTATCTCTCAGTGGTATATAGAAGTCTTCATATGCCATACGTACAGGAAGTACAACTGCAGCTATATCCACTAACACTAATACCAGTTCTATTAATAATGTTATGTAGAACCATTTATTCTTAAAGGCTCTCTCCAACTCTATTTTTAATAATGTTTTCATAAACATACTCCTCTCCGACGCCTATTCTTATAATAGTATTTTATTACCACGCCCCATAACTACCACAAGCGTCTTTATGTATCTAATACATATCTGCATTATATAACATTTTTCTGGCAATAACCGTGCAGGGTACATTATGTAGCCAAAAAGGTATATTTTGTCAAAAAGACTTCACATACTTTACACGCAAGTATGTGAAGTCTTTTTAATATTATTCAAGATTTTGCAATAACTCTATTGCCTCATAAACATTAGAAAATGTAACACTCTTCGTATTTAACCATTGGTTTCTGACATCTGTGTCCTCTAACCCCGGCAATCCATCAGCTGATAATGCTTTTATCTCTTTCCTTGAATTTTGTTCGTTAAGCTCAGATATACAACAACACCTCCGCCTTAAACCTGGTATCATCATTACTGAACTTAACCGTCCCATTGTATTTAGCAACGCATTTCCTGACATTAATCATGCCATATCCATGATTCTTAATCTCATCCAGCTTAGTAGATATATATCTGCCATCAATAATATTCTGGTCATGTATGCAGCTATTAACAATGTTAATACGCAGCATCCCCATCCGATACTTTATGACAATATCTATCTTAGGTTCATCTGTCTTTAATGCATTCTCGATTGCATTATCAAGCAGATTGCCAAGTATAATATTCATATCATATGCAACAAGTTCTGCATCCTCTGGAACGGTTATCTTTCTTGTAACCTGTATATTATTCTTCAGCGCTTTGCTGCACATATAATTAAGAATACCATCCAGCGCTACATTGCCGGTTCCAATCATATTATCAAGTACACTGGCATCATCTGTCATATCCTGTATATACTGGTTTAACTGTCCATATTCCCCTTGTGCTGCCAGTATCTGGATTTCTTTTAAATGACGTTTCATATCATGCCTTAATTCACGTACCTCTCTGTCATTGGCTATACTGTTGCTTATCTGACACTCATATATGTCCATCTGTTCCTTAAGCTTCATATTCTCCTGCTCATACTCGTAAGAATTAGTAACATACTCGAATAACTTGTATGACATTATATTCATCACAAGCAATGCACCACCCACGAACATAATTCCATCATGTGTCATGATAATATCACCAGCAATAATATACCATACCGATATACTTATCAAGGCAAGCACCAGAAGATATATCCAATGCCTGCCGAATCTGCCATGTGTCTTTACTTTATACATATTCTTAATTATAAGAATACACAGATACAATAACAACACGCTCACAAACTCACTGCTGGCACTTCCATTCCGAATAAGAATCGTGCCAGACATTATATAAGATGTTACAATATCACTGACACCGCACAGCGCCACATTCATGACTGATAATATAAGTTTCCTTATGATATCACCCTCATACGTATATACGATAAGATATATAATAATGAATTCTTCTATTATTCTTATATATAACGAATCAAATATAACATCCGTTGCAACAGCCGGCAAATACACGAACACAATCGTAACCAGCAATGCCTTCTTATTCTTATTATCCAGAAATATATTAGAATAATCAATAGCAAGTATTATCCTGATTATTCTTATAAGCATAAATACTATTATAATTTGCACAATCAAACACCCAGTTTCAGAATTTTATCCGTTACATCAGCTTTATATCCTCTGCTGATACTAAGCTTAGTCCCATTATCCATAATTACATATTCAGGTCTGCATTCCCTTATATGCCTGTAATTAACAATATATGACTGACCTATCTGTACGAAATATTCAGGAAGATTGTTAATCTCTTCCTTTATCTTTCCTACATATTCCCTGCTGGTTCCATCTGTCATAACCAGACGCATGTGCTTTCTTTCACTTTCCAGATATACTATATCTCCAACCAGTACCTTGTTAATCACCTTATTAACTCTGTATACATAGAAACGTCTGTCCTCGTTATTAATCTGCAGCAAAGAACTTATCGTGTCACTGACCTGCTGCTGTCTGACAGGCTTTATAAGAAAATCATACGGATGAATATTAAACAGCTGCATGGCATAGCTTGTCTTATATGATATATATACAATAGATAATGCTGAATCCTTAAGCTGTTCTCTTACATATCTGCCAATAGATATACCATTCATATCAGGCAGTTCAATATCAAGAAATAATATATCAAGAACAGTACCACCTTCAAGATCTTTTATCAGACTATCCCCTGATTCCCACATATATACATCTGCATAATCTTCACACTCAGCGAAATAATTATTGACATATTGTGATACCTCTTTACATATACTGTATTCATCATCACATATCCCTATTCTATAAAACATTTCTGTTACCTGATTATTCCCTTCTATAGCACATACAGCACATCACTTTTCTTAAGCTTTATAATACCATTAATAGTTTCTGTCTTGCAAACAGTTAATCACAGGATTACAATATATCACTCTTCTTAAACTTTATATTGCCTGCTATCACTGATATTATGCCAAGTATTACTGACATAAGCAGCATTATATATATATTATGTCCTTTATACGCTAATATTGAGCTGCGTTCAGCCATTAACCAGTTACCGGGCAGCAGAATATTATTAGAAAATACTGATAGTCCCTCCAGCATTATGATTATAACAAAGCTTAATACTGGTCCTGTATACAGACACAATGTCAGCTGGAACAGCCCTATACTAACAGATATTATCCATGGAAATAACACCACATATACGAGCAGGCTGACTGACATGCCATTTACCATATCTGGTGTCATAAGTGCTGTATCCTTAGGATACAGAATCCTGAATACTTCTGTATGGATACCTGACATTCCACCTTTGCCTATTATAGCAAAAATCATGGCTGAAAGATATATAAGAATATATACTATACTCACCGATACAGCTGTTGTAACACACTTACTCAGCCACCATACACTTTTCTTATTACTGTATACAAGAACATTCCTGCCTATACCCCTGCAGTCATTATACATATAATCCAGCACCATAATACCATTCATTATACACAGTGATATCCATACATACGGAATCTCCAGCTTGTTAATGTTCTGGGTAGTAACCCTCACACTTCCCCTTATCATATATAGTATATAATCATAGAAAGACACAACAAGTCCTGCATCCTTTATGGAAGGATTAACAGCAGCATAAGTATAGAACGTTATCATAAGTGCTGATATTATTCCTGCACACAGAAGTATGCGGTACTTGTTATATATTACAGCCCTTCTTATATCACTTGTCACGAATCTCTTAATATCCATCTATCTGCCCTCTTAACATATACTCCACAATCTCATTCTTCACTACCGATTACCAGATATGGAACTTCTCCCTTATACTTATTACGGTCTTCAATTTCACACTTAACCACAAGATTGTCATCTATATACTCATCAGCTGCTACATAACATAATTTAATATTATTTTCCTGCTGATATTCCATTCTTATTACCCCTTTATCAGACATACCCTCGGATATTATTCCTCTAGGTTCCCCTATTGTTTTATAAACACCGTCAACAAAATTACCAATTACCATACTTTGAGGTGCCAGATTATAAGTTTCCTGCATCATATTAATCATATTGATTTCAACAACTACATAATAATATCCACTTGTGAAGTTATTATCCGAATCCAGTTCTGTCTTCTCCTCCTGCTTATAATAATTAACACTCATTCCCGATGGCAGTCTCCTTGTAATATAGCTGTCTATATATTCTACATTGTACTTGTAATCCAATGTTGGTACTGATTTACCATTTACCTTTTCTGAATCATATTCCAGCATATATGAATCACCTTTATTTAACGATACAACTTCATCTTTATATACAGGTTCATTTTTAACTGTTCCATTGCTGCCTTTAGATATTATATTCTGTGTATCTTTTCTGAACACGTCATTCAGATAACCTTTCTTATACCCCATAACAGCTGTACCTATAAGCAGCAGTATAAGTATTGCTGATATTATGTAGCCTTTTATTCTATTCTTCATACTCATACACTTTACCTCTTTTATCCCAGATTAACATAAACTACTGGTGTCTTATTAATCTGCAGCTTATATTTCCATTCCTGTGGTGGTTTCTTTTTATCAGCAGCATCTCCCTTACTTATTACATATGGAAATATATACTGATGCTCTCCTTCCTGCAGGCTTTGATGAAAGCTTCTGTAAAGCTTATGTCCTGTATTTTTAAACCATCCATTATCTGCTTCTATTGACCAGAATACTGTCCATTCACCTTTTCTATTACTTACCTTATATAGTTCATAATCATATATGTTAATATCCGCATATACAAGTATTATATTTTCTATATTATCTGTATTATCAAGACTGTCTTCTGTATAAGGATACATGCTGACCAGTTCCTCAGGTGTAACACATTTATAAGAATCTATCCGCACTGAAAAACCAGCATTTTCATAATCATATGTTTCCGACATTCCAAGCTCTGTCACACTTACATATTTATGGTATTTAATATTCACTATAACCGCACTCACAAGCATAGACATATATATCATCACAATTATAACGATTATTATTCTCTTCCAATATTTCTTCATAATCTTCTCATACCCCATACTAAATGCACCTAAAACGCATCCTTCTTCTTAACCCTTACTATATAAGAGACACCTATGATTATCACAAGAACAGCCAGCTCCATACATAAAGGCACTATATAATTACTCTTAAGAAGACCTATACGTGACATTGCCGACATATATGGTCTGTTCAATGCACTGCCTATAACAAACTCTGCATAATATATAATAAAAGGTGAGAGCATAACTATTATTCCATTCGTCAGAATATATGCAAATACAAAACTTATGCAGCCTATTACACCGAATACCAAAGCTTCAAGTATTATATATAAACAGGCACTTAAAAATGGTTTCGTATAAAATAATTTTCCCAATCCAACATTTACATGTACACCATATATACAAGATGAAATAGTCGGATGTTCTAGTGGAAGAATCGCCGCTGTTGCTATAAACGATGTTGCAAGTATGATGAAAACAACCAGAAATCCTGTTATAAACTGTGTTATCAGCTTGCTTCCATAGTATAATTTCTTATCTGTCCTGCTTATGATGTTTCCAACATAGCATCCTTTAATATCAGAATATATAGTATATGAATATGGCACACTTATCAGAAGTGGGAATATAAGATGTAACATCTTATACATAGAACTGCAATTCGTCACCATCCATTTGCAATAAGTTCCCGGAAACTGATACCATGCCATATTAGTATATAAATCGTAACCTTCCCGTGTATAATATACTACAGAATATATATCTTTACCGACAAATACTAAGCCAATAAGTAAGCATATATAAAACCACTTATTTTTTAGCGCACGTTCTAATTCTATTTTTAAAAGTTTTTTCATAATATTCAAACTTCACTTTCATAATCTATAGCCATTATCAGAATTACCTTATATATTGTATAAGGTAATTCTGATAATATCAACTTATATCATATATTTAATTAGGTCCACCTACACTGTCAGGACTCCATAAGAAATCAACCCAGTAAGGACTATCTAAATCACTGCATGCCTTAATCGCAGCATAATTATAACCATTTTCTTTAACATAATTAGTCAAATAATACTCGTTATTATTTTCTTCGTTTCCTTTTCCATATACTTTATAATATACTAATTCAAAATCTTCATAATGTTCTGTTCCACCATCATTATCACTAGCCACAAGTGCTACTGCATAATCTCTTTTATCTGTTGACCATAAATGTTTAACGTAGCCATATGAATCATCTTCTTTGTATCTACCCACAGTATATGCCTCACTTATTCCGCTTGCCTCATCAAGATATAACTGAGCCTCCGTATCATAATGATTGTTAGCAAATGCCATAGAACCTACTGATGATACAGCTATAACCCCTGCAGCTACTGCCATCATCTTTGTTAATAATTTACGTACCATATTTTTTCTCCTTTATAATGTATTGTGCCTGATATTTATCCTATCCCCTCTCTCCTTTCCAACACTTACATCTATATCTTTCCCCAGCTGCTACACCATATTACAGTCTGACATTCTTAGTGTTTAATATCCTGCACACCTATATACTACACTTTTTATTATATCTTGTGTTCAACAAGGTATATTATGCACTCTAAAAGGTATATCTGGTAAATCATTTATAATATTGCCTCTTCTTAGAAAGAATCGCACCGGATATAACTAATGTCATACATACTGCCAACAGTATCAGTGTCTTGACGATAACCTTGCTCATGTAATACATCTGCATAACTCCCAGCTCCAGCCACATAACTCCATATCGGCTATAACAGCTATACGCACATATCAATATAACCACTATTATAACTGACCTTAACTTTCCTAACCGCATCTCACTTAACAGACCAATAATAGATACAAGCCATATCATCAATGCTCTTCTTATTATCATATTGAAATATATACATATATCACTGATGCCTATATCCAATGGCAGTTTTCTTCTCATTGCCCTTTTATAGAACATACTTCCCCATTCTGACCAGTTATCATATACACCAAGCATCATATATGCTGATATTATACTTACAGCATACATAATAACGGCATCTGCCAGTGCAACTATCAGTGCTGATGCACATTGGTATATGAATATTTTTTTCTTGGAATTATATCTTATAAGTATATTAGGCTTATTATCTATGTAAGTAAGTATCATTGTTTTAATAACACTTATGCCTATATATAACATTGTTGAGACAGGCCAACTTATCAACAACATGTCCTTCGCACATAATCCCGTTACCGATGCTGCTCTGAGCACCCTTATATTCCCATACGTAAATGCGAATGAAACTAATGCCATTATCATAATCCATAGCAACGCTTTATTCTTATACTGGTATTTAAGAAACACAACTATCCCTCTCATCGTCATCCCCCATTGTGTATAATAATCTCCATTCCTGTGCATCTTTTTTTCATGTATCTTTTATATGCATAAACGCTAATCACATATATGAATATACTATCATTAATAATTTATGCATTTTCATAATCATTGTCCTACAACATACTTATACTATACAGGTATTTTATAATTCTGTGTTGTAAAGGGTATAAGTTGTACGTTAAAAGGTATATTATGCATTATAATTCCATTTTTGAGTTGAAACTAAGGAAAAAATCTTAATAATGTGTGAATGAAAACATCTCATACAAAAAGGACTCCACATACCTGCCTAAACAGATACATGAAGTCCTTTTAAAATAACACTATTCAATTGTCATCTTAGCGATAATCTGAAATTATGTAGTCTGAACTAATTACTTAGAACGGATTTCCTTAACTAAAGCAACAGCTTCTGCTGTCATATCCTTAATCTTATCGAATTCTCCAGCCTTAACTAAGTCGCCCTTAACCATCCAAGAACCACCACAGCAGAAAATCTTATCGCATGATAAGAATTCTTCAAGGTTACCTGTGTTGATACCACCTGTAGGCATAATTCTTACATTAGTGTAAGCTGCGCACATAGCCTTAATCATCTTGATTCCGCCTGCTGCTGTAGCTGGGAAGAACTTAACTCTTGTAAGTCCTCTCTTAACTGCCTGAGCAAGTTCTGAAGGAGTTACGATACCTGGCATAACAGGAATATCCTTAGAGATACAGTAATCTACGATTTCTGGATCAAAGCCTGGGCTTACGATAACTGATGCACCTGCTGCAACAGCTCTGTCAACCTGCTCTGTTGTAAGTACTGTACCTGCTGCAAGTACCATATCTGGATATGCTTCATGCATAAGACGGATAGATTCCTCAGCTGCTGCTGTACGGAATGTAACTTCTGCACAAGGAAGTCCACCTTCTACTAAAGCCTTTGCTAAAGGAAGTGCATCCTTTGAATCATTCAATACTACTACTGGAATTACTCCAAGTTCTTCAAACTTATCTGCTATATTACTCATTATAATAATAGCCCCTTTCTTTAAATATTCGACTGAAACTTCTCAGTGTCTATGATTATATCACGATTCTTTAAAAACGACAATAAAATGATGTATTTCGCTTGTATTTTTATAGAAACCTTTTACTTAAAAAATCCTTTTTTCTTAGGACGTTTTCTTTCTTCACCTGTAAGTGTCTTTTCATATTCCACAAGTGCATCTTTCTGCTCTGCTGTAAGCTTAGTAGGTATATCAACTATAAGTGTGATATAATGGTCTCCTCTTGTATCCTTGTTTCTAAGTGTTGGCATACCTTTACCTCTGAGTCTTACTCTAGTACCAGATGCAGTACCTGGTTTAACCTCGTACAGTACTTCACCATCTACAGTCTTAACCTTCACTTCTCCACCAAGTACAGCTGTAGGGTAATCTATAACAACATCTGAGAAGATATTGTATCCATCTCTTTCAAATGCCGGATCAGACGATATCATAACAGCTACTAAAAGATCTCCTCTTGGACCACCGTTAGTTCCTGGCTCACCTTTACCCTGTATACGAACACACTGTCCGTTATCTATACCAGCTGGTATATTAACTTCGATAGTCTTCTTGCTGCTTATATATCCTGTACCATAACAGTCTGGACATTTTTCCTTGATTATCTTTCCTGTTCCGTGACAGTCTGGACAAGGCTGTACGCTCTGCATCATGCCAAGGAATGACTGCTGTGTCATAGTTACCTGACCACGTCCGCCACACTTCTTACATGTTTCTGGACTTGTACCAGGCTTCGCACCTGTTCCGTGGCACTTTGTACACTCATCCTTAAGTGTTACATCTATCTTCTTCTTAGTTCCTGTTACAGATTCTGCAAATGTGATTCTGACATTTACTCTTAAGTCAGCGCCTCGTCTTGGTCCGTTACTGTTACGTCCACGGCTTCCACCGCCGCCAAACATTCCGCCGAAGATATCTCCAAATATATCTCCCATATCGCCAAAGTCAAAGCCACCAAAGCCACCAGCTCCGCCAGCACCTCCTGCGCCACCATCAAAGGCTGCATGACCAAACTGATCGTACTGTCTTCTCTTATCCGGGTCACTAAGCACAGCATAAGCCTCTGATGCTTCCTTAAACTTTGCTTCTGCTTCCTTATCACCAGGATTCATATCCGGATGATACTTTTTAGCTAACTGTCTATACGCTCTTTTAATGGCTGCATCATCTGCATCCTTAGATACTCCAAGGACTTCATAATAATCTCTTTTTTCTGCCATATAGGTTCCGCCTTTCTATACCCGAAAGGAGTCAGGTACCCTGATATGAGTCCTGACTTCCTTTCTGATTTCATCTATAATTGTCAAGTCTTAAGAAGTCTTTATATAACTCCATACCAATCATTGTTAATTACATTAACCCTGATATTATAACCTTCAATAATCATAGACCCCATCATATTTATTACTTAATTATACTTCCTTGTAGTCACCATCTACAACATCATCACCATAAGGTGTGCTGCCGCCCTGTGCACCTGCATCAGAACCTGCACCTGCTCCCATATCAGGACCAGCACCTGCTGCACCACCTGCTGCCTGGTTAGCCTCATACATCTTAGCAAAAAGATTCTGTGCTGATGTCATAAGCTTTTCCTTAGCTGCCTTTATTTCATCAACCTGGGCATCTGTCATGTTCTCAGCATCTGTTGATTCAACAAGTGACTTAAGTGCGTTAAGGTCTGCCTCAACATTTGCCTTATCGTTAGCATCAAGCTTATCACCTGCTTCATCAAGAGCCTTCTGTGTCTGGAATACCATAGAGTCAGCTTCGTTACGAACTTCGATAGCTTCCTTACGTTTCTTATCCTGAGCTTCAAACTCAGCAGCTTCCTTAACAGCCTTATCGATATCTTCATCAGACATGTTAGAACCAGCTGTTATTGTGATATGCTGTTCCTTACCTGTACCAAGATCCTTAGCTGATACATTTACGATACCATTAGCATCGATATCGAATGTAACTTCAATCTGAGGAACACCTCTTCTTGCTGGAGGTATACCATCAAGTCTGAACTGTCCAAGTGACTTGTTATCCTTGGCAAACTGTCTTTCACCCTGTACTACGTTGATATCAACGGCTGTCTGGTTATCAGCAGCTGTAGAGAATATCTGGCTCTTCTTTGTAGGAATAGTTGTATTTCTCTCGATAAGTCTTGTAGCAATACCACCCATAGTTTCGATAGAAAGTGAAAGTGGTGTTACATCAAGAAGAAGGATATCACCAGCACCAGCATCGCCAGCAAGCTTACCACCCTGGATAGAAGCACCTATAGCAACACATTCATCTGGGTTAAGTGACTTGTTAGGCTCATGACCTGTTAACTGCTTTACTTTATCCTGTACAGCTGGGATTCTTGTAGAACCACCAACTAATAATACCTTTGAAAGTTCTGAAGCTGTAAGACCTGCATCTGAAAGTGCATTCTTAACTGGTTCAGCTGTCTTTTCTACTAAGTCATGTGTAAGTTCATCGAACTTAGCTCTTGTAAGTGTCATATCAAAATGCTTTGGACCCTCAGCTGTTGCTGTGATGTATGGAAGGTTGATATTTGTCTGCATAGCACTTGATAATTCCTTCTTAGCCTGCTCAGCAGCAACCTTTAATCTCTGGAGTGCCATTGTATCCTTAGAAAGATCAACGCCTTCCTTAGCCTTGAAGTCCTCTAACATGTACTGTGTAACAGCATTATCAAAGTCATCACCACCAAGTCTGTTGTTACCAGCTGTAGCAAGAACTTCGATTACACCATCACCGATTTCAATGATAGATACATCGAATGTACCGCCACCAAGGTCATACACCATAATCTTCTGTTCATGTTCGTTATCAAGACCATAAGCTAATGCAGCTGCTGTAGGCTCGTTGATAATTCTCTTAACATCAAGTCCTGCAATCTTACCTGCATCCTTAGTTGCCTGTCTCTGTGCATCGTTGAAGTAAGCTGGAACTGTGATAACAGCTTCTGAAACTGTCTCACCAAGATAGCTCTCAGCATCAGCCTTTAACTTCTGAAGAATCATAGCTGAGATTTCCTGTGGTGTATACTTCTTACCATCAATATCTACTTTATAATCTGTACCCATATGTCTCTTGATTGAAGAGATTGTCTTGTCTGCATTAGTAACTGCCTGACGCTTTGCAGGATCACCTACTAATCTTTCACCATTCTTTGTAAATGCGACTACTGATGGAGTTGTTCTGATACCCTCTGTGTTTGTAATAACAACTGGCTTACCACCTTCCATAACAGCTACGCATGAATTTGTTGTACCTAAATCTATACCAATAATCTTGCCCATAATTATCTTCCTTTCTGTGCCTTATAAATGCAGCACACTTTAATACATAATAAATCATTTTATTGTTACTTACATTTTTTTATGGTAAAAGCTCAAAACTTATACACATCAACTACATATTCTGATGTATCGTTTCAGCCATGCTTATATATAAAACCTCTGCCATGCCTGTTAGTTAGCAACCTTTACCATGCTGTGGCGGATAACCACATCTCTATATGTGTAACCCTTCTCGAACTCTTCCACGATGATATTCTCACCCTGTGAATCATCCTCCACATGCATTACTGCATTATGGAAATCCGGGTCAAACTCAGAACCAAGTGCCTCTATCGGCTTAACCTGTAAGTCTTCAAGCATTTTCATAGTCTGCTTATAAACCATATCCATGCCTTTGGCAAATGGTGTCTGTAACTCTTCCTCTGTTACTGACTTAAAGCCTCGTTCAAAATTATCAACTATCGGAAGTAACTTCTTTATAACATCCGATGCTCCCATCTCAAACATTGCTGACTTTTCTTTGTCAGTACGCTTTCTGTAGTTGTCAAACTCAGCCATCTGACGCTTTAATCTGTCATTAAGATCTTCTATAACAGCGTCCTTCTGGTCCTTTTTATTATTATTTATATCAACTGTTTCCTCCGCTCCCTTCGCATCACTTGCGTTGAAAGACTGTGCATCCTCCTTCACATCTGCGTCGGATGAGCCCTGAGTTTCTACAGTATCAGCGTCTTTATTATCTGTGTTAGCAGCATTGGCATCTGTTGTTGTATCAGCTGCTTCATTGTCTGCTTTCTTTATATCTTTTTCTTCAACATTATTCATGTTTTTTTCCTTCTTAGACACTTAACTCCTCACCTTTCTATGATTTCTTGAATACATCATCTAACTGCGTTCTCATATTCTTCAAGGTTTCTACAACCTTTTCATAATCCATACGCTTAGGTCCGATGATTCCGATTGTTCCTTTCATGCCATCCTGCAGCTCATATGTTGCTGTGACAACGCTGCAGTCTTTCATGGACTCAACCGGTGTTTCATTTCCTATATATACCTGAATCCCATGGTTAGAACTGCCATCGCTTTCCTGACCTGCTGCATCATCATCAACTACCAGGTCTGATAAGCTCTGTTTTTCTTCCAGGGCATATATAAGCTCACTTGCTTTAGTTGAATCACTAAGTTCTGGATACTTAAATATATTAGTAGCACCACTTGTGTATATCTTAAGATCATCTGCACTGTTTATGGTTTCTACTATCGCATCAAGAACCTCTTTGACAAGTTTAATATGTTCACCTGCCTGATTCTCCATCTTGGAAACAATACTTAAGTTCATCTGCTCAAGGGTAAGTCCTGTAAGTGTTGTGTTAAGAAGAATGTTAAGCTTTAACAGATTCTCCTGCGACAGATCCTCACTAACTGTTATAACCTTATTTCTTATAAGGTTACCCTCCATGACTATTACAGCTAATATCTTATCAGACTCAAGCTGTGACAGCTGTACGAACTTTAACTTGTTGCCTGTTACCTTAGGCGATGTTACCATAGTCGCATAATTCGTATCCTTGGCTAACACCTTGGCAACATTCTGAAGTAACTCTTCAACTCTCTCAACCTTTTCACCAAGAGCATCCTTCATGGTTGAAAGCTCTGCCTCCTTAGAAGCCATCTCACTTTCCCTTGATGCCACTTCAGTTTCCCTGTCTGTGATATTCTTTTCCTTTTCTGACATCATATCATCAACATAGAAACGATAACCTTTATCTGTAGGTATTCTACCTGCTGAAGTATGTGGCTGTACTATATATCCAAGTTCTTCAAGGTCTGCCATCTCATTCCTGATAGTAGCTGAGCTAAGCTTCATGTCTGTAAACTTAGAGATTGTTCTTGAACCTACCGGCTCGCCAGTTTCCAGATAATTCTTAATGACTGCCTTAAGTATCTTTACTTTACGCTCATCAAGCTGTTCATCAAGTGCCATGACATAACCTCCTTTTTCTTGTTGTTAGCACTCATTTATCTGGAGTGCTAATATCAACATAATTAAGGTATCACTTTGCAAGTGGTATGTCAACAACTAATTTAATTTTTTCTATAAATAAATTATAAACTTTATTAATGAACTATATGCAAGCCATCTTTATACCTGTTTTTGCTGCCGATTCGCTATTCATTAAAAATATCCATATAAAAACTGTTTACATAAAACTATTTACATAAAAGAACCTGGCATTTTACTGCCAGGCTCAGGTTTTGTTTATTTTTGATATTTTTATATATTAGATACCAAGAAACTTCTTTACTTCATCTGTCATTTCATTTACTTCACATACTGTATTATGAAGTACTGGAGCTGTTCTGATTTCTTCAATAGCATTAGGAACTTTTACCTTTGCAAGTTCACTTAACTTATCTACAAGCTCGAAATCACCCATAGCGGCATACTTAGGATCTATAGCCTCCATTACGCTTCTTGTGAACTTATATGGACTTGCTGTAGATGCTATGACTGTCTTAGTGTCATCATTAGTATCTGTCTTGTACTTGTTATAAACTGCTGCAGCTACTGCTGTATGAGTATCAATAACATATCCACATGTTTCATAAAGTTCTTTTATAGTAGCAGCATCCTCTGCCTCTGTAGCATAGTTGCCATAGAAGTCTGAAAGCTGTGCTTTCATATCTTCTGTTATCTCATACTTACCTGTTGTCTTAAGAGAATCCATAAGTTCTTTATTCTTTCCAGCATTATTTCCAGCTATTCTATATATAAGTCTTTCAAGGTTGCTTGAAATAAGAATATCCATAGATGGAGAAGTTGTAAGAACGAATTCTCTGTTTCTATCATATTCACCTGTTGTAAAGAAATCGTATAATACTTTATTCTCGTTAGAAGCACATATAAGCTTATTAATAGGAAGTCCCATATTCTTAGCATAAAATGCAGCAAGAATATTTCCAAAGTTACCAGTAGGAACTACTGCATTAATCTTCTCGCCTTCTTTTATCTCGCCATTGGCAAGGAGTCTTGCATACGCATATACATAATATACAATCTGAGGTACAAGTCGTCCTATATTGATAGAGTTAGCTGATGAGAACTGGAAGCCTGCATTATTCATAACCTTTTCAAGTTCTTTATCGCCAAATATATTCTTAACACCTGTCTGCGCATCATCAAAGTTACCCTTGATTCCGATAACGTGAGTGTTTGCACCCTTCTGTGTAACCATCTGCTTTTCCTGGATAGGACTTACACCATTCTTAGGGTAGAACACTACTATTCTTGTTCCCGGAACATCTGCAAAGCCTGCAAGTGCAGCCTTTCCTGTATCTCCTGATGTTGCTGTAAGGATTACTATTTCGTTCTTGACATCATTCTTCTTAGCTGATGTTGTAAGTAAGTGTGGTAATATAGATAAAGCCATATCTTTAAACGCAATAGTTGCGCCATGGAATAACTCCAGATAATAAGCTCCTTCTGCTTTAACTAATGGTGCTATCTCTTCAGTATCAAACTTAGAATCATAAGCCTTGTCAATACAGTTTTTTAACTCTTCCTCTGTAAAATCGTCAAGCATAAGCTTCATAACTTCGTAAGCAACTTCCTTGTAAGACATCTTTGAAAGTTCTTCTAAGCTCTTATCTAATGAAGGAATAGATTCTGGTACGAATAATCCGCCATCTGGAGCAAGTCCCTTTAATATAGCCTGTGAAGCTGTTACTCTTACATTATCATCCCTTGTACTTCTGTAAAATAAACTCATCTTGTATTCCACCTTTTTTATTTTATTGAGGTGAATCTTAATTATTCTGATGTCATATTTTGTTGTTCTATTTACCTGCATGTTTATATAATGTAAGCCTTGTCCATAAAACATATAACATTTTAATAATAAGATTCCTGCTAAAATGCTTTAAACAGAAATCATTATACAACAATGCGCACAGGAAAAACAATAGGCATATTGAATTATTCGCAATTTTATAATAAAATATATAGGATTGATAAATATTAAACAATATGTTTAAAGTACATATTTACATATTATTAATGTTATGAATGTTACGAATATTAAAAATACTACTAATGGGAGAATATAATATTGGCTACAGGTGTTTATAAAACAACTAAAAAAGACGGTTCTGTATATTACAGAGTTTCAATAACATATAAGAATAAGCATATAAGTATAGGTAGTTATGATGATGAATTTTTGGCATCTGCGGCATATGCTATAGCCAATGATGTCTTATATAAACCCGGCACCTACTATATTGACAAAGATATGCATACAACCTCATATAACCACATAGCAGCAGAATTATCAAACAACGCTTCACTCAAAAGCAGCAACATATCTGATGGCACTTCTGTTGATTTTTTTACTTTTTTCCCATATGCGAAATTCATAAGTCTCATTAACTTTCGTGATAACGGAATATATATAAAAACGCCTATTTACCTTTGTGATAAATCTTTCCTGTATTTTCTTAATCCTGAAAATATACTTACATTCTCAACTGATGATTTATTTTATTATTCACATCATACAATTCTGTGCCGTGGTGGATATTATTTTGTGAACGACTATGGCATGCAGACAAGCATACTTTCACGTTTTGGTATAAGAAATCATTCTGTTAAGGGCAGAGACTATATATTCCGCAACGGAGATGAGCATGACTACCGGTATGAAAACGTATGCGTAATAAATAAATATAACGGAGTAAACAAGATAGAAAAAAACGGAAGAACTTTTTTTCAAAGCCGTATACACATCAACGGCAATTATATAATAGGAATATATAAGTCAGAAAATGAAGCTGCCATAGCATATAATAAAGTTGTCGATATTCTTGAAAACATACAATCTGTATCATACACAAAAAACTATATTGAAGATATGTCATACATTACATACGCTTCTATTTATAACAGCATCAAAATTTCAAAAAAACTAACCGAATATATTGAAGGATTAAAGCAAAAAAGACCAGAATCATAATATTATCCATCATTGAATGTATTATGTGATTCTGATCTTTTATTATGCTTCAGCTTCGCCTACTCTTCTGCTTCATGGTGTGAATGATGCGAATGATGAGTATGGCTATGCGATGCTTTTTTCTTTAAGTTATTTTTTAATATTATTGTAAGTGCTATAAGCCCTGCCGATAAAACAAGGAAAAATATAGAAATATACACAAACATCAGCAGACTCTTATCTGCTGTTTTAATAAGCATATTATAATAATATGCCGGCGATATAGCCAGCCTTCTATATATGCCCTTAATATACAGATACATTGGAATGATTCCTGTCATGTATGCTGCTGCAAGTGTTGAATATGTTATATATCTTATTGCTCTATGCACATATCTATGATCCTTAATTATTATAAATACCGCAATCATTATAAGAACAAGGATTGCTGCAAGAACCTTAAAATATATATTATCAAACATTTTCCTCATGGAAACATAATAGTTAATAAATGTAATCCCAAGTGAAGATTTATAATTATCTTCTATCTGTGTAAGGAAGCCATCTATAGCAGTCTGCTGCTGGGTTCCTATTTCTATATTATTCTTTCTGGCATAATCTTCTATATTAGCATTAAGTCTTTCTCTTATCTGTGACGTATCTGGTGTATACATAGTACCTGCAAGCTGTGCTTCCAGATTATTCTGTATATCATCCTTTACTTCATTATAATAAAATACATTTTCAAAAACCTCAGCATGAAGCATCATAGGTCTTCCAAGCTGTTTGCTTGTTGACACTACATCTTCATATATTCCATTATAATAACCTGCAGCTGACATACTTTTATATATTGTATCCTTGTTAAATATACCCATATCAGCGCCAACAAGGTACCCACCTATAGAAAGCAGAACTGATAATATAAAAGAGACTATAATACTTACAACATAAAACTTTCTTTGTTTACTTTTAGCCATATAATCTCCTTAATAAATCAGATCTGGACCTGATGTTTTATTCGCATATACAAACAATCTCTGTGAATATGATGTTAATGGTGTGAAAGGATAACATGTATACATAACAAGAACTTCTCGACCAGCATCAAGCAATGTTGCTGACTTATCATTAGCATCTGCAACCTTGGTATCATATACAGTATATGTATATTCACCATACGATGTTATAACCTTAAACACATCGCCAATTTCTATATACTGGAAAGGATAAAAAGATGTTTCGTGATGTCCAGCTATAAGTATAGGCTTACCAAACCCAAATATGGATGAGCCAATATATTGGCCTACACCTATATCAAGTTCATCGCTTCTGTCACCATATCCGACTCTTTCGTTCATGTTAAGTCTTTCACAGATAAGTCTTGCGTATCCATCTCCTAACTTAGGCTGCATATCAGGAGAGTATGGTATAGACTCTGGCTGTGTCTCTTTAGTTTCCTCTGTGTTATAGTCCTCCGGTACAAGATCGGTGTTCTCATCACCTACAACTGTCTCACCATCTGTGGTAAGAAGTGATATTGTAGAACCTGCTGATTTGATATATGGGGAAAGGCAGAAATACACTATAACAATTCCCACTATAGAAAGAAATAATGGCACACATACGTATGCCATTACTCTTTTGAATGTTTTATTCATATTGAATAATATTAAGCAAATCTCTTCTTGCTTACTGCAACGCCACAAGCAACTAAGCCCATAGCTAATACAGCGATACCAGCAACAGTAGCTGTTGTAGTAGCTCCTGTAGCCTTAACTGGATTAGATGATACTGTGTACTGTGTACCCTTTGCATCTGTAACTGAAATAGTCTTGTCAGCAAAAGAAACCTTAGCACCTACTGCATGAGCAGCTGTTTCAATGTTAGCCTTAATCTTGCTAATCTGATCAGCTGAAAGATCAGCTACGCTCTTAGCATCACCAGCAGTTGCCTTAGCTGCCTTGATTTCATTCTTTACAGCAGTTGCCTGCTCAGCTGTAAGTTCATTGTTAGCAAGGAACTTTACTGCCTGATCATAATACTCACCTGTAACTCCAGCTTCTGTAAGAGCAGCCTTAACTTCATCGTTAGGTGTTGCTGCAAATGCTGTGATAGACATAGCAAGTACGAGTACTAATGAAAGTACTAATGTTGTGATTTTTTTCATCTTTTTTCTCCTTTTCTTTTTTTTGTATAAACATATAAAGAATAGGAACTATCCCCTATATGCCTTGTAAACTGGTTTAAACCAGTTCACATCATATTGTTTACGGTTTATAGAATACATCATACAGTTTCATACGTCAACTTTTTTGACAAATTTTTCATTATTTTTTCAAATACAATTGAATAATAATAATCAATTAGCTGTTTTTATTATTGATGTAATTAACTAACCCTTCGGCTTTTATAATCTTCTGCATAAACTCAGGAAATGCCTGACCCTGGAATGTCTGGCCTGTTGTCTTATCTGTTATAATACCACTGTCAAAATCTATGGCTACATCATCACCTGCATTAATAGCCTCAGCCGCTTCTTTACACTCTATAATAGGAAGTCCGATATTTATTGAATTTCTGTAGAATATTCTTGCAAATGTTTCTGCAATAACACAGCTTACACCTGCTGCCTTTATAGCGATAGGAGCATGCTCTCTTGAAGAACCACAGCCAAAATTCTTATTAGCAACGATTATATCTCCCTTTTTAACATTCTTAACGAAATCCTTATCTATATCCTCCATACAGTGAGTAGCAAGCTCAGCTGGATCAGAAGAATTAAGATATCTTGCAGGAATAATTACATCTGTATCTACATTGTCGCCGAATTTAAAAACTCTTCCTTCTGCTTTCATATTATCCTCGATTTCTGTGCACTATACCGCACTTATATATTTTATGATCATTTATACATTAGATGTCGGGGGACACCACCCCCTTTTATTTGGATACCTACGGATTGTTCCGTGCTACGCACTCCCACAATCCACCCAATATTCGCATATCGTGGGATTATCATCCCACTTTTATGCTCATATTGGGGCGGGTCACAAGGTCTTTCACCCACCTATGAGCGAGCTCATGTGTGTTTAGACCTTTTGACCCTGGTATCATTAAATTTTTATATATTTATTCCGAAATATATTACAGACAGGATTATAGAACGTATAGGGAGCGGAGGTTAAGTAACGGTTATATGTCAGTTTCAATATATGCAGGAGATTTTAATAAGGGTAATGTTAAAGATGGAGTGAATTCAGGTACATCTATTAACTATAAAGAGAATAACGCAGCCAGGGCATATGGTGTAAATGGAGCATTTGGCGGGGTTATAGTGTCTGATGGACAGGACAACAGCAGATTAAAGGACAACACATATGAGTCACTTTTAAAGGAAGCAGATGATGTCAGACAGCAGATCATGGATTCTGCAAAGACAGCACAGATAAGCTTTAAGGCACTTGTCAAGAAGCTTTCAGGAATGGAAGCAGTTGATATATCAGGAGAAGGATTTAATATCATGGATTCTTCACCAGATGAGATGGTATCCATAATAGATAAAATAAGGGTAGAGCTTGCCATGCATTCAGATGATTATGTGGCTTATGGTACAGGTGTAAGTAAGAGTACCATAGAAAAGGCAGCAGGTGTTGCCGGAGTTTCATCAGATGTAGTTGAAAGACTTAGTGGTGCAGGTGTAAGTATAGATGAGGATTCATTAAGAGAGGCACAGGCAGCACTTGATAAAGCTTCAGGTATAGTGGAGCTTTCAGAAAAGGCAAAGTATTATATGATATCCAACGATATAGCACCGACAATAGACGGAATATATAAAGCAGAGATGTCAGTTGCAGGACTTCCACAGAATTCAGGATATCAGATATCATTTCAGGAGTTCAATGCGATGAGACCACAGATAGAGTCTCTTATAGGAAAATCAGGACTTGCTGTTAATCTGCAGAATCTTAACAACGCACAGGAGCTTATCAACAATAATATACCAGTTACGGAAAAAACGCTTAAATATAAGGCTATGCTGGACACGCTTAATCTTGCTGGACTTTCAGATGCTGATGGACAGAGCAGGGTTCTTGACAAGATAGCTGACCAGATGGCTATTGGAGGAGAAGCCAGTGACACACCATTAACGAATGATCCGTCTATATGGGAGAATGTAAAATCAGCCATCGTAACACTTGCGGATGCAAGCTATGATGATATTATGAATGTTATATCATCAGGAAAAGCATTTACAATATCAAGTCTTAAGGTGGTTATGCAGGTTGGATGGAGTGCAGACAGCACTACATCAGGCAGACAGCAGGGTATGTATACAGATCAGGCGTCAATGTCAGCACAGAACCAGCAGGGTATATATACAGGTCAGCAGAATATATATGCAGGCCAGCAGGGTATGTCGGGACAGAATCAGCAGATAGCATATACGGGCCAGCCAGGGATGTATGGACAGAACAGTTATGCAGCGATGGGAAACTTTGGTGCATATCAGTACAGTCCTGAAAAGGCGTACAATACACTCCTTGAAGCAAGAATGCTTCTTACTGCCGGCTCTGGTATTATACTTGAACGAAACAACACACCACTTCTTTATACGCCTCTTGATGAGATCACAGAGAAACTTAAAACAATGGAGGCTGATGGTGCAGTTTACGCCGGAAATGTACAGATGTACAATGATGTGCTTGATGTCAGAAAGGCTCTTTATGACATTGAGATAGCACCAGCACAGATGTATGAAAAGCTTATGAACAGTGATCCATATAAGCTTAGTATATCTATGGTATCCAATGTCGCAAGCAGTTTAAGAAGTAGATATGCAAGGGCTATTGGTACTTATAAGACAGTTGGTACACAGATAAGGGAGGATCTTGATGATTCGATACTTAAGGCTGTTAATAATAGTGCCAATGGAATCATAGATAAGCTGGAACTTGAGAATACACAGGAAAACAGAGATGTTATAAAGCTTCTTGCATCTAATAATATTGATATAACTAAGGAGTCAGTAGAAAGAGCAAGAAAAATATATTCAACTCTTAATAATCTTGTAAACAATATGAAGCCTGAAACTGTTGTTAAGATGATAGATGCTGGTATTAACCCTATGAATACAGATATATGGACAGTAAACGATTATCTTAGCAGGATGAATCAGGGAGCTACTAAGGATAACGAAGAAAAATATTCAAGATTCCTGTATAAGCTTGAGAAAACAAGTGGAATAAGTGAAACAAAGAAAAAACAGTTTATCGGAATATATCAGATGATGAATATATTCACAAGAGATGCCGGAGTATGTGCAGGTGCACTTATGAAGCAGGGTAAAGAGATTACGATGGGTAATCTTATAAGTGCATACACAAGCCGCAAGCATTCAGGTATAGATGTGACAATAGATGATACGGTAGGCTTTACAAAGGAAGATAAGGATATGGTAAGTTATTTTGAATCCTTATTTGCAAAGTCACAGCAGTATATCACACCTAATACATTGAAAGAATCAGACATAAATACACCGATAGAAGACCAGCATGTTGAACATTTTGCAGAGAATCTTTTAGATAACTATGATGAAAAGCTGGAAAAGGAGCTTGATAGCAGTTATATACAGGATGTGACACAGAAGGCAGCAGATGCAGATGCTGAGGTTACAAGAGAGCTAAGAAGAGCAGGTATTAACGAGAATATAGGTAATATCAATGCCGTCAATGAGCTTCTTGCAACAGGAGAACTTATGGCATATACAAGAGCTCTTAAGGGAAAAGGAATAGGAAATGCTGATAAGTCAGGGCATAATCATGCTGATAAAAATAATAGCAGTAAAGCAGCATATATAGATAGCAGTGAAAAGCTTTCAGATGTGCTGTCAGGAAGAGAGAAGCTGGAGGCTCTGTATACGAATCTTGAAGAAGCAGCAGGAGATGAACTTGAGGAAGCTATAGAAAGTTCACTTACGGATACAGATGAAACACCAGTTGACTATGATACATTTGAAGAACTAAGAATAAGCAACAGACAGATAAGATATATAAGTAATCTTGCAAGAAAGAATGATTACCGTATTCCATATGTAAAGAATGGAAAAGCAGGTCTTATCAATCTTACATTCTTATCAGACAGCAGCGATAAGGGCAAAATATCTATTAAGATGGATACAGAGGCTTATGGAGAGCTGTCTATGGAAGCAAAGATTACAGGAAAAGATATAAGTCTGTTTGTAAAGCAGAATTCCAACACTGTACATCCTGATGACAGGAGCATTTATAAGAGCTTTGAAGAACTTGAAAATGTTTTAAAGCTGCAGCATGGAATGAATAGTGTAAGAATCAATACGGTAAGAGTTCCAGATGTCAATTATGTTACATATGAGAATTCAGGTGCATCGGTACCAGCAGATGAGCTTTACAGGATAGCACAGTCGGTTACAGGCGTATTCTTTGGAAAGTAAAAGAGCTGACAGAGAATAGAGCAGGGAGTAAAGAGTTCAGCTGCAGACGGATTAAAGAAATATAAAGAATATCCGATATACCTTATATGAGAGCAATCACGGAGGATTGATAATATAAATATAGATGGCATGGAAGCTATGTTTTTATAAGCAGAAATGGAGAATATATGAGAATAAATACAAATATATCAGCGATTATATCAAACAATGCATTACAGAAGGCGCAGAATTCTTTATCAGGTTCTATCCAGAGACTTTCTTCAGGCTATAAAATCAACAGCTCTGCTGATGATCCAGCAGGATGTGCCATATCAGAAAAGATGAGGATACAGATAAGAGGTCTTGAGCAGGCAAAGAATAATACTACAGATGGTATTTCAGTGCTTAACACAGCAGAAGGTGCTATTGTTGAGATACAGTCAATGCTTACACGTTTTAAAGAGCTTACAGTACAGGCAGCCAACGATGTTAACTCAGATGATGAGCGCTCAGCCATCCAGCAGGAGATTGACAACATTAATGCTGAGATAGACAGAATATCAGAGCAGACAGAATTCAATACACAGCCCCTTATCAATGGTAATCTTTCAAGAAGGGTATATTCCGACTATCAGGGGGTTAATCAGATTTCCATATCAGACAGCTTTACAGCTGGCATATATGGAGTGACTATCACACAGGATGCAAGACAGGCTGTAGCTGTGGGCAGCCAGATAACTATGTCTTCTACAGATACAATAAGCAGTGAGCAGGCAGGAACAATATCTGTTAATGGTTATCAGATAAATATATTAGAGGGTGATACACTTGATGTTGTTATGGATAGAATAATGACAGGTGTAGGACTTACTGGTGGAAAAGCATTTGCGGTATCGCAGACTACATCAGACACTAAAACTAACGGAACAGATTATGCTGGTTATAAGCCAGAAACTTCTTATACAGGAAACAGGCTTGTTATAATGACAGAGCAGTATGGAAGAGACCAGAAGCTTGATATTTCATGTGACAACGAAGAACTTGCAGGACTTCTTGGCATATCAGATGCATACGATCCAACAGGTCTTGGTAAATGTATACATGCAGAGGGCAGTGATGTTGAAGCCGAGTTTGCAAAGGCTGATGATGGAAGCAGGGCAGGCTTTGAGGATTCAGCTGTTATATCTACTAAAGGAACAAGGATTACAGTTAAGGATGTTAATAACAAAGAGTTTGTTATGGATATTCCTGGAAATGTTGCAGGAACAGTGTTTGATGATACAGTAGCTGCAAAGAAGAATGGAAAATCTGTGGCATCAGGCGGTACAGCAGCAGATATTAACCAGGAGGTTACAGATGTAGGAACTATGAGTATTCACGTAGGTGCTAATGAGAACCAGGTTATAGTTCTTGATATTCCTCCTATAACAACATATATGATAGGTACTGATAACATTAACGTAATGACAGGATATACAGCACAGCTTGCTATAGATACTGTAGATACTGCCATATCATATGTTAACTCAGTACGTTCAAAGATAGGTGCTTATGAAAACAGATTTGAGCATACCAATAATAACCTTGAGGTGTCTGATGAGAATGTAACTAAAGCATTGTCTGCAAAGATTGATACAGATATGGCAGAAGAAATGACAGAATATACTTCACAGACAGTTCTTACACAGGCAGCAACATCTATTCTTTCACAGGCTAATCAAAGACCATCAGAGGTGTTACAGCTTCTTCAGAAATAAATAAAAAAGTGGAACAATAATCCATATAAAACGTAGAGGAAAAACGTATAGGAGCCGGTTGTATGAATAACGATATGATAAGGACATATTCATATAGAATATCGCAGGCTACAAGGTCGCAGCTTGTTGTTATTACATATGATATTATAACAGACTATCTTAACGAAGCACTAAACGATGATGCCAGCAGTGGATATAAAGAGAAGCTTCATATGGCGATGCGTGGCATAGACCAGCTTATTACAGGGCTTGATATGGAGTATGAGATATCAGTGCAGTTGTATCAGCTGTATAATTACATGAAACGTACACTTATAAGTGCGCAGGTTTCCGGTGAACGCGATAGCGTAAGCAGAGTTATTACAATGCTTGGAAAGTTAAGGACCGCATTTCTTGAGGTGAGTCAGCTTGATGATTCCAAGCCACTTATGAAGAATACAGAGAAGGTATATTCAGGACTTACGTATTCAAGATATGGAGCTAACGAAACTGCACAGGATACGCTTAAAAGCAGGGGTTATAAGGTGTAAGAGGAAATGTTGTTTAATTGAATATTAGTTGGTGACGAACGGACGACAAATATAAGCTACAG
>OGKE01000625.1_pt1 | contig 31695 bp, 30 predicted proteins | sample 1572341 | NCBI WGS metagenome assembly OGKE01 (sample SAMEA2582091, study PRJEB24529) | metagenome | biome: Human gut stool | place: China | collected 2011
TCGGCAAGCTGGAAAAGCAGGGCAAGGCAGACAGCTATGTGTTCGGCTTTGAGGAGAGCTACGGCTACCTGACCGGCTCCTACGTCCGCGATAAGGATGGCGTGGACGGTGCCTATATGATCTGCGAGATGTTTAGCTATTATGCTACTAAGGGCATCAGCCTGCTGGACAAGCTGGACGAGTTGTACAAGGCTTACGGATACTGCCTGAACACCCTGCACAGCTATGAATTCGACGGTAGCGCCGGTTTTGCCAAGATGCAGAGCATTATGCAGGCATTCCGCGGCGACATCAAGGAGTTTGGCGGCAAGAAGGTCGTTAAGCTGCTGGACTACGCACTTGGTTTGGATGGCCTGCCCAAGTCCGATGTGCTCAAGTTTCTGCTGGAAGATAACTGCTCCATTGTGGTGCGCCCCTCCGGTACCGAGCCGAAGCTCAAGACCTATATTTCTGTCAGCGCGGAAAACAAGGAAGCTGCAGAGAAGATTGAGCTGGAGATCTGCAAGAGTGCGGAAGAGTATTTGAAATAAGGAATAGGGGAGAAAATAAAAATGAATGTTATTTTGCTTTCTGGAGGTTCCGGCAAGCGGCTCTGGCCTCTTTCCAACGATGTGCGCAGCAAGCAGTTTATCAAGCTATTTAAGAATAATGACGAGTATGAGTCTATGGTGCAGCGTGTCTACCGCCAGATTGCTACGGTGGATGCAGATGCAAAAATCACCATTGCGACTAGTAAATCGCAGGCAAGCGCTATCAAGAATCAGCTGGGGGAAAAGGCTTCTATCTGCGTAGAGCCCTGCCGCCGCGATACGTTCCCGGCCATCGCACTGGCCGCAGCCTATCTGCACGACGAACTGGGTGTGGCAGAGAATGAGGCTGTTGTTGTCTGCCCGGTCGATCCGTATGTGGACAACACCTATTATGAATCCGTCAAAACCCTGCAGGAGCTGGCAGAGCAGGGTGGAGCAAATCTGACCCTGATGGGCATTGAGCCGACTTATCCCAGCGAGAAGTATGGTTACGTTATCCCTGAAAGTGGCGAAATTGTCAGCAAGGTTAAAGAATTCAAGGAAAAGCCGGATGTGGAAACTGCCAAGAAGTATCTAGCACAGAGCGCATTGTGGAATGCAGGCATCTTTGCATTCAAACTTGACTATCTGCTGGACAAGGCGCATAGCATGATCGACTTCGAGGACTACCGTGACCTGTTCAATAAGTACGATACATTGACTAAAATTAGCTTTGACTATGCTGTGGTTGAGAAGGAGTCCAGCATTCAGGTTCTGCGTTATAGCGGCGACTGGAAGGATGTCGGCACATGGAACATGATGGCTGAGGTCATGGCAGACAAGACCAAGGGCAAGGCTGTTCTGGATGAAACCTGCAAAAACACCAATGTGGTGAACGAGCTGAATATCCCGATCCTTTGCATGGGCTGCAAGGATATGATCATTGCGGCCAGCGGCGACGGCATCCTGATCTCCGATAAAGAGCGCAGCGGCTACATGAAACCCTATGTGGAAAAGATCGAGACCGAGGCAATGTATGCTGAGAAGTCTTGGGGTAGTTACACGGTCATTGATGTGCAGCCCGGCTCTATGACAGTTAAGATTTCCATGAGAGCGGGTGAGCACATGACTTACCACATGCATAACTACCGTGAGGAAGTCTGGACGGTTGTTTCTGGTAAGGGCAGGGCAATCGTTGACGGCATGGAGCAGGTGCTGCGTACAGGCGATGTGATCACCATTGCGGCAGGCTGCAAGCACACGGTTGAGGCTATCACTGCATTGGACATGATCGAAGTTCAGCTTGGTGATGAGATTAGCGTTGCTGATAAGATCAAATTCCCCATGGTGTAGGAACTAAGGGGTGATGGCTATGGAAATCATGAAATTGATTCCGACTGGCAAGGACTACCTGTGGGGTGGCACCCGACTCCGAGAAGAATATGGAAAGCAAATCGATTTGACCCCGTTGGCGGAGACATGGGAGTGCTCTGTACATCCGGATGGCCCTAGCTATGTGGCAAATGGAATCTATAAAGGGCAAACTCTGGCAGAAGTGTTGACCGCACACCCAGAATACCTTGGCACAAAGGTGGAAAACGGAGAACTGCCTGTATTGGTGAAATTCATTGATGCCAAGAAGGATTTATCTGTTCAGGTTCATCCCGATGATGCATATGCACGAGAGCACGAAGGCGACAACGGTAAGACCGAGATGTGGTACGTTGTGGACGCTGACGAAGGTGCACACTTGATTTATGGCTTTCAACACAAGGTAACCGAGGAAATTCTTCGGAAAGCTGTTGAAACTGGAACATTGGATAAGCACCTGCAAAAAGTTGAGGTTCACAAGGGCGATACTTATTTTGTCCCGGCGGGAACCGTACACGGCATTGGAAAAGGTATTCTGGTGGCTGAAATCCAGGAAAGCTCCAATGTAACTTACCGTGTCTATGACTATGACCGTGTGGATAAGAACGGAAAAAAGCGTGAGTTGCACTTTGACAAGGCTGTTCAGGTCATGGATATGAATGTCGCGCCAGATGTGAGTCAGAAACCCAGAATCGTGAAATACTATTCCGGCTGCTCTCGTGAGCTGCTTTGCCGCTGCAAATATTTTGAAACAGAGCGGATTCAGGTTACGAAGGGCTTTGCCTTTTCTGTAATGGATACCTCTTTTCAGGTGCTGATGTGCCTGGATGGCTACGGCGAAGTGCAGACGATGGACGCAGAGCGGAAACCGATGCGATTCAGTAAAGGTGAAACGCTGTTTTTACCAGCAGGACTGGGCAGATGCTTGGTTGTTGGTGACGCAGAGCTAATTAAGGTTCGGTGCTAAAAAATTTTATAGGATGGAATTATGACCGTAAAGAATACTGAATTACCCCGCGAAAATTGTTGTGCGGAGAACAAACCCCAAAATGAGTTCAGTACAAAAGCGTACCTCTTTATAAAAAGACTTTTTGACATAATAACGTCGCTGGTTTTACTTATTTTGATTTCGCCGTTGCTGCTGGTTCTTTCGATTCTGGTCTATGTGGATGACCCGGGAAAAGTTTTCTATGGGCATGTCAGAATTGGTAAAAACGGAAAGCCTTTTAAGATGTGGAAATTCCGTAGTATGTACATGAATGCCGACAAAATGATTGATTTGCTTACGCCAGAACAGGCAAAGCAATATTACACAGAGTTCAAGATTGACAACGACCCGCGCATAACTAGGATCGGAAATTTTTTGCGGAAAACCAGTCTGGACGAATTGCCACAGCTTTTTAATGTGATCTGCAATGATATGAGTCTGGTAGGCCCTCGCCCACTGATCGAGTCGGAAATTCAGACCTACTATGAAGACACCCACGATGTACTTCTGGCTGTAAAGCCTGGTGTTACCGGATACTGGCAGGCTTATGCGCGAAATAATGCGACCTACCAAAGCGGCGAACGGCAGAAAATGGAAATGTATTATGTCCATAATGCATCACTGTGGTTGGACATCAAGATTCTGTTTAAGACCATCGGGTCGGTTTTGAAGAAGCAGGGGGCGCAGTAAAGAAACCATGAAAAAGATTTTACAGATATCCAACTACCAGTATCCGCATATTGGCGGCATTGAGCAGGTTGCAAGAGACATTGCCGATTCTCTGCTTGACGATAAGGAAATTGAGCAGAAGATGATTTGCTTTAACGAGGATGCACAAGATGGCGACTATCTATGTCATCGCAAAGAGACCGTGCACGATTCTGTGGATGGCGTGGAAGTGATCCGATGCGGTTGCTTTGCAAAAGTGGCATCGCAGTCGTTGTCGTTCACCTATCCACATGAATTAAAAAAGGTGCTGCAAGACTTTGCCCCGGATATTGTAATTTTGCATTATCCGAATCCCTTTGTTTCGAGCTTCTTACTGCCAATGCTCCCGAAAAACACAAAATTTATATTGTACTGGCATTTGGACATTACAAAGCAAAAAGTTCTTGGAAAGCTGTTCCATGGTCAAACGCTGCATTTATTGGAACGGGCGGACAAGGTAATAGCAACCAGTCCGAATTATGTGGATGGCAGCCCATATTTGAGCCAGTACCGCGCAAAGTGTGAAGTTATCCCCAATTGCATTCGGATGGAGCGGTTGACCCCTACTGCTACGATCTACAAAAAGGCAGAGCTAATTCGGAAGGAAAATGAGGGAAAAATCCTCTGTTTTGGTGTAGGACGGCATGTCCCGTACAAAGGTTTCACCTATCTTGTAAAGGCAAGCAAACTCTTGGATGATCGTTTTCGCATTCATATCGGCGGAAAGGGTGAGCTGACACAAGCGCTGAAGGAAGAAGCAAAGGACGACAACAAAATCCAATTCCTTGGTCGTGTAAGCGATGAGGACATGATCGCCTATTATCTGGCTTGTGATATTTTCTGCTTCCCGTCCATTACCAAAAACGAAGCATTTGGCATTGCCCTTGCAGAGGGTATGTATTTTGCCAAGCCAGCAGTCACCTTTACAATTCCAGGCAGCGGAGTGAACTATGTCAATCTGGCTGGCGTAACGGGTATCGAGTGCTCGAATGGAGATGTACAGGCTTATGCAGATGCATTGACAAAGCTTGCGAATGATCCAGAACTGCGAGAGAAATATGGCAAAGCAGCAAAGCGGAGAGTGGAAGAACATTTTATGTATGATGGACTGAAACGTGCCATTTGGGATCTGATTGCGGAAATGTAATGTAGGAGGAATATGGAAGCCTATGTAATAGATGGGTTGTTTTTGACCCAGAAAATCACCGGAATCCAGCGGTATGCGTATGAGATTACGATGGAACTTGATAAGATCGTTTTGAAAAATACCTTAGAAATTCTGGTTCCGGAGAGTTTTGAAAATATACCGGATCTAAAAAATATCAAAGTTGTGAGATACGGAAAAAAACATGGAGTGCTTTGGCAACAGATTGATTTTGCACGCTATGCGCGAATGCACAAAATGCAATGTATTTGCTTTACGAACATTCTGCCGTTGTTTTACCCGCATGGGATTATCACGATTCACGATGTAAGTTATAAGGCAAACCCGCGATTCTTTACTTCAAAGAGGGACCGTATTTCCGCTCTGTGGCATCGTTTGAATTACTGGTGCGCAGCACATTCCTCTATGAAAATTGTGACTGTATCTGAATTTTCAAAATCGGAAATAATCAAATATTACAAGATTGCCTCAGAGCGAATCACCGTTATTTACAATGCATGGCAACATATGAACCGAATCAAGGCGGCTTCGGATACATTTGAGCGCTACCCGCAGCTTGCAAAAGGTTCTTACTATTTTTCGATGTCAACTCTTGCAGCGAACAAGAATTTCAAATGGATTTTATACGCCGCTAAGAATAATCCAGATGAACAGTTTGCAATTGCTGGAGGTGGAAAGCTGAAAGGCGCTGCGGAAGCGGAGGGTTTTGCGGAACTGCCTAATATCCGTTTTCTTGGATATGTCAGTGATGAAGATGCAAAGACTCTGATGGCAAACTGCAAAGCCTTTTTGTTTCCGACTTTATACGAAGGGTTTGGTATTCCTCCACTGGAAGCAATTGCTTGCGGTGCGCCAAGAATTATTGTATCGGATACACCATGTGTGCACGAGATTTATGGAAATAACGCAGAGTATATTGACCAGACAAACTATAAGAATGCAAAGATTACAGAAGGTAAAATATGTGTTTCTGCAGAAATATTGGAGAAATATAGTTGGAAAAAGTCTGCCGAAAAATTACTAGAGAAATTATAAAATCATATGGTTAAAAATAAAAAACTTATTAAAACCTGCACAACGCTCGCAATATTTACGTCCTCTTTCGATATTTTTGCAATAGTCAATATTGGTGGATTTAACTTTAGATTTTGTCAGTTGATTATTTTGCCAGTCATTACACTTTATTTAATGAATGTAATGGCATCAAGGCGTTTCCTTGCGCCAAAAGGGTTTCGATATTTACTTATTTGGATTGTTTTGCAGCTTGTATTTTGCTTCCGGTCCCCAAGTTTGAAAAATGCATTTGGATACTTTATATGGTTGATTTTTAACGGTATAACGGTTCTGTCTACGTGCTATTTTTGTGAAAAGGCATATTCAAGAAAATGGCTGTTGAGAACTTATTTGCATTCATTTGTGTTTATGTCTGTCGTTGGGTTGATGCAACTTTTTCTTTATGCAATAGGCGTTGATTTCTATGTGGCTCAAAATTGGACTGGCCGGTTGGCACGAATTAATGGATTTTCTTATGAACCGTCTTATTATGCAACATACCTGATAATGGGTTTCGTTACTTATGCTAGTCTCCTTATTGCGAACGAGTATGTATGGATATCTAAGACGAAATTGCAACAAGGTTTTGTTTGGGTAACAATCGCACTGATTTTGTCATCCTCCCGTATGGGATGGTTGATGATAGCAGTTTTTATTGTGTATGAATTATCGTATCATTCCTTAAAAAAGGCATTGACAGGTGGGCGTATAAAAAAGAAAACATTCTCTTTTATAGCTTTAGCATTGCTTGTAGTGGCTTTTGCTGCTTTCGCCGTAGTGTACATTTTAAAATTGGATCTTTCAATGTTTGCCGCCGGGTTAGGAATTGGCGGTGGCTCTACGCATTCATCAGGACCAAGAATTGAAGGATTAACAAAATGTATTGAGATTTTCAAAAAAAGTCCTATCTGGGGATATAGTCTTGGTGGGGTAGACCCGATGATTGCTAGGTACGATGGAGAAGTATATTCAACGCTACACAATGGCGCGGCGATGAGTGTGGTTGGCGAAATTCTAGTTGCAAGTGGTGTCATCGGGCTGATTCCGTTTATTTTTTATTTTTTAGCGCTTCTTTTTAGAAGAACAAATTCGGCCAATATTACATACTCGAATGTAATAAGGGCATTGAGAGTTGCAATGGTATTTGAACTGGCAATTCTTTGTTTTAATCAAAATATATTGCGCCCATATACTTGGTGGCATATTGCCATTTTAAGTGCAGAAATGAAATCTACACAAGGAGATTAAATATGTCAAAGACAAAAATAATTGCTATGTATTTGCCACAGTATCATGAGATCCCAGAAAATTCAAAATTTTGGGGAGAGGGCTTCACAGATTGGGTAAGTGTGAAAAAGGCAGAGCCCCTGTATAAAGGCCACAAGCAGCCTAAGGTGCCACAAAATGAAAAATATTACGATTTGTCGAAAAAAGAAAACGTGGCATGGCAAGCGAAAATTGCAAGAAAATACGGAGTGGACGGTTTTGGGATTTATCATTATTGGTTCTCCAGCAAAAAACAGCTTCTAACAAAACCTGCTGAAATAATTTTGGAAAATAAAGATATCGATATTCCTTTTTTCTTTGCGTGGGATAATATTAGCTGGAAAAGAACATGGAGCAAATTAAAGGGAAATGACTGGTCTCCGATTGTCGATGATAAAGCTCAGCGAAAAAAGGATGAACCGGAAATTTTGATAGAATATGTTCTTGGCGATAAAGAAGAATGGAAGAAACATTTTGATTATTTGCTTCCATACTTCAAGGATAGCAGGTATATCAAAAAAGAAGGAAAGCCTGTCTTTGTGATATACAATTTTGATGAAAAGATTATTTCAATGGGAAAGTATTGGGATGATCTTGCGCAGGAAAATGGACTGAAAGGTGTTGAAGTTATTTACCGCTATGATCCAATAAAAATGATTCCAAGTAATCAGAAAACATTCACTTATGAGCCGCCATTCTCTGGATGGGGGACAACTGTAACACGAGTGATTTCTAAAATAGAAAGAGTATTAGGAAAAAACGGTCTTCAGATATACGAATATGATGGGGTCTGGAAAAAAATAATAGAAAATGCAAAGAGAAACAAGGATTCAAACATAATGTCTGGTGCGTTTGTTGAGTATGATGATACTCCACGGCGTGGAAAAAAAGGAAAAGTAGTCACAGGAGCGACACCACAAAAATTTGAAAAGTACATGGCAGAGCTGCTGCGAATTTCTAGCCGGCAGAACAAAGATTTCATTTTCCTTACGGCATGGAATGAATGGGGCGAGGGTGCGTATCTGGAACCAGATACCGAAAACGGTTATGCCTATTTGGAAGCTTTGAAACGTGCAGTTGAAAGCGTGAATGCAGAAAATGCTTGATCATACTATTTTAAGGGATTTTGTAAAACAAATTCGGCTGAACCATTTTAAGCGCAGTTGGCGGAAAGCAAATGCTGAAAATGATACCGTTCCAATGAATCACTTCCCGGCAGAATTGGTGAGCGTTGGAAAATGTTCTTATGGTGAGCTGAATGTTGTTACCTTCAACCGTTGCTCGAAGCTAAAAATTGGTTCTTATTGCTCAATTGCACAGCATGTGTACTTTATGCTTGATGTAGAACATCGTGTGAATACAGTTTCTACATATCCATACAAAGCAAAATGTTTGAGGCTGGGCGATGAAGCCTTTTCTAAAGGCGATATCGTTGTAGGCGATGATGTTTGGATTGGCTACGGTGCAACTATTATGTCGGGGGCTCATATCGGGCAAGGGGCGGTGGTTGCGGCAGGTGCAGTAGTAACAAAGGATGTGCCGCCGTATGCAATTGTTGGTGGTGTGCCTGCTAAGGTGATTAAGTATCGCTTTGAGACAGAAATTATAAAGGAGTTGTTGAGGATAGATTATAGCAAATTGAATGAGAAAATGATAAAAGAGCATATTGATGAGTTGTATACAGATTTAAAGAGTGTCAAGCAGATCAAGTGGTTTCCTCAAAGGGAGGAAAAGAATTTTGATAGGAAGTGAAATAGAATGCGCCCTGTAATTTCCCTGTGCTTACCAACAAATGGGGTCATTGAATGGGTCTTTCCGGTATTGGATAGCATTTATAATCAAAACGTAGAGAATGATTTGTTCGAAGTAATAGTAACCAATAACGGTAATAATCATCAGTTCGATATGATGATGCAGGAATATGCTGAAAAGCATGATAATCTTATCTATAAAAAAACTGATGCCTATATGTTCCATAATCAATTGGAGGCTTTAAAATTAGCGTCAGGCATTTATTTGAAGTTTGTGAATCATAGGGGAATCTTCCAAGATGGCTCATTAAAGAAAATGCTTAACATCGTTTTGGAGAACTTAGATGATAAACCAGTTATTTATTTTGGAAATGGCGTTTTTAAAAATGATGAATACATTCTAAATGACTTTGATTCGTTTGTTGGGACACTGAAGCGCTATGTTTCATGGACAACTGGTGTAGGAATCTGGAAAAGTGATTATGAAAAGATTCCAGATGATGTTCCGATTGATAAGATTTCGCCCCATTCGTGCATTTTGTTTTCAGAACGCAATAAGAAGAGATATTTAATAGAGAATTTTACGTTTTCTAAGGATATTGACACCAATGCGAGTAAAAAAGGTACATATGACTTGTTTAGAGCTTTTGCAGTTGAAGAGGTCACAATAGCACTTAATTTGCTTATCGATGGAGACATAACAGCTAGAACTTTCAAGGCTGTAAAGAAGGATTATGAAGCATTCGTTTCGGAACTGTATTATATGTATATTATAAAAAAGGAACCATGTTCTTATGATTTGAGTGGGTTTGACGATTCGATGGGGATTTTCTTTACCAAAACAGAAATATATATTGGGATTTTGAGTTTGATTTTTAAGAAGATGCTAAGAAAAGTAACAAAAATTGTGGAGGTAAAAAAATGATTCACTTTAATGTTCCGCCGTTTGTTGGTACAGAATTCAAGTATATGCAGGAGGCGGTTAACAACCATAAGATTTGTGGTGATGGTCCGTTTACAAAAAAATGCAATGAATGGCTTGAAAAACGTTTTAACGCAAAGAAAGTAATGCTTACTACAAGTGGCTCAACTGCACTTGATATGGCGGCTTTGTTATGCGGTATTAAGCCGGGCGATGAGGTTATTCTTCCAAGTTTTACCTTTTCAAGTACAGCAAATTCTTTTGTCTTGGCTGGAGCAACACTTGTTTTCGTAGATGTTCGACCGGACACCATGAATATCGATGAAACAAAAATTGAGGCTGCAATTACGGATAAAACGAAGGTGATTTGTCCGGTTCACTATGCTGGCGTGGCTTGTGAAATGGATACGATCATGGACATTGCCAAAAGACATCACTTGATGGTTGTGGAAGATGCTGCGCAGGGTGTTATGAGTACTTATAAAGGAAAAGCTTTGGGTACAATCGGCGATTTTGGTTGCTATTCTTTCCATGAAACAAAAAACTATTCTATGGGTGAAGGTGGCGCAATTGTAATTAACAATGCTGCCTATATTGAAAAAGCAGAAATTTTGCGTGAAAAAGGAACAAATCGCTCGCAATTTTTCCGTGGACAGGTCGCTAAATACAATTGGGTGGATTTCGGAGACAGTTATCTTCAGAGTGATTTGAACGCTGCATATCTTTGGGCACAGCTCGAAGTGGCAGATCAAATCAATGAGAATCGACTGGAAACATGGAATAAATATTACACAGCCTTCAAGCCACTGGAGGAAAAAGGAATAGTGCAGCTGCCCATTATTCCAGAGGGCTGCGTCCACAATGCGCATATGTTTTACCTAAAGGCGAAGAACTTGGAAACTAGACAGGCATATATCAAATTCATGAAAGAAAATGATATTTTGTGTGTATTTCATTATGTTCCTTTACATAGTGCACCGGCAGGTCTTAAATTTGGTCGCTTTGATGGTGTGGATGAAAATACTACTGCGGATAGCGATCGTCTGGTTAGGCTGCCTATGTACTATAACATAAAAAATGATGACCTGAACAAGGTGATTGAAAAGACATTGGAATTCTTTAATAGGGAAACAAAGTAAGATGCAGACATACTGGTGGATGGATCAATGAACGATTATAAGTATCTGATAAAAAATATTGGAATCCTTACAATTAGCAACTTTGCTACGAAATTTTTATCTTTCTTCCTGCTTCCGTTGTACACAGGGGTCTTGTCGACGGAGGAATATGGTACGTTCGATTTATACAGCACCACTATATCACTTCTTTATCCGATACTATCTATTTGTGTTTCTGACAGTGTGATCAGATTTTTGCTTGAACGAAATAAAGATAAAGAATCTGTAATTTCAATTAGTGCGAAATATGTAGTTGTATCTATTGTTGCCTTTCTATTCTTGTTTGCTGTTAATGTAATTACGAATGCCATTCCAGAATTGAATGCTTATAAGATACTTTTTATTTTAGTGTATGTTGTTACAGTACTCAATTCATGGCTATCTGGTGTTGCAAGAGGTCAAGAAAGGATTAAGGATATATCACTTGCAAGCATTATTTCAAGCATTGGCACAATTCTTCTAAACATTATATTTCTGGTGTGGATGAAATTGGGAATTGTAGGCTATTTTGTGGCAACAATTCTAGGAACCAGTATGTCAATTATTTATTATGTTTATGTTACTAATATTATTCAATCGATACATACGGCAACCAAGGATCACAATCTAGATAAAGAAATGCGAAAATATGGCATGGGACTGATGGTTAACTCAATCAGCTGGTGGGTGAATAATTCCCTGGACAAGTATATGGTTTTATATATGTGTGGGATTGCTGCGAATGGATTGATCTCGGTAGCGTACAAGTTGCCAACAGTTTTGTCAATGATACAGAATCTATTTGAGCAAGCATGGGTTCTGTCTGCAGTAAAGAAATACAATAAGGAAGATGCTGACGGCTTTTTTGTTCAAACATATAATTTTTATGGATTTGTTATGGCTATAGCAGCATCTGCAATTATAATGTTTACAAAAATATTGTCGGCACTACTATTCAAAAAAGATTTTTATGAGGCATGGTCAATGATTCCGTTTTTTTCTATAGCCGTGGTTTTCAGCGCGGCGGCTGGCTTTTGCGGGGGTATTTTTGCCGCTCAAAAGCGAACGGATATCATTTCGAAAACAACTTTTATTGGAGCAATTGTAAACACGATACTAAATGCAATATTAATCTATTCATTCGGAGTTATTGGCGGTGCGGTAGCTACAATGATCTCGAATGCGGTGGTTATGATTGTTAGATTGTTTTATGTGAAACAGCAGATGAATTTTCAAATACGAGTAGCGCGTGATGCTTTGACGTATGGTATATTGCTTTTTCAGACGCTAATTCTGCTAATATGCAATTCCAAAGTACAGTATGTGCTTCAACTGCTTCTACTTGTTCTTATCGTGCTATTGTACAATAAAGAAGTATTAGCTGTCTTGAAGAAAGTGGAGGTGCGTAAAGTATGAGGTCGCTTTTTGTATGCAATACGCCATATCAGTTATTCAATGTGATGAATCTGGTGCTCAATGACGTTCAAGGTACAAGGCTGGCTTCGGATTTATTTATTATTGCCAGATTCAGAAATGCAAAAAAAGTATACGATAGGGTAATAGCTGAACGTACTTTTGAAAATGTTTATCTGATAGATCCACAGAGCGGAGATACTTTTATCAAGGAATGTCGTGATAGTATTTTGATTTCGTTGGAGAAGAAAATTAAGAAATATCAAATTGACTCTTATGACTTCCTTGAAAAAAAATATGACCAAGTTTTTATTGCAGATGAAATGCCTTTTGGATTGTTGATGTGCCAATTTTATAAAAGTGCGTCTGTTTGGATATATGAAGATGGTTACCCATACTACTATAAAAATTTTTGGCAAGACTTATGTAGAGGACGTAAACAAAAAATTTTGAGCCTTTTTAATAGAGGGCTATCGACTATTCATCCGAAGGCTTTCTTTGTAAACAATGCGGAAATGTGCCAATCAAAGGTTGCAGAGAAGACTATTCAACTTCCAAAATGGAATGATCAAAACCCGGCTTTTCCTGCCGTTTGCAGATTGTTCGCTTTTGACTCGCAATCAATGGTTTCACAAAAAAAGGTCATTTTTCTGGAACGTCCCTTTGAAGAATGTCCCAAGTACAATGGCTTGTCTCCAGAAAAACTATTAATGGATCTTGACTTAGTCGAGGATTCGTTAGTGAGAATACACCCCCGGAGTGGAAGAAAATATAATGAGGTCTTGGTAGATTATGGCGATAATATGTGGGAATTGGAGTGCTTGTCCAATATAACGAATGAGCATATTCTTGTTGGCGATTGTTCGAATGCTCAGTTTTCTCCGAAAATATTAGCAAATAAAGAACCATATTTGATTTTTGCTTATCGTCTTTTTTACAGTTATCATGACTTGGAAGACCCGAATAATTATGAGAAACAAATTGATCGGATTAGAAAGGCATATAGCCGAAAGGATAAGATTCTTATACCAAAGAACGTAGAGGAACTTAGGAATGCGTTGACTTGGATTCTCACAAAGGGGAGTGATGAGATTATAGATTGAAACACATGATTTATAGGTCATATTTATAAGAAATATTTGGAGGTAATTTTATGAGTATTACAGCAATTATTCCTGTACGTGAAGGTAGCCGCAGATTAAAAAATAAGAATATTGCACCTTTTGCGGGAACGAATCTTTTAATCAACAAGATTAACCAATTGAAACAGGTGGATGAGATTACGGATATTGTCGTGTCCTCTGATTCCGATTTGATGCTTGCGATGGCTTCTTCTCAGGGAGTAAAAACACATAAGCGTGCCCCTGAATTTTGTGATGAGAAAACCAAAACATTTGGTGAGGTCGTAGCGCATATATGTGAGAGTGTTCCGGGTAATGACATTCTTTGGGCTACTTGCACAGCACCATTGGTCTTTCCAAAACACTATAGAGAAGCGGTCGCACTTTACTACAAGGCATTGGAGCAGGGATATGATTCTCTGGTTTCAATGGAAGAGTTTAAACGGTATTTGTGGGATGATAATGGCCCCGTCAATTATGAACTAGGAATTAAACATGTCCCTTCCCAGCAGCTTCCGCCACTGTATTTTGTGACTGATGGCATTTTACTTGCTCCGAGAAAAAAAATGATCGAGTGGAAATATTTCCATGGGCACAATCCTTATCGCTACATCTTAGACAAAAGAACAAGTATCGATATTGATGATGGGCTGGACTTAGCATGTGCGCGTGCTTGGTTGGATATGGATGAATCCGTTTCGCAGATTGACCCGTACATTGTGGGGGGGGGCAACATGTAACTGCTTCCTTTTGAGTGTGGCTGATTGTGCTGACACCGAAAAGGAGGTGGCAGCATGAAAACAGCATGTTTCATACCGATTAAAGCGAATTCGGAAAGAGTTCCAGGTAAAAACTTACGCGTATTGAATGGGAAGAAGCTGTACGAATACATATGCGAACATGTAAAAGCGGCAAATGTGTTTGATGATGTTTATATTGATACCAACAGTCAAGAAATATCAGAGTATGCAGTAAAAATGGGCTTTCATATCATCGAAAGAAAACCGGAACTTGCAACGAACACGGCAAACGGTAATGATTTGCTGGTATATCATTGCGAAAAATTTCCTGAGTATAATTATTATTTTCAGCTTTTTGCTACTGCTCCTTATATGCAACCTGAAACAATAAAAGAATGCTATAATACGCTGATCAGTAGCGAAGAGTTTGATTCTTGCTTTACGGCACTAGAAAATCATAGTTTCTATTGGTTCGCCAACACGCCGATCAATTACAGACCGGGTATTTTACCTAGGAGTCAGGATATGCTCCCGGTAATTGAAGAAACTACAGGGTTATATGGCATCTCTAAAGATAGCTTGGTAAGGTATCGGTGCCGCATTGGGAGGAAACCATACATGCACTATGTTAGTAAGTTCGAAGCTGTTGACATAAATACGGAAGAGGATTTAAGGGTTGCCGAGCATATTGGAAAAGTCATATTTGGATACGGAAGTAATGAAGTTGGTGAAGATTAAGTCTCTTGTTATTGCTACGGTTGCTACATGAAGGAACACGACGAGCTGATGAACAACACCGTGGTTACTACTGTCATGCCCTACTTTGGCCTGTATAAGGCTAAGAATGGCTGCCGTATCGGTGGTGAGCAAAGCGGACATATCATTTTCTCTAAGTATGCCAGTACTGGTGACGGCATCCTGACCAGTCTGAAGATGATGGAAGTCATGCTGGCCAAGAAGAAGCCGATGAGTGAACTGGCATCACCGCTGAAGATTTATCCCCAGGTGCTGGAAAAGGTCCGTGTCACTGATAAAAAGGCTGCACAGAATGATCCGGCTGTTCAGGAAGCAGTGAAGGCAGTCTCCGAGGCCCTAGGTGATATAGGATGTATCCTTGTCCGCGAATCTGGCACGGAGCCTGTTGTTCGTGTCATGGTAGAGGCACCTGACCACGATATCTGCCAGAAGTATGTGTCTCAGGTTGTGGAAGTTATCAAGAACAAGGGCTACGCTGTCTAACGCATATTTTGCCGATATAAATTTCTTGCTATCCAATATTTGTAATGCTATACTTATATTATAAATACTGAATGGAGGTGTCCCATATGCCCCGTCCCAAAGGAAGCAAGAACAAGCCCAAGACCGTAAAAGCAACCGTTGACTTCGCTGCACAGATCACTGAAAAGCAGGCTGCAAAGGAAACTGTCACTGCTGAGATTGCATCCATTACCGCGAACATCGATGCGCTGAAAGCCGACCTGAAGATCAAGAAAGCTGCGCTGAAATCTATCGACAAGGAAATCGCCAGAATCGAAGCCAAAAAGATCAAAGCTGAAACTAAGGCAGCAGAATCCGCAAAGAAAGCTGAAGCAGAGGATGTGCTGAAAACGCTACTGGCCAGCGGCGTGAGTGCAGACGAGATCCTCGCAAAGCTGAAATAATCGTTTCAAAATCCAAAACCGTGTGGACGGAGTTACAAAATCTCATCCAGACGGTTTTCTAATAGGTTGATTGCTTCATATCGAACAAAATACATCCATTTCTCACTCCAAGCCTCAAAATCACTTCCGGTGAAATTTCAGCAAAAGAGACATCAGAGGAGCGCATCTGGGCAGAGCAAACGCCCCCGGCGGTGCTCCGGGCCCCGGACGCTCCGAATGATGTGTTCCGTGAAAATAGACTTCCCAATATGAGAAAAATGCAGGCCGGATGTAAAATTGACGGAAACCTTGCAAATGACGCTGAAACGTGATATAATTTTGGTACGAACATGCCGGTTTTGGTACGACAACGGTATGCTGTGGTACTGTAACTGTTGTTTCGAAATTATGAACGATCACAAAAAATGTGTGAAAATTTAGCGTAGCTACGATGACACCTATCAGGTTCAGGTCGTGTCCTGGTACGACAACGAGAACTCCTACACCTCTCAGATGGTCCGTACCATTAAGTACTTCGCTGAGAACTGCTAATCACAGCTCTACGCTCAAAAGTGCTTGAGATGCCGTGCTGAGTAACAGCTTGTGTTGACCTTTCTGGTACGAACATGCTGTGATAGGTGCGACAACAGGAACTTGAGTTCTACACCCTTCCTTTTGCGGGTCTCCGTGAGAGGAAGGGTGTTTTTGTTATGTGAGCTCCATCATAAACCACGCGCCCCTTCCGATGTGGTCTGCCACAGGGAAGGGGCGCGTTTGAATGCGGGATATTTTATTTTTTGCTATTTCCCACCCGCATCTTGAAATCCTCATAGCCGAACTTTACAAGCTCGCGGCAGGTGCCGGCGGCGTCCATCGCCCAGATGGGCGGAAGGGGCATGCCGTTGAAGGTATTGTTCTTGCAGGTGGTGTAGATGGCCATATCCCCGAAGAGGAGACGGTCGCCCTCGGTGAGGGGGGCGTCGAAGCTATAATCGCCGATGACATCCCCGGCCAGGCAGGTCGGGCCGCCGAGCCGGAAGGTGACGGCCCTTTCGCCGGGGTCGCCCGCGTTCAGCAGGGGCGGGCGGTAGGGCATCTCGATGACGTCCGGCGTGTGGCAGGCAGCGGACAGATCCAGGATGGCAAGGCTGGTATCGCCGTTGCGCAGGGTGTCCAGCACCGTGGTGACGAGATAACCTGCGTTCAGCGCCCAGGCCTCGCCGGGCTCCAGATAGACCTGTACGCCGTACTTCGTCTGCGTCTCGGTGATGCAGCGCTCCAGCGTGGGCAGGTCGTAGCCGGGGCGGGTGATGTGGTGTCCGCCGCCAAAGTTCAGCCACTGCATCCGGGGCAGCAGGTCGCCGAAGCGGTCTTCCACGGCGGCCAGCGTCAGGGCCAGCGCGTCGGAATCCTGCTCGCACAGGGTGTGGAAGTGCAGGCCGTCCAGCAGGCCCGGCAGGGCCGGGTCTGCCTGCACAGCGGCGTCCCACTGGGCACGGGTGGTGCCCAGGCGGCTGCCGGGGGCGCAGGGGTCGTAGATCGCGTGGCCCTCCTGGGTCGAGCATTCCGGGTTGATGCGCAGACCGACGCTCTTGCCCGCCGCTTTGGCTGCCGGGCCGAATCTGGCCAGCTGGCGGGGCGAGTTGAAGACGATGTGGTCGGCGTAGTGCAGCAGCTCGTCAAACGCGTCGGCCCGGTAGGCAGCGCAGAACACGTGGTTCTCCTTGTCGGGCAGCGTTTCCCGGCCGAGGCGGCTCTCATAGAGGCCGCTGGCCTCGGTGCCCGCCAGATAAGGCGCCAGCAGGGGGTAGAGGTCGAAGTTCGAGAACGCCTTCTGTGCCAGCAGGATCTTGCAGCCGGTACGCTGCTGCACCCCCAGGAGAAGTTCGCCGTTGCGGCGCAGCTGGGCTTCGTCCAGCAGATAGCAGGGGGTGGGCAGGGCAGACAGGGCGGTCTCGGAGAGGTTCGCCAGCCCGGCAAAGGGCGGGCGCGTGTCCCGCAGCCGCATCAGTCCACCAGAGCCGGGGCGTGGCTCTCAGAACGGGGCAGGCCGTACTTGTCCAGAGCGTCCAGATACGGGTCCGGATCGAACTCTTCCACCGTGTGGACACCCTTGGTGGTCCACTTGCCGGTCAGCAGCATGAGGGCGCCGCACATGGCAGGCACACCGGTGGTGTAGCTGATGGCCTGCGAGCCGACCTCGCGGTAGCACTCCTGATGGTCGCAGACATTGTAGATATAGTAGGTCTTTTCCTTGCCGTCCTTCTTGCCGGTGAAGATGCAGCCGATGTTGGTCTTACCCTTGGTGCGGGGGCCGAGGCTGGCGGGGTCGGGCAGGAGGGCCTTGAGGAACTGGATGGGCACGATCTCCTGGCCGTTGAATTCGATGGGCGTGGTGGACAGCATCCCCACGTCCTCCAGGCAGCGCATGTGGTCGAGGTAGCTCTGGCCGAAGGTCATGAAGAAGCGGATGCGCTTGGCCTCCGGGATGTTCTTGGCCAGAGACTCGATCTCCTCGTGGTGGAGCAGGTACATGTCCTTTTCGCCCACCTGATCGAAGTTGTACTCCCGCTTGATGCTCATGGCCGGGATCTCGACCCAGTGGCCGTTCTCCCAGTAGCTGCCGGGGGCCGAGACCTCGCGCAGGTTGATCTCCGGGTTGAAGTTGGTGGCGAAGGCGTAGCCGTGGTCGCCGCCGTTGCAGTCGAGGATGTCGATGGTGTCGATGGTGTCGAACTCGTGCTTCTTGGCGTAGGCGCAGTAAGCCTGGGTCACACCCGGATCGAAGCCACTGCCCAGCAGCGCGGTCAGGCCGGCTTCCTCAAACTTTTTGGCATAGGCCCACTGCCAGCTGTAATCGAAGTAGGCAGAGAAACCGGCCTCCTTGCAGCGCTTCTCGTAGATGGCGCGCCACTCCGGGTCGTCCGTGTTCTCCGGCTCGTAGTTGGCGGTGTCCATGTAGTTGACGCCGCAGGCCAGGCAGGCGTCCATGATGGTCAGATCCTGATAGGGCAGGGCGATGTTCATCACGAGGTCGGGCTGGTAGCTCTTGATGAGGGCGATCACTTCGTCCACCTTGTCGGCGTCCACCTGGGCGGTGGTGATCTGGGTGGCAGTCTTGGGGGCCAGTTCAGCCGCGAGCTTGTCGCACTTGGACTTGGTGCGGCTGGCGATGCAGATCTCGGTAAACACTTCGGGGACCTGGCAGCACTTGTGGATGGCGACGGAAGCCACGCCGCCGCAGCCGATGATCAGAACTTTGCTCATGGTAGGTTTCTCCTTTGTTATCATATATCGCAGCGCAGAGCGAACGCCTGCGCGTGGTTTCATCAGACCTGGAAGCCGGGCCAGCCCTTGTCAAGTGCGATCAGCAGCTCCCGCAGGACTTTGCAGGCCGTGGCCGTGGAAACACCGGTGGTGTCCAGCGTGGGGGCCAGCTCGTTGAGGTCGGCACCGATGATGTTCGCGCTGGTCACGGTGCGGATGGCATCCAGCAGCTGCAAAAAGCTCACGCCGCCCGCTTCGGGGGTGCCGGTGCCGGGGAAGCAGGAGGGGTCCAGACAGTCGAGGTCGATGGTCAGGTAGACCGGGGCCTTGCTGGCACAGAGCTGCTCGGTCAGTTCGGCAAGGCCGGTGAAGTCGAACTTGTGCATCTCGGTGTGCTGGGCTGCAAACTCGAACTCGGCGCGGTCACCGCTGCGGATGCAGAACTGATGGATGTGCCCGTCGCCGACCAGCTCGTGGCAGCGGCGGAGGACACAGGCATGGCTGAGCCGGGCACCGAGGTAGTCGTCCCGCAGGTCGGCGTGTGCGTCGAAGTGGACGATGTGCAGGTCCGGGTACTTCTTCACGGCGGCCCGCACGGCCCCCAGCGTGACCAGATGTTCGCCGCCCAGCAGGAGCGGGAACTTGCCGTCCTTCAGGATCTCTTCGGCGCGGGCTTCGATGTCGGCCAGCGCAGATTCGCTGGAGCCAAAGCAAAGCTCCAGGTCGCCGCTGTCGAAAATGTCGAAGTCGGTCAGGTCGGCGTTCTGATAGGGGCTGTAAGTCTCCAGACCATAGCTCTCGTGCCGGATGGCGGCCGGGCCGAACCGGGCACCGGGGCGGTAGCTGGTGGTGGAATCATAAGGCGCACCGTACAGCACGATGCTGGCGGCGCGGTAGCTGCTGTCGCAGCCGATAAAGGTCTCAACGTTGGGTTGCATCAGTGTTCCTCCACTTCCCGCAGCATCTCTTCGAGGAAGGCGGGCAGATAAAATGCGCCGACATGGAGCCGGGCGGTGTAATAGCGGGTGCGCATGTTCAGCGCCTTCCATGCGTCGGCGTCGAGGTCGTCGATGGGGTGATATTTCTTGCTGGCAAAGCCGAACAGCCAGTACCCGGCGGCAAAGGTGGGAATGTGTGCCTGATACACCCGGCTGATGGGGAAGGTGGACGCGATGCGCTTGTGGCTGCGCTGCATGGCGCTGGCGTCCTCGGCGTAGAAGGGGCTGCCCTGCTGGTTGACCATGATGCCGTCGGCCCGCAGCGCATTGAAGCAGCTGCCGTAGAACTCGCGGGTGAACAGGCCCTCGGACGGGCCGAACGGGTCGGAGGAGTCCACGATGATGAGGTCGTATTCCTCTTCGCACCGGCGAATAAACTTGAGCGCGTTCTCAAAGTAGATGTGCACCCGGCGGTCGTCCATCCGGCAGGCGTTGCCGGGCAGATAGGCGCGGCAGGCCTCCACGACCTGCGGGTCCATCTCCACCAGGTCGATCCGCTCCACCCGGTCATAGCGAGTCAGCTCCCGCACCACGCCGCCGTCGCCTGCGCCGATGACGAGGATGTCCCTGGCCTCCTTGTGCACAGCCATGGGCACATGGACGATCATCTCATCGTAGATGAACTCGTCCCGCTCGGTCAGCATGACGTTGCCGTCCAGCGTGAGCACCCGGCCGAACTCCGGGGTCTCGAAGATGTCGATGCGCTGATAGTCGCTCTGCTTGGAGTAGAGCTGCTTATTCACCCGGATGCTGTGTTTCACATCCGGGGTGTGAAATTCCGAAAACCAAAATTCCATGTTTTCCTCCTCAGGCCAGAACGTTCAGGTGTAAAATGTCGGGGTCTTCCGGGCCGGTCATACTGCAGCCCTTGGCCTTGGCGTACTCGATGTAGTTCAGGATCTCCTTCGTGATGCGCTCGCCGGGGGCCAGAATGGGGATGCCCGGCGGGTAGCACATGACGAACTCGCTGCAGACCATGCCCACGGTCTCGCGCAGAGGCAGGCTCTTTTTGGGCGCATAGAAAGCCTCCTGCGGGCTGGTGGCCACCACGGGGTCGATGTATTCCTGGCTGAGCAGGCCGGTGCCGTCGGTGCGGTAGCGGCGCTTGATCTCGGCCAGTGCGCTGACCAGCCGCTCCACTTCCTGCGGGCGGTCGCCGATGGAGAGGTAGGCCAGAATGTTGCCGATGTCGCCGAACTCGATCTGGATGTCGTATTCGTCGCGGAGGATATCATAGACTTCGATGCCCGCCAGGCCGATGTCCAGCGTGTGGACGCTGAGCTTGGTGGTGTCGAAGTCGAAGACCGAGTTGCCGTTGCACAGCTCCTTGCCGAAGGCGTAGTAGCCGCCCACCGCGTTGATCTCCTCGCGGGCATACTCGGCCATGTCGGCCACCTGGTGGAAGACCTGCCGCCCCCGCTGGGCCAGATTGCGGCGGGAGATGTCCAGGCTGGACATCAGCAGATAGCTGCCAGAGGTGGTCTGGGTCAGGTTGATGATCTGCCGCACATAGCCGGGGTGGACGTTCGGTCCGATGAGCAGCAGGCTCGACTGGGTCAGGCTGCCGCCGCTTTTGTGCATCGAGACGGAGGCCATGTCGGCCCCTGCGGCCATAGCCGAGACCGGCAGCCCGCCGCCAAAGTAGAAGTGGGTGCCGTGGGCTTCGTCCGCCAGGCAGAGCATCCCGGCGTCATGGGCCATCTTGACGATGGCGCGCAGGTCGCTGCAGATGCCGTAGTAGGTGGGGTTGTTCACCAGAACAGCCACGGCGTTGGGGTGCTCCCGGATGGCCTTTTCCACCTGCTCCCGCTTCATGCCCAGTGAGATGCCCAGGCGCTTGTCCACCTCCGGGTTCACGTAAACGGGCACAGCGCCGCAGAGCACCAGCGCGTTCAGTACGCTGCGGTGCACGTTGCGGGGCAGGATGATCTCATCGCCCCGCTTGCAGGCGGTCAACACCATGCTCTGCACCGAGCTGGTGGTGCCGCCCACCATCAAAAAGGCGTGGGCCGCGCCAAAGGCGTCGGCGGCCAGTTCTTCGGCCTCCCGGATGACCGATACCGGGTGGCAGAGGTTGTCCAGCGGTTTCATGCTGTTCACATCCACGCCCACGCACTGCTGGCCCAGAAAGGCGGTCAGCTCCGGGTTGCCCCGGCCGCGCTTGTGGCCCGGCACGTCAAAGGGCACCACCCGCATCTGCCGGAACTGTTCCAGCGCTTCGTAGATGGGTGCCCGGCGCTGGTCCAGCCGGAACCGTGTACGGTTCTCACTCATGTTCTTTTCCTCCGTCCCTGATCCCCTGACAAACAAAAAAGCGCAGGACCAACACCCAAAGGTGCAGACCTGCGCTTTGCAAAAAGCGTTTGAATGTGCGCACAAAGCCCCCGGCGGCGAGCCGGAGCCGGACGGTGTGCAGGATCCAAAAGACGGGATGAGGAGAGTCTATATAGCAATTACACTTTTACTACTCTTATTGACCGTTTCACAAGTCTGCGCAGCGGGTGCGCAATTTCATGGCTGTAAAGGAACCAACTTATAAAATTCGAGCTCTTAACTCGATCAATAATGGCGGCAATGCCGCCGGTCGGCAGTGGACCCGGCTGTCCGTATGGCCTTAGCCCCCGATGGGCGGTCCCAGGTAAATTGCTTTGAAAAGACTCCGACATGCTTTGTCTCTCAAAATCGAATGTTATCTTATCATGCCGGTTTCGCGCTGTCAATCCTTTTTTGAGAAAATGTGAAAAAAGGAATGAAAAAATACAGATTATGGAGAAAGCGGCGGGAACCGGGCAGACCAGACGGATTCGGTGCTTTTCGATACGCTTTGGCGGCGCAGATGGGGCAATTCTGCGTGAAAGGGGGTGTTTCGTGCGTGAAAGGCAGGTGCAGGGGGCGGAAAAATGTGGTACAATCAAGTTGCAAGGGGGGAGCGTAGCGATGGAGCTGCGGATCGCGATCGTTGAAGACCAGAAGTTTGAAGCCCAGCAGCTGGAGCGGCTGCTGCGGCAGGCGTGGGGAGATCCTGTCGTCTGCGACCTGTACGAGAGCGGCGACGCATTTTTGCACAGAGCCGCTGCCGGGCCGTATGCTGTGGTGTTCCTGGATATCTGCATGGAGGGCACGAACGGCATCGGGACGGCCCGGCAGTTGCGGGAAAAAGACCCGCATCTCCTCATCGTCTTTGTGACCTCGTCGCCGGAATACGTGTGGGAAGCCTTTCCGGTGCATCCGTTCGATTATCTGCTCAAGCCATATAAAGAGGAAAAGATCCGGCAGCTGACCGCCGAACTGCGGCGGGTGCTCTGCCACCAGGAGCCGGAGCTGGAGGTGCGTATCGCCCGCCAGACCGTGCAGCTGCCGCTGAATAAGATCCTGTATGCGGAATCCCAGAACCACTTCGTCCGGATCGTGACCGACGACGGCGAATGCCGGGCCGCTGCCACCTTTGCGCAGGTGGAGCAGCAGCTGAAGACGCAGGAGAACTTTCTTGTCTGCAACCGAGGCCTGCTGCTGAACATGGATAAGGTGCTGCGGTTCGAGGGCGACTGCATCGAGATGCTGGACGGTGCCCGGCTGCCCGTCCGCCTGAAGGATAAAAACAGCCTGTTTGCGCAATTCACACAATATCAATTCCGCCACATGCAGCGGGAGTTCTGAGAGGAGAAAAACGCCGTGGATGCTGTGTTGTTCGGACGCTACTTTCTCGAATTTGCATTGTTGTATCCGGGGGCCTATCTCTGCCTGGCCCCACTGCGGGACCACCTGAAGGCCCCAAAAACGACCTGCTGGATCGCGGGCGGTGCCCTCACGGCGCTGTGCATTGGGTGTGCAGCACTGTGCACGATCTTTGAACTGCCCAGCAACGTTTTCCTGCTCCCCATCCTCATCGTCTCGTTCTGGCTGCTGCGATGGCGGACGGAGGGAGTGACCGTCAGCCAGACGGCCTTCCTGTTCTCGGTCTCCGCTGTCATGCTGGCGGTCTGTTCGCTGATGGCCGTGGTGCTGAACGCCCGCGCCGAGACCGGCAACCAGCAGGAGGCCAATCTGGTCTCCACAGCGCTGCTGGCGCTGGGGCTCTCGGCGGTGCTGAGCGTCCTCTTCCATTTCACGGCCGTCCGGTGGAGCGCATGGCTCTTGCAGGAATACCACGGCGAAGCGTTCTGGCAGTCGGCGTGGCCGCTGCCGGCCATCTATGCGGCCTTCCTCATCTTCTGCATCCCGCTGGACCCGTCGGTCGTCCTGCTCAACCGGATCATGATCATTGCGGTGCTGGCGGTGTCCATCTCGCTGCTGGGCATCTTCCTGCTGCTGTACGAGATGTACCGGGTGGCGCAGGAGTACACCCGGAACACCCAGCTGGACCGGGAAAACCAGCTTCTGGGCGTGGAATCCCGCCGTTATATGGAGCTGCGGGAATACATGGAACAGACCCGCAGCCTGCGGCATGATTTCCGCCAGCACCTGCACGTCATCTCCGGCCTGACCGAGGCCGGGCAGCTGGATGAGCTGAAACACTACCTCAGCCAGTACGAGAGCGAGCTCAGCGAGGCCCGCCCCACCCTGTGCGCCAACCCCGCAGTGGATGCGCTGGCGGGCCACTACGACCACGAGGCCCGGCAGAAGGGGGTGCCCATCGAATGGAAGCTGGAGTTGCCCGTTCTGCTGCCCATGCCGGAAGCCGACCTGTGCATGATCCTGGGCAACCTGCTGGAAAATGCGCTCGATGCCAGCCGGAAGCTGACGCCGGACCAGCGGCAGATCCGGGTGATGGCCCGGATGCTCAGCCCGGCCATGCTGGGCATCGTGGTGGAGAACCGCTACGACGGTGTGCTGAAAAAGCAGAGCGGCATCCTGCACTCCACCAAGCACGAGGGGATCGGCATCGGGCTGGTCTCCATCGAGACCGCCGTCCGCAAGTACAACGGCGATTTGACCGTAGAAACGAAGAACAACGTCTTCCGAGCCAATGTGCTCCTGAATTTATAACGAATCGACAACGCATCAATGGAAAATTGGAGGATCAACACGATGAAAATGACACGACGCAGCTTTCTCAGCGCATCTGCATTCACCCTGCTGGCCTGCGGCCTTGCACCTGCCGCTCATGCGGAGGAGACCAACAGCCTGTTGACCGGGCTGCTGGGCAGCAAGGCGGAGACCGCCCTTCCGCCCAAGCCTCTGACCGCCAAGGTCGTGGATGCCAACCCCTTTATGGGCTTCAGCGAGTCCAACATCCACCACGACTGCTACAACACCGACTCCACAGATGCCGTGTTGCCCATCGGCATCTGCCCGGAAGTCAATGTAGCGATGGAAAAGGTCAACCCCAATGCCTCTCCGGCCATCTTCTTTGACAATTTCGACAACCCCATCAGCCCGTTCCTGGGCGGCCTCGCCATCCGGGACCTGGATGCGGAAGAGGTGACCACGCGGGGCTTCTTTTCGCCCACCAGGCACGACGGCGGCGGGTATGTCATCCAGAGCTCCTATTCGTTCGTGGACGGGCGGAACCTCATCGTCTGCCCCACCAGCCACAACCACGTCCTGATGCTCCGCGCCGCCGACGAGAACGGCACCCCGCTGCCGGTGTTCGAAAAGGTGCTGGACATCGACATCAAGGCCGCGGCCGAAAAGGTGCTGGGCAGAACGCTGGACCAGAAGCTCCTTTCCGTCGTCTTTGACTACGAGGGCAACCTCTGGTTCGTGACGGGCGGTTTCCGCATCTACCCCAGTCGGGGCCAGCAGGGTGCGATGGGCTATGTCTCCCATGCCGCCATCGAGGCCATCCTGGCGGGAGGCACGGCCGACCTCGACCACGAAGTCCACGTCTATGCGCCCATCGCCGGGGAAGGTGCCGAAAACGGCATCGCCGCCTGCAAGGAAGGCGCGGTCATCCTGACGAACCTGGCCTGCTACCTGCTGCGGGCCAACAACGGCGTGGAGGTCGTCTGGCACACCGGCTACAACAGCGTGGGTGCCAAGGACAGCCATGAGGGCGACGCCACCACCGGCGGCGGCCTGGCCTGGGGCAGCGGCTGCTCGCCCTCCCTCAGCCGGGACCTGGTCTTCTTCACCGACAATCTGGACACCGTGAGCCTGCTGGCGCTGGATATCCACACCGGTGCCATCGTGGCCAGTCTGCCCGTCATCGACGAGCTGCCCGCCAATATGCCGGTCTCGGTGGAAAACTCCGCCATCGTCTACGACCACGGCACCGGCACCATCAGCACCATCGTCTGCAACTGGTTCGGCGCCGGCAGCCCGAACCTCGCCAAACCCGACAACGATTCCTCTATCCAGAGCTACGAGAACATCTACGACCGCAACTGGCTGATGAAGGGCAACAGCATGATCATGCCCGGCATCGAGCGGGTGGATACCATCCGGACCGACGACGGCTGGACCATGAAGAGCGTCTGGTGCCGCGACGACCTCAGCGACACCTCCATGATGAAGCTCTCCACGGCCACCGGTTATATTTACGGCTTCGTGCAGGATGTGGACAGCGGCATGTGGCAGTACATCGTGCTGGATTTTGAGACGGGCAGGACCGCCCTCACCGTGGACGTCGCGTCGCTGTACGGCTACAACAACATGGCCATCGGCATGTATGCCGGGCGGGACGGCAACAAGCTGTACTGCCCCACCGGCTACAAGGAGCTGCTCCGTTTGCAGGACCGCTTCGTCTACCTGCCGGAGATGCCCTACCGCAAGGTGGACCTGGATAAGACCCGCCGCACCGTCGTTTCGGCGGCAGAATTTGCCGCAGCAGGCGGGCAGGGCACCCCGGCGACCTGGCTGCACACCGTCACCTTCGACAACCTCCACCCCCAGACCATTGCCGCCATCCGGGTCAACGGCCTGACCGGCAAGGCCTCCGACTACAAGCTCTACGCCAAGGGCACCGACGGGCAGTATCACGCCTTTACGGGCAGCTGGTCGCTGGAAAATGCCTCCGGTCGTCTCCGTGCGCAGAAGGTGTACGAGATCCGCTTCACCCTGCAGGACGGCGGCGACTTTGACCTGAGCACGGACGCAAAAGAAGTGACCGCAGCCATCCTGCTGGCCCGCTGATCTCCCGAAAGCTGTCTTTCTCTCTTCTCTTTTGAAAACCGCCGTCTGCCTTTGGATTCGTTTGAGCAGACGGCGGTTCTTTTTGGTTGCACTTTGGCGGCAGAGCCTTTGAACGCTGCGTCCGGGAACCCTCGCAGACCGGCCCAAAACGAAAATCAAACAGAAATTTCACGATTTAGGGGTTGTGTTCCGGGGTGTGAAATGGTATGCTTGAGATACTCTGCAGCCTCCTGCGGGAAATTCCAGAGGAAGGGAGCGTCTGATAGAAGATGCAGAAGAACACAAAACAACTGATCGCAGCCGTTGCGCTGCTTCTTATTGCAGCGGTGCCGCTCGCACTGCACATCGCAAACGCAGACCCCACCGACGAGGTTACAGCCAGCGCTGCAGCCAGCAGCTCGGAAGCGCAGGCGGAAGTGCCGGCGTCCAGTGCGGCCAGTGCCGCAGCCTCAGCCAGTGTGCCGGAGCCGCAGCCGGAAGAGGAGCCGGACGCATCCTCGGAGGAAGCGGACAGCAGCGCAGAGAGCGGGGACGCAAGTGCGTTCACGTCCGAAGCAGCGGCTTCGTCGGCGGCTTCGAGCCACGCCGCTTCTTCGAAGCCCACAGCGCATTCGGCGGCTTCGTCGGCGGCTTCGAGCCACGCCGCTTCTTCGAAGTCCGCAGCGCATTCGGCCGCTTCGTCCCATGCGGCGTCGTCCTCGTATGTGTCGTCGTCCTCGCATGCGGCGTCGTCTTCGACATCGGCCTCGGCCTCGTCTGGCAGCTCGCATACAACGGAGACCACGGATGCAAAGATCAATGCGTATGTGCGGCGGCTCCAGAACCTGCAAAAACGCAGCAGCAAAAAACTGTACCAGACCGCAAGCAGTGCGCACAGTGAATATATGGAACACCCCGTAGAAGAACGGAATCTGGCGTTGAAGGTCTCCATCGTGCTGGGGAAGACGATGGAATTGACCAAACTGCAGAGCGAATGCGACAAGGAGTTCCAGGAGATCGTCACGGAGCTGCGCCAATACCTGCGGGAAAATGGTTACGACCAGAGCATTGCAGATGCTGCGGAAAAAGAGTACAAAGAAGAAAAAGATGCGATGATCAAAGAGCTGACGAACGTGACCTACAGCCAGGTGACCGGCAAAGGCGAAGGTGCCAAGTGGCTTCAGGAACACGCGGACATGGGCCAGTAAGACCGAACATCAAACAAACGCGCAGAGCGTGTTTCCCGAAGCGGGGAAACGGCTCTGCGCGTTTTTCTGTACGTTTGGCACTCACAGCAGCTCCGGCAGCTGCCGGAGCACGAAGTGGTTCTTGCGGAAGGTGAGCAGCCCTTCGTCCCGCATCCGGCACAGCTCCTTGGAGAGGGCGCTGCGGTCAAGGTTGAGGTAGTCGGCCAGCTGCTGGCGGTTGAAGGGGAGGTCGAACTCCATGCCGCCCGCCTGAACGGCCTGGCCGGACAGGTAGGTCAGCAGCCGCCCCCGCACGGTCTTGGGGGCGGTGCAGAGGATGCGGCGGGAGAGGGCAAGGTTCTTTTTCATGGAGACACGGAGCAGGTTCTGCAGCAGGCGGTCCTGCCAGCTGTGTTCGGCGTGGGGGCGGGAAAGGGCAGCCGTGTCCAGAAACAGTACTTCGCAGTCTGCCGCCGCGAGGACGTCCACCATCAGCGGCTCTCCGCAGAACGCATAGGTCTCGGCAAAGGCCTGCCCCTCGCCCACCTCGCTGAGGATGCTTTTGCTGCCCCAGAGGTCGATGCTCTCGATGTGGACGGCGCCCCGCAGCACGATGCCGATCTCATGCACGGTGTCGCCGGTGCAGAAGATGGTCTGGCGGCGGGCAAAGGCTTTCCGCCGCAGGCAGCGGCCGCGTTCCATCTGGTCGATGTCGGCCTCAGTCAGGCCCTGGAACAGAAAAATCGAGTGATAGTCCATAAAAATCCCTCTTTGTGGTTACAACAACCGAATCTTTGCTGTCATTATAGTATACTGTGCACAGAAAAAGCAAGGAGGATTCTCTTATGATTCGAAAAATCATTCACATAGACGAGGAAAAGTGCAATGGCTGCGGCGCGTGTGTCACGGCCTGCCACGAAGGGGCCATTGGCCTGGTCAACGGCAAGGCCAAACTCATGCGGGACGATTACTGCGACGGCTTTGGCGACTGCCTGCCCGGCTGCCCCACCGGTGCCATCACCTTTGAAGAGCGCGAGGCTGCGGCGTATGACGAGCAGGCCGTGCTGGAGAACAAGCAGAAAAAGGCCGCTGCCGCTGCTGCCCCGGCACACTCCGGCTGCCCCGGCCACCAGATGCACCAGTTCGATCGCAAAGCGGCCCCGGCCCCTGCGGCAGGCGCCGCGATGCCCTCCCAGCTGGGTCAGTGGCCCTGCCAGATCAAGCTCGTGCCCGTGAACGCGCCCTACTTCAACGGGGCAAAGCTGCTCATCGCGGCAGACTGCACGGCCTACGCCTATGCAAACATCCATCAGGAGTTCATGCAGGGCAGAATTACCCTCATCGGATGCCCCAAGCTGGACGCCGTGGAGTACAGCGAGAAGCTGACGGCCATCCTCTCCCAGAACGACATCCGGAGCGTGACGGTGCTGCGCATGGAGGTGCCCTGCTGCGGCGGCCTCGAACACGCTGCCGTGACGGCCCTGAAGAACAGCGGCAAGTTCATTCCCTGGCAGGTGGTGACCTTCTCCATCGACGGCCGCATCCTGGACCGATAAGATAAAAAGAAAAAGCAAGAGCTGCTGCACGGCGGGTGCAGCAGCTCTTGCTGTTTAAGAGGCGGCTTTCTGAAGCACTTCTGCAAATTTCTCCAGTGCCTGACGGAACTGGACGAAGTTGTCCACATCGGCGTCGCTCATCCGGGAGGTGGGGGCCACCACGGCAGTCTCAGCGGCGGTGACGGTGCCGCTGAGCGAGATGCGCACTTCGTGTTCGGGGATGGTCAGCAGGATGTGGAGCGGCGTCGTGCCGGAGAACAATTCCTTCAGCGGCAGACCGACGATGCAGGTGAGGTCGGTCTCCCCGGCGGGCAGCTGGTAGTAGGTGTAGCCGTCCAGCGCCCCGGCGGGTGTGACCTTTTGCAGGGCTCCAAGCCCCAGTGTCAGGTTCGTCATGTCCTGCATCTCCACGGCGGAAAGCTCCACGCCCAGCAGGGAAGCCAGCTGGGTCTGGGAGATGTAGCTGCCCATGGACCAGTTGGGCAGCACCAGCCCGGCCAGAGGGGCCGCAGCCACGATCTCCCCGCGCAGGTAGGTGTAGAGCTGCCCGGCGTCGTACAGCGTCTCGTTCGCGTCGATGTACACCCGCGTGAAGGCGGAACTGTTCTTCTGGGAGGTCAGCGTGAACTGAAATCTGCCGGGTGCATACTGGCCGGAGACGGTGCCCTGCGTGGCCCCGACCTGTTCCAGCACCCCGTACAGCGCAGGCGTCCGGGAAGCCGTGGAGGTGACGGTGTAGCGGAAATCGAAGTTCGCCCCGGCCTGGATGGCCTTGACTTTGCGGGACAGCAGACCGTACACCGTGCCGCCTGCCGCCAGGCAGAGCGCCAGCAGGCAGAGAACTACCACGAGGGCGGCACGGCCCCGCTTGTTGCTTTTGGGAGCAGTCATGGAAAAACCTCCTTTATTTCGGGCAGGCGTTCACGAACGCATCGAACAGGCCCTGCATGGCGGGGTCTGCATCGCTGAGCCACTCCGGGTGCCACTGGACGCCGAGGCAGAACCTTGCGTCCGGCTTTTCGATGGCCTCCACGATGCCGTCCTCGCTCAGCGCGGCGAGGGTGAAGCCGGGGGCGACCCGGTCCACGGCCTGATGGTGCTGGCTGTTGACGAGCACGGTGTCCTGCCCCAAAATGCGGGAAAGCAGGGTGCCCCGGCGGACGGTGACGGTGTGGACTTTGGCCCAGTGGTCGTTGTGCGGCAGATGTTCGAAGGGCTTGATGTCCTGATACAGGTCGCCGCCCAGCACGGCATTCATGACCTGGATGCCCCGGCAGATGCCCAGCACCGGTTTGTCTGCGGCCAGAAAGGCGCGCAGCAGCAGCGGCTCGGCTGCATCGCGGAGAAGATTCGGCTCGCCGCAGGCGGGGATGCGCTCCTGCCCGTAGAACTTCGGGTCCATGTCGCCGCCGCCGGGCAGCAGCAGGCCGTCGCAGGTAAGGGCGTCCTGCACTGCCTGTTCGGGGTCATTCAGCTCGACCCAGCGCATCCCGGCTCCGGCGCGGGCCAGACTTTCCATGTATTTGGATTGTGCCACGGTCGGCTCCGGGTCGGAGCTCATCCGCGGCATGGCGATCACAACACGCATATTCAACTGCCTCATTGTTTGCAGCCGCTGCCCGCGAACGCGGAGTCCGGCTGCCTTTGTAAAAAGCGGGGAATTGCTCGGTCTGCCAAGGGCTCTCCCTTTGGGAGAACTGTCTGCGAAGCGGACGAAGAGGGCAGGCCCGCTGGCCGATAAAACAAAAACCCGGAACCATCGGTTCCGGGCATTTTGGCGGAAAGATGGGGATTCGAACCCCAGAACGCTTTTGACACGTTACACGATTT
>OGKE01000670.1_pt1 | contig 30271 bp, 29 predicted proteins | sample 1572341 | NCBI WGS metagenome assembly OGKE01 (sample SAMEA2582091, study PRJEB24529) | metagenome | biome: Human gut stool | place: China | collected 2011
TATTGCATTTTCATGACAGCATCGAAATCAAAAGAAACGAAGGAACGGTTAGATATCCTGAATCATTCAAATGATGGTTTCTTTATTGCAAGTGAAGATCTCCGACTGCGTGGCCCGGGGGATCTTTTTGGAATCCGGCAGAGTGGCGTGCTTGATTTTAAAGTTGCCGATGTATTTCAAGATGCAAAGTTGCTTCAAAACGCAAGTGAAGAGGCAGACAGACTTCTTCTGGACGATCCGGAACTGGAATTCCCTGAGCATCGCAAATTGAAAGAACATTTACGGATAAAACTGGATGAGATCATGCTGGAAACAACATTGTGATGTTTGAGGATTATGGCAGAAGTTACCAGTTTAAAATTAATTTTCCTCCACATACTAACAGCGTAACAAAGCTAAATAGTAAAGTTACAAAATGCAAAAGGAGGAAAAAGATCATGGCAAGTCGTTCATCTAACAAAACAGCAGTACCTGAGGCGAAAGGAGCTATGAACAAGTTCAAGTACGAAGTAGCATCCGAGTTGGGAGTTCCGTTAACAGACGGCTACAATGGAGACCTCACATCAAAACAGAATGGTTCTGTCGGCGGTTATATGGTTAAAAAGATGATTGAACAGCAGGAGAAGCAGATGGCAGAAAAGTAACAGGCGAAGAAAAATCGTCTGCAGAAGCGGTTTGCATCAGACAGAAAAGCGGTTCAAAAACTGTCATGTACAGTAAAAAGAACACAAGAAATGAAAAAGAGAAAAGCACTCGGCATTGACCCGGGTGCTTTTTTCTGCTAAAATTCACCATAGTTAATGACAGGAGGTGTCGATATTTGAGAGTAATTGCAGGAAGCGCAAGAAGCCTAAAACTGAAGACTCTTGAGGGGATAGAGACAAGACCGACAACGGACCGGATCAAAGAGACTTTGTTTAATATGATAAGTCCGCAGATGTATGACTGTATTTTCCTTGATTTGTTTGCAGGAAGTGGCGGAATCGGAATAGAGGCTCTCAGCAGGGGAGCAAAAGAAGCAGTATTTGTAGAGAAAAATCCTAAGGCGATGGAATGTGTCAAGGAGAATTTGAAATTCACACGTCTGGAGAAAAAGGGACTTACACTGACAAAGGATGTGATGAACGCATTATATCAGTTGGAAGGTGAAAAGGTTTTTGACTTTGTATTCATGGATCCACCGTATAATATGGGATTTGAGAAAAGAGTTCTGGAATACCTTGCAGGATCGGATCTGATCTATGAAGATACGGTGATCATCGTAGAAGCTTCGTTAGATACAGATTTTGGATATCTTCCAGAATTGGGATATTCTTTGATCAAAGAGAAGAGATATAAGACAAACAAGCATGTATTTATTGAGAAAGCCGGAAAGGAAGAAGTATGTTAAAAGCAATTTATCCGGGGAGTTTTGACCCTGTTACCCGTGGACATTATGATATCATTTGCAGATCTTGTAAAATCGTAGACAAATTAATTGTCGGAGTACTGAATAATAAAGCAAAAATGCCGTTGTTTTCTGTAGAAGAACGTGTTAAAATGTTAAAGGAAGTGACGAAAGATCTGCCGAATGTTGAGATTATACCATTTGATGGATTGCTGGTAGACTTTGCGGAACAGATAGGTGCAGATGTGGTTATCAGGGGATTACGTGCGATTACCGATTTTGAATATGAGCTGCAGATGTCGCAGACGAATCAGAGGATGAAGCCTGATATAGAGACCATGTTTCTGACAACAAGTATAGAATATTCTTACTTAAGTTCGACTACAGTGCGGGAGATTGCTGCTTTTGGGGGAGACGTATCACAGTTTGTGCCGGAAGCCGTCGAGATCGCACTCAGAGAAAAGATGAAAGAAAAAAGGAGAGTGTAACAATGAGCAGCCGTATTGAACAGATCATTGAAGAAATTGAAGAATATATAGACAGAGATTGTAAGTTTCAGCCGTTGTCTACAACAAAGATTATTGTAAATAAGGAGCATCTGGATGAGTTGCTTCGCGAACTTCGTATGAAGACACCGGATGAGATCAAACGTTATCAGAAGATTATTGCGAACAGAGATGCGATTCTTGCTGATGCAAAGGCAAAAGCAGATGCAATGATCGAGGAAGCACAGGTTCAGACAACAGAGCTTGTTAGTGAGCATGAGATCATGCAGCAGGCATATGCTCAGGCAAATGAGATCGTAACTCAGGCAACAGCACAGGCACAGGAGATTCTTGATAACGCAACAATGGATGCAAATACAATCCGCGTTGGTGCGATCCAGTATACAGATGATCTTCTTGCAAATGCAGAAAGCATTATCGGACATACTTTGGACAGTTATACAACAAAGTATGACGGATTGATCAATTCTTTACAGGAGTGCTACGATACAGTCCGCTCTAACCGTTCAGAACTTGAAGTTCCATCTGATGACGGATATTATGATGAGAATGGACAGGGAGACCTGAGGTAGTCATTACATTGTATTATAAAAATTTCAGATAGAGAAATGTCAACAGACTGACTGCCAGTGCGGCGGTCAGTTTTTGTATTATATAAGAAGAAAGTTTAAGTCCTGTACCGGCAATCATGGATTGTGTCTGGGCAACGGAACACCATCCACCAAAAGAGGTAAGTGCGAGAAGCAACGGATAAAGAACCTGGGGGTTGGAAAGACTTTGAGACAGGAGAAGAATTCCGTTTGTCATCTCAAGAGAAGATTTCAGGAGAAGAAAACCAGGTGAACGAATCGGCAGAAGTTCCAATAATGCAAGAAGTACAGAAAAGATCATCAGGTAACCTCCGACTTTTACAAGCGTTTCTGAACTGTTCAGGATACAGGATTCTAACACAGAAAAATTCATTTTGTGCGTCAGTGGTTTTGAAAAAATGGAATTCTCCTGTGTGAAAACTTCGGACATTTCCGGAAAAATCCAATCTTTATTTTTGATGAAATGTCTTAGAATCCGTTGAAGAAAGCTTAAGAGGATCATAGTTCCGAAAAGAAGCAGTAAAGCGGGAATGCAGAAAGCTTTCTGATGAATTGTATTTAAAACAAGAAAAGTAATAATAAAAGATGGACTTGCATTATTACAGAAGGACAGCAGGTAAGAAGCTTCTTCAAGAGAAATTTTTCCTTGAAGAAGAAGGTCGGCAATGATTTTTGCGCCCATTGGATAACCGCATAAAAAGCCGGACAGAACGGCGAAACTTCCATAGAAAGAAGTTCCAAAGAGCAGATGGAAAGGACGGAAAAGCAGACGGGAGACAACAGCAGCACCATCTGTTTTCAACAAAAGTCCTGTGACAATAAGATAAGGAAAAAGGGTCGGTATCAGAATCTGATACCAGAGAAGCAGGCCATCACAAGCTCCCTGGAATACAGTTTCAGGAAAGAGTAGCATCGTAAAAAACAATGAAAGCAGTACGAGAGCCAGAAGCATAGGAAACCTCCTTTTACAAAAATATTCTATGAAAAGAAAAAAGAAACTATACCGGAGCTATGGAAATATGATATAGTTAAATGTAAAGTATTTTGATCTTGATATTGCAAAGGAGCAAACAATAAATATGAATTTACCAAAAGTATTTGAAGAGAAAATGAAGGATCTTCTTGGTTCTGAATATGAAGCGTATACGGCATGTTATGATGAACCGCGTCACTATGGTCTGCGCGTGAACACAGCGAAGATTTCTGTGGAAGATTTCCTGAAGATCGCACCTTGGCCGTTAGAGCCGGTTCCGTGGATCCATAATGGATTCTATTATGACGGAGATAATATCCAGCCGTCGAAACATCCATATTATTTCGCAGGACTTTATTATCTGCAGGAGCCAAGTGCCATGACACCGGCAGATCGTCTTCCGGTAGAGCCGGGAGACCGTGTGCTTGATGTTTGTGCAGCACCTGGAGGCAAGGCCACAGAACTTGGGGCAAAGCTTGGAGGAACCGGTGTACTGGCTGCGAATGATCTGAGCAGTTCCAGAGCGAAGGGGCTTTTGAAGAATCTTGAATTATTTGGAATCGGAAACGTGCTCATCTTAAGTGAAGAGCCTGGAAAGCTTGTTTCTTATTTTCCGGAGTACTTTGATAAGATTTTGATCGACGCACCTTGTTCCGGGGAAGGCATGTTCCGTAAAGAGAAAAAGATGGTGAAAGCATGGGAAGAACATGGACCGGAGTTTTTTTCAAAGATCCAGAGAAGCATTGTGACACAGGCAGCCCAGATGCTGCGCCCGGGTGGAATGCTGCTTTATTCCACCTGTACATTTTCACCGGAAGAGAATGAACAGACGATTGAATATCTGCTTCAGGAATACCCGGAATTTAAGATCTGTGAGATGGAAGGTTACGAAGGATTTGCAGATGGAATGCCGCAGGTGACAGAAAGCAAGAATCCGGAACTTGAAAAGACGGTTCGTATTTTCCCTCATCGTATGAAGGGAGAAGGACATTTCCTCGCACTTCTTCAAAAGGGTGAAAAACAGGAAGAAGGAAAGAGACTTCCGGAGAGTGGGAAGAACAAGAAGCTTCCGGAAGAATTGGAAGAATTTCTTGGTCATATTGATCGAAAATTCGATTCCTCTCGCATGGATCTGCGTGGAGAGAAAGTATATTATATGCCGGAAGGACTTCCGACACTTCGTGGAATCCGTTTCTTAAGAACAGGCCTACTGATGGGTGAACTGAAGAAGAATCGTTTTGAGCCGAGTCAGGCACTGGCGATGAATCTGAAAAAGGAAGAATATGATCAGGTGATCGATCTTCCATTAGAAGACGAACGCGTTATGAAATATCTGAGAGGCGAGACTTTGGATGTGGAGGATCTTGTGAAGCCGAAAGACAAGGGATGGTATCTGATCTGTGTGGATGGATATCCGCTTGGTTTTGGAAAGCTTGTGAATCAGATGCTTAAGAATAAGTACCTTCCGGGATGGCGGTGGAACTCATGAAACTGAGACTGGATAAATATCTGGCAGACATGGGAATCGGAACACGTACAGAAGTGAAGAAAGCAATCACAAAAGGACAGGTTCGAGTTAATGAAGAGACGGTAAAACGTCCGGAAATCAAGATTGACACAGAAAAAGATCATGTGTTTTACCAAGGACAGATGGTTGCTTATGCAGAATATGAATACTACATGTTAAATAAGCCGGCCGGGGTGGTTTCTGCAACGGAAGATAAAAACGACAGTACTGTATTAGATTTGATTGATGAAAAGCAGAGAAAGGATCTCTTTCCTGTCGGAAGATTAGATAAAGACACAGAGGGACTTTTGCTGATCACAAATGATGGCGAACTTGCACATCAGCTTTTGTCACCGAAGAAGCATGTAGATAAAGTCTATTTCGCCAGAATCGATGGAAAAGTTACGGAAGAAGATGTGAGAAGATTTGCAGAAGGACTTGAAATCGGGGAAGAGAAACCGACACTTCCGGCTCATCTGGAAATTCTGAAAAGAGAAGAGATTTCTGAAAGCCGACTGACGATCAGAGAGGGAAAGTTTCATCAGGTGAAACGAATGTTCCATGTAGTCGGAAAAGAGGTTATTTATCTGAAACGCCTGCAGATGGGAAGCCTTGTACTTGATCCGTGGCTTGCATTAGGAGAATATCGAGAATTAACAGGACAGGAACTGGAAGCATTGCGTGACTGTTCATTATTACGTTAAACAGGGAGAAAGCATGAAAGGAAATTTTTTACCAATTACCAGAGAAGAGATGAAAGAGAGAGGATGGGATCAGGTAGATTTTGTCTATGTATCAGGAGATGCCTATGTCGATCATCCATCTTTTGGTCACGCAATCATTACACGTCTTCTGGAATCCAGAGGATATCGTGTTGGGATCATTGCACAGCCGGACTGGCGTAAGCCGGAGAGCGTGCAGGTGTTCGGAGAACCAAGACTTGGATTTCTTGTCTCTGCAGGAAATATGGATTCTATGGTAAATCATTATTCTGTATCCAAAAAGAGAAGAAAGACAGACGCCTATACACCGGGCGGCGAGATGGGAAAACGACCGGACTATGCCTGCGTAGTATATGGAAATCTGATTCGTCAGACTTATAAAAAGACACCCATTATCCTGGGTGGGATTGAAGCCAGCCTGAGACGACTGGCACATTATGATTATTGGGAGAATAAAGTAAAACACAGTGTACTCCTTGATTCCGGGGCAGATATGATTTCCTATGGAATGGGTGAGCATTCGATCATAGAGATTGCAGATGCGCTGGCGAGTGGACTGCCGGTAGAGGAACTTACCTATATTGCAGGAACTGTATTTAAGTGCAGGGATCTGTCGAGAGTTTATGATCCGATTATTCTTCCTTCTTATGAGGAAGTAAAAGTAAACAAGAAGGTTTATGCAGACAGCTTTGCCATTCAGTATCAGAATACAGATCCATTCAGCGCCAGACCAATGGCAGAATCTTATGGGACAAAGGGATATATTATACAGAATCCTCCTGCTCTGCCCCTGACACAGGAGGAAATGGATGATGTATATGCCCTGCCTTATACGGAGAAAGTTCATCCCATGTATGAGAAGCTGGGCGGAATTCCGGCACTGGAAGAAATCAAGTTCAGCCTGACAAGCAACAGAGGGTGCTTTGGCGGCTGTAATTTCTGCGCCCTGACTTTTCATCAGGGAAGAATTCTTCAGACCAGAAGTCATGAGTCTCTGATCGAAGAAGCTACCAGAATGACAAATGATCCTGAGTTCAAGGGTTATATTCACGATGTGGGTGGTCCCACAGCAGATTTCAGACAACCATCTTGTCAGAAACAGCTCACGAAAGGGGTCTGCAAGAATAAGCAGTGCCTGTTTCCCACGCCATGCAAAAACCTAACTGTAGATCATTCGGATTACGTTTCTCTGCTTCGGAAGCTGCGGAAGATCCCGGGAGTGAAGAAGGTATTCATCCGCTCCGGTGTACGCTTTGATTATGTGGTGGCAGACAGGGACAAGACTTTTTTGCGTGAACTGGTGGAACATCACGTAAGTGGGCAGTTGCGTGTGGCACCGGAACATGTGTCTGATCAGGTTCTGAAGTATATGGGAAAACCAAGTCACAGCGTCTATCAGCAGTTTCTTAAGGAATATGATGCGGCAAACAGGCAAACAGGAAAGCAGCAGTATGCTGTCCCGTATTTCATGTCCTCCCATCCGGGATGTACCATGAAAGAGGCAGTAAAACTTGCGGAATATGTCCGGGATCTTGGCTTTACCCCGGAACAGGTACAGGATTTCTATCCAACCCCGTCTACTCTTTCTACCTGTATGTACTATACGGGAATCCATCCTCTTACAGGTGAGAAGGTATATGTGCCGAAGAACCCCCATGAAAAAGCAATACAGAGAGTTTTGATGCAGTACAAGAATCCTGCAAACAGAGAACTGGTGCTGGAAGGCCTCAAAATGACCGGAAGAATGGACCTGGTAGGTTACGGCCCTAAATGTTTGATCCGGCCGCTTCGAGAGAATCATGGAGGCCAACAGCATACTCAGGGCAGTAGTCGGAATGCGAAAAACAGCAGAAATAGCAAAAATAACAAAAACAGTTCAGCATCTGCAAAGAAGAATACTATCAGAAATATACATAAGAAAAATTCCAGAGGAGGACGTAAGTGACAGAAAAGAAAAACAGAAATAAAAAACAAAGTAAAGCGAAAACATCTTCAAAAGTATCCAAAGGGAACTTCGGATATTTCAGAAGTGAAAAGAGACGCCGCCTGATCATCACTGCAATTCTTTTTGCAGTACCCTTATTCATCTTTTTTACATCCTGGTTCTATTTTAAGACAAGAATGACTGTCTGGACAGTTGTAACTGTAGTTGGCTGTCTTCCGGCATGTAAATCCATGGTGAATCTGATCATGATTCTGAAATGCAGACCAATGGATGCCGGATTATATCAGAAAATCCATGAGCATCAGGGCAGTCTGGATATGGCATATGAACTTTACATGACTTTTTATGAAAAAAGTGCCTATATTGATGCAGCAGCAGTATGTGGAAATACAGTAGTGGCTTACAGCAGTGATCCGAAAATCGATGCATCTTTCATGGAAACCAATTCCCAGAAGATCATCCGTAAAAACGGTTATAAAGTGACGGTGAAAATTTTTACAGATCTCCGTCCGTTCCTGGAACGTCTTGATTCCATGAACGATCACAGAGAAAGTCTGGAAGAAGGAATCAAATTTACCCCGGACGAAAAATATCCGGATCTTTCCAGAAACGAACTGATCCGACAGACCATTCTGGCATTGTGTCTGTAGTCGCCGGAATTCAATTACAAAATATATCTATAGCAATGTGTTATTTCGGAGTTTGGTATAATTATACAGGAACAATTAAATATGAAAGAATTTATTATAGAAGAAAATGAAGCGGGCCAGCGCTTTGATAAATATCTGGCCAAGCTTCTCAGAGAAGCACCTAAAAGTTTTTTTTACAAAATGCTTCGCAAAAAGAACATCACTCTAAATGGAAAGAAAGCCACAGGAAACGAAAAACTTCTCAAAGGCGACACCATCAAACTGTTTCTGAGTGATGAAACTTTCGATAAATTTGCAGGAAGCAGTCAGGCAGCAAGAGCATACTGCGAACTGGATATTGTTTACGAGGATCCTGATATCATTATCATCAATAAACCGGCAGGGATGCTTTCACAGCCGGCAGATGACGGGGAACCGTCCCTTGTAGAATATCTGACCGGCTATCTTTTAAAGAAAGGTGATCTTACAGAAGAACAGCTCAAAACCTTCAGACCTTCTGTATGTAACCGACTTGACCGTAATACCAGCGGAATGGTCTGTGCAGGTAAAAGCCTTGCCGGTCTGCAGTTTCTGTCCAGGATATTCCACGACAGAACACTTCACAAATACTATATCTGCCTCACAAAAGGCAAAATAGAAAAACCGGATCATATCAGGGGTTATCTGCACAAAGATAAAAAAACAAACAAAGTAATCGTAAGCAGACAGGAATTCAAAGATTCCCTGCCGATTGAAACGAAATATCGTCCTCTTGGCAGCAACGGAAAAATAACTCTTCTGGAAGTTGAGCTGATCACAGGCCGTACTCACCAGATTCGTGCTCACCTTGCAGGAACAGGACATCCATTGCTTGGAGACACCAAATACGGAGATTCTGAATTTAATAAGCAATACATCCGCCATGGAGTCAGGCATCAGCTTCTCCATGCATACAGGTTAGTAATTCCGGAGACAGACCAGACCTTTGTGGCGCCGGCACCGGAGCTTTTCTGTAAAATCATCAAAGAGGAAAATCTTGAGGAGGCTTATCATGAGAATCTGGAAAGAAATATGGGATTACGCAAAAATGATCATCATAGTAGTAGTGATCGTAACGCTTGTGAATAGCGTAGTACTGATCAATGCCAAAATTCCTTCCGAATCAATGGAAAAAACCATTATGACAGGAGACCGTATTTTCGGATTCCGCCTTGCATATGGACTCAATCTGGATTTCTTCGGACATGAAATATCAAAAAAAATAAAAGATCCGGAACGCTTTGACATTGTTATTTTCAAATACCCGGATGACGAAAGCAAGCTTTTCATCAAACGAGTCATCGGACTTCCGGGAGAAAAAGTACAGATTAAGGACGGCAAAGTCTATATCAATGATTCAGAGATTCCTCTGGATGACAGTTTCGTTCCGGAAAAACCAAGGGGCAGCTTTGGCCCGTATGAAGTTCCCGAAAACAGCTATTTCGTCCTGGGTGATAACCGCAATCATTCCAAAGACTCCCGTTGCTGGAAAAGCACCAGTTTTGTGACCTTTGATGAGATTGTCGGAAAGGCAGTTATCAGGTATTATCCGTCGGTAAAATTATTGAAGTAGAAAATAAAATTTACGGAGAAATAAAGTGGCAACATGGAACAGCAGAGGTTTGCGGGGATCCACTCTGGAGGATCTTGTAAATCGTACAAATGAACAATACAGAGAAAAGGGACTGGCACTTATCCAAAAAATTCCCACTCCGATCACACCTGTCCGTATGGATAAGGAAAACCGTCATATTACGCTGGCATATTTCGAGCAACGAAGTACTGTAGACTATATTGGAGCAGTACAGGGCATCCCTGTCTGCTTTGATGCCAAAGAATGTGCGGCGGATACTTTTCCGCTTGCGAATATCCATCCTCATCAGGTGGAATTTATGCAGGCATTTGAAAAGCAGGGAGGGGTGGCTTTTTTTCTTATATTCTACAGCCATGAAAACCAGTTCTATTACCTTACACTGCGCAGTCTCCTTACTTTCTGGAACCGGATGCAGGAAGGCGGCCGCAAGAGCTTCCGGCGCGAAGAACTGGAGCCTCAGTACTATTTGAATAAAAAAAGCGGGTTTCTTGTGCCCTTTCTTGATGGAGTTCAGACTGACCTTAATGAACGGGAATAGGAAAGGGGACGCGCAGAAATTTATTTTATTTCCGGTGCGGTTTCGGCATCTAAGAGTTTCTAAGGCAAAAAAAATCTGCTAAAAGCATGAGCCGTCTTCTCAAACTCGCTCCGTCGCAGACTTCGCTCAGACAGTGAAACAGCCGGCTCATAACGCAGATTTTTTTTGCCTAAGAAACTCTAAGATACCTGCAAATGCACCGGAAATAAAATAAATTTCTGCGCTGTGTATTGGCAGTAACCATGAAGAAATCAACTTGCTGGCATACTATAGCAAGCCTCTTATAATGTTATTGATTCAGTTCATCAGAGCGTAAAATCCTGCGTCAGCACGCCTGTAGGTATCTTTCTTGTTTTTCGCACTCTGCTGAATTGCCTCAAATGCATTAGTACAGCGAAAATTAAGTTTCTGCTAAATCAGACAAGTCAATATAGCAGTTACTTAATATTCGCTGTATTAGTTAATAGACTTGCTATAGCCATCATAATCTTCCGTATTGCGAAAACCAGCTCGGAAACATATTGTATTTGAGGTGCATTTGCAGGTGTCTTAGAGATTCTTAGTTTTCAGGAAATCTGCGTTATGAGAAGAAAAGCCCCTTGTCTGAGCGACAGCGAGTAATTCCGGGCTTTTCTTCTCATGGTTTTAGCAGATTTTCTGAAGACTTAGAAGCTCTTAGGCACCGAAACCGCACATCAAATACAATATGTTTCTGAGCGTCCCTCTGAATACACATAATGAACAGACAAAACAACAATATAATACATTAACTGTACTTGACATTTTTTTGAAAACCTATTATAATTCTATCTAGTTTCACATTACTTTAGTAACACGTTACTATACTAAAGTGAATATAAAGTAATAATAAAAAGAATCACAACATAACCAAGAGGAGGACCACCCATGCAGCGTATTTTCCACACCCCTGAAGGTGTAAGAGACATCTACAACGGCGAATGCAGCCAGAAAAGAAAGGTACAGGAGAAAATCCATCGCGTCTTCCACCAGTATGGCTATGAAGACATAGAAACCCCCACATTCGAATACTTCGAAGTATTCAGCCGTGAAGTAGGAACCATCCCCTCCAAAGAACTCTACAAATTCTTTGACAGAGAAGGAAACACCCTGGTACTCAGGCCTGACTTCACCCCGTCTGTATCCAGAGCCTGTGCAACCTACTTTTCCCCGGACAAAGAACCTGTAAGCCTCTGCTACACAGGAAACACATTTATTAATAACACCAGCTACAGAGGACATCTCAAAGAAACCACACAGATGGGAGTAGAACGGATCGGTGATGAATCCGCAGATGCAGATGCAGAACTTCTTGCCATGACAGTGGAATGCCTTCTGGCAGCAGGTCTTACAGAATTTCAGGTCAGTGTCGGACAGGTAGATTACTTCAAATCCTTATTAAAAGAAGCCGAACTCGGTCCGGAAGCAGAAGAACGTCTTCGTGTTTTGATCTCGCAGAAAAATTCTTTCGGAGTAGAAGAGTTTGTAGAAGAACAGAAACTCAAAGACAGTATGCAGAAAGCCTTTACTGAAATCCCACAGATGTTTGGTTCAGAAGAAGTCTTAAAGAAAGCCAGAAGTCTGACAAACAACGCCTGCGCACTGGAGGCAGTTTCCAGACTGGAAGAAATCTATGAGATTATGAAAAACTACGGATATGAAAAGTATATCTCTTTCGATTTTGGAATGCTTAGTAAATATCAGTACTATACAGGTATCATTTTCCAGGCATATACTTACGGAACCGGTGAACCTATGATCAAGGGAGGCCGTTACAATGGCCTGATGAAACACTTTGGCAAACCTGCGGCATCTATCGGATTTGCCCTTGAAGTAGATAACCTTCTTCTTGCACTTTCCAGCCAGAAACTGATCTCTGAGAAAGAGGAGAAGCCGGAAGTAATCGAATACGAGCCACAGAACCGTACAGAAGTCATTAAAGAGGCACAGAAACTTCGTGCAGAGGGCAGATGTGTGGCATTACGTTTGAAAAAGGAGGCCAGATAAGCCATGAGATACCTGACAGTTGCCCTGACAAAAGGCAGACTTGCCAACAAAACAATGGAGATGTTTGAGAAAGCAGGAATCACCTGCGAAGAGATGAAAGATAAAGATTCCCGTAAACTGATCTTTACCAATGAAGAACTGAAGATGAAATTCTTCCTTGCAAAAGGGCCGGATGTTCCTACCTATGTAGAGTATGGTGCGGCAGATATCGGAATTGTGGGAAAGGATACGATCCTGGAGGAAGGCCGTAAGCTTTATGAAGTGATGGATCTTGGATTTGGAAAATGTAAGATGTGTGTCTGCGGACCGGAGAGTGCCAGAGAAGTTCTGGAGAACAACCAGCTGATCCGTGTGGCGACTAAATATCCAAATATTGCCAAGGATTACTTCTTTAACAGAAAACACCAGACAGTAGATTTGATCAAATTAAACGGTTCCATTGAACTGGCACCCATCGTTGGTCTGTCTGAAGTGATCGTAGATATTGTGGAGACCGGAAGTACACTGAAGGAAAACGGACTGAAGGTGCTGGAAGAGGTCTGCCCGCTGTCTGCCAGAATGGTAGTCAATCAGGTGAGCATGAAGATGGAAAATGAGAGAATCCGTAAACTTATTGAAGACTTAAGAAGAGTTCTTCAGGAGGAGATGTAAAGATGCGTACAGTAAAATTAACAAAAGAATCAACAAAGGATATTCTTGAGAATCTGCTGAAAAGAAGCCCGAATAACTATGGGAAATTTGAATCCACAGTAGCTCAGATCCTTAATAAAGTAAAAAATGAAGGGGACGCAGCTCTTTTTGCCTATACAAAAGAATTTGACAAAGCTGATGTGACAAAAGAGACTATCCGCGTCACAGATGCAGAAATTGAAGAGGCTTATGCGCAGATTGATCCTGCACTTCTTGGAGTGATCCGCAAAGCTCTGGTCAATATCCGTCAGTATCATGAAAAACAGATCCAGAACAGCTGGTTTACAAGCACAACAGATGGAACTATGCTTGGACAGAAAGTAACACCGTTAAATCGTGTGGGTGTCTATGTACCCGGTGGAAAAGCAGTTTATCCGTCTTCTGTACTGATGAATATTGTACCTGCGAAAGTGGCAGGAGTCCCGCATATTGTTATGACAACACCGCCCGGAAAGGATGGCAAAGTATGCGCTTCCACACTGGTAGCAGCCAAAGAAGCAGGAGCAGATGAGATTTATAAGGTGGGTGGTGCACAGGCGATCGGTGCCCTTGCTTTCGGAACAGAGAGTATTCCGAAGGTAGACAAGATCGTAGGTCCCGGAAACATTTTCGTAGCTCTTGCAAAGAAAGCAGTATATGGCTATGTAAGCATTGACTCCATTGCAGGACCGAGTGAGATCCTTGTTCTTGCAGATGAGACAGCTAATCCGCATTTTGTGGCAGCTGACCTTCTTTCCCAGGCAGAGCATGATGAACTGGCATGTGCTATCCTGATCACTACAAGTGAAGAATTTGCGAAGAAAGTAGATGAAGAAGTAAAAGGTTTCGTGGAGGTTCTTTCCAGAAAAGAAATCATTCAGAAATCTCTTGATAACTTTGGCTACATTCTGATCGCAGAGGATATGGACGAAGCGATTGAGGCGGCCAATGAAATCGCTCCGGAACATATGGAGATCGTGACAGCCAATCCCTTTGAAGATATGATGAAAGTGAAGAATGCAGGTGCGATCTTTATCGGAGAGTATAGTTCCGAGCCACTGGGAGATTATTTTGCAGGTCCGAACCATGTACTTCCTACAAACGGAACAGCCAAATTTTTCTCGGCCCTTTCCGTAGATGATTTCATCAAGAAATCAAGTATTGTATATTACTCAAAATCCGCACTGCATAATATACACAAAGATATCATCCAGTTTGCAACTTCTGAGCAGCTTACTGCACATGCAAATTCTATTGCAGTTCGTTTTGAGGATGAAGATGAAGAATAATGGTAAGGCTTTGAATCTGAAATCTGCTATAATGTAAACTGTAGTTTGCGCATTAAAACAATGGATTCAGAGTGTTTGAAAATAAGTAAGACAGAGAGGACTTAACCATGGCAAGAGAAGCCTCAGCAGAAAGAAATACAAAAGAAACAGAAATCAAATTAAAAATAAATCTGGATGGAACCGGATATTCTGACATTGAGACAGGTGTGGGATTTTTTGACCATATGCTGGATGGATTTACCCGTCATGGGCTCTTTGATCTCAGTGTCAGAGTCCATGGTGATCTTCAGGTGGATGACCACCACACCATCGAGGATACAGGAATTGTTCTGGGAACTGCATTAAAAGAAGCAATTGGTGACAAAAAGGGGATTAAGCGCTATGGAAGCTGCATCCTTCCCATGGATGAATCCCTGGTGCTTTGTGCGATCGATCTGTCCGGAAGACCTTACTTTGTATGGGATGCAGAGTTTACCACAGACAGGATTGGTGACATGTCCGCAGAAATGGTGAAAGAATTTTTCTATGCCATTTCCTATGCCTGTGGCATGAATCTTCATATTAAGGTTCTGGCCGGTGGGAATAATCACCATGTAGCAGAAGCAATGTTCAAAAGTTTTGCCAAAGCACTGGACGCAGCCACATCCTATGATCCAAGGATCACAGATGTTCTGTCTACCAAGGGCAGTTTGTAAAATTTGAAAATTTACGAAATGATTTATGGCAATCAATAAATTAGATGGAGACAGAAAATGGAAAATACAGTGAATTTAAAAAGCAGCATCGCATGGTCTGATTTTAAATTAAACAGTGATGGAATGGTACCTGTTATAGCCCAGGATTATCAGACAAATGAAGTGCTGATGCTGGCGTATATGAATGAAGAAGCATTTAATACCACTCTTGAAACAGGTAAAATGACTTACTGGAGCAGAAGCCGCAATGAACTCTGGACGAAGGGACTCACATCCGGACATTTCCAGTTTGTAAAATCCCTTACACTGGATTGTGATAATGATACGATCCTTGCTAAAGTAGAGCAGATCGGTGCAGCCTGCCATACCGGAAACAGAACCTGTTTTTTCAAAACCCTGACAGAAGTGTAATCACATAAATTCGCACGATATGTTTTGGCATGAATATGCCAAAATCCCGAGACATACAAGCCAAAATTCATTCCATTGCCGCAGGCAATCTGGAATGAATTTTGGCTACGTTACTGTGAACGGAGTGAACAGTAACACTAATGCCAAACATTAAAGGGAAATATACACGAATTGTATTGACATTTTTGTTAAAATGTGATAAAAAAAGAATATCCGAATTGAATATGTGCAATGTTATAACGCAAAGGTTGCATCGTACTTGATGCGCAAAAGAGAATCCGGTGAGAATCCGGAGCGATACCGTCACTGTGTATGGGAGCTGCTTTTCAGAGACCACTGGGAAACCGGGAAGGGAGAAACAGCGATGATCGAAGTCAGGAGAACTGCCTTGGCGTAGAATTTAAGGTCTGCGGTATACAGAACCTGTATTCTCATAACGATACATAGCTCTTTTATTAAATGAATCAGACAGAATCAGAAATTACAGATATATCTGGTACATATAAACCATGTATTTATGGGAAAACGGTAGCTGCAGAATATGCAGTTGCCTTTTTTGTGCATACAATTGTCCGGAAATACGAGAAATAAAAGAGGAAAAACGAAATGAAAAGAAAATCCATGTTAGCCTTATTACTGGCAGTATCCATGACCTGTTCCATGACAGCAGCAACAGGTGCAGTAGCTTTTGCATCTGATGATACAGCAACAGAAGAGTCAGCAGATGACACAGAAGCAGCTGCAGACGATGCAGATGCAGCAGATACAGAGGAAGCATCTGATGATACAACAGAAGCTTCTGATGATGATCAGAAAGCAGCAGACGAAGTTGGTGCCCTGATCGATAAGATTTATGTTCAGGAAAGAACAGACACAACTGACGAAGACTGTAAAGCAGCAAAAGAAGCATGGGACAAACTTACAGATGCTCAGAAAGAGCTGGTAACAGGTGAAGAAGCAAGTCCTGAATACTTTGGACGTGACACAGGTGATGCTTCCAAGGATGATCCTCGTAACCAGGATGAGATCGGTGAGAACGAACTTCTTGTAGTAAGCTTTGGTACATCCTTCAACGACAGTCGTGCAGAGGATATCAAAGGAATCGAGGATGCCCTTGCAGAAGCATATCCGGACTGGTCAGTAAGACGTGCATTTACAGCACAGATTATCATCAACCATGTACAGGCAAGAGATGATGAAGTAATCGATAATATGCAGCAGGCTCTTGACCGTGCAGTAGCTAACGGTGTTAAGAATCTTGTTGTACAGCCGACACATCTGATGCATGGTGCAGAATATGATGAAATGACAGAGGCAATTGATGAATACAAAGACAAATTTGAATCTGTTGCAATTGCAGAGCCAATGCTCGGTGAAGTTGGTGATGACGCTACAGTGATCAATGATGACAAGAAAGCAGTTGCTCAGGCAATCACAGATGAAGCTTGCAAGGAAGCTGGATTTGATGATATGAAAGCAGCAGCAGATGCAGGCACAGCATTTGTATTCATGGGACATGGTACATCCCATACAGCTAACGTAACCTATGACCAGATGCAGACACAGATGGATGATCTTGGATTCACAAACGCTTTCATCGGAACTGTAGAGGGAGAACCGGAAGACACAGCATGTGACAAGGTTATCGAGAAAGTAAAAGAAGCAGGATTCAAGAATGTAATCCTTCGTCCTCTGATGGTTGTTGCCGGAGACCACGCTAACAATGATATGGCCGGTGATGATGCAGATTCCTGGAAATCTCAGTTTGAGGCATCCGGTGATTTCGACAGTGTTGACTGTCAGATCGCAGGTCTTGGAAGAATCGCAGCAGTAGAAGATCTGTATGTGGCTCATACAAAAGCAGCAATTGATTCTCTTGGAGCATCTGACGATGCAGCAGCAGAAGATACTGATGCCAAAGCAACAGATGACAGTGCAGACGATGCACAGGCAGATGACGCAGCTGAGACAACAGCTGATACTGCAGAGGCTGACGCTGAATAAAAAATATTGTTCAAACAAGATAAACTGCCCGGAGGACTTGCAAAAGTTTCCGGGCAGATATATTATATGATAAGAAAAAAAGAAGTCATAGCAATTCCATAAAATACTGCAAACAGTTCGCACGTTTCTGTTCATTCCGTTCACAGTAATGTGCGCACATCTGAGAAAGATCCAGAGGAACTGTCTTAATTGCATTATTTTCTGGAATTACTATAATATATTTGCCATCACCTGTTCAAAAACCTGTTGCTCTGCAGCAGATGGGTTGAACAGCACGATAGAAAAAACTATAAAAAATATGAAGATAAGGGAGAAGAAATAATCATGAAGAAACGTTCATTTACATTATTAATGTCAGCACTTACTATTTCAGCCACTCTGATCGGTACAAGCCCGGTTGCTGCAAAGACAGATACTGATACGGCAACAGAAGAAACCACTGATAAAGAAGAAACCACTGATAAAGAAGAAACCACTGCAAAAGATGCTGATTCAGAAAACACAGATAATAAAGAAACAGATGCATCCAAGGGTGATACATTAGAGGATGGCACCTACACAGCAGAATTTGATACAGACAGCGGAATGTTCCATGTAAATGAAGCAAACGACGGAAAAGGAACCCTTACAGTAAAGGATGGCAAGATGACTATCCATGTAAGCCTTGCTTCTAAGAAAATTGTAAACCTTTTTGTGGGAAAAGCAGAAGATGCACAGAAAGACGGGGCAGAGATTCTTGAACCAACCACAGATACTGTTACATACAGCGATGGAATGAGTGAGGAAGTATATGGATTTGATATCCCGGTACCCGCAATTGATGAAGAATTCGATGTAGCTTTGATCGGAACAAAAGGAAAATGGTATGACCATAAGGTAAGTGTCAAAAATCCTGTAAAATCCGATGATACAGATGCAAAAAAAGATGATAAAGAAAATAAAGATGCAGATTCCAAAGCAGATGACACAGACAAAGATGCGAAAGACAGCAAGACAAGTGAAGGTAAGACTCTGGCAGATCTGAATCTTGAAGATGGCGACTATACCATGGATGTAACTCTTACAGGCGGTTCAGGAAGAGCAACCATTGATTCTCCTGCTGCCATTAAGGTAGAAGGCGATAAAGCTACAGCAACTATCGTATGGAGCAGTCCAAACTATGATTATATGCTTGTGGATGGTGAGAAATATGAGCCGGTTAATAAAGATGGAAACTCCACTTTTGAAATCCCTGTCAGCGTATTTGATGCAGAGATGGAGGTAACAGCAGATACAGTAGCAATGAGTGAGCCTCACGAGATTGACTACACCTTAAATTTTGATTCCACAACTGCCAAAGAAGCAGAAAAAACAGCAAAATAATCATATACAAACAAAGAAACAATTATGAAGATGAAAAACATAATAAAGAAACAGCAAAAAACAATATTTATCGGTTTTATGTCAGTTGCATTATTTATTATCTGTATATGCACTGTCTGTACAGCATACGCAGCAGATAAAGACAATGCAAAAACTCCTGTGGATATTCCGGGACTTACCTATGATCACAGTATGGAACTTTCCTACGCAGAAGAATTCAGCGTAGACTATTACAATGATGGCTATGCCCTGATCACTATCGATCAGGAAGGACAGTTTCTTGTAGTTCCAGAGGGAAAAAAGGCTCCAAAGGGGCTTGAAAAAGATATCACAGTTATACAACAACCGCTGAACAACATCTATCTGGTAGCAACCTCTGCCATGGATCTTTTCCGCGCAATTGACGGTATTGACAGCATTCGTCTTTCAGGAACTCAGGAGAATGGATGGTATATCCAGGAAGCAAAAGATGCCATGGAATCCGGAAAAATGATTTATGCAGGCAAGTACAATGCACCGGATTATGAACTGATCCTGAATGAAGGCTGTGGTCTTGCCATTGAATCAACTATGATCCACCATAATCCGGAGGTGGAAGAGAAACTGGAACAGTTTGGTATCCCGGTAATGGTAGAACGTTCCAGTTATGAGAGCCATCCTCTGGGAAGAACTGAATGGATGAAACTCTATGCTGTGCTTCTCGGAAAGGAAGATGTAGCTGAGAAGGCATTTAAGGAGCAGACAGACAAGCTTGACAAAGTTCTGACCTCTGATGATAAAGATACAGGTAAAACAGTAGCATTCTTTTACATTAATTCCACAGGTGCTGCCAATGTGCGAAAGAATGGTGATTATGTTTCAAACATGATCGAGCTTGCAGGCGGCAAATATGTTCCCGAAGATACAGGAGAAAGTGATAACGCTTTGTCTACCATGAATATGCAGATGGAAGAATTTTATGCCAAAGCAAAAGATGCGGACTATATCATCTATAACAGTACTATCGACGGTGAACTTTCTACTATTGATGAACTTCTGGCAAAAAGTAATCTTCTGGCAGATTTTAAGGCAGTGAAGGATGGAAATGTGTGGTGTACAGGTAAAAATCTTTTCCAGGAAACCACTGAGCTTGGAACTATGATTGAAGATATTCATACAATTCTTACTACAGATGATGATTCGCTGGATGAACTTGCATATATGCATAAGTTAAAATGATATTTGTAACTTTTCGGCACACTCGAATCCGCATCCTATGCGATTGGTATAGTTATTTACGAATGGCACTGAAATATGTTTGCGGGATTCTGCAGAACTGCCAAAAGCAGGAAATATAAAAACAAAAGGAACAAAAAATATGGATGACAAAAAACGTACAGCCAGATACTGGATGGCATTTCTTATACTGGCGGTGTTTCTGGTGATTTTATTTGTCTGGAATATAAATGCCGGAAGCATTCATCTTTCAGTGGGTGAGATTCTGAATATTATTTTCAGACATCAGGGAGATGCGACTGCTTACAATATAATATGGGAAATCCGTCTTCCCAGGATTCTGTCAGTGATCATTCTTGGAGGAGCACTTTCTGTATCCGGATTTCTTCTTCAGACATTTTTTAATAACCCTATTGCAGGTCCCTTTGTACTTGGAATTTCTTCAGGAGCCAAGCTGGTAGTTGCACTTCTGATGATTTATTTTTTGAGCAGATCTATTTCCATGGGTTCTGCAGCCATGATCATTGCAGCATTTATCGGTTCTATGATTTCCATGGGATTCGTCCTGCTGGTTGCAAAAAAAGTCCACAACATGTCCATGCTGGTTATCAGCGGTGTCATGATCGGTTACATCTGTTCTGCAGTTACAGATTTCGTAGTTACATTTGCGGACGACTCCAATATCGTCAATCTTCACAACTGGTCACTGGGAAGTTTTTCAGGAATGTCCTGGGGTAATGTGAAAGTAATGGCAATAGTAGTTCTGCTCACAATGGTGATCGTGTTCTTTATGTCTAAGCCTATCGGTGCCTATCAGCTGGGTGAAGTTTATGCCCAGAATATGGGAGTGAATATCAAGCTGTTCCGCATAGGACTGATTCTCTTATCCAGTATTCTGTCTGCCTGTGTGACAGCTTTTGCAGGACCAATTTCTTTTGTTGGCATTGCAGTGCCTCACATTGTAAAAAGCCTGCTGAAAACAGCCAGACCGCTCCTTGTGATCCCGGCCTGTTTTCTGGGAGGGGCAGTATTCTGTCTTTTCTGTGATCTGATTGCCAGAACCGTATTTGCACCTACAGAACTCAGTATCAGTTCCGTAACAGCAGTGTTTGGCGCACCGGTTGTAATCTATATCATGATCCGCAGACAGAAGAGAAATTGATATAAAAAGCAGGAGCAGAATACGCTATTCGGGCAGATTACTATAAGATGCAGCATAAAAAGGAAAACAGGAAAAAATATGTCAGAGAAAATAGCAGATGTAATAAAGGAAACAGAAAATAACAAAGCAGACCGGCAGGAACAGTATTTTTTCCGTACGGATCAGCTGACTGTGGGATATGACGGAAAACCTCTTATCAGAGAAATTAATATTCAGCTGAAAAAGGGAGAAATCCTCACTCTCATCGGTCCTAACGGTGCCGGAAAATCCACTATTCTTAAAAGCATCACCAGACAGCTTGCCACGATCAGCGGTACTGTTTATCTGGATAAAGAGAAAATGGCAAAGATGACCAATAAAGAGGTCTCTCAGAAACTGGCAGTCGTGCTCACAGAGCGTATGCGTCCGGAACTGATGACCTGCGAAGACATTGTAGCCACAGGGCGTTATCCTTATACAGGAACTTTGGGAATACTCTCCGCAGAGGATAAGACAAAGGTAAAGAAATCAATGGAAACCGTCCATGCATGGGATTTAAAAGACAGGGATTTTACAGCCATCAGTGATGGTCAGAGACAACGAATCCTTCTTGCCCGGGCTATCTGTCAGGAGCCGGAGATCATTGTACTGGATGAGCCGACTTCTTTTCTGGATATCCGTCATAAGCTGGAACTTCTTACTATTTTGAAACAGATGGTGCTGGATCATCAGCTTACAGTGATCATGTCGCTGCATGAGTTGGATCTTGCACAGAAAATATCTGATAAAGTTATCTGTGTACATGGAGAATATATAGAGAAATACGGTGCTCCGGAAGAAATCTTTACTTCTGAGTATATTCGGAAGTTGTATGGAATTACCAGAGGAAGCTATAATGCTGCTTTTGGATGTGTGGAGATGGATCCGCCCAGAGGTGAACCTCAGGTGTTTGTAATTGGCGGTAATGGAAGCGGAATTCCGTATTATCGAAAACTGCAGAGACAGGGAATTCCGTTTGCGGCAGGAGTGCTTCACACGAATGATGTAGACTGTCAGGTAGCCGGTGCACTTGCAGACCAGGTGATTACAGAGAAACCTTTCGAAAGTATTTCACAGGAATCTTATGATAAGGCTGTGGAATTGATGAAAAAATGTCAGAAAGTTATCTGTCCTCTGAAAGACTTCGGAACAATGAATGCCGCAAACAGGGAACTGCTTCGCCTTGCGCGGGAGCTGGGAATACTGGCAGAGCTATAGTACATCGTTTTCGAAATAATATTATTATTTCATGTATATGTATGCTATAATGGATACCATCAATCATCCAAAGGAGAGAAATATGGATAAGTTATACATTGTTATCCCGGCATACAATGAGCAGGATAACATTGAACAGGTCATTAATGACTGGTATCCTGTTATAGAGAAGCATAACGGAAACGGTCAGTCACGTCTGATTGTCATTGATGACGGGAGCAAAGATTCTACATATGAAAAACTGAAACAGTGTACAAAGACACGCCCTCTGCTGATTCCGATAACAAAACCAAACGGCGGTCATGGTGCAACTGTGCTTTATGGCTATAAGTATGCACTCAAAAATGGTGCAGATTACATTTTCCAGACAGATTCAGACGGCCAGACACTGCCGGAAGAATTTGAACCGTTCTGGAAACGAAGACAGAAATATGATATGGTCATCGGCTGGAGAAAAGACAGACAGGATGGAATATCACGTGTTTTTGTAACAAAAACTCTGAAACTGGTTATCCGTATCTGTTTTGGGGTAAATCTGACAGATGCCAACACTCCTTACCGTTTGATGAAAGCAGAGACGATGGCCAGGTACATACATCTGATCCCGAAGGATTTTAATCTTTCCAATGTACTTCTGGCTGTTATTTATAAGAAGAAGGGATGCAGCATCAAATTTCTTCCTGTCACATTCAGACCTCGTCAGGGCGGGGTGAATTCCATTAACATGAAGAAAATCTGTAAGATCGGAAAACAGGCGGTAATAGATTTTGTGAAATTGAACAGGATTATCCGCCGAACATAAAAAATGATGAAAAAAAACTGTTGTTCCTACAGTGATCGTGAGGAACAGCAGTTTTTTTATGTTATAGGAAATTACTCCGTAATGTTCCTATAACATAAAAAAGCCCTCCGGACACGATTCTTTCTTGTAAAGACAGGAATACTTCCTGGAATTTCTCAGTAAACTGGTACAGGGTGATAGAATGAAGAAAAACAGAACGGGAACCAAAAAATTTCCTGCGCTTATTTTATTTCTTCTTGGATTTCTGGCCGGAAATCTGATACCGAATATAATCTGGAAGGCAAAATGGCAACAGAAAACATGGGCATCGGTATATTTTCTGAGTACATTTGCAGGAAAAAATACAGGCAATATTGAATATCTGAAAGAAATATTAAAATACAGAGGTGTTTTTTATCTGTTGAATATAATCTGTGGATTTTCGATTTTTGGTGCGCCGCTTGCTGTTATAACGCTTCTGGGATCAGGATTGTATGCAGGTATGATAATGACTGTTTCTATACTGGAATTTGGATTTGCAGGCGGGGTGATCGGAATGGGACTTTTGCTGCCGCAATATTTATTTTACATTCCGGTCTGGCTTTATTCTATGGAACAGGAATGGAAGATATCATCAGAAATATGGAGAAACAGAGGTCTGATTTCCGGAGAAGTCAGTATTTATCTTAAAAAAATGTGTATTGCAGCAGTAGGATATTTTCTGGGAATACTTATCGAATGCTATGTGAACCCTCTGATCATTGACATTATTCTGAAATATATAAAAATTTTTTAATGACATATTTACTATATTTAGTATTGGTTGTCATAAAATCTCCGACATATGGTATTTGATGCTGAAAAAGCTTGAAATACAAGGATTTTACTCGAAAAAAAGGTTTGATTTTATGTAAAATAAACAGTATAATACATATACATTTTATCGGAGAGAGTACGATTTTCTGCTGATAAACTGTGAAGAGGATTAATTTTCGTCTGATTGCAGGAGCTACAGGCAGCGGATATTTTGATTAAAAGGAAACGGGAATATGGACATAGAAATAAGGGAATTTATTACATATCTGCATAATACAAAAAAAACATCGGCAAATACAGAGATCTCATACCAGAGAGATCTGAAAAAAATGGCGGAATTTCTGAAGGAACGGGGAATCAGAAATTATAAAGATGTAAAAGAACTTGAGCTTGAAGGGTATATCAGTTACATGGAACGTGAGAAGTTTGCGTCATCTTCCATTTCCAGAAGCGTTGCTTCTATGAGAGCATTTTTTCAGTATCTGTGGAAGGAAGGCGTGATCGCAGAAGATCCGGCAGATAACCTGAAACCTCCGAAGGTTGAGAAAAGGGCACCTGAGATACTTACCATAGAAGAAGTGGATAAATTACTTCAGCAGCCGAAATTGGATACCCCTAAAGGGATAAGAGATTCAGCAATGCTAGAATTGCTGTATGCAACAGGTATGAGAGTCAGTGAGATGCTTCATCTTCAGATTTTTGATGTCAATCTCCAGTTTGGATATGTGGTCTGTAATGAGAATGGAAAAGAGAGGATTATCCCTATTGGTATTCCATGCAAGAAGGCAATGGAACGGTATCTGCAAACAGCCAGAACTGTTTTTGTGAAAGATGAGAAAGAAACAGCATTATTTACAAATTGTTCAGGGAAAGCGATGAGCCGTCAGGGATTCTGGAAAGTATTAAAGGGATATGCGGATGATGCCGGTATCAAAAGGGATATTGCCCCGCATACATTGAGACATTCTTTTGCTGTGCATATGCTGCAGAATGGTGCGGATATACGAAGCGTTCAGGAAATGCTGGGACATTCCGATATTTCCACTACGCAGGTTTATCTGGGCATGAATATGAATAAAATGCGTGATGTGTATATGAAAACACATCCACGTCATTAAAAACTTATTATTTATGAGGATTGCTATAATGTCAAATGAAAAAGCTTCTATAGTCTGTTTTGAACAGTTTATAGAAGCTTTTTTAACTGAATCAAGTAAAGTCCCCTGCTTTAATTGCGAAGAGCAATAAGCAGTGGGTGGCTGAATAGTTTTTTTCTGTAATGTCATAATATGTGCTATTTACAGATAATGTAATTACAGCGATCCATCTGATCAGAGAGTATGGAATGTTGTTTATAAACAATAACGGATCAACACATCTCAGCAATTGTATACAGAAGACGTTCGGATTCTTCCCATCCAAGACATGGATCGGTAATAGATTTTCCGTAAATATGATCACATCCGATCTTCTGATTTCCCGGTTCAATATAACTCTCGATCATAAGCCCTTTTACCAGAGTATGAAGTTCCGGGTCTACCTGGCGGCTGTGGAGAACCTCTTTTGCAATACGAACCTGCTGGTCATATTGTTTATTAGAATTAGAGTGGTTGGTATCAACAATAACAGCCGGATTTTTAAGGTTTTTCTCCTGATATTTCTCCCAGAGAAGACGAAGATCCTCGTAATGATAGTTCGGGATTGCCTCCCCATGTTTATTTACGGCACCGCGGAGAATTGTATGAGCCAGTTCATTACCTGTTGTTTCTACTTCCCAGCTTCTGTAGATAAAACGATGTCCGCCCTGAGCTGCTACAACGGAATTGAGCATGACTGCAAGATCGCCGCTGGTTGGATTTTTCATACCTGCAGGAACTTCCATGCCACTGACGGTAAGACGATGCTGCTGGTCTTCCACAGAACGTGCACCTACTGCCACATAAGAAAGCAGGTCAGAAAGGTAACGGTAATTTTCCGGATAAAGCATCTCATCTGCACAGGTCATACCACTGGTCCGGATTGCATGGATATGCATTTTACGGATTGCTACAAGCCCTGCAAGAAGATTTGGCTGTTTCTCGGGATCCGGCTGGTGAACCATACCTTTATAGCCTTCTCCTGTTGTTCTTGGTTTGTTTGTATAAACACGTGGAACAATCAGAACCTTGTCAGCTATTTTCTCCTGAACATTGCGTAATCTGGTAAGATAGTCCAGAACAGCATCTTCATTATCTGCTGAACAAGGACCGATGATTGCGAGGAATTTATCAGACTTTCCGGTAAAAACATCACGCAGTTCTTTATCTCTTGCATCTTTAACAGCCTGAATTTCAGCATCAATGGGATACTGATTACGGATTTCTTCAGGGGTTGGTAATTTTTTGATAAAATCGAATCCCATAGTAATATCTCCTTTGTGTCTATTTGTCTTGCTTTTTTCGGAATTTATTATAAACCATTCCTATCTGAATGTCGATAGCCAAAATATTTTCGGATGACTTTCTGCGATCATATCAAGCGTTACTGTTCACTTCGTTCTCAGTAACGTAGCCAAAATTCATTCCAGATTACCTGCGGCAATGGAATTTTGGCATATCCATGCCAAAACACCTCGCGGGATAGTGGAGTGTGAATAGTAACTATCAAGTCTCTTAATCAATATGCATTATTTACGGGGATTGCTATAGTTGTTTTGCAGTATTTGTAAACTGTGCAGGATGCTGAGCGCCAGTTCGCTGCAGAGGATCCCGTACAGATATCCCCGGATTCCCAGAACAGGGATTGCAAACAGCACGAAACTGATCCGGATGCAGACGCTGATCACACTGTGCAGCAGGCAGATGCCGGATTTTCCAAGGCCGTTGAGTACGCTGGTGAGAGTGGTGTTCAGGTACAGAAAAGGACAGATATAGGACATGGTATGGATATAGATTCCGGCTGTCTGACTGTGAAACAGAAAATTTCCAAGAAATTCTCCAAGAAACAGAAAAAAAACCAAGCAGGATCCGCCTAGCAGCAGACAGTATCGGAAAATCTTGCCGATCACATATTGGATTCGCTTTTGATACCCCAGAGTCTGCAGCTGGGTAATGGAGGGAATCAGCATGGCCGCAGCCGAGTTTGTAAGCGTAGCGGGGAAAAGAATAAGCGGAAGTGCCATCCCTGTAAAGATTCCGTAAACACTCAGGGAATCTTTGGGAGTAAGTCCTGACATTTGCAGCCTTGCAGGTATAAGAATCACTTCAATACTTCCCAGAAGGGTGAGCAGTATTTTATTCATGGTAAGAGGAACGGAAATATGGAGCAATTTTCTGAGAACAGAAAGCGGTCTTCTGATATTCCGGATATTATAATGTGTTACCTTAAAATGCATACTGACTGCGAAAAGAGAAATAAAAGATGAGGCTATTTCCCCGATAAGATTTCCGCCGACTGCAATTGCCGGAGTGATGTTTCGCCCTTGCGATGCACAAATCAGATAAAGAATATAGCATCCGCCTGTGCGGAAAAGCTGTTCCAGAAGCTGGACTCCTGCGGGAAATCCGGCCTGTTTTCTTCCCAAATAATAGCTGCTGATACAGGTATGAAGTGTACTCAACGGAATACTCAGAGAAAGAATCCGTATCAGACCGGAGGTCTGTGACTCTTTCAGAATCTGTACTGCCCAGAAATCCGCATAGCTGTAAAGAAACCAGGAGAATACCAGGGAGAAAACAACAGAAAATACAGTTCCCACGACAAAATAATCTGAGATATGACGACTGGGATTTTTGGAAATTTTTTCTGCGGCAGTGAGGCGGGAGATTGCAGTCTGGATACCGGAAGCGCAGATGGACATGATCAGAATCTGCAGTGGAAGTATAAGCTGAAAGATACCAAGCCCATGTGCACCAATAGTGTGTGACAGGAATATTCTGTAAAAGAACCCCATAAGTCTGCTTAACAAACCGGCAAATGTAAGAAGTAAAGTTCCTTTGATAAAAAGTTTTTTTGACATAATGAAAAATCCAGACCTTTTCATGCGCAGCAGGTGCGAATATCCGCTTGACTAAAAAACAGTAACCTGCCGAAACGCCTTTACAGCAATATATGAACAAAACAGCCTTGACAGAACGGTTTGTTTCTGGTAAAGTAATCATGAAATCCGAGGGAAACACTGGGAATTAAAAAACGAGGTGAGAAAATGAAACTCTCAACAAGAGCCCGTTATGGCTTGAAAGCATTGATAGATCTTGGTTTGCACAGTGCGAATGAAGCGATATCTTTACAGAGTATTGCGGAGAGACAGGATATTTCCACAAGCTACCTCGAACAGCTTATGGCCATGCTTAAGAAGGCCGGTCTTGTAAAGAGCAGCAGAGGGGCTTACGGCGGATACCAGCTTGGCAAGCCGGCAGATGAGATCTCGGTCGGTGAAGTCCTGCGTGTGCTGGAAGGCAGCCTGGAAGCAGCAGCCTGTCCCGGGATTGAGAATGACGGAACCTGCCATGGCAGTGATGTATGTGTGGCAAAGCTCGTCTGGAAGAGAATCAATGACAGTATTACAAGCGCTGTCGATACCCTGATGCTTGGTCAGCTGATAGAGGAAAGCAGAAGAGTACATGAAGAAAAAATGGAAAGTCAGGGCATGGAAGAAAATGTACCGGACATACTTAAATAAAACAGGAGGACAAGAAAATGGGAAAAATGATTTATCTGGACAATGCAGCAACAACTAAAACAGCACCGGAGGTTGTCCAGGCAATGCTGCCATATTTTTCAGAATATTATGGCAACCCGTCCAGTATTTATGATTTTGCAGGCAAGAGCAAAGAGGCAATCACCAAAGGAAGAGAGCAGATCGCAGAAGTTCTTGGAGCAAAGAAAGAAGAAATTTATTTCACAGCAGGTGGTTCCGAGTCTGATAACTGGGCTCTGAAGGCTACCTTTGAGGCATATAAAGCAAAAGGAAACCACATCATCACAACAAAGATCGAGCATCATGCAATTCTCCATACCTGTGAATATTTGGAGAAACGCGGCGCAAAGATCACATATGTAGATGTAGACGAGAACGGTATTGTAAAACTGGATGAACTTGAGAAAGCAATCACACCGGAAACAATCCTGATTTCTGTAATGTTTGCAAACAACGAGATTGGTTCTATCCAGCCGATCAAGGAAATCGGACGTATCGCAAAAGAGCATGGAGTGCTTTTCCACACAGATGCTGTTCAGGCATTCTGTCAGGTTCCGATCAATGTGGATGAATGCAATATTGATATGTTAAGCTCCAGCGGACATAAGATCAATGGACCAAAAGGAATCGGTTTCCTCTACATTCGTAAGGGTGTAAAAATCCGTTCCTTTGTACATGGCGGTGCACAGGAACGTAAACGCCGTGCAGGTACAGAGAATGTGCCGGGAATCGTTGGATACGGTGCAGCAGCAGCACGTGCAAATGCATCCATGAAAGAACGTACTGACAAAGAAATCGCTATCAGAGATCATCTGATCCACAGAATTGAGACAGAGATTCCTTATGTAAAAGTAAACGGTGACCGTATAAAACGTCTTCCGAATAACGTAAATGTCAGCTTCCAGTTTGTTGAGGGCGAATCTCTCCTGCTGATGCTGGATAATTATGGAATCTGTGCATCCAGCGGATCTGCCTGTACATCAGGTTCTCTTGATCCGTCCCATGTACTTCTTGCAATCGGACTTCCGCACGAGATTGCACATGGTTCTCTGCGTATGACACTCAGCGAAGAGACAACAATGGAAGATGTAGATTTCGTAGTGGACAGATTGAAAGAAATTGTAGCGCACTTAAGAAGCATGTCTCCATTATATGAAGATTTCATGAAAAAACAGAATAAATAACAAAACAGAAGATAATTGTTTGTATTTTTGTAGCTACAACAGAAATAATATTAAAAGAAAGTCAGGATAACAGGAGGAAACACAAATGGCTTACAGTGAAAAAGTAATGGATCATTTTCAGCATCCGCGTAATGTAGGAGAAATAGAGAACGCAAGTGGCGTAGGTACAGTGGGAAATGCAAAATGCGGTGATATCATGAGGATTTTTCTTGATATCGATGATGAAACACATATCATCAAAGACTGCAAATTCAAAACATTCGGATGTGGTGCGGCAGTTGCAACCAAGATCGGAAGAGCGTCGTGTAGGGAAA
>OGKE01000734.1_pt1 | contig 27953 bp, 20 predicted proteins | sample 1572341 | NCBI WGS metagenome assembly OGKE01 (sample SAMEA2582091, study PRJEB24529) | metagenome | biome: Human gut stool | place: China | collected 2011
TACCGTGGACTTGGAAAACAACAGAGAAAAGAGATTGCAGGGGAAGCGCTGTCGAAAGTTGGATTGGAAAATCGTATGGATCACAGACCGAACCAGCTCTCCGGTGGACAGCAGCAGCGTGTTGCTGTAGCCAGAGCAATTGCCGCGCAGCCGCCGATCATCCTTGCTGATGAGCCGACCGGTAACCTGGACAGTAAGTCGACTATCGAGATCATGAATATTCTGAAAGACCTTCATGAATCTGGAAGAACAGTTATTATTATTACACATGATGATGAAATTGCCAATCAGGTAGACCGCGTTGTCCGCATTATGGATGGAAAGATTGTGAGTGATAGTGTAAATCAGTAACAATTTAAATGCTTACCCGCACTTAAAGAGAGGGGGCAGTACTTCACGATTTCTCAATCGTTGAATCACTGCCCTCTTTCTATGTTTCTTATTAGATACTTCTTACTGGAATTCTAATTACTTCTATTCACTTTTTATTCAACTGATACAAGCTCAATCTTGAAGTTCAGTTCTTTTCCTGCCATCTCATGGTTTGCATCGAAAGTAATTGTTGTCTCTTCCTTAGCTGTTACCTTTACCGGGAATGGCTGTCCATACTGATTGGACAGATACAGCTGCTGTCCTACTTCAAGATCCTCAGATCCCGGAAGCTCTGCGATCTCTACTGTAAAGATAGCTTCCGGATTCGGCATTCCATAAGCTTCTTCCGGCATCAGATGGATGTCTACTACCTGACCAACTTCCATATCAGCTACTGCTGCGTCAAATCCTTTGATCATCTGTCCTACACCACATACAAACTCAAGCGGCTCTCCACGGTCATAAGAAGAATCAAATTGAGTTCCGTCATTGAATGTTCCTTTGTAATGTGTACGGCATTTCTTTCCAACATTCTTTCCTTCCATTGTAGTGTGTGATCCGCATCCGCCACCGCAGCTGCTTCCACAAGAATGTCCCTCTTCATGATCTCCGCAGGAATGTCCTTCCTCATGGTGATGATGATCACAAGTAGCTCCTTTGGATGTAAGCTCGCCTTTCAGGTATGCCTCTACTGCCTGGTCTGCATCTCCCTGAGCACCTGAACATAATTCAACGCCGGCCTCTGCAAGTGCTGTCTGAGCTCCGCCACCAATTCCACCACAGATCAGAACATCTACGTTCTGTCCTGCAAGCAGTCCTGCCAGTGCTCCGTGTCCTTCCCCATTAGAACCGATCACTTCACTGGAAACCACCTTATTATCTTCCACTTCATACACTTTGAAAGTCTCTGTCTTTCCAAAATGCTGGAAAATATTTCCGTTGTCATAAGTTACTGCAATTTTCATTGTAAAATCCTCCGTTTCAAAATTCCCTGTCAGACTAGTATAATCCATTACGCAGGTAAAAGCAACCTTTGTGTAGATGCGAAGTTGCTCCTTGTAGTAAGCAGTATTATTGACACAATCTTCATGAGACACTATACTTGTTATAAAACTTACTTCAAACCATCAGAAAGTGAACACAACCATGGAATATGAACACATTACCCACTCCTTTGAACCAATATATAATGAAGACTCCGAGATTCTGATTCTTGGAACTCTTCCTTCTGTAAAATCACGGGAAAATAATTTCTACTACGGACATAAACAAAATCGATTCTGGAAATTGTTGGCGAAACTTTGTGAGGAGGAAACTCCGCAGACAGTTGAAGAGAAAACGGCCATGTTGCTCCGCCACCATATCGCCATCTGGGATGTTATTCAAAGCTGTGACATCAAAGGCTCCAGTGACAGCAGCATCAAGAATGTGACACCAACTGATTTGAAACAAATCTTAGATCATTGTCAGATTCGACAAATCTATGCAAATGGAAATAAAGCCGGAGCTCTTTATAAGAAATATCAGCAGCCGCTGACAGGAAGAGAGATCCTTGTACTCCCTTCCACCAGCCCGGCAAATGCCGCCTGGTCACTGGAGCGTTTGTACGAAAAATGGAGTGTCATTCACTAACCTGTTCTCTTCTCTGCTCAAACACTGCTGCCAGCCTCGGCAGAATCTTGTTGCAAGCCATCGTGTAAGCCGCACCGAATACATTTGCCCCAATACGAAGTGCAACAGCATACGGCATCCCGAATAAGCCGGACGCAATCGACAATGCACCAAATGTATTAAATGCTGTCTGCCATGCATACCCTGCAGAATATCCGACTCCAATTCCTCCGATCATTCCGATGTATGGATACATAGACTCCGGAAGCACCAGATACAAGATAACAAATAACAGACATCCTACTATATTAAATGCAGCTCTCTTACCTGCTCGCTCTCCACAGTCATCCGGAAATGGGAGACAAACAGACATGCTTGCGATTCCCGCCCACATTGCTCTTGGAAGTCCAAGCAATGACATGAACAACATTGCGCTGGAAACAACCAGTGAAAGACGAATATACCATCTGTTTCTTGCGGAGTTAATATCGAACTCGCGGAACAAATCAAGAAATGATCTTCGATACGGTCTGTTCTTCTGATTCTTATAGAAAATCGCCATACACAATACCATTCCAACCAAAAGGCCAGCCACACGATACAAGTACTCCTGTCCGGTCACATCATATCCCTGAAGAAGAAGATATCCAAGAACAAATGTAGAATGATTGTACATAATCACATTGTGACATCCCAGAATCATAAGAAGCAAAATGCATACTACATTAATAAAGAATGCCGGAACCGGTGACACCATATTCGAAAGCTTCGGTCCTGCAATCAATATTCCAAAGATTCCGACGATGGAGGCCAATCCGTGCGTTGTACGAATTCCAAAATCTGCCTGTCGAAGAACAAGCACCGCAAGAAGCACTGTAACGCCTACTACACTGTTGTTATTCCCTGTGAAATGACTGTATAAGGAAACCACTGCCACACAAAACGCCATTACAAGATAGACCTTAAAATTATAAATAAGAATGTGTCTACGTCTTTCCTTCTTGTCTTCTGTCGCTTTGATCAGCTGCTTAGATGCAACTGAACTAAGCTGTAACTCCTGATAAAATGTCATATATCTCTTCCTCCCACTGTTATTTTTCTTCAAAATATCAACGAGAAACTATAATACAAATCCATCACGGAGTCAATAAAAACTTTATTAAAATTTTCTGATAAATCGAAATTATTCAAACAATATATAGAATTTATTTTTTAGGCTTTACAAACCGTTCGCTCTATGATAAGATAGTTTGTGTCGAGCGGAAGTGGCGGAATGGCAGACGCGCTAGATTCAGGTTCTAGTGGGAGTTTTATCCTGTGGGAGTTCAAGTCTCCTCTTCCGCATGGTTGAAAAGTACGAGAAAGCCTTATTTTATAAGGATTTCTCGTCTTTTTTTGTTATCTGAAATTTGCCCATTTTTGGTTACCTCTGGTTACCTCTGTTATTTTTTCTCTCCCATTCGGGAAATCAATCACATTTTTACGGTTATAATTCTTATCCAATGCACGATCCAGCTGACTGACAATCTCTTCAGGACGTTTTCTGTCATAACAATAATTGTTATAAGTTGTTCTTTCATTCTCATGTCCAATGATCTTTCTGACTGTATTAATATTGATTCCTTCGTCAATCATCGATGAGATCACCGTCTTTCTCACTTTATGAGGACTTCTGTATGGAATATCAAGATACTTACAGTATTTTCTCAAACGACATGCGATTGCATTTTCCGTAATTCTCTTTCCCTGATTTATAAATAAATAAGAACCTGAGCAGCCATTTCTCTCATTCGCAGCCATTGCAAGTTTAATGACCAGCTTCGCTTTTTCAATCAAAGGAATTTCCCTGTCACCGGCATCTGTCTTTGTATGTTCCACAACTTCTCTAGATGTTTTTCTAAATTTCCCATCCGGTCCCTCTGTATAGCAGCTTGTTTCCATATGTTGGATATGAATATGATCCCGGCTCACGTCACTCTCTTTCAGTGCAACCAGTTCTCCCGGACGAACCCCTAGATAAAACTGAAGGATCACTGCTAACGATGTTGTGTTATCCGGATTTTCTTCATACTCTTTCCATGCCTCTTCTATGATTAGCGGCTGTTCGTTTTCCAAATAAACTTGCGTCTCATCTGATTTCTTCTTTTCCTTACGAAACATCTTTGCATTAATCTTGACCTGTGCAAATGGATTGGAATTGATAAAACCTCTGTCAATCGCATACTCCATGCAATGCCTCATGATAAATGACATTGTATAATACTGTTTTTTAGTCATGTGATTTGTTTTTATCATTCCATGAGCCCACTCATCCAACATCAACTTATTGAATTTCTTCAAGGGTATTGTTGCAATTTTAGTTCCTTCGTAAAATCTCGACCATTCTGTAGAATAACGTTTTACCGATGCCGACTTCAAAGTATGAAGCTGAAAATATTGTAACCACATCGGATAGACTGTCGTAAGTGTAATCTCATCCTCTGCATTCTCTTCACAGTAAGTATTTACGATCAGATTTTCCAGTTCCTTTTGTGTACTTCTTTTGACTAATCGCCTATGATCTGCTTTCGTCTCATCATAAAAATGTGTATACCACTTTCCATCCTTTCCTTGCCATATTTTATATTTGTGCGCTTTTAAAATATCTCTTCTTCTCATCATAGCCATTTTCTTCCGCACATCATCTAATGTTATAATACCATTACCGATTGCTTCAGACAATAACTCTTTCACATCCATTTCGTCATATCCCAAAGCTTGCATCACCCCTTTTTAATTTTTTTCTGTCAGTTTTACCGATGGCTGATTCTCAAAGGCAAGATTTTAAGGCCTTCATATATAGAAACGTTTCAAGGGGCTTATACAACCATCGATACTGAAGTTTCAAAAAAACAGGTGATAAGAATCTGACGGTGATACTATGATAATTCTTTGATTAGAAAATACAACGATAACTTTTAGGGCAAGATGCGCCCTTGAGTAACTCTAATTTCCTTTTGGAAATCAGGCTACCTGGCAATCTTGATGGGGATTTCGCTCCCCATTCCCTCGAATCTGTATATAACTGTTAAACATAAGTGATGTTTACGCCATCTAACATATACCCAAATAGATTATTCCAAAAATTAGGGAATTTTGAAAATATAGATGGAACGCATCTGCCTACGTGAAATTAATTCTACGCTAAAAGTATAATTTCAAAAAAACGCCTCCCGGCTATTTCAACCGAGAGGCAATTTCTAAAAGAAGGGATGAAAGAAAACTAACTATTCAACTTTTTCTTGTAATATATAAATTCTTGATTCAAAATCAGTGCATGGCGTTACATTTCCCGGAACTTGCCCTGCTGTTACATCTGTCGTGATCAGTCCCCAATTCATCAACTCATCTCCATAATTCTCTGTATTTGCTGATAAATTCTTATAAAGTTTATTTGGATCAAGTCCCTGCAGCTTTATTCTGCTGTATGGCATATTCACACCATTTAATACACGGTAATATCCTACAAGTGCTGTTGTTTTCTCTTCATTGACTACCATCCAAATAGTTTCATTTCCTTCAAATGGACTTTTCAATCTATAAAATGTTCCAAACTGTATCAACTGACGATACTTTTTCATAAATAGGATTTGTGCCTTTACCTCTTCAATTTCAAAATCAGATAATTTATTCAAATCCAACTCGTAACCAAATGTTCCAAAATAGGCTACATTTGCTCTTGTATGTAACGGTGTATTTCGAAAAACCTGATGATTCGGTATTACAGAAACATGACTTCCCATACTACTGATTGGATAACACATCGACGTTCCATATTGAATTTTCAGTCTTTCAATTGCATCAGAATCATCGCTTGTCCATCCTTGTGGTGCATAATAAAGCATTCCCGGATCAAAGCGTCCTCCCCCACTTGCACAAGACTCAAATAAGATTTTTGGAAATTCAGAGGTTAATCTTTCATACAGGTCATACACTCCAAGTATATAACGATGGAAGATTTCTCCCTGCCGTTCTGCTGGATAAGCAATACTATAACATTCTGTAATACTTCTGTTCATATCCCATTTTATGTATGAGATTTTTGCTTTTGAAAGAATCTTTGAAATCATCGTATAAATATAATCAACAATCTCTTTTCTTGAAAAATCTAATACATATTGATTACGTCCATGTGAATTCGTTCTTCCTGGTGTTTGTACAATCCAATCCGGATGTTGACGATACAGATCTGAATCCTTATTCACCATCTCTGGTTCGATCCATAAACCAAATTGCATACCAAGATTTTCTATACGCTCTGCAAGACCTTCAATTCCATTCGGAAGTAACTCTTTGTTTACTATCCAATCTCCCAAACCAGCTCGATCGTTTCTACGTTTACCAAACCATCCATCATCGAGAACAAATAATTCAATGCCACATTCTTTTGCTTTCTCTGCAATTTTTACCAACCGTTCTTCAGTAAAATCAAAATACGTTGCTTCCCAATTATTATTCAATATTGGTCTTACACGATCACGCCAATATCCTCGCGCAAGACGTTTTGCATATAATTTATGGAAGTTCTGACTCATCTCATTAAGTCCATTATCCGAATAAAGCATCACCGCTTCCGGTGTCTGAAAACTGTCTCCTGATTCTAATTTCCAGTCAAATCCATTTGGATTAATCCCTACTGTAATTCGTGTCACATCATGTGTATCTACTTCTGCCTGGATTCTAAAATTCCCACTATAAATGAAACTAAATCCGATTGCCTCTCCCATAGATTCATCTGTATTTTTTCTTTTAAGAACCATAAACGGATTCTGTTCATGTGAAGAATTTCCACGCATACTATCAATTGCTGTGATTCCCTGTTCCAAAGTCCTCATCTTCACATGTCGCTCTCTGGCCCATGCACCAGACAGTTGCATCCAAACATAATCTTTATCCGGAAGATCCAAATTCAAACTCATTGCTGTAAGCAAATGTACCGGCATTTCTCCCGTATTTTTTATACGGACACTTCTTGCAATTGCACCGTATTCAGAAAAAATAGTATACAGCAACTCCACTACAACCCCTGTAAGAGAATCTTTCAAAAAGATCCTAAGTGTCATTGCTTCTTCTTCAGACTCTGCGTAAATAGCTGGAAGTCCTTGAAGTTTTGGCTTTCCTGGTACAATCTCATATCCATTATATTTAAAATCTGAGATTCTGCTTCCATTTTTCTGTAATATTTCAATTGCAGAATGACGATAGTCCGTTGTCCCATATACCGGATATTCCTGTCGAATATGCTCCAATGAAAAACTTTTGTCCCCTTCATATACATAGGAGGTCATCGGACGTTCTATTTTCTCCACCAGATAAGAAAAATTCTTCTTATCATGGATTTTCTTTCCGTAATAAATCTGTCCCATATGTCCGTTTTCTAATACGCACATAATATAGCTTATCTGATCATTATATAAATGAAATGTCTTTGTCTCTTTATGAAATACAATATTTCTCATATATATTTTCCCTTGTTATTGGTATTTTGCAACAATCTTCTGCATTAAATCCCATTTCTTTTCCATGTCTGTAACAAGCTTAAATTGTGTTCGACATCTATCAAGATTATGGTCTTCTCTATGAATCTTAAAATAATGATCTCCTTCCAGATAATCCGTCAGGAATCGTATTCCGCATTCAAAAGTCATCACCTTAGCTCCCATTGGCAAAAGTTCTATTTCTTTTGTTGTCAATTGTTCTCTACATTCTTCAAGAAAACCTTTCGTATAAAGTTCAAATAACTCCATACTACAAGTAACCTTCTCTAAATCTTTTTCATCCTCTGCTGCTGTACTCGCACCAAAGCGAATAGAATCGCCAAAATCATTCATCGCCAGTCCTGGCATAATCGTATCTAAATCTATTACACAGAGTCCTTTTCCTGTAGCGTAATCTATCATAATATTATTTAACTTTGTATCATTATGTGTTACTCGTAATGGGATCTCACCTTTTGCCAATAGTTTTCCAAAAACACTTGATATTTCTTCACGCTCAAGGACAAACCGAATCTCCTTTTGTACTTTTGCTGCACGGCCAAAGCTATCTTTTTCAACAGCCTCCTTAAATGCAATCAATCTAGATTCTGTATCATGAAATCCCTTAATTGTTTCATTCAGTGTTTCTGCTGGATAATTTGACAATAATTTTTGAAAATGTCCAAATGCTACTGCGCTTTCATAAAAATCTTTCGGATTTTCTACAAGATCATAGCTTGTTGCATCTGTGATATACTTATAAGATCTCCAGTACTCTCCTTTTGAATCCACAAAATAATATTTTTCATCTTTTGCCGGAATCAAATTTAATGTTTCTCTCTCTGGATCTCCTCCATTTTTCTTTATTATTTTCTTTAAGTAGGTTGTGACGCCTTCAATATTCTGCATTAATTCAACTGGGTTAGTAAAAATCTCCTGATTCACTCTTTGCAAAATCACTCTTATTGATCCCATTTTTCCAATCTCATACGTCAACAAATAAGTGTCATTGATATGTCCACTTCCATAGGGCTTGATACTAATAAGATTACCTTCAAACTGAAATCCATTAATTGCTTCTTTCAACTGTTCTTCTGATACTCTATTCATCACTTACTCCCTTCCCATAAATGCTGAGGATAAATCCCTTCATCATTTTATGGTTTTCAATTTCTATTTTGTCTCGTAGGCGCTGTATTCTTCAAAATCAATCACAGTTTTTCTAATTCTGGCTTCTTCAGCTGCAAGAGCCATCAAATGACTTGCCACAGAAACTGACGCATCTGTTTTTCCTGTTTTTCCTTCTCCAACCATACGAACAAACTCGCGCATCATACTCATATCACTTCCGCTATGTCCCTTTGAAGGCGTATGAAGTTGAATCAAATCATTTGTTCCACTTACAAAATCTATGATTTCTATTGTTCCTGCCTCCATATCACCTTTTAATTCGCCTTTAGTTCCCATAATTCGAATTCTTCTTGCGCACTGGTTTGTAAACGCTGTCATCAAAAATGAAGCTGTAACTTGGTTTTCAAATTCGATATCTACTGTCTGATGATCCACAACTGTATTATCAGAATGGAACACGCATCTTCCATAAGGTCCTTTCTTTAACTCCTTTAGGACATGTTCTGAATCTGCCTGATCAGTTACTGCATATACAAGTCCGTCTTCCACAGCTTTCGGATGTTCTAAGTAAAAACGTGGTGCATAAAACGGACATTTATCTCTATGTTCACATCCGTCCATGCAATATCTCGGTGCATTTACAGGTGCATTTTCTTCTGTAAAATATGTAAGTTCTCCAAAAGAACTGATTTTTTTACACTTACTATCAGCTAACCATAACATAATATCCATATCATGACAGCATTTCTGCAATATCATTGGACTTGATTCTTCTTTATTTCTCCAATTTCCTCTCACAAAGCTATGTGCATGATGCCAATATCCTACTTCCTCAATATGCTGAATTGACATCATTCTTCCAATTCTTTCCTCGTCTAAAATTTCTTTTATTTTTGAGAAAAAAGGTGAGTAGCGCAAAACATGACATACCGATAATATTCGATTATATTTCTTTGCCATTGCTCCCATTTTTACAATTTCGTCTTTATTTGGAGACATCGGTTTTTCACATAAAACATGATATCCTTTTTGCAATGCCATAGTAACCGGTTCATAGTGCATTTTATCCTGTGTACAAATCATAGCACAATCTGCAATTTTGTCTTGTTGTAATAATTCTTCATATGATTCATACTGTAGCTCTTTTGGAATATTATGTTTTGCCGCAAAAAGTTCTCTACGTTCTTGGTCTGGTTCTGCCACAGCTACCACTTTAAATTCATCTGGGTGATCCAATGCATACTGAGAATATACATAGCCACCCCTCAATCCTGCCCCAATCAAAATACTGGTTACCTGCTTCATCGTTTTTCTTCCTTCCTCATTCTCAATTCTTAAGTTGAATTTTTAATACCGTGTCTTTTTCATCAGGCAATGGATAAGTAAATACCGGATCATCTCCAAATGATACGAATGCAACATCTGTATAAAGAGCTGTATTCCATGCTTCTCCTCTTTTCACTTCACTTCCATCAGCTAAATATGTAATTCTATCCAGTTTTTCAGGACTGATTCCATAGAGCGGAAGTGCTCCTAAAGGTGTCTCATAAACATGTGCATAAATCACTCCGTCTTTCTCTGTATATCTTCCCCAATCAGGTTTCTCAAGATCTGATATTCCACATCCATAAATACTTTCTTTATTCTTATCCATCCAGTTTCCGACTTCTTTGAGTATTTCAACACTTTCCTTTGGAATGTTTCCTTTTGCATCAGGTCCTACATTCAAAATCATATTTCCACCCTTACTAACACACTCTACAAGTTTTCTCACTAACATTTCTGGTGTTTTATACTGATGGTCGAAGTTGCAATATCCCCAGTGATTATTCATTGTTGCGCAAAGTTCCCATGGAATTGGCTCTCCATTGATATCACATACTCCTTTTGGCGGAATGATCTGTTCCGGACTTGCAAAATCACCACTGTAAATTAACGGATTATCTGTTGCAATACTTCCATGGTTATCTCCAGCACCTTCTAAACGATTATCAATGATTACATCCGGCTGATAGTGACGTACCATTTTGATCAATTCTGTTGCTTTCCATTTTTCACCTGTCATATCGTCATAAGAAAAATCAAACCATAATAAATCTAATTTCCCATAATTTGTAACAAGTTCTTTTACCTGTCCATGCATGTAATCCAAATATCTGTCAAAATCAATTTTTTCATCCTTGTATGCTTCATTATTTCTCATCGGGTGCTGACGATCTCCATATTTCGGGAAATCCGGATGTTTCCAGTCAATAATGGAAAAATAAAGTCCTACCTTTAAATCCTCTTCTCTACATGCATCTACAAATTCTCTTACCAGATCACGTCCGGCTTTTGTATTTGTTGATTTATAATCTGTAAGTTTGGAATCAAACAAACAAAAACCATCATGGTGTTTTGCAGTTAATACTACATATTTCATTCCTGCTTCTTTGGCTAATCGAACCCATTTTTTTGGATCATAATCTACTGGATCAAACTGTTCAAAATACGTTCTGTATTCTTCTACAGTCATCTCTTTTTCCGACATAACCCATTCACCACAAGCCGGAATTGAATATAATCCCCAATGTATAAACATTCCAAATCGTGCATCCATAAACCACTTTGTTCGTTCTCTAATTTCCTGATTCATTTATTTTCTCCTCGTCTTTCAATTATCTACAATTAACCTTTCACAGCACCGCCGGATAATGCTTCAATAAAGAATTTACTAAATACACAATATAAGATTACCGGTGGAAGAATGATAACAACCATTGCTGAAAACAGTCCGTTATAGTTCGTATTAAATGATGTTGTAAATGTTGACAGCAATGCCGGAACTGTTAATTTTTCTCTTGTGATCAGTACAAGTGATGCCCAGTAATATTCATTCCAGTTACTCAGAAAGGCTAAAACTGCAGCTGTCATAATTCCCGGTCGTGCAATTGGGAAAATAACTTTTACCCATGTTTGGAAATAAGTACAACCATCAATTCTTGCAGCTTCCTCCAACTCTTTTGGAATATTGTCATAATAATTTTTTATAACAAAGAAGCTGACTGCGATACCACTGCAAGAATAAATTAAAATTAATGCTGCACGAGTATCATATAAATGCAGATTATTAATAAGGTTATATACCGGATATGTTAAAGCTGTTGCGGGAATAAACATAGTGGAATATAAAAGAATATTTACCAGTGCTTTACCACGAAATTCCATTCTTGCCACTACATAAGCTGACATAGAGATCATAACCACACTGATCAATACAGATACGCCTGCAACAAACAAACTGTTTCCGAAATAACGAAGTACATGAAGGTCTTTAAATGTAGAAATATATCCATCAATGCAAATCGACTCCGGAAGTTGAAATCCTGGTCTTGCCATAGGATCTTTTTTCAAACTTGATAATCCCAACCATACTAATGGTACGAGTGATATAATCAGTGCCCATGCTAAACAAATATATGTAACGATTTTAGTCCCTGTCGGCATATTTTTTACTGTTTTTCCATGTAAAGATTTTTTCATTATTTATCACGCTCCTCCCTAATGTTTCTCTTTTTTGAATGAAACACTGTATGCGAAATTAATTACAAGAATAATGACCATACCTGCTAAAATCTGTATCATAGCCACCGCATTTGCTCGTCCAAACTGAGTCCTCGGACTTGTGATTGCTAACTCTCGAATCACATAACTGATACTGTACGTTCCCGCTGCTCCTTTTGTCAGGAAATAAACTTCGTTGTAAAGAAGGAATCCTGAGGTTGCTGCAAGCACAGATACTGTTTTCAGCGTTCCTTTAATCATTGGAATTGTAATGAACCAATCCTGCTTTAATCCGCTGGCTCCATCTAACATTGCCGCTTCTCTCACTTCTTCTGGAACCGCCATGATATTACCAAGTATCATTAATGTTGTTGTTCCTGTAAAAAAGATATAGGCACATGTCATAGCTATAAATGCCGGTCCTTTTAACAACAGAACACTATCTGTAAAGTCTTTGTTGAATATTCTAATGATAGGATTGATAATTCCATAGGATGGATTATATAACTGTAAAAAAATCACTCCCATTGCCGCTGTAGAAATCATATTCGGAATGATATAAACATTTCGTACAAACTTAATTCCCTTTACTTTTCTTGATAATGCAAGTGCTATCAAAGTAGCAACAGGAATCTGAACTATTGCACCAAGAAGTGCCCAAGTTGCAGAGTTTTTAAGTGCTTCCCAAAAGAATGGATATTTTTTAAATATATACTCATAGTTGCTCCATAAATCCTGGAATCCAAAAAATTCCGGAGATGTAATATTACTGTAATCCCACTTACAGAAAGATGTCACAAATACCGTAATGATTGGATAAAGGTAGAACACACAGAATGCCAGAATTGTTGGTGCTAAAAAGGCAATAATAAATCCTGTACGTCTCATCCCCAATTTACTTTTTTTCTTATTGTTAATACTTTCTTTCAATTTAATACCTCCAATAAAAACGGGAAGGGACAACATTCCCCTCCCTCATTGAAACTAAATCATTTATAATTAACCGATTAATGCAAGTAATTCTTTCTGGAGTGCCTCAAATCTTGCATCAATGTCTGTTCCGGAAACAGCACACTCCATAAGTGCGTTTATAATCGCTTTGTTAACATCAGATCCCCATGTATATTTCATGTCGATTACAATTGTATCTGCTTCATTAACCTGAGCACATGCTTTAGCAAGTTTCATTGTAGCAGCATCTCCGCTCTGCTCTGCAAGTGCATTCAGATCAACTGTTGTGTTACATGGGTTTGCCTGGGCACCTGTAAAAATTTTTTCCTGAACTTCCGCACTTGTCATATACTTAACAAATTCAAGCGCAAGTGCTGTCTTCTCTTCACTCATGCTGTTTGCAACTGTAAGTCCGCCACCTGCTGATGAAATAGAGATATTTCCCGGGAACAGTGCTGGCTCAATTGCATCAACCAGAGATTCATCAATTCCACTTGCATTCCATACACCATTGAAAAGTACTCCTACTTTTCCATTTGTATTAAACTCAGCCATCAGATTTCCATTATCATCTGTTGTATGCTCTGAACCATTTGCCTGATCTAATTTTGCTGTTGTCTTGAATGCATTAGCAAACTCATCAGAATTAACAATATCTTCTGTCAACTCAGACTCTACCATCTTCTTTCCAGCGTCTGTAGATGCCATAATTGCATTTATAATACATCCAGATCCCTGTCCGGCAATATATCCATAGGATTCATCACCTAAACCTGCAATCTTTGTCATTGCATCTCCGAATGTATTCCAGTCTGCAAATGCATCTGCAGAAACACCCGCTTTTTCAAACAGCGCTGCATTATACCAAAGACCACGACTTTCGATCTGATCATGTACAGCATAAATATGACCATCTAGATCATGCTGTGTATAGTTAAGTCCTACTGCGTCCTGAAGATTATTTTCATCAATATATGGCTTCAGATCATAAACAAGCTCCTGTGAAATTGCAGCCTGTGGTACTCCATTTCCTCCAACATCTACCATATCCGGGTATGATCCACCAGCAACCTGTGCACTAACAATATCATCTCTGTTCTCAACAGCAATCGGTTTAAAAGTTACATCTCCGTCTGCATGTTCCTGTGCAAATTCATCATAGATATCTCTCATTACCTGTGCTGCCGGCCATTCACTTTCATCCTGATAATATCCATGATAAAACTCCAAAACATTTTCATCACCGGAAGCTTTCTTATCTCCTTCGTTTCCTGAACTGCTTCCACATCCTGCTAATACGGATACACCCATTGCTGCTACTAGAAGTACACTTACCAATTTCTTTCTCATCTTTTTTCCTCCTGTGTTTCTCCTTATTTGTTGAATTAATTCTACCTTATTTTTTGTGCATTTTGAATGTTTGGTATTGACAATAACATGCATGTTGTTTACACATTGCCGAACAAAGCATGGATTATTTTTACCTCGTGTCAATATTTTACATGTTTTGCACAAAGAAAGAGTGCGTATCAACTCACTTTAAGTCAATATGCACTCTCTCCAACTATTTCATTTTTATATTTTCTTCAAATTCTTGTACTGAGATTGTTCCCGCCAATAAATCAAAAATTGATTCAGTAAAATAATTTTTTTGTTCTAGTGACCAGATGTTACTTGGAACTTCTATTTTTTCATCAGCTTCAAGAACCAATGATACCGCTTGATATAATTTATCTTTATTTTCCTTATATAGCTCTACCGAAACATCCGGATTCGCCGGAATTTGTTCCGTCCTCTCAAGAATCTGTAACTGAACGTCTTTGCTAAGCATGTACTTTAAAAAGCTTACTGCCGCTTCCTGTCTTTCTTCATTTCCACTCTTTCCTAATACATATCCAAGACCTGAAGATTCACATGATACAGTTTTTTCTGTACATGATGGAAGTAAAGCATACTTTGCATTAATATCATCTGAAATCATTGGAGCACTCCATACACCATTGATGTAAATTGCCAGTTTTCCTTCATTGAAGAGATTCGTTTCATCTCGATAACTATACTCTGGAGTTTTTGAAACAGATAAACTATACAATTGTTTCAGCTGATTTATCGCAGTAGTGAACTCTTCCTCTTGATATACAAACTGCTGTCCCTTTGTCCTGGCTTGTTCACTACCTGAAAGCATATGATCTATACAATATAAATATCCCTCTGCCGCTGGTTGAAGTGCTGTTATCTCTGTTCCTTCTTTCAATGCCCAATCACTGATCTGGTTACACATCATCTGAAATTCATCCCAACTTTTCGGCACTTGCTCAATTCCTGCTGCATTTAAAATATCCTCATTGTACCAATATCCACCACTTAACATAAGAACATCTGACACAGAATACAACTCTCCATTCTTGGTTTTCCAATATTCCTTATTCACATCTGATATGCTTTGGGAAAAATCATTATCTCGCTCTATATATGGCTGAATATCTAATGCCATATCATTTTCAACTAAAAAATCATACAGACAATTTTCACCAACTCCACTAAAAGAGATAATATCCGGAACATTACCAACCATTACCATATCTTCTACCTTTCTCATCATCTCTTCACTCGTCGGCATCGAAATAATCTGTAAGTCAATCTCCGGATACTCTTTTTGAAACTCAGCGTAAATATCTCTCATTTCAGCATGATCTTTTTCTGTACCGCCCCAGGCATGAATTAAAGTAATTGAGACATTATGATTATCCTCACTTTCGCAACCGCCCAATAAGCAACAACTTATTAAAATTCCCAATAAAAATATAACTTGTCTAATTCTTCTTTTCATCCTTTTCCTGCTTCCTAAAGTCCTTCGGTGAAACCCCTGTGATCTTTTTAAACATCTTTGAAAAATACCCTGCATCTTCAAATCCAACGGCTTCCGAAACTTCATAAGTTTTCATATTTGTTTTTAAAAGATATTCTTTTGCTGACTCTATACGAAGCTTTAATATCTCATCAAAAAGATTTACGCCTGTTTTATTCTTATAAAACCTACTTAAATAACTTCTGTTAACATGTAATTCGTCTGCAATTTCTTCCAAAGAAATCTTGCTTTTATAGTTTTGTTTTACATATTGTTCAATCTGCTGAAGAAGTGTCTTTTGCTCTGGTACAATAACTTCCTCTTTTTCAACTTCTTTTTTCAATTTTAATAGTTTTCCGGTTGCTTTTCCTAACGCTTCCGGAAGTTCATCCATAATCGCAATCTTCAAAACATATTCACATGCACTGTATTTGATTGCAGATTTTGCATAATCAAAATTAGAGTATGCTGTTAATATTATCACCTGTGTTTCAGGCCTGGTTTCATATAAATACTTGCACACATCAAGTCCATTTACTTCAGGCATCTGAATATCTGTAATAACAATATCCGGTGATTCTTTTTCGATACATTCGATAAGCTCTTGTCCGTCCTCTAACACTGCTATCAAATCACAATCCATTTTCTCCCAATTAATCAGTTTTTTTAATGCTTCTCTTATATAACCTTCGTCATCTGCCGCAACTACTTTCCACATAGCATTGTCCCCCTTTCTGACGGAAGAATGATTTCGATTCTAGTTCCTTTCCCCTTTTTGCTCTCAATGTCAAGCTCATAATCTTCGCCATACAAAATCTGTAACATTCTTTGTGTATTTTTTAAGCCGGTGCGAGTATGTCCTATTTTCCCATTCTGTGGGATTTCATTCTCTTGATCCTCATTCAGCTTTTTATAATCCATTCCAACTCCATTGTCCTCAACAATAATATGGAGCCTCTTTATCTGTTCTGTATGATTGATTTTTTCTTCCTTTGCAGATTCCTCTGACGTATTTTCCTCATACAAACATACTTTTATCATTCCGCTCTCTTTTTGAGGTTCTAACCCATGTGAAACAGCATTTTCCACAAGTGGTTCGATTAAAAGTCGAGGAATAAGGTTCTCTTTTATCTGCTCGTCAGATAAATTAATTTCATACATTAATTTATCTTGATAACGTTCTTTTTGCAAAAACAAATAGAACTGAACAATTTCCAATTCTTCCTTCACTTTTATTTTTATTTCCTTATCACGGAAAATTTTACCTTGCATTAATTTTGAAAAAGCATTCAGACTTTCATATAATTCCTCGTTTCCTGACATTTTCGCTTTGAGACTGAGCATAGCAAGTATGTTAAACTGAAAATGAGGGTTAAGCTGCGATTGAAGATATTTCACCTGTGATTTAGTGGCTAATAACTGCTTTTCATATACCTCTGTGATCAAATACTTGATTCGATCTGCCATCTCATTAAACACTTGTCCCATATCATGAAATTCCTGTATTGTGGAATCCTCCATTCTCACATCCAGGTTCTGATTTCCAAATGCACGAATATTGGAAATCATTCTCGTTACTGGCTTTGAAAATCGATTACTAAGTCCATAAGAAACACAAAATGTAAAAAATAATACAATAACAAGTCCTGCCCAAAAGATAAATAACGTTGGTCGTAAAATTTCTAAAACATTGCTCTGTCCTACAGCAATGACAGTTCTTGTTCCAAATCCACTCGAATCTGCACTCCCAATTACTTTTTTTCCTTCGATTTTCTTATTTCCCACCCAGGATACGGATGTTTCTTTCATCAGCTCATTTTGTTTCTCATCTCCACCGGATACTAACAGCAAATCATTATTAGATAATACAATCCAAGAAGAATCCTGATAGTCTTCTATCTCCTTAAATATTTCTCGAATTGCATCACAACTAATTTGTGCTATGCCGATTCCTTTCTCTTTCATATTGTCATCATAAATATGAAAAAGAATATTCAAATTCTCTCTATCCGCAACACATGCATACCGATTTTTTTCTAATTTAAACCACTGTTGCATATTTTGATAATATACTTCCTGTTCCTTCTCAGCGCTCAGCGTTATAGCATAATAGTGATCTTTCACACACTGATCCTGATTATTAAACAGATACATACTCGTAACGAATGGATATTGCTGATTGACTCTATTTCTTTGCGCAAATAGTTCCATGCTATATACTAATTGTTTTTTAGCTTCTTCTGAATCATAATTATCACATTGAAAAAAACTATCCAGCAGACTATTATGCCTTATAGCAATCGCCCCATCCTCTATAAATTGCATATGTGACTGGTACTGCTGTGTTGTATTATTGAGTACATATTCTATATCTTCCTGCGTATTTTCGAAAAAAAATGAGAAAAAGACATAACACACCGCCAGCACAACCAGCATTAATGTAACTACTGATGCAAGTGACATAAATACTGTTAACTCTTTCTTTAAAGTATGTCTTTTTCTCATTTTTTCTTTCCCCATTTTAATAAGTTTATTTTTATATATACTAACACACCTAGTATAAATAGTCGAGTGATTTTCCGTTCTGTGTATTACACTCTCATTCTTACTATTTGTTTAAAAAGTGTTCCCTATTCGGATATTCCTGACGATACGCTCGGAGGGCAGCTTCCTGGAGCAGGGAGAATTCTTTTTCCATTCGGAGCAAGCGTGGTGCTTTGAAGGCAATCGCGCTGATCTGTTCGGCGATTTTTTTTGCAATTCCTTCTTCGGATAACTGTCCCATGCCAAATACCAAGAAGGTAAATCCTCTGCCCCCTCTGCTAACCTGAATAAATTTTAAGAATACATTGTACAGCTCTTCTAAAAGGATTTGTCGGTAGCCCTCCTCTAACTGCATGGCTTCTGTCAAACATAACGTGGAAAGTATTTGAGCACCCATCTTTTTTCTGTCGCCTCCCAGATTCAGAGTTGTTCCTTCCGCCAAGTATTTCAATTCCATTAAGCATCTGACAAATTCATCCTTCTGTAGCCTGCGTTTTCCGTAACGGGCTGTCCAAAGCTGGTTGCGATATTCTTCTGCCCAGTCTTCCTCCTCTCCTGTATGCTCTTTTAAAATCTGCTGCCGTTTCACCGGATCTGTCTCCTGATAAAAATCTTTGGTCCATATATTTTCCAATTGCTGCTAATGCTTTTCTTTTCATTTTTTTCCTCCTGTTTTTCCTTTTGGTAATATTGCTAGTTTTTCGTCCTAACCAGCTGATAAATTCATTATAATCACAAAATAGGTTATAAGAAATAGAATTTTTTTTGATTAGTTATCGAATTTTTTAGTTATTTTATAATTTTTTAAGATTTTACGGTAATCCAATATATTTTCCTTTCATCTCGGAAATTCCAGTAATAAAACCAAAGATTACTTTTCTAAAATTATTAAAATCATCCTCAAATAGCTGCGTTCCTTTTTGGGGAAACAGCTATTTATAGTAAAAAGCAGTATTTTTCTAGTAAAAATAAAAAAGTTGAGTTAAATGGTTGTATAAGCCCCTTGAAACGTTTCTACATATGGAGGCCTTAAACCTATATGTCAATATCAAAAAGTCGAAATGAGGTGAAGAATTGAATTATAAATACATAACCAAGGAAGAAATTTCGGTTGCATACTTTCAGTTCCCTAAGTTCCTGTTGAAGTATCCGATTTCACAGAACGGGAAGGTGGTGTATATGCTGCTGTATGACCGGGCACGACTCTCACAAATGAATAACTGGTTGGATGAAAATGGCCGGATCTATGTGATCTATCCGATTACGGAATTAATAAAACATATAGGGAAATGTAGGTCATCTATAAAGTCTGCATTAAAGGAATTGGACGAAGCCGGACTACTGGTAAGAAGATCTGGTGGGTTTTCTAAGCCAAACCACTTGTATATAAAGATTCCCGCAGAAGAGATTTATCAGAAGGACAGAAATTCAACCCGATTAGAAAATGGACGATCATATAAACAACCACTGCATAGCCAGAATACTGGCCCCATGAGGGTCAAAAAGTCGGCGCCTAATAAAGTAATAAGAAATAAGAATAACATTAGTAATAAAGAGCTGAACTATGAATGTCAGGAAGGAGAGAGTTTATGATGGATAAAGAAAAAACATTTATAGGAGAAGACGGACTGATATATTGTTCTGTTTGCAAGGAACCTAAGCAAGCATGGTTGCCAGAGAATAATCTATTAGGAGTCAGGATACGTTACCGGCAGTGTGCCTGTGAAAGGGATGCAAATGCGATGAAAAAGGCTGAACAAGAAGAAAAGGAACGCAGAGTACAAATTGCAAGAAACAGAAGAATTTGTTTTGATGAGGTTGCAATGAAAAACTGTACCTTTGCGAACGCAGAAGAGATGACCCCTGTTATAGATAAAGCAAAAAAATACGTTGATAACTGGGATAAAATGAAACAGAAATCCAAGGGACTTTTGTTCTGGGGACCATTAGGAACAGGAAAAAGTTACGTGGCGACCTGCATTGCTAATGCCCTTTTGGAAAGAAACGTCACCGTAAAAATGACAAACTTTAATACGATTGTCGATACAATGTTCAGAGCCGAAAATAAGGCAGAATATATGAATAAACTATCCTGCTGTTCATTATTGATTATTGATGAGCTTGGTCTTGAAAGAAGCAGTGAATATGCGCTTGGTATTATATTTGATGTAATTGATCATAGATATCGCTCTGGAAAACCATTGATTACGACAACAAATCTTCCTCTGAAAGAGATAAAAGGAGAACCTAATATTGATAAGAGAAGAATCTATGACCGGATTCTGGAGCAGTGTACACCGATCTTAGTGGACGGTAAAAACAAACGGGAAAAGACTGTCAAAGAAAACATGTCTTATTTTAAAAAATTATTCGGCGATAAGGAATAAAAGGAAATACTTGTGACCACGCTTCTATCTACAGAGAGAAGCACAGTACATGGCATTGCATTTCCTAAAAATTTTAAAACAGAAGGACTGCCCGTCATTGAAAGATTAATGATAGGTAGTCCTCTCTTTTAACAATATAAAACCCACTATAAACCTACTTTTTTAGTATATTTTGGTTGCCACTATGGTTACCTGGGCATGATGATGTGCGGAAAGCCCCTTTCTATCAGTGTTTCCGACGCGGCACAGGGTTCAAGTCTCCTCTTCCGCATTGATGAAATGCAAGAGAAACCTTTGATTTTCAAGGGGTTCTCTTTTTTATTATCTGAAATTTGCCCATTTTTGGTTACCTCTGTTTTTTCTTCTCCTTACATAACATCTTTGCATTAATCTTTACTTGCGCAAATGGATTGGAATTGATAAAAGCAACAATCTCACATGCGAGACGCTTTCCATTTATGTGATTTTTCCTCATCGTCCAGGACTTCTCCTCAGAAAACGCTCTATAAAATTTATGAATTTATCGCAAATTTATATATTTTTTTGTGTGTTTTTCTTATATTTGTGTTATAATAGATTTTAATTTGGTTTATCTTTCACTTAATTATGGAGGCATAAATTTATGACAAAAACTCATACTGAACAAACTGGATCGAATCTTCTGGCTCACCCCGGTAGGACTTCCGACTCTTCCCCAAAAAATACTGTTTCTAAACAGATGTCTCTATCTGATTCTATTTTATCGGGAGCAGTTGTGTCGTATCGAAAGGCAGGTTATACATTCGGTCGACACTTACATACTAATATTGAGATTTATCGAATTCTTTCCGGAGAATGTTATATGGATATTCAATCAGAAAACCTGCATTGTACAAAAGGTGACTTTATTATGATCCTTCCTGATGTGGTGCATTCTTTTTATCTGAATGATACTTCAGATTGCGAGTTTCAGCATATACATTTCAACCCTGATATGTTTTCAACTATCATTCTTGATAATGATGGAATATTCCCGATTACGCTTCTTCATGCTGTATTATTTTCTTCACATTTTTATTATCGACTCATCTCTGATGAAACGATTGATAAGCATCTTCAGAAATTGATTGATTTGCGTACTTCCTCTGACAGTCTGTTTACAGCCGCTAATCTTAATGTTGCTCTTATGAACCTGATGCTCTATATTCTTGATCACACAGAGCTTGTACATGAACGTGAACATGCAGAGCCTCAACTTCAAAACAGTTATGTAGCTTATACATTGAATTATATTCAAACTCATTACGCTACAAAAATCTTACAAGAAGACATTGCACAACAATTGCATATTTCCGTCCGTTATCTCAGTAAACTTTTCAAGAGTTATATGGGCGTCACATTATCAAACTATATTAATATTTATCGTATCAATCGCTCCATTGAGCTAATGCAGGATACCAATTTAACCTTAACGGAAATTGCACTGCAGGTTGGATTTAAAGACTCGCAGCACTATTCCAAAGTCTTTGGAAGCGTTATTAATGCAACACCTTCTCAATACAGGAAAACGTTTTTAATAAAATAACTAATCAGAAACCCAGAATTTTACTCCTGGGTTTCTCTGATTAGTTATTTCTTTTGTACCAATTTTCTTTTTTACAGTTCTATGCTTTCTTCTAAATCATAACCACACTGTTCATTACGCCAGTTTATCGATTTTTTACATAAACACATAATAACTACTGCGCTTAGCAGAAATGATAGAATCATGATAAGACTTATAACTACAATCATTTTATCTTATTCTCTTTCTTTTAATCAGTACAACAACAATTCCTGTTGCCAGACAGAGGATTGCAACTCCTGCTACACCTGCTACATTTGCTGCATCACCTGTTTTTACTGCATTTGATGTCTTATTGACAGTGCTTGTAGTATTCTTGTTGGATGTTCCGCCATTAGATGAACCATTGTTGGATGTTCCGCTGTTGCTGTCATCCTTCTTATTGTCATCCTTTTTATTGTCGTCACCCTTATTGCTGTCGTCTTTCTTGTCGTCGCCCTTATTGTTGTCGTCTTTCTTGTCTTCTTTTACTTTCAAAGCTTCTTTTGCTTCTTTTACAGATTTCACTGCTGCGTCGATCTCAGCCTGTGTTGATTCTGGGTTATCCAGTACTGCAATGGCTTTATCGATTGCTGCCTGAAGTGCTGCAAGGGACTCTTCTGTATACTGCTCTGTATCTCCTACAACCTTTGTTGCATCTTCTACTGCAGCTTTCAGTTCATCCTTCTTAACAGGTGCTTCCGGCTTCGGTGTCTCTTTCTCAACAAGAGCCTTCTGTGCTGCCTGGACTGCTTTCTCTGCTGCGTCTACTTCTTCCTGTGATGCATTCTCATCAGCTAATACTTCTTTTGCTTCTTTGATTGCTTTCTGAAGTTTCTCGATAGACTCTTCTGTGTATTTGTCAACTAATGCGGCATCGCCTTCTGCTGCTGTAATTGCAAGATTCAGAGCATCTTTCTTTGCTTTCGCTTTCAGAGCTTTCATCTTATCTTCTACATTTGTCTTTGCTTCATTTACTTTATTCTGATCAGCATTTGGATCGTCATAAATAGCCTGCGCAGCTTTGACTGCATCTTCAAGATCTTTCAAAGATGACGGTGTGTATTGCTCTGTCTCTGCAAGTTTTTTGTTTGCTGTATTAATTGTTGCTAACAGATTTTCTTTCGCAATTGTAAGCTCATCTTTTGCAAATGTTACTTCAATTGTATGATTTGCAACAATATCTTCGAAAGCATACTCTGTTGCAATAGTTTCTACATTTTCTCCGTCCACTGTAATACTTTCAATATGGTATCCCTTGTCAGGAGTGATCGTGAATACTTTGGATGTTCCCTTATAAACTGTTGTTGTGGCTTCCGGTGCAATCTTTCCGCCTTCACCTGCTGTTGCTGTGATTGTAAACTGTGTCTGGATATCAGCAATCTTTGCTTTGATTTCGGCTTTCTTTTCATCTACATCTGCCTGAGATGTGTTTTCTGTGAATGCCTTTCCAGCGTTTACCATCTCCTGAAGTTCTACAAGAGCTGTTGCTGAATATTTATCTTTGTCTCCTGCGTTAATAATTTCTTCTGCCTCAGCAATCGTTGCTGTAAGTTCTGTAAGGTCTGCTTCACTTGCAGTTCTTATCAATTGAATATCCAGTTTATCAAGCTGTGGAGCTTTGTTTGTGTCCGGTGCTGTAAGAACCAAAGTTCCTGCTCCTGCAGTTTTTACTTCAATGTTAAGTTCGAATGTCTTCACAGTTAAGTTGTTACCTTCTTTTGTTGACGGACAATCTACCTGCGCTGCCTCAATCTTACTTCCTTCCTCAGAAAATGCAAGTTTATTCAGTGCTCCTGCACGATAAGTACCTGTTACTTTATAAATTCCAGGAACGTTTGCTGTATAAGCGTACTTAGCATAATCTTTGTATGCCATACAGTTCAGGAATTTTCCATTACTTGCCCAGCTCTCAGAAGTAATTGTAAGCGGCCAGTTCGGATCAGAATCTGAATCATTGCTATTAATCAATTCTGTAGCATGTTCTGCTTCCAGTGTGCTTGTTACTCCCTTTGTTTCTGGGAATACAAATGGATTTTCTGCTGTATAATTTGCAAATGCAAATGTTGCCTCAATTTTATGTGCTTTATCCACATCACTAAATGTGTAAGAAGTTTTCTTTCCTACGGAATTTCCATCAACTTTTACATCTGCGATTTCATATCCTGAATTCGGAGTAATTGTAAATGTTGCGCTTTCGCCTTCTGTTATTTTACCATCTGTAAGGTCTTCTGTTGTGATAGTTCCACCTTTACCTGCTGTAGCTGTGATGGCAAATTTGTCTAATACAACATTCTTCGGGCTGATAATGAAGTAGTCGATTCCAGGACCTTTACCATCTAGTCCATCTCTCTTTTCTGGTGGTGTGATAACAATCATGCCATCTCCAGGTTTTACTACTTCGATATCAAATGTTACAGTTCCAAAAACAACATTATCATTTTCTTTCTTTGGATCAACTATAACTTCTTGGTCTTTAATCTTTCCTTTTGCTTCTGTAATCTTGATACTATTTTTCGCATTTTCGGCAGAACCACTACGGTATCTCATAACCACCTGATAAGTACCAGCCTTGTCTGCATGATAGGCATATTTCAGAACATCATTTGCTGCCATATCTGTGACAAATTTTCCATTACTTGCATCGCTTTTAGCATCAATCTTCATTGGGTACTGAGCATCAGAGGTTGGATCATCCTTTAACACTGTCGCAAATTCCGCTTCCAGCTTAGCACTTGTTTCTGCTCTCCATGGGAAGTTGAAACGATCATTCTCTGTATACTTTTCACGAACCTTAAGTGCAGCTTTTGCTTTATCTAATTCTGTGTATGCGCTTCTGATTGTTGCATCTGTTGCACTCTCATTTTCCACTACTTCCTGAGCTGTCTTCAGTGCTTTAGCAAATGCGTCCCATCCTTCTGAATAAAGATGTTCTTCCAACGCCGCTGAATTCGTAACCAATGTCTGAAGTTTATCTTTTGTAATTCCATCTGCATCTTTGATTGTGATTCTTGCAGAACCGTTAAATCCGATAATTGCATTCTTCGGTGTTTTTTCTGTCAGCTCAATTGAGAATACACGGTCACCAGTTATAGCGGTATTCTGTTTGGTCTTTGCTGCGACAACACTCTTTTCTGTTTCTCCGGCTTCAAATATAACATCCGGAGCATATTCTGTATTAAAGTCATTCTGAATAGCACTTCCCGGGTTTGGCTGGATCTTAGCTGTAAGCTTTCCATTTGATCCACCGACACGTTTTACTTTAACTGTCAGCTCTTCTTTTTCGTTCATCGTATATGCATCTTTTTCAAGCTCGATCATTCCTACGCCACCGTTGTTGATTACGTAAGCCGCTTCTACACCGATTGCAGCATCTGTCTTTGCTACAAGTCTTAATGTATGATCAGCATCTGTCAGATCTTCAGATTCGAAGATTTTTGCTCCTGTGGATCTGCTTTCTGCATGTGTATTAATTGTTTCTACTAGCTTATCATCAATATAAACATCCGCTTGACCATGACCTGGATCTGTTGTACCCATCAGATATGCTTTTGTTCCGTGGAATTTAAAAGTAAATTCTGCATTCGCTTTATTGGACCATGTATTCTGTCCGTTGATGTACTGGCTTCCTGTCTGAGGATTCCATCCTGTGGGGCTAAATGTAAACTTACTTGTCTCATTAACACTTGTTGTATCCATTCCTTCCGGCGCTGCTCCTGCCAGCTGGAATCCTTCACTTGCTTTGTATACACCAACTTCACTCAACATCGGAACTTTTCCATTGGTTGTTCCTACTGTGATTTTCACCTGAGTTGCTGATACCGGAGCTGTTCTAACCAGTCTCTTTGCCCCAACAGTTACTCCACTTTTCAGTGTCTGCCACTGTGCATCGTCAGACGCTTTGTACTCAACTTTATAGCTGTTGATGTGCTGTCCTTTCTGAATTGCTTCTTCAATAGAAACCACATCGAACTTCTTAGCTTTGTCCCACTTAATCGTCAGGCTTCCTTCTTTTGTTCCATCCTCTGTTGTCCAGTATGTTTCATCTTTATCATCTACTACATTTCCTGGTTTGAATGCTATATCATTTCCACGAACATTAGATGCCTCAATTGTTGCATTCTTTGCCAGATTCTTTCTGAAAGTTTCTTCCACATTCCGTCCAAATTCTGTCACTCTGTCGAGAATTGGCTTATCCACTGTACCCTGATTATTCGGCGGTACATTCAGAAGCATGGTTGCATTATGTCCTACCGAATCAAAATACATGTTAGCAAGCTGTGTAATTGTCTTCGGAGTGTTCTTTTTGGTTCCCCAGAACCATCCGGATGTAATACGTCCGTCACACTCTGGTACGGTCCATTTGTTTCCATCTGCATATCCAATGGTATATGGTGTAGTTCCGTTGCTATCAATTGTATTATTTGCTTCATTGACTTTAGATTTTGCCCATGTGTTTTCGTGAGCAACGCCATCTTCATTTCCAATCCAGCGAACGGTTGTATATGCCTGAGCTCCGAATAACATACAGTCAGCATCCTTGCCTGCCTTTTTTCCCTGGTGTTTCTGGATTGTATCAAACCATTTTGTAAACTCATAGTCCTGTGCATTGGCACCGCTTCCTTTGGCTCCATCCATCCATACTTCAACAAAACGTCCTTTGTTTCCATACTTTTCATTTCCGAGGATTTCTTTTAACTGATTGTTATAATACTCATTATAATCCTTTACATCTTTGTCTGGTGTTGTTGGGTTTCCGTTCGCATCTTTATATCCGTAAGATGGCTCATGAATATCCCACGGAGACAGATAAAGTCCCATGTCCATACCATGTTTTGTACACGCAGTAGATATCTCCTCAAGAATATCTCCTTTATACCCTGCTGCCTCTGCATCATATTCTGTATATTTACTCGGCCAGATACAGAAACCATCATGATGCTTTGCTGTTATAATGAGTTTCTTGAATCCTGCATTCTTTAATGTACGTACGAGTGTGTCTGCATCAAAGTTATCTTTCAATGTAAAGATTTCACTCGGTTTTTTATCTCCGTAATGCTCTCCCCACTCAATTTCATTGAACGTATTCGGACCGAAGTGGCAGAATGCTGCCAGTTCATCTTTCTGATATTTGTACTGGTTCGCATCCGGTACAACTTTATCTGATTCTGGTTCTTTTGTACTCTTATCAGTACAGTCAGAATCTGTCACTCCGCTTTCAGCTGCGGCAGCAGATACAGTGACAACTGCCGGTCCAATTGAACTAAATACAGTTGTCACTCCAAGAACAAGGCCCATAAACATTGATACGGTCTTTTTCTTCATTTTGTTCCTCCTCATTATTCATACGGGCAGGAATCAGGACTTCCTGACTCCCGCCTGTTTGAACTAATTTTTTCCTTTTATAAAGCCAAGGTTAAGTGTTTCTTAATCCTCTTTTTTACGTTTTACTACACCCAGTCCTGCAG